>ODAK010000077.1_pt1 | contig 104115 bp, 102 predicted proteins | sample 1539591 | NCBI WGS metagenome assembly ODAK01 (sample SAMEA3539303, study PRJEB22396) | soil metagenome | biome: tundra; feature: field; material: soil | place: USA | collected 2010-05 | depth 0.15 m | reverse complement strand
GCGTGTAGCGACTCAACGCTCGTTCGCACATCATGTCAAAGGCCCGCTGGGACTGACCGAGCCAGCGCATGCAGTGGTGGATGCGACCCGGTCCGAGGCGCGTCTGGGCGAGGAGAAAGCCCGAGCCCTCTGGACCTATGAGGTGGTCGCTCGGCACGCGCACGTCCTCGTAGAGGATCTCCGCGTGATTGCCGAAGCGACCGTACACCACGTGGGGATCGTCCATCGAGCCCACGTCGCGCAGGATCGTGAGGCCGGGCGTGTCGACGGGCACGACGAACATCGACGATCCCTGATAGGGATGGACCTCGGGGTTCGTGACCGCCATCACGATCAAGATGTCGGCGACCGAGCCGTTCGTCGTGTACCACTTTCGCCCGCTGATGACCCACTCGTCACCGTCTTTTAGCGCGCGCGTCTTCAAGAGCCGCGGGTCACTGCCGGCCGTGTTGGGTTCGGTCATGGAAAAGCCCGATCGAATGGAACCACTAAGGAGAGGGGTCAACCAACGCTCTCGAATGTCCTCTCGTCCGGTCATCTCCATGCCGGCCGCGAGCAGTTCCGCGTTGCCGCTGTCGGGCGCGTTGTTGCCAAAGACCACGGGACCGTACATGGTCTGGCCCAAGATTTCGTGCATCAGGCCGAGTTTCACTTGGCCAAAGCCCATCCCCCCGAGTTCGGGTGACAGGTGCGCGGCCCAGAGGCCCCTCGCTCTCACCTGCTCCTGGAGGGGCTTGATGAACGTGATGATCTGGTCGTGTCCGAGACGCAACGTCTCAATCGGCATGATCTCTTCGCGGACGAAGCCGCGCATCCAGTCGAGTTGTTCTTCGAATGCTTCGTCCGTTGAAAAGTCCCAGGCCATGGCCCACCTCGCTGTCGAGCCAACTCTAGGACATCGAGAAATCCTCTCCGAGAGCGCGCGAGGTGTCACTCCCTACACTGGAGAGAGATTGGAGTCGGGTGTCGAAGAAGAAGAACAAGACCAACAACGAGTCGAAGGCCAAGGTGAAAATCGGTGTCGTCGACACCATGTTCGCTCGCTACGACATGGGAGCGGCCGCGCGAGCGGAACTCGCCGCGTGTCCCGGCTACGGCACCACCTTTGAGGTCGTCAGTCAGACGGTGCCCGGTTTCAAGGACTTGGCCGTCGCGGCGAAGAACATGATCGAACAAGACGGAGCGTCCATTGTGGTGGCGCTCGGCATGCCGGGACCTGAACCGATTGACAAGCAGTGCGCGCACGAGGCGTCCCTGGGCATCATGCAGGCCCAACTCATGACCTCGACGCCGATACTGGAAGTCTTCGTGCACGAAGACGAGTCCGACGACCCGAAGGTTCTCGAATCGATCTTTAAGAACCGCTCGCGAGACCACGCGCGCAACGCCTACTGGATGCTCTTTGACCCCGACCAACTCGCTCTGCGCGCGGGTAAAGGGGTGCGTCAAGGTTTCGCGAACGCCGGACCCCTCGACGTGAACTAGCCCCGAGTCGTGGCGACGAGTCACTAGGCTCGCCAGAGTTGCCCCGGAGTAACTCGAGGAGGAACCCATGCCCGAAGCCGTCATCGTCGCCACCGCCCGCACCCCCATCGGACGCGCGTTCAAGGGTTCGCTCGTGGACATGCGCCCCGACGACTTGACCGCGCTCATTGTTCGAACGCTCCTCGAGAAGGTGCCTGAACTCGATCCCCACAGCGTCGAAGACCTCATGGTGGGCTGTGGTCAGCCGGCCGGCGAGTCAGGTTTCAACATTGCGCGCGTCGTCGCCATACTCGCCGGCCTCGACGACGTGCCCGGCGTCACCGTCAATCGCTACTGTTCTTCGTCGCTCCAGACGATTCGCATGGCCGCGCACGCCATTCGCGCCGGCGAAGGCGACATCTTTATCTCCGCGGGCGTCGAAACCGTCTCACGGTATGGCAACGGCGCGAGCGACAGTGGCAAGGCCATGAACCCGCTCTTTCACGACGCCATCGAACGTGCGAACGCTCGCTCCGAACAGGTCACCGATCCGTGGACGCCGCAGCCGGGGCTGCCCGACGTGTACATCGCCATGGGACAAACCGCCGAAAATGTCGCCGAGTTCGAGAAGGTCTCGCGACAAGAGATGGACGAGTTCGCTCTGCGCAGTCAAGAACTCGCCGTCGCGCACCAGTTGAACGGCTTCTTCGAGCGCGAGATCACGCCGGTCACCTTGCCCGACGGTTCGATTGTGGCCAAGGACGACGGCCCCCGCGCGGGCACGACGTTAGAGAAGCTCGCGAGCCTGCAGCCGGTCTTTCGCCAAGGTGGCACCATCACGGCGGGCAACGCCTGTCCCCTCAACGACGGCGCCGCGGGCGTCATCGTGATGAGCGACACCAAGGCCCAAGAACTCGGCGTCAAGCCTCTCGCTCGCATCATCGCGAGCGGGGTGAGTGGGATCAACCCGGAGATCATGGGACTGGGACCGATCGAGGCCTCTCGCCAAGCTCTTCGTCGAGCGGACATGACCATCGACGAGATCGATCTCGTCGAGATCAACGAGGCGTTCGCGGCGCAGGTGCTGCCCAGTGCGAAACACCTTGGCATCAAGCTCGACAAACTGAACATCCGAGGGGGCGCGATTGCCCTCGGTCACCCCTTTGGCATGACCGGCGCGCGCATCATGACGACACTGCTTAACTCACTCGAAGACGCCGACCAGCGCTTTGGTCTGGAGACAATGTGCGTCGGTGGTGGTCAGGGCATGGCCATGATCGTCGAGCGCCTCTAAAGGTAGAACCAGACACGTCGAAGAATGACGGCTTCGGTTCTCCGACACTAACAATCTGACCCTCTGAGTCCCACCTCACCGTGGAGAACGTTCAACGTCGGAGCACCGGCGACGGGCCGCTCGTCGAAGGGCATCTGGGATTGGAGCCGCCTTCAGCGAGCCTCGATCGTGCACTTTCGAGAGCGTCCGTGAACTCCAAGAGGTCAAAGTCCCAATCGGCGGTGCCCTGTTGGCTAGAGATGACGAGCCTCAACTTCTCGCCGACGCGGAAGACCTCGCAGGGTGTACTCATGTCTTGACCGTTGTCGTCAAACATCGTGAACTGAGCCGTCGTCCCTTCGCGGCCTGGAACGTACGCCCAAAGAATGTTGATTCCGGGCTGGGACTTCCAACCACTTCCTTGAGTCACGCTGGAGACTTCTCAGTGGCGAACGTGGGTATCAGGAGTAGCACAAATGCAGTTCGCGGGTGCGGTGATCCAGAGTACGCGCACCTTGGTGGCGATCTGCGTTTCTGAAACGTCCGTGTGAGCAGCGATGTTGTACGTTCACTTCGTATTCACTGTCGTCGCGTCGAGGGCCGCCGCATAATCCTTCAGAAGATCATCTTTAGCTTCTATTCCTACTGAAAGGCGAATTAAACCTTCGTCCACACCGCCTTCACTTTGGTCGCGATACTGGCGTTGATCGCTCCACATTGCCGCTGGGCGTGTCGCGATCGAGTGCACTGAGCCCAAACTTGCCGCTCGCACGGTAAGTCGCAGCGCGTCCAGAAGTTCGTCCGCTCGCTCTGCGCCTCCGGTTGCGCTAAAGGAGAGGAGCCCCCCGTACCCACTCATCTGAGCGCCAGCGAGTAGATGTTGGGGATGGGTGCTGAGTCCGGGATAGTTGACGTTGACTATCTCGGAGTGCTTCGAAAGCGCCTCCGCAAGAGCTAACGCGTTCTCATTGTGCCGAGACATTCGAACGTCGAGGGTGCGAATGCCGCGCAAGAGGAGCCACGCGTCGATCGGTCCAAGAACGGAACCGATGGCGAGGTGGGTGCGCCAGATTTTCTCGATCAAGTCATCACTACCCGCGATGACACCAGCCGAAACATCCGAGTGACCTCCCAGATACTTCGTCGCGCTATGCCAGACGAGATCTGCTCCCAAGGAGATCGGACGTTGATTGATGGGCGTGGCCACCGTGTTGTCAACCGCGACCAGCGAACCGTTGTGATGCGCAATGTCGGCGAAGCGCTGGATGTCGGTCAACTGAAGAAGGGGATTGCTCGGCGTTTCTAAGAGGACGAGCCGGGTTTCGGGGCGGAGTACTTCTTCGAGGGACGCCGGATCCATTTGCTCTACGAAACTTGAAGAGATACCAAAGCGCTTCAACTGGCTGGTGATGAGGTTCGTGGTGCCCGGGTAGGTGGTGCGTTGGATGGCTACGTGATCACCTTGACCGAGAAGGCTCAACGCGAGCGTCGCTATCGCGCCCATACCACTGGCGGTAACGAGGGCTCGCTCGGCTCCTTCGAGAACAGCCACGACTTCAGCTACCTGAGTGTGATTTGGGTTTCCGTATCGTGTATAGAACTCGTCAGAAAAACTCCGGGTGGCCACATCGAGAAACTCCGCATTGGAAGCCGCAGCGAATGTGGTTGCTTGGAATATTGGAGCGACGACCTCTCCCGCACGAGACTTTACGTCGCCGTGCAACGCCTTGGTGCCGGGAAGGTCGTCCGCGTGGTCGCTCATATGAGCCGAGTCTTGACGATAGACGAAGCATCGTCAAATGCTTCTGGCGTAGCCAGCTTGCGTCAGTTCATTTTTGCGCGATGCCACAATGAGTCGTTCGCGAACACACGATTTATCCGTGAGCGCGGTGTTTGGTCATCGGGTCTCCGACGCTTTAGCGCAGACCAGTTAGGCGAGCGTCGGGATCGTCGTTGAACGATCGCTCTTCTTCTTCGTTGACCGAACGTGACTCGTCGGGCAGCATCACGGGAATCGAGTCGCGTACCTCGTAGGCAATATGAAGACGGGGGTTGAACAGAACGTCCTTTGAGGGCACGTAGAGCAGCGCGCCGTGATCGACCGGGTCTTCGAGCAGGTCGAGCAGAAATGAGTCGAGGGGCATTAGGAGGTCTCCTTAATCAGGGTCAGCACTTCTTCAACGTGAAGCCGACACGAAGCATCGTCCTTCGCTTCGACGTTCAGACGTAGCAACGGTTCGGTGTTCGAAGGTCGAAGGTTGAACCACCACGAGCCGTAGTCGACGGTCAGTCCGTCGAGCAGGTCGATCGTGACGCCGTCGGCCTTCAGTTGCTCGGTCAAGCGTTCGACCGTCGACGCGGGATTCGCGACCTCGGTGTTGATCTCGCCGGAATCGCTGTAGCGAAGATATGGTGTGGCGAGTTCGGAGAGCGGGACCGTCGCTTGGCTCATGAGCTCTAAGACGACGAAGGCCGTGATGATCCCGGAGTCCGCGCGAAAGTTGTCACGGTAGTAGTAGTGGCCGGAGTGCTCGCCGCCGAAGAGGGCCCCCGTCTCGGCCATGACCTGTTTGATGTAGCTGTGCCCCACGCGCGTCCTTAATCCGACGCCACCCTGTTCGGCGATGACTTCACGAACCGACTTGGAACAGATCAAGTTGTAGAGAATCGTCGAGCCGGGGTGGCGCTTGAGCATCACCGCGGCGACCATGGCCGTCGTCGTCGAACCAGAGATCGGTTGAGCCTTCTCGTCAACGAGAAAGACGCGATCCGCGTCGCCGTCGAAAGCGAGTCCGACGTCGGCGCCCGTTTCGAGCACGCGACGTTGCAGATCCTTCAGGTTCTCGGGGTTCAGTGGATCGGCGGGATGGTTCGGGAAGGAACCGTCGAGTTCGGGAAAGAGAATCTCCACGTCAAAGGGCAGGCTGGCGAAGACCAGCGGCGCCACGAAGCCGCCCATGCCGTTCGCGGTGTCGGCGACGATCTTCAATGGACGAAAGGTGTCGACGTCGGCGAACGAGTGCACGTGCGCGACCCACTCTTTCGTGAGATCGAGCTTCGAGTACTTGGCGAGTTCGCCGGTCGCCGGCGTCGCGTAAAAGTCGTTGGTCAGCGCCTCGATCTCGACGAGTCCCGTCTCCAGGCCCACGGGCTTCGCGCCCGCGAGGCAGAGTTTGATGCCGTTGTACTTGGCCGGGTTGTGCGACGCGGTGAACATCGTGCCCGGCACGTCGAGATAGCCCGAAGCGAAGTAGAGAAAGTCCGTCGAGGCCAGTCCGAGGTCCACGACCTCAACGCCGACCGCGCGCACGCCTCGGGCGAAGGCCTCGGAGAGCGAGACGCCCGAAGAGCGCATGTCGCGCGCGATGACGACCCGGGACGATTTGGCGAACGTGGCGAAGGCCGAGCCCACGGCCTCGGCCACGCGCTCGTCAATCTGATCGGGGTACGTGCCCCGGACGTCGTAGGCCTTAAAGATGGCGGCGGTGTCCACGACTGCTCATCCTACTGACGGAGGCTTCGACGTCTGCGAAGGACAATCCAGAGCGTGACGAGTCCCGCCAGCGTCGTGAGATCACTGAGCACGTTGCCCAGCGTCAACGCGGGCGTGCTGGTGTAGTCGAGCGACACGTACTTGGACGTGGGTATGACCACCATTAAGTTCGGACTCACCCGATACGGACCGCTCGCGCCGGTCACGTGCCAACGCGGGTAGTACGAGATCTTCACGAGCATCGGCACACCGACACGGCTGACGTCAAAGGAGAGCGTCTGCAGTCCCACGCGGGTGTGCGAGACGACAACTTTTGGCAGGGTCGGCGAACTCGTCATCGTGGTCACGCTCGACGCTCTGGGCCACGACGCCGGTCCCGTCATCGCGGCGTAGACCTTCTGCAGTCGGGTGTTCAGCCACCACGTCTGATTGGCCTTCAACCACTGGCTTTGACTCGAAATGTTGGCGACGACGTTGGGGGTACTCGTCAACGCTTCGACCATCGGGCTGTGCTTGATGAGATAGATCCGCCACTGCACGCCCGACGCGGGCCACTTCCTCGTCGTGGCGACGAGTTGGAGTTGGGGGTCGGCCTTCGCCTCGGCGATGACGGCCGGTGAAAAGGCCATGAAGTACTTCACGCCGAGCATCTGGAGATGACGGACGCCCTCCGCGACGTTGATCGGGCCGTAGTTGAGACCCACCTGGGGATCGCTCGGGCCGACGCTGAGTTCCGCTTGGTCGAGGTAGTGATAGGGCGTCGTCGCTGAGGACTCCATGAGGAGCCCCTCCATTGAATCAACGCAGTTGTTCGTCCAGTAGGGCAACAACATCATCGCCTCGGGCGTGCCGAAGCGCTGCTCCGACGAGTTGTACTCCCACATCGCTCGGCCGCAGCCGTAGCGCTTCGCCACGTTACCCATCATCGTCATGAGGTTGTGGTACTCGGGCCACCCGGTCTGTGCTTGATAGCCCGCGTAGTTGGTCTGCGCCCAGTTCGTCACCTGATTGCCACCGGTCGCCAGGTGCAGATCGTTCGCGAGCGGCGTAATGAGTCCCGGCAGCGTCGAAAGGACACCGAGGACCGCGACGACTACGGTCGCTCCAACGATTCGACCCGTTCGCCACCAAGGAGTGCTCGAGAGGTCTTCGACCAACGCCGGCGCCTCGACTGGTTCACTAACCACGGGTTCACTAACGACGGGTTCACTGACCTCGGGTTCACTGACGTCGGATTCATCCGAGGAGTCGGCGTCGTGCGCGATGTTGTCACCTTCGATGAAGAACGGCGCCATTCGAAAATGCTTCGGTACCAGCGCCGACCAGCGCCCCGCCACGTACCCCACTAACCATCCGGCACTGAGGTGAATCGTGATGAACCAAAAGGGAATCAGTCGCTGGTTCCAGATGGCGCTTTGGGGATCGAGGACGAAGGCCCAAAAAGAGAGAATCGTCAACGTGGCGAGCACCATGCCGAGACGGTCGCGCACCCAGAAGGCCACCACGATGGCGAGCGCGCAGAGAACGATGACCCATCGATCACCCGCCGCTCCCCCCGTGACGTTGAACCACCCCAACGTCGAGAAGATCGAGCGAAGCGTCGAAACCGGGACGTTCGTGTAGCCCAACGAATCTGAGAGCGACTGGGTGGTCGCGAAGGGCAAGAGCCACCACGCGGAGAGCCCGAACGAGAGCACGCCCGCGCCAATCGCGAAGCGAAGTGGCCGCGCGTAGTCGCCGTTGGCGAGATCGTGATCGTGGGCGCCACGACGCTGGAACAGCTCGAGAGCGACGAGCGCCAAGAGCAACGCCAAACCAAATCGCACGGCCACGAACCGTGACGCCACGGTGGCCAGAAGATCCAGCGCCGCGAGCCAGTAGCGAGAATCAGAGCGAGTGCTCTGCGCGATTCGTACAACGCTTAACAGCGTCAACGCGAGTGAAACGATGACGGGGAACACCCCGGACTTCGCGCCAAGGAAACTCCCGTGGTTGACGGCGAACGACGTGGCAAAGAAAAAGGGCACGAAAGCCAAGAGGAGAAGGCCCGCACCCACGGCCAATCGATTCGGTCGAGCATCGCCGTCGCGGTGAAAAGGCCACTCGGTCGCCTCGCCAACGCCTCGACGATGAAGCAGTTCAAAGACCACCAGTACCGCGATCGCGCTCAGACTAAAGAGCCACGGCAAGACGTGTGAAGCCAGCGTGGCGCTGAGCGCCAGGGCCGCGAGCCAGTAGCCCCGACCCGTTCGAGCGCCCCGGGCGAAGAGTCCGATCGTCAAGAGCGCCAGGGCCAACGAGAGCGAGAAGGCGTACTCCCCGGCCATCGTCGAAAAGAGGTTGCCACCGTCGATGGTGAACGTCGCGTCGAAGAGAAAGGGCAGCGTGGCCACGGCGAGCGCTACGGGAATTGGTCGAGGGGCGCGAAAGAGTCGGCCCATGGCGTAGGCGGTGATGGGCATTAACACCGAGCCGAGAATCGTCGCCAGTTTGAACGCGACCGCAAAACCAACGACGTAACTCGCGAAGGACGCGAGCACGTCGGGAAGTACGAAGTAGTAGGTGTAGGCGGGCATGCCGTCCAACCAGCCGGGATACCACGGAGTGAAGTTAAAGAGGTTGCCCGTCGTTTTCAAGTACGCCGGGACCGCCACGTGTGAACCGGTGTCGCCGCCGGTGATCAGTGACGAAGAGACGAGCAGCTGGGGATGGAGCGACATGATCGTGATGAAGATGACCACGAAGATGACCGCCGCGTCCAACACTCGTAGCGGCGTCCAGAACGCTCTAAAGCGCCGCATCAGTGTCCCGCGCGCTGGGCGATGATCGCAACCAGCGCGACGGCGTTGAACGACGCGTGCGTGACAAAGCTTGGCACCAATCGCTTCGTGCGATGAACGAGCAGCGCGAGAACGACGCCGAGTAACGCGAGACCGACGAACTGCAACGCCTCGCCGTGGGCCAGTCCAAAGAGACACGCGCTAACGACAACACCCAACGTGACGGCCGTGCGTTTGGACACTCCTTTGGCCCCTTCGGCAATCGCTCGAAAGATGACCCCACGAAAGAGCCACTCTTCGAAGAACGGCGCCAGCAGGGTGGTCATGAGCGCGATCAGCACGAACCCGGGTCCGTGAGCCGCCTTGAAGAGATGATTGACCGGATGGTTCAGACTCTTGAAGTGAAAGGGCTCGTAGACCAGGTCGATCACGAGCTGACACGCGACGCCCACGACCACGTAGGAAAGATCGCTCCAGCGTGGTCGCCACTGCTCCGCTAGGGGACGAAGGTGGCCCTCGCGATACGCGTAGTAGATGGCCGCACCGAACCCGACCCAGAGTCCGAGCAGGCCGAGCGCGTTCGACCACCACGGCGGGTTGGCCGCTTTACTGAGGGCGTTGAAGCCGCCGGGGTAGTGCGTGAGCGCTGCCCCCAGCGTGTCGAGGAGCAGCGCGAGAAACTGGCCGGCTAAGAATCCAATAAAACTCGCCACGAGAATCGGCACAACGCGGGGTCGATCGGCCCGTATTTCAATGGAGGGAGAACTCAAAGGTGTTTCGCTTTCAACTTAAGGTTTTGCACAGCCGAGCCCACTTTTCGCTAATGACCTCTAGATTAGATAAGTGGCTGAAGCACCAAACGAACAAAACAATCCAAACGGGATAAAGAAATATCTACCAGGGGGCGAACAGCCCATGGCGCCCCAGATGCGCCGGCGAATCATCACGATCGCCCTCGTGGCGTTCTTCATCGGCGTCTTGATCATTCCCTCGCTCTTCTCCAATAAGAACATCAAAACCATCTCGTACTCCGCGCTCATCCGCGACGCGAGCTCCAAATCGGTCCAATCGGCCAGCATTAACAACACCAGTGGTGTTATCACCGGTCAACTCACCAACGGCGTCAAGTACACCTCGAATGGACCAATACCGTCGACCACGGCCGAGGTGAACGCTCTTCGCACCAATAACGTCAAGGTCACCTTCGCTAACCCCTCGAGCCTGGCCGCCGAGTTCCTGCCCTACCTCATTTGGATCCTGATCTTTGGCGCGTTCATGTTCTACATCAGCCGTCAGGCGCGCGGCCAAATGAACGGCATGATGTCGGTCGGCCGCTCCAAGGCGAAGCAGTTCAACGAGGACCACCCGAAGACCACCTTCGACGACGTGGCCGGCTACCTCGGGGTGAAACAAGAGATCAGCGAAGTGGTCGAGTTCTTGAAGAACCCCCTTCGCTATCGAAACATTGGCGCCAGGATTCCCAAGGGCATCTTGCTCGTCGGTCCCCCGGGCACCGGCAAGACCATGCTCGCGCGCGCCGTCGCCGGCGAGGCGGGCGTGCCGTTCTTCTCGGTCTCGGGATCGGACTTCATGGAGATGTTCGTCGGCGTGGGCGCGAGTCGCGTGCGCGACCTCTTCGCCACCGCGCGCAAGCAGTCGCCGGCCATTGTCTTCGTCGACGAGATCGACTCCATCGGACGTAAGCGAGGCGCGGGACTCGGTGGTGGTCACGACGAGCGTGAGCAGACCCTGAACCAGATGCTCAACGAGATGGACGGTTTCGAGCCCACCGAGGGCGTCGTGGTCATCGCCGCCACCAACCGTCCCGACGTCTTGGACCCGGCCCTTCTTCGCCCGGGTCGCTTCGACCGCCAGATCATCGTGCCCCTGCCGGACCTCGGAGAACGTCTCCCCATCTTAGAAGTACACGCCAAGGGTAAGCCCCTCGACCCGTCGGTGGACATGAACATCGTCGCGCGCGGTACGCCGGGCATGAGCGGCGCGGATCTGGCGAACCTCGTCAACGAGGCGGCCCTGCACGCGGTTCGACGCAACTCCACGACCATCGGCATGGAGGACTTCGAGTCCTCGCGCGACCGCGTCTTAATGGGTCAAGAGCGCGACACCATGGTCCTGCAAGACGAAGAGCGCGAGCGCATCGCCTTTCACGAAAGCGGCCACGCGCTACTGGCCTACGTCCTCGATAAGACCGATCCCCTGCACAAGATCACGATCATTCCTCGCGGCATGGCGCTCGGCGTGACGATGACGTTGCCCGAAGAGGACCGCCACATCATGTCCCGCCAGCACTTAGAGGACTCCCTCTGCATGCGCATGGGCGGACGCGTCGCGGAGCTTCTCGTCTACGGCGATCTCTCGACGGGCGCCGCGGACGACCTGCAGCGCAACACCGAGCTCGCGCGGCGCATGGTGCGCGAGTGGGGCATGTCCAAGGAGATCGGCCCCATGGCGTGGAGCTCGAACAACCAGGTGTTCTTGGGCGAAGACCTCATGCACACGCGCGACTACTCCGACCACACCTCCAAGGTCATCGACGACGAGATCGAGCGCATCCTTCGAGAGCAAGAGTCGAGGGCCATTGAGGTGCTCACCCTGCACCGGCGCGGCCTCGAGGCGCTGACGCGAGCCCTGTTGGAGCGTGAGACCATCGACGGCGCCGACGCGGCCCGACTGATCGACGAAGCGAACGGCGAGCCCGTTCACCCCGTGGGCACCAAAACCGTCAGTACCTTGGGTGGTATTAGTAAAGCGGCGCCCAAGAAGGAACCGGCGCCCGTGGCCGCGGCGGTGTCGCCCACGGCGCCGCGCGTGCCGGCGACGCCGAACTGGCAGCCGCCGACGCTACCTGCCGTCTAAGGGCGTCACCACGTACAAGCCCGCGGGCTTGCTCGGCAGTGTCAAAGAGACCACCATCGAGGGCTTCGTGGACGTCAGAAGATAGGTCGCGCTCGGCGAACGCGAGAACGTGGGAATGGTCGCAAAGAGGCTCGTGGTCTGTCCAGCGCCGAGTTTTATGCCGCCCGTGACGACCCCTGACGTGGGGGCGTTAAACGTCGACACGTCCACCGTGATGGACCGCGACGAAGTATTCGTCACGGTTGCGGCGCCGAAGCCGATATTGGAGAAGTCGCTCACGAGAAAGGCGTTGCTCGGTGTCGCGGGCGACGACAACGCAAACCACTTGCCCGTGCCCGTCGCGAGCGCACTGACGACCGGCACGTTCGAGTGAACCGTCAAGTTGGCGTAGCCGACCGCCGGAATCGCCGGATTCGGCGTGATGGCGACGACGCCCGTGCTGAGGGGCGCGACGGTGACGCTCTGTGGCGACACCTTGAAGTTACTGAGCGCGACGTCCACCGTGACCTGGGCCGGCGAATCGTTCGGATTGGCGACACGAATCTGCGCCGTGGCCGCCTGGACCGTCGTGACGTTGGGGAACCACGACTGCTTTGACGCGTCGGTGAGACCCTGATCGTACGAGACCGTCCCCGCCGAGTTCTCGACTCCGACGATCTCGAGTGAACCGCGAAGAACCGTGACCCCGACGCCCACGTTCGAGGTGTTGACCACTTCCTTGCCCAGGTCAACCTCGGTCTGGGCGTGCGCCGGAACCGCGATTCCTTGAAAGGCCTGCGGCGCCGAGTAGCCCGTGGTCGCGTAGATCGACGCGTTGAACACCGCCGACGTGGCCGTCGGGTTGTAGACGCTTAAGTACGCGCTCGATCCCCTCGACGTGTCAAAGCCCGTCGCGTACCAGCGCGTCACGCCCGACGCCGAGCAGGGCACTTCGGTCCGGTCGGTGCCGGCGATCTCTTCACCCACCACCCCGCCGCCGCTGATCTGGACCGCGACGCCGAAGTTGTCGCCCGCGGCGCTCTTATCAACGACGCTCGGTTGCAGCGACTGCAGGCCGTGCGCGGCCAGTTCAATCGAGCCCTGCCAGGTGTTCCCCTTGTCGGAGACCACGCTCACGCTGAGGCTTCGACTGGCCGAGGCCGTGTTGTAAAACGAAACGCGCCCCGGCGCTCCGTTGGCGCTGGAAATTCCCGTGCAGTAGAGCGCGGTCGACTCCGCGTTCAATGAGACCTTAAGACCACTGGGGAGTTCCGAGGGATTGGTGGGGTGACGAAGTGACGTCACGAAGCCCGTCGCGACGAGCACTACCGCCGCCACGAGCAGGAGCGGGAGACGGCGGCGCCTAGACATCAAGCTCCTGCGCCGATCGCGCCGTGACGCCCCGGCGACGTCCGGTAAAGAGCCACTCGAGTCGGTGAATCCAGCCAAAGCCGAGCCAGACAATCCCCCACATGCCCAACGTGAAAAGAGCGATAATCCCGTTCAGGGGGAACTGGTGCAAGACGATCGTGCCGACCGGGTTGGTGGGCGCCGGCGCCACGGTGTAGAAGGGCGTCCAACTGCCGAAGGTCGATCGCGGCGCGGGTTTGCCGTTGACGTCCAGGGCAAACGCGCCCGCGGGCGCAAGGCCCGCGACGACCGTCGAACCCGCGGTCAAGGGACCCGAGTTCGACGTTGAGCTAAAGACGGGCGCGAGCGACGTAGAGCCGGGAACGGTCGCGGCGACGATCCCGTGAAAGAGAGAGTTCGAGAAGACTTCGACCGAGGAGGTTTGAAGATTCAACGAGAGGTCGCTTTGATTATCGAGGGCCGCTACCAGCACGCCCGGCGCGCGGTGCAGCGGCACCTTCTGGACGCCCGCGAGCTCGGGCGCCGACGAATTCATTACGACAATGGTAGAGATGCCCGCGGGCGCGAGCAGTTCACCGAGTCGAACGGTGTGTCCGGCGAGGGCGCTCTGGACCGCTTCCATGATGACGTCACTCGTGCCCGAATCGGGGGGGCTAAAGAGCGTGGCGCCGCCGGGTAGCCCGTTCATTGACGTCGCCGCTTCGAGACCGGGCGCCACGGACCAACCCGCGAGCGGCAGGACCGAAGGATCACCGAGCCACAGGACCCGAAACCCGCCGGCCGTCGAGGGCGCGAGGGTGCTCAGTGACTCCGCGACGCTCGTCGTTGGGAGATCAAAACGACCACTGCCAAAGTTGGCGAGGAAGGGCAGTATCGCCACCAGCAACGTCGCGACCGACAGACCGGCCGCGATCTGGCGCCAGCCAAAGCCCGCGTCGCGCAGGTCGTGTTCGAGAGCCCCGATTCCGAGACCGATCAGTGACGCGAGCATCACGGCGTAAAGCGCCAACATGACGTCGAGATCGGGTGCGAACGAACCCAACCAGTGACGCGAGACGAGAGCGGTGAGTACCAGGGTCAAGGTCGCGATCACCACGATCTTTGAGGCCACCAGACGGCGATCGCCCTTGCAGAGCACGAAGGCGAAGAGCGCCGCGATGGGTAAGAGCCAACCCCACCACGTGGCACCGAACGTGCCGTCGACGCCGCGTAGGAACAAACTAAACGACGGCGCCGACCACGGCCCCCGCGCTAGTCCAAAGATCTCGAGGGCGCGTCGCCCCGCAAAGAAGACGTCAATGGTCATCGGGAGCAGAAATATCGCGACGTTCAGAACTAACGAGCCGAGGAATCTCCACGATCCTCGAAAGGACGTCTCGGGATCGGGCTCAATGAGTCGAGCCACCATGACGCCCACCACCACGAGTCCAACGACCACCAACGTGGCGGGCGCCATGGCCGTCACGACGGCGAGGAGCATGATGAGCACCATGCGCTGGCCGGACTCGGTCGTGCGCCAGCCCCGATGACCGAAGGGCACCGGTTCAGAGTAGGGACCGAGTCGAAAACCCGGCACGTCCATTAAGGCAAAGATTCGTCGCACGATATAGGGCAGACCCGCCACCACCACCAGCACGTCGACGCGACCCTGGCTGATCATGTTGAGACCAAGGGGCATCGCCACGTAGGCGAAGGCGCCAAAGATTCGCGCGCGATTCGACACGCGATCCTTGAGGAGACGACCCACGCCAAAGGCGCCCACGGGCACCGCGAAGATCAGCACCAATCGGGGCAAGGCGCCCATGCGCCCGAACACGAACGTGCCCGCGAAGGCCAGCACCCCGTAACCGGGCATGCCCGGCGTGCCCGTGCCCACCCCGTTCGAGGACCACGACGCAAAGAAGTGTCGCCACGTTCCCCACCACGAGTCGAGGGGCGCGAGCCGGCCAACCAACGGCAGATGCGTCGCGACGAGATTGCGCGATCCAATGAGCCACAACACCGCGACGAGTCCGACGAACGCGGCCTGCGAGCGAAAGGACGTCATGAGCCGAGAGGGGCGCGTGCGAAGTTCGAGCACTCCACTCTCGGCGATCTCGTCGAACTCTTCGTCCTCCGAAAAGGCCGCCGCGAATCCGACGCCGGCCCCCTCGGTTTCCTCAAAGGCCTCGAGCGTTTCGTCGGGTGGCAAGATACCTCGCGCCTTGTCGTACCCTTCACGGAGCAACGTCACGAAGAAGTGCTTCAGTCGATTGGCTCCCCCGACTTGGAGTCGATGCAACTCGGCGTCCGAGAGCACCCGAAGCCGGTGAAGTTGACGACGACGTTGTCGAACGCCCCGGCGTTGTTTGATCAACCAGCGCCACGAACCGGCGATGGCGCCCGCGCGATCGAGGTCTCGACTAGCGAGCGCGAGCGCCACCTCGAAGGTGTCGATGACGAAGAGCATCATCAACGTCCACACCACCTGTCGTCGCCCCCACCCGGTCGCGACGACGAGGAGTTGGTGGCGGCGCTGGAGGTCCTGTCGGCTGGCGCGTCGCGTACCGACGGCGGTGACGAGACGTTCGCCCGTAGCAATCGTTTCACGATGGGCCACTTTGGCGAGTGGCGCCACGACGATGCGCGCCCCCGCCACCTGAGCGCGCCAGCAGAGATCGAGGTCTTCGCCGAGGAGCGTGATCATTGGGTCGAACCCGCGCAGCGTCGTAAAGAGGTCCGTGCGAACGAGCGTGACCCCGCCGGGCGCGACGAAGACGTCTCGCTCGAGGTCTTGTTGGCCGTGGTCAATCTCACCGAGTTCCACGCGCTCTCGCACCACGCCGAATCGGTCGCACGTTTGACCCGCGTGCAAGAGCACGAGGGTGTCTTCGTACGCCACGACCTTGGGCGTGATGATGCCCGCGTTCGTGCGATACGCCGCCTCGACCATGAGTTGCACCGCGTCGGGTTCGAGGAGCACGTCGTCGTGACAGAAGAGAAAGAAGGCCGAACCGTCGATCATGAGCGCCGCTTCGTTGCAGGCCGCGCCAAATCCCCGGTTCTCGTCGAGTACGCGCACGAAGGCGTTGGGCGCGACAGCCGCAACGCGCTCGGGGACGTGCGAAGCATCCCCGTTCGCCACCACGAGCAGGCTTAGTTGCTCGTAGTTCTGAGCCGCCAAGGAAGCCGCAGTGGCTTCGAGGCCCGGCCCGGAACCGGTAGTAACGATGACGGCAACAACGGCCGGAGCACGAGAGTCCATCAGTCCCACAAGGTTAGTTGGCCCAAGAGATCGGTTTTGAATGCTGCCGCGTTCAAATCCCTACGGTCACACGAAATCTCTACTTCTCGAGACGCCGCGCGATGAGTTCGTCAACGACGTCGCGGAGCGACACGTGCAAGGGAATGAGGGGCGACCAGCCGGTCGCGCCGTTCAACTTTTCGAAGCTTCCTCGAGATACTGGGACTTCGTTCGGTCGCAGGAGCGTCGGATCAACGACGAGTTTCATCATTGGCGCGATTTGGTGCACGAGTAGGTCCGCGATGTCACGTAACGCCACGTCATGTCCCGAGGCGACGTTGTAGGTCTCACCCGCAACGCCGAGGAGCGTGAGCAGTCGATAGGCCCGCACCACGTCACGCACGTCACTGAAGTCGCGCCGAGTAGAGAGATCACCCACCGGGATCTCGCTCTCGCCGCGCTCGCGGGCTTCGAGTAAACGACTCACGAGTGCGGGCACCACGAAGTTGAGGGCCTGACCCGGGCCGAGGTGATTGAACGGGCGAACGATGAGAACGCGCTGACCTCGTCGGCGAGCCACCTCGTGCGCGACGCGCTCAGCTTCCACTTTGCTCGAAGAGTAGGGATTGGCGGGCGCGACGCGAAAATTCTCGCGAATCGGGAGGTCCTCTTCGCGAACGACGCCGTAGACCTCGGACGAACTGACGATTAGCGTCGTTGACGTCGGTACGACCTTCCAAGCGGCGTCCAGTACGCGGAGGGTTCCCACGACGTTCACGCGCGTGAACTCACTGGCGTGATCCCACGACTCACCTACGTGAGTCAGCGCCGCGAGGTGGTAGGTGACATCGGGGCGAAAAGCTTCAAAGGCTTCGCGCATGCTCGTTGCGTCGGTGACGTCGCGCTCGCGGTCGATGCCCTCCACCTCGTCACCGCTCTCTCGCAAGTGTGCTACTAAGTGCCGACCGACAAAGCCTTGGGAGCCAGTGACGAGGGCGCGCATCTCAGCTACGTGCCTGTTCGTACGCCACCAGGTGCTGAGCGACGCAGGCCTCCCACGTAAAGTGCTCGGCCCGTTCGCGAGCGCGTCTCGACCATTGACGTCGATCGTCCTCACTTGTTTCGAGGACGTCGAGGAGTGACGCCGCGAGGGCTTCGGCGTTGCCGACGGGCACTAGTCGCGCCGCGTCACCGGCGACTTCAGCCATGACGGTGTCCTTCGTGGTCACCACCGACGCACCACAGGCCATCGCTTCAAGGACGGGTAGACCGAACCCCTCCCCCCGTGACGGGTAAGCCACGGCGCGAGCTCGGCGAAAGAGCGCCGGTAGCAGCGCGTCATCAACGAAGCCGAGGCGACGGATTCGAGCGTGAAAGGGGTGCGTGTCAATCTGCGCCTCGAGGGGACCCACGCCCCAGCCGGCCTGGCCCGCGAGCCACAACTCGACCTCGTTGTCGCGACGCGCGATCTCACGAAAGGCCTCGAGCAACACGTCCAGTCCCTTGCGCGGTTCAAAGGTACCCACGAAGAAGATGAAGGGAACATCAACTTTGAGACCATAGTCGCGAAAGGTGGACTCGTCGTGAAGATCCAACGTGTCGAATCTCGCGAGCTCGACGCCCAGTGGCGCGACCACGATTGGTGCGTGCGCGGGAAAGATCTCTTCCAAGAGTCGAGCACTAAACGCGCTCACGCTCACCACGACGCGAGCGTGTTGCGTCGAGTACTTGATGGCTCGTCGAAAGAAGGCGACCTTCGAACGTTGGTGCCACTCGGGATTGGTGAAGAACGTGAGGTCGTGGATGGTGACCACGGTAGGCGTCGAGCGTCGACGGGGCATTGTGTAGTGCGGGGCGTGCCATAGATCCGCCGCGCGCGCGACGTGACTCTGTCCGAGGAGCCACGCTTCGTTCGCGAGCCGCGCGACGCGTCCGTTCGGCACCAGACCAATCACCTCGGCTCGGGGTGACACGTCGCGCCAGCGATTAGTATCGCCGCGGCGCGTGACTAGCGTGGTCGTGACGTCGACCTCGGGCAAACGACGGGCGAGCTCGGCGATGTAGCGACCGGCACCCGCAATCTTGGGCGGAACGGCGGACACGTCCAGCGCAACTTTCACTGCCACGCCGCCAGGTGATCGAGCGCCGCGTTTCGCCACGTCAGTGACGCCACCGAGGCGCGTCGACGTTGACGGGCGTCTTCGTCGTCACTCTGCGACAAGGCTTGAACGAGACCTTCGGCGATGGCCTCGACGTCGAGTGGATCGACGCGCACCACTTCGCTGTTGCTGGCGACGCTCGGCGTCGTGACGCTCGCGACGACCCGGGCGCCCGCGTGCAGGGCCTCCACCGGCGGCAGTCCCCAACCTTCGGCCCGAGGAACGTAGGCAACGATGCTCGCGTCGCGGTAGAGACCCTTCAAGAGGGACCCCGACACGAGACCCAGGGCCACGGCGTTGGGGCGCTCCACGTCGTCGCCCCAGCCCGACGGCCCCACGAGAACCAGTGGACCAAGATCACGGTTCGTCGAAGAAGCGAGCGCGTGGGCCTTCGCCAAGCGTTCCAGATTCTTCCTAGGCTCGCGCGTTCCGACGTACAGCGTAAAGGGCCCCTCGATGCCACGTTCCACAAGAGCGGCGCGCACCTGGGCTTCGCTGTCGGGCACCGTGAGCTCGTCGTCGACCCCGAGGCGAGAATCGTGCACTCGCCCAGGATCGAATCCGTCGTCGATCAATCGCTGAGCCAGACCCGGCGCCGTGGAGATAATGCGCACGTCGTCTCGTCGTTTCAGCATCTGCAAGCGCCCCTCGTGAAACCGGATGCCGTGCGGGGTGCTCGCGCTCGGTTCGTCGCGCCACAAGAGGTCGTGCAGCGCCGCCGAGTGCACGGCATCCTTCTTTCCACCGCCAAAGGGTCCGGCCACCGAGGTCGCGTGCACGACGTCACTGAAGGCCGGCACGCCCACGGACCGTCGCGCCCACAGTCGTGTCAACACGTTGATCGACGCGTTCGCGTTCACGCGTTCGAGGGCGAGGTCGGAGATGTCCTGCGTTGGATTGCCGCGCGGCGTGATACCCACCAGACGGAGCGACTCGTCGTTCAGCGAATCGAGGCCCCGCACCAGTCCTCGCACGTACGTGGCGATGCCCCCGGGCTGGGGTCGAAAGAACTGGTCGAGCGAAATGCTGACGGCGCGGGTCACGGATTCCAGCCTCGCACGACTTCTCGATAGAGTGCGGCGTACGCGCGCGCCGCGGTGGCTGGTGCAAAATCTTCAGCCCTCGAGCGACCGGCCGCCGTCATGATGGCCCGGCGTGTCGGACTCTCCCAGATCTCGTTAAGGGTGGGGATGACCTCGTCATCACTCTCGGTCAAGGCGGCCGCGCCGCTCAAGAGTTCTCGATTGATCGTCGTCGCGCGGGCAATCGTTGGCACGCCGGCCGCGAGGGCCGCGATGGCGAACGAGGGAAAGCGCGCGCCGTCAGAGACGTGAAGGACGACCCTCGCCTCGCTGAGCGCGCTGCGCGCGTCGCTCCTCGGTCGCAAGCGCACGCCGAGTCCCCTGGAGCGAATTCGTTGCGCCATCTGCGCGCTGGTGACTGCCTCGACGTGGGTGCCTTGACTCTTGGCGAACTCGACCAGTGCGGGGGCCAAGGTGAAAAACGGCTTCACGACGCCGGTCAGGTTCACGACGATCGCCGTGCCGGTCACGGTGGGCTGAACGAGCGGGACGGCCGGGGGCACGACGACAACGCGCGCTCGATCGATGTCGAGCACGCTCTGTACTTCGCGACCCGCACTTCTCGTGGACGCGACGAGCGTCGCTCCGTGGCGAACGGCACGACGTAGTTGATTTATGCGCTGGTACTCGCGCGACTCGCCACGAAGTGGTCGCAGATCATCGACCGAAATTATGAGCGGCGTCGACTTGGTCGGCGGTGTCGTACGACCCGCGACGTGCACGACGTCCACCGGATCGAGGAGTCGATCGAGCGAGGGGCCGAGGCTTCGTCGCCACAACGGCGTCCAGAGCGAGCGAAGCGCCAGTCGCGCTTCGTTGGGTGAAGTGGGCGCCGAGTGTGAACGAAAGCGCACCAGCACACACTCGCCCGTGGCGTCGAGCGCGTTCGCCAGATCCGTCATCGAGTTGCCCAGTGACTCGAGCGAGCCGTCGAGATCGAGGCCAACTCGGGGAAGTTCAGAACTCACGACGCGAGGGCTAGCTGGCGCGCCACACTGGTCCACTCGGGCCAGAGACGCACGGCCCACGGTCCAAAGGGCTCGGTGCCGGTGGCGACGACGCCAATGCCCTCGTCGGCGTTCAGCAACATCAACGAGCCACTTTGACCGAAATGACCGAAGCTCGCCGGCGGCCAGTCGCCCATCCAGTGTTCTTTGTCGCCGCGTACCTCTGGGCCGATTCCCCACGGGCAGGGGGTGAATCGACCAAAGCCCGGCACGATGCCCACAAGGTCAGGCAGGTAGGGCCGAATGAGTCGGTCCCTCGTCTCTCGCGCGATGCCGTCTGGTCGAAGCCACGCCACGGCCAACTTCGCCAGATCGTTGGTCGAACCACTGATCCCAAAAGAGGGTCGATCGAGGAGCGCCGATGACGACATCCCGAGGGGTCGAAAGACTCGGTGTTCCAACCAGTCGGCCGCGGGACTCTCACCGACAATGGCCTTCACGGCGTAGTCCACGCCGTAGTTGGAGTAGACGCGCCGGGTGGCAATGGGCACCATCGGATCGCCCTCTTCGAGGCCGAGGCCGCTCGAATGGGAGAAGAGATTGGCGAAGTTCGCGCCTCGGGGCCCCACGCTTTCGCTGTACGCGTGCAAATCCCAGTCGATCTCGACGCCGAAGGCCATCGCCACGGCCATCTTCGAGACCGAGGCCCAGGGTCGTATCTCGTCGAGATTGCCACTTTCAAGAACGCGCTCGATCACGCCGTCGTGTAAGCGCAGTACGACGTACGCCGGCGAGCCGGGCCAGGCGTCGTCGAGGGGGCTGCTCACAACTCTCGATGATACCCAAGCGCCCCTAAGGTTTCGGAAGTGATAACCGTACTGAGTGGGGGCATCGGAGCAGCCCGACTGATTCGAGCGCTGAGTGACGTGATCGATCCCACACAGATCACCGCCGTCGTGAACGTCGGCGACGATCTCGTGCTGCACGGACTCACCATCTGTCCCGACCTCGACACCATCACGTACACGCTTGCCGAACTGAACAACGACGAACTCGGCTGGGGGCTACGCGACGAGACGTGGCGCGTGATGGACGAGTTAGATGAACTGGGCGGAGCAGCGTGGTTTCGACTCGGCGATCGCGACCTCGCCACGCATCTCTATCGAAGTCAACGTCTGAGCGAAGGCGCCACCAAAACCGAGGTCACCGCCGAGCTGGCCACGCGACTCAGCGTCAACGTGCGCCTGCTGCCCGTCACGAACGATCCGATGGCCACGGAGTTTGTCACCGACCACGGACGCCTGACCTTTCAGGAGTACTTCGTTCGCTATCACCACGACGTCGTCGTTACGTCCATCGAGGTCGTCGGCGCCTCCACGGCGCGCCTGAGTGACGAAGCGAGGCGCGCGCTGCACGACGCCAGTCGTATCGTGATCGCGCCTTCGAATCCCCTGATCTCGATCGACCCGATTCTCCAAGTTCCGGGCGTGCGAGAGATTCTCCACGAGCGACGAGAGAACGTCGTCGCGGTCTCACCGCTCGTTCAAGGCACGGCGCTGAAGGGTCCCGCCGATCGACTCCTTCGTGAACTCGGACACGAGGCGTCCTCGTTGGGCGTCGTTGACTTCTACGAAGGCCTGGTGGGTACGTGGATCATCGACGAAGCCGACGCGGCCCTCGCCGAGAAGATTCGCGGCCGTGGCGTTCACGTGGAGGTCACCACCACGATCATGGCTGATCCCGACAACGCCGAGCGTCTCGCCAAAGCGGTGCTCGCGTGAGTGAACTGCGTCTCGTGGCGCTCGCCTCCAGCGTAAAAGTACAACGCGACGACGACCTCGTGACGTTGCTGCTCGACGCCCTGTCGAGCGCTGGCGAAGAGTTGCGCCACCACGATCTCCTCATCGTCACCAGCAAAGTCGTGTCGAAATCCGAAGGTCAAGTCGTGGCCTTTGACGGCTCCGAGCGGCACAAAGTCGCCATCGTCGAACAAGAGTCCGTGCGCGTCCTACGTCGCCGTGGGCCGCTTCGCATCACCGAGACGCGACACGGCTTCATCAACGCCAACGCGGGCGTGGACCTTTCTAATACCGACGAGGGAACCGCGGTGCTTCTACCGAAGGACGCCGATCGTTCGGCGCGTCGAATCCAAAGTGACGTCGCGCGACGAACGGGCGTCGAGGTCGCAATTCTGATTACCGACACCTTTGGTCGCGTCTGGCGCCAAGGCGTCACCGACGTCGCGCTGGGATCAGCGGGACTCGTACCGTTACTGGATCTGCGAGGCACGTTCGACGCGAACGGCCGACTCCTCGAGGCGACCGAGGTCGCCATCGCCGACGAGATCGCTGGCGCGGCGAATTTGGTTCTGCACAAGGCGGCGGGAACGCCCTTCGCGCTGGTGCGGGGTCTCGACGAGTCGTTCTTTGGACCGGGCTCTATTCAAGAGAACATCGTTCGAACCAAGAACGACGATCTCTTTCGCTAGTTAGACCCCGCCGAGTCGCACGTCGCCCGACAGGCGCGAGTCCGACGCCACGTGCTCTTTCGCGCCAACGACACACGTCGGACCGAGGATCGAGCTCGTGCCAATGACGGCCTCGGGCCCGATGATGGACGAGCGAATCTCGCAGCCGCTCTGCACGACGGCGCCGGGCAAGAGCACCGAGTCTTCCAAGATCACGTCCGCGCCCACGACGCACTCTCGGTCGACGACGCTGTGGCGGAGCGTCGCGCTCGCGTCAATGCTGGCCGAGGGGCTTCGCCACGATCCATCGACCACGCCTTGGAAGTTGTGTTGATGGTTGCGACCCTTGAGAACGTCAACGTTGGCTTGCAGGTAGAGCTGCGGCGTGCCGGTGTCCAGCCAGTACCCGTCGTCCGAGAGGGCGTAGAGCGCGTTCGCGGCGGCCAGCGCGGGGAAGGTCACTCGTTCGATGCTGACGGGTCCCGTGGGCGCGATGCGATCCAACGCGCGCGGCTCGAAGACGTAGGTGCCGGCGTTGATGAGATTCGTCGGCGCTTCGCCGGGCGGCGGTTTCTCGACGAACTCCAACACGCGGCCGTCTTCGGCCGTCGGTACCACGCCAAAGTGTGAGGGGTCTTCGACGGGGTGCAACGCAATGGTCACCTCGGCGCCGCTCTCGCGGTGAAAGTTCAAGAGCCGGGTGACGTCGAGGTCGGTCACGACGTCACCGTTCACGACGAGAAACGTCTCGTCGACGCCGGCGAAAGTCGAGGCAAATCGAATCGCGCCCGCGGTGTCGAGGGGCTCCTGCTCAACGGCGTAGGTCACGCGCACGCCCGAGATGAGGTTCGAGGGATAGGCCTCGGTGAAACGGTCGGGCAGGTAGCCCAGCGAGAGCACGGCGTCGGTGACGCCGTGGCGCGCCAGGGCCTCGAGCACGCACTCAATCATGGGCACCCCCACGAGCGGCAACATCTGCTTGGGCGTTTCGTAGGTCAACGGACGTAGTCGTGTTCCCTTACCACCGACCAGGATGATCGACTGCAACGATCAGCCTTTGGTCGTGGTGGTCGTACTCGCGGTGGTGGTCGTCGTCGGGGCCGTCGTCGTCGTCGCGACGGTTGTGGTCGTGGACGTAATGGCGGCAGCGAACATGGCGTCAACCGTCGTCGTTGTGGGCGCCGAGGGCGTGACACCCGTGGGCTCGAAGGCCATCGTCACGCGAAGATCGTTGACGAATTTGACCTTGGCGGGATTCGTCGTGATCGTGGGTTTCTTCTGGGCCAACGTCGTCCAATAGGCGTACACAACCTTGCCTTTTTTCCCGGGGTACTTCGACTTCGCCGAGCACGTGGCACCGTTTTTGTAGGTGGTTTTGGGATTCGCGACGCCGGTCGCCGTGGGCACGCCGAGCTCGCTCGAACTCACCACCAGTCCGGGGTACTCGGCCGCGAACTGCTTCAAAGTCGCGTTGTTTCCGGCATCGGCGGCGGAGGCCGGCGTCAGTTTGATGACGTTGTCGTTTTGAACCGTGAAGCCGCCCTTGAAGGTCGGGTCCGTGTTCAGGTACGCCAATTTCTGGCCACAGTACTGTATCGACAGTCCGGCGTACAGCGTCGTGCCGATCTTCGGCGCGACCGCCGTGGAGTGCTTCTTCACCGGGTTCTGGTACTCAAAGCGCGAGTAGACCGTCAACGCGAGTCCGAGGACGACGATGACCGCGAGCACTCCGTAGTAGTTCCCAGGACGAGATTTTTGGTAGGTCTTGCCGCCACCCGCGGCGCCCACCCTACTTACCCACTTACCCGATGTGCTTTTCGCCACCCTACAACGCTACTAAATAATGAGTAGGGGTCCTCGCTGCGTAGGGGCGAAGGGACTCGAACCCTCACTGGAGGCGGTTTAAGCGCCTTGCCTCTGCCAATTGGGCTACGCCCCCACGCAACAGGGTCGCGCCGTAACGCTAACGCATTGTTACGATTTCGCGGAACGCCAAGTTTTCGTATGTCCGCTAACTAGGCTGGTTCTATGTTTCGCGTGCGTCGTCGGGGCACGACTCGAACAACTTCCCTCGTGCTTTTGGCGGTACTCACCGCTTCGTGGCTCTTCCTACCCACCTCGGTCAGTGCGAGTTCCATTGCGGTCACCCAAAAGCAGATCTCCGATCTCTCGGCGGCCCTCTCTCGACAGGAGATTCGCAGCGAAGTCACGTCGAATCAATACGACGCGGAGATGGGCGATCTGGCGTCCATCAACACCAACATTGTCAATCTCCAATCCCAGGAGGCGCAGAAACGCGCGGCCGCCAAAGCCACCTCGAAGAAGCTGGTCGTCGCGGTCGTTCGCGCCTACGTGCTCGGCGCGGTCGGCACGCAGGGCCTCTCGTTGTTCAATCAAAACGTCACCAAGGCTGACGCCACCAAGGTCTACCAAGACCAGGTGATCGGCAACCTCAACAAGCTGGTCAACACCTACGAGCGTGAGCAGACGTCCCTGCAGAACACCGTCGCCAAAGTCGCCGCGCAACGCGCCAAAGCGCAACACGCGACGTACGAACTAAAGGGTCTCCTCGAGCAGAACATCCAACTCCAAAACGCCACGCAGGCGACCCTCGACACCGTGACGGCCCGACTCAAGGGTGAGATCATTACCTACGAGATAAGTGCCGGCGTGACGGCCGCCAAGGCGAACAACACCGCCGGCGAAGAGCAGGCCATCGCGGCGGCGTCGGCCGTGGGAGGCCAGAGTGCCGCCAACGAAGTCATCGACGCGATCCAGGCCGCGATCGCGACGCCCACGATCGCCGAAGTGGGAAGTTCCGCCCAGGGCGACAAGGCCGTGCAGTACGCCAAATCCCAGATCGGCGTGCCCTACGTCTGGGGCGGCGAGAGCGCGGGCGTGGGCTTTGACTGTTCGGGTCTCGTCCAGTGGGCCTGGGCGAGCGCGGGGATAACCATCCCGCGCACCACGGAATCTCAGTACCCGGACATGATTCACGTGACGTTGACCCAGCTCCAGCCGGGCGACCTGCTGTTCTACTACAACCTTGACGGTGACCACGTAGTCGATCACGTCGTTATGTACGTGGGTAGTGGCCCTTGGGGCGTCGACACGACGATCGCCGCCGCGCACTCCGGAACCACCGTCTCGCTCGCTCCCCTCTTTACCTCCGGACTCATCGGGGCCGCGCGCCCCTAGGGCGACCAGGTGACGCTCGCGCTCTCTCTCATCATCCCGGCCTACAACGAAGCCGAGCGACTGGGCGTGGGTTTCGAACGCCTCCGGCCCACGTTGCAGTCCCTGGACCCGTCCACGGTGGAAGTCATCGTGATCGACGACGGCTCGAGCGACGACACCTTGGAGCGCGCGCAAGAAATTTACGGCCACTTGGAACACGCCCTCTTTGTCCAACAGCCCGCCAACCTTGGTAAGGGCGCGGCGCTACGACTCGGCATCGCGCTCGCGAGCGGGACCTACGTCGTCACCGTCGACGCCGACATGGCGATTGACCCACGACGACTCCCCGACTTCGTCGCGGCCCTTGGCGACGCCGCGCTCGTGCCGGGTTCGAGGGCTCTCTCGGGTGACATCAAGTACGACTCGCGGCTTCGCACGTTCGCCGGAGCAGCGTACAACCGCCTGGTGCGCCACTACACGGGCACCACGCTTCGTGACACGCAGTGTGGTTGTAAGGGTTTCCAGCTCGGACCGGCGCGACTCCTGGCGCTGCTCGCCATGATCGACGGATTCGCCTTGGACGTGGAGTTTCTCTACCTCGCCGACCAACTAGAACTGAGCGTGCGTCCGCTCCTCGTGACTTGGCAGGACGTACGAGGCTCGTCGGTTCGACCGGGTCACGACGCGTGGGCCATGATCCGTGACATCCGGGGCCTCAAGAAGACCCGCTACGAGAACCCGGTCGTCGAACTTCCGCTGTCGGTAACGGCCAACGACGTCGCCGCGCTGGCGAAAGAAGCTCGACTGCACGGTCTCGTCATCGCGAGAAACGCCGTCGACGCCCTGCTCGTCCTCGGTCGTGACGGCGCGCTGGGCGGGTTGGGTATTGCCGGCGCCTTAGGGGGAACCCTGCGCACGGCTCGCCTCGAGGAGCTGCGCGGACGAACGTACGAGGCCGTCTAGTCGCGACGCGGTAACAGCCAGTCCGTGACGAGTTCGGGTGCGCGATCGCTCCACTCTTCGGCGGTAATGGCGTAGCGCGCGTGGTCTTCCCAAGCGCCGTCAATCTCGAGGTAACGCTCCGAGATTCCTTCAAATCGCAGTCCGAGTTTTTCGACCACACGGCGTGACGGGGCGTTTCGAGGAATGATGTTGATCTCCACGCGGTGCAGGCGAAGTGACTCGAAGGCGTACTGCAGCATCGTGACGACGGCTTCGGGCATGAGTCCCTGGCCGGCGACCGCCTCGTCGATCCAGTAACCGATGTAGGCCGACTGGAGGGGCCCGCGCTGAATCGACGAGAGCGTGATCTCACCGACGAAGCGACCCTCGACGAAGATCCCAAAACCAAAGCCCGTGCCGATCTGTCGTTCACGTTCTCGAATCGCGCAACGGCTCACAAAACTGCGGTGATCCTCCGCCAAGTGCGTGGCGTGAGCCGATCGCGGCTCCCACTTCAAAAGCCAGTCGCGACAGCGCGTACGCACCTCGTACCACGGCTCGTAGTCCTGCTCGTTCATCGTGCGCAGCACGATCCGTCGCCCGTGCAAGGTGATGGGCGAATAGACGGCGCTTCGAGTCGTTACCATGAGCGAGTTCTCACTCCTCCATCGTTACAGGTCAACGACACGTGCGCAATCATGGGGCCAGCAGCGAACTCGTTATCCCGTCAAGAATGTCGTTCTCCGAACTCAAAAGCTGCTCCACGTTGAAGCGTTCCATCACCGCGTCCAGGATATAGAGCCCCGCCGGCATGACGTCCTCTCGCCCGAGGACCATCCCCGGGTGTGTAAGTCGCTCTTCGGGTAACTCTCGGGCGAGTAGGTCTCGCCAGTGCTGCACGGTCGTTCGCGAGAGCACTCGATGATGGACCACGTCGCGGTCGTAGTTCGCTTGTCCTGCGTCAAGTTGGGCGAGAGTCGCGACCGTTCCCGCCAGCCCGACGAGTCGTACGTTGGCTACTACTTCTTGAAACACGGGGACGGCGTCGAAAGCTCGGTCTAGTTCCAGCTCGATCATCGACTTCGTGACGGTGTCGCTCTCGGAGGTCACGACGCCTCGACCAAGCGCGCGCTCGGTGACCCGCACGCAACCAAGTTGCATTGAGTGACTGAACAGCACTCCGTCGAGTTCGACCGCCAGTTCGGTCGATCCTCCGCCGACGTCGACGATCATGGTGGGTGTTTCGACTTTGTCGAGATCGCCGCTCGCGCCGGCGTACGAGTACGCCGCCTCTTCGTCGCCGCGAAGAGTCTTCGCGACAAAGCCCGCGATGTCGTGCGCCCTTTCGAGAAACGCTGATCCGTTCGTCGCGTCGCGCACCGCCGAAGTCGCGACGAGTAGTCCCCTGGTAACGCTCGCGTCGTCACACTTTTCGCGGTACGTTTGGAGCACTCGAAAGGTTCGATCCATCGCCTCGGGTAACAGTGAACCCGACGCGTCGACACCCTGGCTGAGCCGCGTGATGTGCATCTCTCTCACTAACGCGTGGCCCTCACCGTCGACAATGAGGGTTCGCGTGGAGTTGCTCCCGCAGTCAATGGCGGCCACCGCGTTAGCCACGAACGTCTTCGACTTTCAGTGAACTCACGTCGAGCGTGCTCGCGACAACTTCGCCCACAGGATCGTCCGCGCCGACGAGGAAGTTGGCGAGGTGGGCGTGCAGGCACTTCACGCCGACGCGCGTGCCACCCACGCCCCCTTCGGGCTGAACGAGGTCGGTGCGAACGGTCGCCAAGCGACGCCGACGGGCGTACTCGTCGTGCGTGCGCTGGAGTTCGTCGGCGTCGACGAGGATTTCGAAGCGGTGCACTCCCCCGTCGCCTTCGATTCGACTCACCGCGTCGTGCAGCTCGGGATCGACGAGCCAATACAGGGTGGGCATGGGCGTACCGTCTCGAAGGTGCGGCTCGTTCTCGATGACGACGGGACGTCCATCGACGCGGCGAACGACTACCGCGAAACGCCCGTAGAGCGGTCGACCCAGTAGTGATTCGACGAGCGTGAGATCGTCGGGGGACGCGTCCCTAAAGGTCAACGCCAGAACTCGAAGGTACGAACCAGTCGAGAGACGTACGCGTTCGTGGTGCGGTGCGTCGGCGACGAGCCGGAAAGCGGCGTCGCGGACGAAGGCGAGACGAGCGGTTGCAGACCGGGATCGGCCGAACTTGGCGACACCTGGCCCGCGGAGTTCCCGGGCAGCACTTGAATCAAGCTCTGACCGGGTGAGACCAACTGGTACTGCTCGCGCGCAAGTTGCGTGGCGGCAGCTCTGGTGTCAATCAACTTGGCCTGGCTCGTCAGCGCGAGCTCTTGTCGTTGGACGGCCTTGATTTGGGCCGAGGTGGCGTCGAGTTGCGTCTGCTGATGCCACAACGCCGCGGCCGGGAACCAACCCACCAGCATGATGACGGCGGTCAGTACGCCAAGGGGCAACATCCAACGGTTACGACTCCGCACTCCGAAATAATGTGATGTTGGCACTGCCGCCCCCGACAAAGACTCTGAAACTACGAAACGTTCTTGACCGCTTAGCTGTTTTTCGATGCTAAAGCAGAAATTCTACTTCGTGCCGGCGTCAAAACGCGCCAGCACCACAGTATTAACTTGTCTGGTGATCAGGGCTAGCGCAAAGCCAGTAGTTGACCTCACTTTGCCCGACGAAGTCACTTGTTGTTGAGATCTTTCGCCCCCGACAACGACCTCGATCCCAGAAAACGAGCTTGATCACCGAGCTGTTCCTCAATTCTCAACAATTGATTGTATTTGGCGACGCGATCAGAACGCGCCGGCGCGCCGGTCTTAATCTGACCCGCGTTGGTCGCCACCGCGAAGTCCGCAATGGTGACGTCCTCGGTCTCACCCGAACGGTGAGAAATCACGACGCTGTAGCGATTCACGTTGGCCAGGCGCACGGTGTCGAGCGTCTCGGTGAGTGTGCCAATCTGGTTCAACTTCACTAACACCGAGTTCGCGATGCCTCGATCGATTCCCTTCTGCAGCAACGTGGTGTTCGTCACGAAGATGTCGTCACCGACGAGTTGAACCGTGGAACCGAGTCGATCGGTGAGCGTTCGCCAGCCGTCCCAGTCCTCTTCCGCCATGCCGTCTTCGAGCGACACGATGGGGTAACGAGCACAGAGGTCGACCCAGTAGTCGACGAGTTCGTCACTGGAGAGCACTCGATTTTCGCCGACTAAGTGATACGCGCCGTCGCGGTAGAACTCACTCGCGGCGGGGTCCATCGCGATCGCGACGTCGGTGCCGGGTGTGCGACCGGTCGCCTCAATCGCCTCGACGAGTACCTTCACCGCGGTCTCGTTGTCGGGCAGGTCCGGCGCGAAGCCACCCTCGTCACCCACGGCCGTGTGCAGCCCGCGCTTTTCAAAGATGGACTTCAACGCGTGATAGGTCTCGGTACCCCAACGCAGCGCCTCACCAAAGGAGGCGGCGCCGATGGGCATGACCATGAACTCTTGAAAGTCGATGGTGTTCCTCGCGTGCGCGCCACCGTTCACGACGTTCATCATCGGCACGGGAAGGACGTGCGCGTTCACGCCGCCAAGGTACTGATAGAGGGGAAGATCGCTCTCGATCGCGGCGGCCTTGGCGTTGGCCAGCGACACCGCGAGAATCGCGTTGGCGCCCAGGCGGGCCTTGTTGGGCGTGCCGTCGAGGTCGATCAGTGCGAAGTCGACGGCGCGCTGATCTTCGGCCTCGTAGCCCTCGAGGGTTTCGCTGATCTCACCATTGACGAAGTTGACGGCCGTCTGGACGCCCTTACCACCCCAGAGGTCGCCCCCGTCTCGAAGTTCGACGGCCTCATTAATACCCGTCGACGCGCCCGAGGGTGACACGGCACGACCGATCGCGCCCGACTCCAGGTGGACCTCGGCTTCGACCGTCGGGTTGCCCCTCGAATCCAGCACCTGGCGGCCCAGGACCACTTCAATCGCGCTCATGGCGTCTCCTCAGTTTGACCCCAAGGTTAGTAGGCGACCTTTGAGACTAGGAACGCCCTTCAACCTCGTGGATGGCGTCACGCAGTTTCGCCGCGCGCTCACGCAGCACTCCCTCGAGGTCCACGCCCGCGAACTGCGCGGCCGCGACCAGCGCGCTGATCGCGTCGCCCCACGCGTCTTCGACGTTCGAAGAGGACTGCGCGTCACGAACGGAATCGTCGTCGAGGTGCAGCGCGTTGAGAGCGCGCAGCGCGTTTTCGCGCGACGCCTCGCCCGACGTCGTGGCTACGTCGACCAGGACGGCCTTACGAAGCAGTTTCGTGTAAAGGGTGAGAGCCGGCAGTTGCCACGCGATGCCGTCAGTAACGCTCTCGCGACCCTTTTCCTTTTGTTTTAGGGCCTCCCAGCGGGTCGCGACGTCGTCGGAGCCCGTGACCGTGACGTCACCAAAGACGTGAGGATGGCGTCCGATGAGCTTGTCGCGAACGGTGTCGGCAATGGTGGCGAAGTTGAAGTTACCCTCCTCGTCACCGAGTTCCGCGTGAAAGACAATCTGAAAGAGTAAGTCGCCGAGTTCCTCTTCGACGTGATCGATCGCGGCCTCATCGTCCACACCTTCGGCTTCGACGCGCACGAACGTCTCGAGCGCGTCGATGGTTTCGTACGCCTCTTCGAGCAGGTGTCGCGTCAACGAGGCGTGGGTCTGCTCCTGATCCCAGGGACACTCCGCGCGCAGTCGCTTCATAAAGTCAATGAGGTCGCCCATCGCCTCGCCCGCGTCGCGAAATCCTTCGACCCAGAGCGACGTCAGGTGATCGGCCTCGTGGAAGGACGCCAGCTCTGACGCGCGCAGCGTCGTGACCACCTCGTCGTCGAGTCCGAGGTGATGCAGCACCACGACCTCAACCGCGGCCGGCAGGCGGTCGGCCACGCTCGCGAGGACTTCGGGCGCGTAGGTCTGCAGAATTAACAGAGGGCCGGGACCTCGAAAGTCTTCGTTGGAACCCAGTGCGTCCACGACGCGCAGTCCCGCGCTCATGGGGTCGCGTCCGAGCGCGGCGCACGCTACGTCGATCACCGACACGGCGAGTTCGGTGATAGTCGTCACCTCACGACGTTCACGCAAGAGCTCCACGGTTCGCTCCGCGACCAGCGGGGAACCCGGAACGGCGTAGACGACTTCGTTGGTCGGAGAACCGAGGGCGAGGGCCACGAGGTCGTCGACGATCTCCTCGTAGAGTTCCTCGAACGACGAAGCATCCTCGTAGAACTCGTCGTAACTCTCAACATCGACGAAGTGATAAGCGCTCGGATGTTGACGGGTGCGAAAACGCACGACCGGCGACTCACGCAGTAGCGCGTGGGTGCGAAGAGTGACGTTATCGAGAGTGCCGGGTCCGAGCCCTACGACACGTACGACGGGCTTCACTTATACGTGGCGACGGCGGCGTTCAGCTTCTTCGTTCCCGTCACGTCCCTCGCCGATGGTTTCGCCGAAGCGAAGACGTCGGGGCCCGTCGTGTTGAGCCCCCACCGACCAAGGGCCGGATCGACGTGCACCGCGGCGGCGTTGAGCAGGTAGTTCTTCAGCGTGTTCGCCGAGGAGGCGTTCAGGCTCTGCAAGTCCGCCAACACGGCCGACGCGGCCTTGTTGAAGGGAGTCGCGGTGCGTTTCGTTACCGCGACGTAGAGCGCGTAGGTGGAGCCGTTATTCGTGATGTAGTTGGGCGTGGTGGCAAAGGTGTTCAGCGCCAGTGACGCCACGTCGGAGCGCACGCTCGTGTACGAAGTCGAGGTCGGCGCGAAGCATCCAACGGCCCCACCCTTCACCGACGACGTGGAGTCCTGGGAGTACTGCTTCGCGAGCGCCGCCACAGATGCTCCCGCCGCCTGACTCTTCGCGAACGCGCTGACGTCACCGGGAAGGACCAGGGCCACGGAGACGCATAGCGTGTCGTAGTCCGACGTGTGCTGGGCGTAGTAGCTCTTCATCTTGGCCGTGGTCAAGGGAATCGTCGTCTTGATCTTCTGCACCAGGTAGAGCGAGTCGGCCTGGGCTTGGATCTCGGCGGTGCGCATCTCACTCGGCATTTCCGCGAGGGCTTCGGTGGACGTCCCGGGACAGGGGAACGAGTTCGCGGTGGCCTGGGAGGTCATCTCGCCCTCCAGCGACGACGTCGCCAGGGCTAACTCGTGGGCGCTCGGGTGGTGCTTCAGTGTCGTGGTGACGTACTGGCTGATAGCGAGACCCTCGACACGAAGGTTCGCCCACGCCGCCGCGCCCGTCGCCTTGATGGAGTAGCCCCCGGCGCCCGGTGCGTAGCTCGTCGGACTGAGAGCGGTGATGAAACACTGCAACGTGTTGTTGTGCGAGATCGCGCTGAGCTCACTCTGCAGGGTGTTGGCCGACACGGTTTGGTGGTTCACCGTGATGCCCGAGGACGAACTACTCAGGCCATAGAGTGTGGCCCCGAGCAGGGCGAGAACGAACAGGGCTACGAGGCGACGCACCTCCTCATGCTACCGAATCAGACTTGTGCTTCAGCCGTCGCGGCGTGTAGTTCATCCAGTAGTTCCAGGATCGCGCGCGGTGTCGCGGCGCTCGGCGCGAGCTCCACTCGAAGTTCCTTCGTGGACTCGTTGTACGCACTCGAGCCGTACTTTCGACGCAGGCGTAACTGTTGCGAGAGCGCCAGCGTGAGCGGTCCCATCTTTAGAACGGGCTTCGATCGAACGCCCACGCGCGCGGGCAAGACCACGACCGACGACACGGTGTAGTCGAGACAAACGAGTCGAAGGTGCGCCAACTCCAAGAGGCCGATCGTTGGCGCGGGCAGGGCGCCGTAGCGGTCGATCCACTCGTCGCGTAGGTCCGCGAGTTCCTCAACGGAGGTGACACCCGCGAGGCGACGGTAGGCCTCGAGTCGGGCGTCGTCGGCCTCGACGTAGTCCTTGGGAAGGTGAGCCTCGCCGGGAACGTCGAGGTTGATGGGCACGACGTCAGGCACGTGAAAGCCCTTCGCGTCGGCGACGGCTTCGGCCACGAGTTGCACGTAGAGGTCGTAGCCCACCGCCGCGACGGGGCCCGACTGGTCGTGACCGAGGAGATTGCCCGCGCCGCGAATCTCGAGGTCGCGCATGGCGATCTTGAAGCCGCTGCCGAGCGCGGTGTTGTCGCCAATGGTGCGAAGCCGCTCGTAGGCGGTCTCGGTAAGCACTTGATCGGCCGGGTGAAAGAGGTAGGCGTACGCGCGCCGTCCGCTTCGCCCCACTCGCCCACGCAACTGGTGCAACTGGCCGAGACCGAGTCGCTCGGCGCGGTCCACGATCAAGGTGTTCACTGACGGCAAGTCAATGCCGGACTCGACGATCGTCGTGCAGACCAACACGTCGTAGCGCCGCTCCCAGAAGTCGATCATCACACGTTCGAGGGTGCCCTCATCCATCTGACCGTGCGCGACGGCGATCCTCGCGTCGGGGACCAGTTGTCCGAGCCGCTTGGCCGTTTGATCGATGTCGCTGACTCGATTGTGCACGAAGAAGGTCTGACCTTCGCGAAGGAGCTCGCGGCGAACGGCTTCGACGACGGCCGGCTCGTTGAACTCACCCACGTGGGTAAGAATCGGTCGGCGATCGGCCGGGGGCGTCGTGATCATCGAGAGATCGCGAATGCCGGTAAAGGCCATCTCGAGCGTGCGTGGAATGGGGCTCGCGCTCAGGGTCAACACGTCCACCCCAACCGAGCGCGTTTTGATGGACTCCTTGTGTTGCACGCCAAAACGTTGCTCTTCGTCGACGACCAAGAGCCCCAGCTGCTTAAACGACACGGCGTCACTCAGCAGTCGGTGCGTGCCAATGACGACATCGATCGTTCCCTCGCTCAGTCCGAGCAGCGTGGCCCTGGATTCGGTCTCGTCGACGAATCGGCTGAGCAACGCCACCTTCACCGGAAAACCAGCAAAGCGCTCGGAGAACGTGGCGAAGTGTTGACTCGCGAGCAGCGTGGTCGGCACGAGAATCGCCGCTTGCTTGTTATCTTGGACGGCTTTGAACACCGCGCGCAGGGCGACCTCGGTCTTGCCAAAGCCCACGTCCGCGCAGACCAGTCGGTCCATGGGACGCGGTGACTCCATGTCGGACTTCACGTCAAGAATCGCCTGGGCCTGGTCGGCCGTCAAGGTGTAGGGGAAGAGCTCCTCCATCTCTCGCTGCCAGGCCGTGTCGAGGCCAAAGGCGTGGCCCGGGGCGACGGTTCGCAGACGGTAGAGATCGACGAGTTCTTGGGCAACCAAGTACGCGGCGGCGCGCGCCTTCGCCCTCGTCTTTTGCCACTCCGCGCCGCCCATGCGCGACAGCGCCGGACTGTCACCGCCGGTGTAGGGAGTGAGGGCGTCGATCTGTTCGGTGGGCCAATAACTGCGACCGTCTTTGAACTCGAGAATCAGGTAGTCGCGCGTGACGCCGTTGATCGCTCTGGTCGTGGTGCCCGAAAAGCGCGCGACGCCGTGTTGGCGGTGCACGACGTAGCTGCCCACCGAGAGATCGTCGAAGAATCCGTCCACGTTGCGCGCTCTCGGGCGCGAGACGCGTCGCTGGCTGCGCCGCCCCGTGAGGTCGCTTTCGCTCCAGATCACCACTTCGGGCTCGTCGAGAGAAAAACCCGAAGGGAGAGAACTCTCGAGGACGCTGAGGCGCGCCTCGAGTACGTGTAGGGGATCGGTCGTGACCTCGAGACCTTCGCCGCGCAACTGATCGGCCATGCGCTCAATCGCGGCCGGCGTTGAAGTCAACACCACGCCGCGACGGGCCTTCGTCCAGCCGCGCACGTGCGCGGCGATTCGCGCCGCGTCGCCCTGGACGACGGGGGGCGACGTGAGTTGGCCGGTCTCGCCGAGCGACGACGCGCTCGTTTCCAGGGCCACGTCGACCCTTCCCTCGATCACGTCGTCGTAGGCCAGGTGCAACAGCGGCACGGTCCCACTCGCGCGCCACGTGGCCGCGACGACGTCGGTCAGTTCACGCTCCTCGGCGAGGAGATCGATGAGACGGGCGCGAACTCGATCGGGTTCGATCACCACCACTTTCGCGTCGCTGATCTCGTCGAGCAGCGTGCGAGGCTCGGTGACGAAGAGACCCATCCAACCTTCCATGCCGTCAAAGAGCTGTCCTAGGGCGAGACGGTCAAACGTCGCGCTGGCCCAGGGTTCACTCATCGAGAGTTCTTCAGCGTGGTGACGCGTTCTTTCATCGGGCATCCACTCGCGCGCCGGCGCGATGACGGCCTCGTCGAGGTCGTGTGTCGAACGCTGCGTCGCGATGTCAAAGACGGTCAGGCGTTCGATCTCGTCGCCGAAGAAGTCGAGACGTAGCGGCTCGTCGTTCTGGGCGGGCCAGACGTCCACGATGCCACCGCGCACCGCGATCTCGGCGCGGTGTTCGACCAGGTGCTCACGTCGATAACCCATGGCGACGAGCCCTTTGACGAACTCGTCGCGATTAATCTCGCTGCCGCTCGTGAACACGTACGGCGCGCGCGGCGCTTCGGGTGAGAGGACCTGCGCGATCGAGCGAGCCGACGAGACGATGACGCGTGGACCCCTCCCCTCTTGAATCTGCCATCGCAGCAGGGCCCGCATGGCCATGACCTGACTGTCGGGACTGACGCGTTCGAGGGGGTGCGTGTCCCAGCCCGGCCAGAGGGCCACGGCGCTTTCGCCGAGCCACGCCACGAGCGCGTCACGAACGTGTTCGGCGTCGCTCGAGGTGGCCGCAACCGCTACCAGGAAGGGAACGTCGAGCGAGAGGGTCGCGATCGCCAGGGGCGTCGCGTAACTCGACGGTGCGAACGAGCCCGACGCCACGGACGCGCGAATCGTGGGACTGACGAGTTCGAGGACGCGTTGCAGTCCGCTCAGCTCACTCACGATCCGTTCACGCGTCGTTGAGCCTCTTCAAAGTCGAAGTCCAGGATTGTTTCGATAGCGTCGGCCGCGAGCGCGACGTCAGCGCCGAGCGCTTCACGGCCCTTGGCACTGGGGCGGCGAAGGACGTAGTCCGCGCCCCGTTCTTTCGTTGGTGGTTTGCCAATCCCCACGCGTAGTCGCGCGAAGTCTTGGGTGCCGAGCGTCTGGGCAATCGAGCGCAGTCCGTTGTGCCCGGCGAGGCCGCCGCCAAACTTCAACTGCACTCGCCCGGGTTCGAGGTCGAGTTCGTCGTGCACAATGACCAGTTTCGAGAGATCGTCGATTGACGTGCGGCGAAGCAGTAGTGGCAGTGCGGATCCCGACTCGTTCATGAACGTCGTGGGCACGGCCAGGGTGACGGGTCCGCGAGGCGTCGGCAGCGTCACGCTGAGTGCACGCTGACGGCGTTCGAGCGTTAACTGCCCGCCGCGACGTTGCACCACGAGGCGCAGCGCGTCGCCGCCCACGTTGTGGCGCGACCCTTCGTACTGGGCGCCGGGATTGGCGAGGCCCACAATGAGCAGGGTGCTCTTCTGGCCACGTCGATCGTTCTCACGAGCGCGTCGCAGCGCCACGACGAACTACTCCGCAGGGACTTCGTCGGGTACGACGACCGCTTTGGCGGCGCGCCCGGCGTGAGTAGCCACGACCGACACCGTCGAGTCACCGGTGACCTCGACGCCCTTGGGCAGCACCAGGTCACTGACGCGAATCGCCGCGCCGACCGTCAGACCCGAGATGTCCACTTCAATGAAGTTGGGAATCTGGTCAGGTCGGGTCTTCACTTCGATGCTGAACATCTGCTGGTCGACTTCCCAATCGGCGTGACGTACTTCAACGGCGTCGCCGATGAGGTGCAACGGCACCTCGGCCAGAACGGCCTGATTGGGGTCCACGACCTGAAAGTCGATATGCCACACGGTGCCCTTCACCGGGTGGCGCTGGATCTCACGCGCCATGACGGTGTACTTCTTGCCGTCGGCGTCGAGCGTGATCAGAGAGTTCAGACCCTGGTCACCCGCGACGGCGCTACGAAAGTCCTTGGCGTTCACGGCCACGGGCAGGGGGCCGACGCCGTGTCCGTAGACAACGCCGGGAATAGAGCCCGCGTGGCGCAGGCGTCGCGCGTTCGCCGAGCCGTGGGCGTTGTCCGTCGACGCGTGCAGCGTGACTTGTGGCATGAGTACTCCTCTAAGAAACGACTGGCGGCCCGTAGGGCAACGCACAGGAGATACAGTCTAGCCCGGACCAGCCCCGCCCTCCCGACAGTTACCGCACGTAGCGACTGACGGGGGCCTCAGCCCAATTGGTGAGTTTTAGGTGATGGAACTCCCCGCAACTGGGACACATGATGTCGGTCCCGCCTACCTGAAACAGTTGCCCGGGCGTGGGATTCAAGACCGTCGTCGACGCGGTTACTGGACACGTCAACCTCATCGAAGAGCTGAAGGCGTCAGTCACGTGAACTGGTTCCACGAACACGAGAGTAGGCCATCGAGAGTTCGCGATCGTTTGACCCTCGCACGGCCTAGAAGCGCTCGACCTAGAGCAGGTTCTCGCCGCCGAAGATGTCCGAGACCGAGTTGTCTTCAAAGATCGCCGATATCGCGTTGGCGATGATGGGCGCGATGGAGAGGATCTCCAACTTCTCAAAGCGCTTCTCCGGACCGAGGGGCAGCGTGTCGGTCACGATGACGCGACTGATGGGCGCGTTAAAGAGTCGGTCCACCGCGGGCGGCGAGAACACGGCGTGGGTCGCCATGACCCAGATCTCGTTCGCGCCGTGCGCCTTCAAGAGATCACAGGCCGCCACGATCGTGCCCGCCGTGTCGATCATGTCGTCGATCAAGACGCAGTGCCGCCCGTCCACGTCACCCACGATGTGGCGCGCGACGGCGACGTTCGCGACGCCGTGCGGACGCGTCTTATGCACGAGCGCGAGGTCGCAACCCAAGTGCTGGGCGTAACGTTCGGCGACCTTCACGCGACCCGCGTCGGGCGCAACCACGACGAGTTCGCGCGGATCAGTGTGGGCTTTGAGGTAGTCCTCCAGCACGGGCGCCGCGACCAGGTGATCGACGGGAATATCGAAGAATCCCTGAATCTGCCCCGAGTGAAAGTCCACGGACAACACTCGACTGGCGCCCGCCGTTTGGAGCATGTCGGCCACGAGTTTGGCGGTGATTGGTTCGCGTCCGGCGGTCTTTCGATCTTGTCGTGCGTATCCGTAGTTCGGCACGACCGCCGTGATGCTCTTCGCCGACGCTCTCTTGGCGGCGTCGATCATGATGAGTTGTTCCATGACCGAATCGTTCACCGGCGAACTGTGGGTTTGGACAATGAACACGTGTGCGCCACGAATTGATTCGTCAAAGCGACAGTGGATCTCGCCGTCGGCGAACTCGCGAAGATTGGCCTCGGTCAGTTTGACGCCGAGCTTGTCGGCGACGTCCGCGGCGAGTGCCGGGTGAGATCGTCCCGTCACGATGACGAGGCGACGCTTGGCGAGGGACTCCACGGCGCCAGCGTACAGGTGAACGAGACCAGCTAGTGAGAACGGTGTGTTAAGGGCGTGACAATTTCACCCGTCGCGACGTCGGCCCCGGGACTCAAAACGACGAAGGACGCGACGCGCGCGTCCGCCCCGATGCGCACGTGCGACGCTTCGACGGTACCGACGTAGGCGCTTTCGCCCACCTCGACGTCACTGAGAACGGCGTGGGGTCCAATCTGAGCACCTCGAGCAATGACGCAGTGGCCCTTCAGAATCGTCCCCGGCAGGAGCGAAACTTCGGCCGCCAGTTCGACGCCGGCGTCGACGTAGGTGTCGTCGGGGTTCCACATCGTTACCCCTCGGGCCAGCCACTGGTCGTTGATGCGCCGACGAAGGACGCGTTCGGCGCGGGCGAGCTGGAGGCGGTCGTTGACCCCCGACGCCTCGCTCGGGTCCTCAAGCATCAACGACGCGGTGAGGTGCCCCATCTCGTGCAGTACCGAGACGAGGTCGGTGAGGTAGTACTCGTGTTGCGCGTTCTGGCGACCGACGCGACGCAGCGCCGGTCCGAGCAGACTCTGACGCACCACCATAATCGAGGTGTTGACGACGTTGATGGCTCGTTCGTCGACGTTGGCGTCTCGTTCCTCGACAATTCGCTCGAGCGTGCCGTCCTTGGCGTGGATCAGTCGGCCGTAGCCAGTTGGATCGTCCATTCGTGCGCTCAGCACCGTTAACCCCACGTTGCGCTCGCGATGCACCGCCAAGAGGTTCGACACCGTGGAGCGGCGAAGAAGCGGAGTGTCGCCCGGAAGGATCAACACGTCGCCGTCGGTGACACCAATCGCGTCGTCAATCGTCGAAAGCGACACCGTCACGGCGTGACCAGTACCGAGCTGTTCGTTCTGCTCGACGAACGTCAGGGGAACGTCACGGCGCGCGCGTTCGCTGAGCTCTTTTTCCACCCACGTCGCGTTATGGCCCACCACGACGATGGTCGCTCGGACGTTCTCCTGCGCGGCCGCGTCCAGGACGTAGAGGATCATGGCCCGCCCGCAGAGTTGGTGCAACGGCTTGGGCCGTGACGAACGCATCCTCGTTCCCTCGCCAGCGGCGAGCACCACGACGCACGTAGGACGACTCACCCTTCCATCTCTAGCAGTCATCCCCTACGATTCGAAGCGTGCCCGTGTTTTCTTACGATGAATTTTCGCTTTTTCACGAGAACGCGAGTGAGTGGGGCCTCGACGTTCCCGGACCCAGCGTGCAGCGGTTCTTCGTGGCGGTCGACGGACTTCGCCAACTGAGCGGACTGCGCTGGGGCGAAGGCGACCCCGAGATCGTTCTCGTGCACGGCGGAGCCCAGAACGCCCACACGTTCGACACCGTGGCGCTCGCGCTCGACCGTCCCCTGCTCGCGCTCGATCTCCCCGGGCACGGGCACTCCGACGCGTCGCCCTTTGCGGCGTCGGCGATCGCGAGCCACGCGCTCGACCTCGAGCGTGCGCTCGAACAGCTGACTCGTCACGCGCTGCCGCTCGTGGGCATGTCCCTCGGGGGCCTGTGTTCAATCCTCGTCGCCGCCGAGAGACCAGACCTTGTTCGTTCGCTAGTACTCATCGACATCACGCCGGGCGTCAACGCCGACAAGGCCAAACACATCACGGACTTCGTGAACGGTCCACGGACGTTCGACAACTTCGACGAGTTGCTCGCGCGCACGATCGAACACAATCCCACGAGGTCGGTCTCGTCCCTGCGACGCGGCATTCTGCACAACGCCGTGCAACGTCCCGACGGCACGTGGGTCTGGCGTCACCAACAGCACCCCCAGTCCGACCTCAGCGCGCCCGACGCCGGCGACCTCTGGGAGAAACTCGGCACGCTCACCATGCCCCTGGCACTCATCCGTGGAATGGCGCGTGGCTCGGTCGTGGACGACGACGACGAAGCGGAACTTCTTCGTCGAGTGCCCGAAGCGACGGTCATTCACGTCGCGGACGCCGGACACTCGATCCAGGGCGATCAGCCCGTAGAACTCGCAAAAATCCTCGAACGCGTCTGTTTTTAGACATTCTTGGCTGGCGGGGGAGGGCTCGAACCTCCAACCTACGGATTCAAAGTCCGTCGTTCTGCCAATTGAACTACCCGCCACTGCCGGTACTATGGCAATCTTCAGAGATTCTTAGAGAATGTCTGGCGATGCTTAATACCAATCAGCAACACTAGAGCCTGTTAACTAAACTTACGAAAGTCGCAAGTGACTACCGCTCCCACACCCAACTCCTACGTGGCCATCGTTGACGACGACTCGGCTATTCGCTCGGCGCTCGGTCGCGCCCTGCGCATGGAGAACTACGACGTCGAACTCTTCGAAGACGGCACCACCGCCCTCAAGTCCATCCAACTTCGCGCGCCCGACGCGATCGTGCTCGACCTGCAGCTGCCCGATATTGACGGACTGGAAATCTGTCGGCGTATTCGCCGCTCCGGCGACACGACGCCCATTTTGATGTTGACCGCGCGCAACGCCGTGAACGACCGGGTGGAGGGTCTCGACGTCGGAGCCGACGACTACCTGGTAAAGCCCTTCGATCTGGCGGAGTTGCTGGCGCGACTGCGCGCGCTGCTGCGTCGACACAACGTCGGCGACGTCGACGGGACGGTGCTTCGCTTTGAAGATCTCACGCTCAATCCTCAGACGCGCGAAGTGCACCGCGGCCCTCGACTGGTCGAACTGACCAAGATCGAGTTTGACCTCCTCGAACTTTTCTTGCACCACCCGCGCCAAGTGCTCACCCGCGATCAGATCCTGGATCTGGTGTGGGGCTACAACTTTGACTCGGGCACGAACTCCTTGGCCGTCTACATTGGCTACCTCCGGCGCAAACTCGAAGAAGACAACAAGGCGCGACTCATCCAAACGGTGCGCGGAGTGGGCTACGCGCTTCGAACGTCGTGACGTTCCGCGTACGCGTCATCACGGCAACCGTGGCGGCCGCCGCCATCGCGGTGATCCTCGCCAGTTTTGCGTCGTACCTCATTGCGCGTAGCGCGATTCTGCACTCGGTGGACGAGTCGCTGATCCAGGCCTCACAACAGCGACGAAGCGTGATCGACGACAACCGCGTCACCGGCTCCTACTCCGAAATCGTTCTGCCCACTGGCCAGACATTACCGACGTCCAACGTGGTCATCGACGCCACGATCAAGAGCGTCGCGAACGGCAAGAGCCCGCAAGTCATTCGCACCGTGACCCTTCAGGGTCAGACCTACCGCGAACTGATCGAACCGCTACCCAAGAACTCGGTTGTCAACTGCCCGACGGGCATCTGTCAAATATCGACGACCTCGGCGCAGCTGTACATGGTCGACATCACGGGACAAGTCACCGAGCTCAGTCGATTGGTCTCGACCCTGATGTTGGTCGCGGCGGGCGGTCTGCTCTTGGCGTTTGGCCTCGGACTCTTCCTCGCGCGCCAGGCCCTGCATCCCCTCGAAAAGGTCACCAACGAAATCGAAGCGGTCGCCACGACCAACGACCTGCAGTACCGACTGACCGAAGACGACGCCGACGAATTGGGACGGCTTCGAAGAGTCTTTAACCGACTCCTTCGATCGGTCGAGAGCAGCCAGACCTTGCAGCGTCAACTCGTCATCGACGCGAGTCACGAACTGAGAACGCCGCTGACGTCGCTACGCACCAACGCTCAAGTACTCTCACGCGCGCCCGAGCTTAACCCCGAGGAACTCCGCCAGATCACTGACGACATGGTTACCCAAGTCGACGAACTCGCCGCGCTCGTCACCGACCTCGGCGAGCTCGCCCGCGGCGAAAAGTCCGAGGGCGAACCCGAGACCCTTCGACTCGACGACTGCGTCGACGAGTGCGTGGAGACCGCTCGCACCTACGCGCGTATTCGTGACATCACGATGGACGTGGAGTTGGAAACTTCGTTCGTGACGGCCCGACACGACCGTCTCAATCGCGCGATCTCGAATCTACTGACGAACGCCGTAAAGTTCACCCCCGTCGGTGGACGGATCATGGTCACGACCTCGCACGGCACGGTCACGGTCGCCGACAGCGGCGCGGGCATCAGTGACGAAGACCGCCACTTCGTCTTTGACCGATTCTGGCGATCTCCGTCTGCCCGATCGCTCCCGGGATCGGGGCTCGGACTCTCCATCGTGGCCCAGGTCGTTGCGGAGGTCGGCGGCACCGTCGCCGTGGATCGAGATCCGACGCTCGGCGGCGCCCGATTCACCATCAGCGTGCCCGAAATCACCGAAACGTAGTGTCACCGCGCATTCTGTCAATCTTCTCATTGAGACGAAGCCACATCTTAAGAATGATCCACAAGACTGGGGGGTGAGGAAAACCTTTGACCCCAGCCACCCGTACCCCCCAGCAACGCGATCGCCGATTCGCGCGAGTCCGTCGACTCACCCAGACCCTCCTCGTGGGCTCGGGCGTCGTTTCGGCCGCACTCGTGGTGTACCTCGCCGGCGCGGCCAAGCCCGCGGTCATCGTGCCAACCACGGTGCCCACGACGACGAGCAGCTCTTCTGAGTCGGATGACACCCCGACGACGACGCCCACGACCGTGCCGGTCACGACACCCACGACCACTAAGAGCTCGTCGGACTCCTCGGGTTCATCGGGTACCACCACGACGAGGCCGGCCCCGACGACGACCACGCCCACGACCGTGCCGGTCACGACGACCACGGTGTGCACCACGACGCCCTCTGGTCAAGTGACCTGCTACTAGTGGCGCCATGAACTTCAAGATCTGGGGCGTCAGCGGAACGCTCGTTACCGAGCACGATCACCAGATGATCTTCGCCCAAGATCGGCTCTGGCACTGGCTCGACGAGTTCGACGTTACGTGTAATCGTTTTCGAGATGATTCGGAGATCTCACGGTTGAACGCTCGCGCCGGCGAGACCGTTCCCATTAGCGCCACCCTCGAACTCGCCCTCAGTGCGGCGCTCGTCGCGCGCGAAGCCACCGAGGGGCTCTGCGACCCCAGCGTGCTGCCGGCGCTGCTGGCTCTGGGCTACGACGTCGACTACGACGAACTAAAGAACCGAAACGACACAACCCTCGCGGCGCCGGTGAAGGGCGCAGGTCCCGACGCCTTCACTCTCGATCGAGCGGAACGCACCGTAACGCTCGCCGCGGGATGTCAACTCGACCTCGGCGCGAGTGCGAAGGCGCTCGTGGCCGACTTGATCGCAAACGACGTGGCTCCTTCGGGCGGCGTGGTCGTCGAAGTCGGTGGAGACGTCGCGGTTCGCGGTCACGGGCCCCAGGGTCTCTGGGCCATCGGTCTCAGTGACTCCTTAGAGCTAAACGGACATGAACCGCGCGTCGCCATTCAGATGGGCGGTGTTGCGACGTCGTCGACGACGACCCGCACGTGGCGCGCGAATGGACAGCTCGTCAACCACATAATTGATCCGCGAACGGGAAGTTACGCGGTGGGCCCGTACACATCCGCTACCGTTTCTGCGAGCAGTTGCGTTCTCGCGAACGCGTTCGCCACCGCGTCGTTGCTGTGGGGCGAGGACGCCGCGTATCACGTCGCGCAGGCCGGTTGGTCCGGCCGCTTCGTGCGCGGCGACGGAACCGTGGAGTTCGTGGGCGGCTGGCCCCTCGACGAGGTGCCCGCGTGATTGCCCTCACGACGCCGTATCTCTGGTACACGACACGCGCCACCGGCATGGTAACCCTGATTCTCTTTACGCTCGTCGTCTCACTCGGGACGCTTGTGGCCAACCGAGTCGGTGGCACCGTCGTAGGACGCTTCGAGATCAATGAGCTGCACCGTTCGGTCTCCATCGTGGCCATGGTGTTCTTGGTGCTTCACATCACAACCACGGTGGTTGACTCCTTCGCGCCGACAGGTTGGCTGTCGGCAATTATCCCCTTCGCTTCCGAGTACCGAAGAGTCGGGGTCGCGATAGGCGCGGTGGCCTTTGACCTCATTCTCGCCGTGTGGATCTCCAGCCTTCTCAAGGTCCGAATGAAGAATGAGTCGTGGCGCTTTATCCACTGGTTTAGTTGGTTAGCCTTTGCGAGCGCCATCCTCCACGCCTACCTCACCGGCACGGACACCAAAAACGGCGTCGGTCTGGGGGTGGTGGGGGCGTGCGCGGTTTGCGTGATCATTGCCTCCCTCTGGCGCTACCTCGCGCGTCCCGCACGAGCCGCCGGCCGTACGGCACTCTCCCCGCTCGCTGCGACCAAAGGTCCCGCCTCAGCGAGTGCCGCGGTAAAGTCCGGCCACGCTTCGGCGAGCTCTCCCTCGGCCTTTCCACGGAGCCCGGACACCCGGACAAAGTCCAGGCACGCTTCGCCGAATACTCCCTCATCCTTCCCACATAGTCCTGCTCCTCGCCGCTCGAAGAGGTATCGCTAATGCTCGCGCACGAACTCCCCCGACTACTTTTCGGTACTCCAGGCACCCCTTTGACACTGGCGCAACACGAAGCGACGTTCGCGCGCTCCGTCAAAGTGGAATCGCTCTTCAATGAACTTGCGGCCTCGGGTCTGACCGGACGAGGTGGCGCCGCCTTTCCCACCGCTCGCAAAGCCGAACTACTTCGAGATCAGCGCGGACACCACAAGGTCGTCGTCGTCAACGCCATGGAAGGCGAACCGGTTTCCTACAAAGATTCGACGTTGCTCAGCACGAACCCGCATCTCGTACTCGACGGCGCGGCGATACTCGCCTCGATTATTGGCGCCAAACACGTCATCGTTTGCGTATCGCGCGACAATCCCACCGCCGTAGGTCACGTGCAATGCGCGCTTGACGAACGTGAGCGAGCCGGTTCGCGGGGACCTGAATTCGAACTTGAAACGGCGCCCTGGCGTTACGTGGCCGGCGAGGAGTCGGCCCTTGTGCACTGGCTCAACGACAACGAATCGCTGCCCCAGTACCGCCCCCAACGCCCCGATGTACTCAAAATAAGCCAGCACTCTGTGTTACTCGACAACGTGGAGACCTGCGCCAACGTCGGTCTCATTGGACGATTCGGCGCGGGGTGGTTTCGCGCCCTGGGGACCAGGACCAGCCCGGGGTCCATCCTGGTCACCATCACTGGCGCGGTCGAGCGACCCAAAGTTCTCGAGGTGGTACCGGGGATGACCCTGCGAACAGTTCTCAGTTTCGCCGACACCGATCCCGATCCTCAAGCCCTTCTGCTCGGCGGCTACGGCGGCTCGTGGCTGGACGGCGCGTTTCTCGATACGCCCTACGACAATGAGTCCTTGGCACCGCTGGGCGCCTCGGTGGGCGCGGGCATCATTGTCGTGCTCGGCCGTCAGGGCTGTGGAATGATCGAGACGCAACGAGTCGTCAAGTGGATGGCCAACGAGAGCGCCCGCCAGTGTGGACCGTGCGCCTTTGGACTTCCGGCCCTCAGCGAAGATCTCGCCGACTTGAGTAAGGGGTCACGCGCTTCGACCGGTGCGCTCAACAGACTCGAGCAACGTTGCGGCGTCATTGAGGGCCGCGGCGCCTGTCATCACCCCGACGGTGTCGTGCGCCTCGTTCGATCGGCTCTTCACGTTTTCGCCGAGGACTTCATGAGCCATGCGCGAGGCACGCCGTGTCTAGGCTCACGATCGAAGAAGTACTTCGTCGCCGTACCGCGACTGGAACACGAACACGAGCTGATATGGGAGTGAAACGACGCACGGGCGGCTTCTATCTTCGAGTAAACCCGATCCTCTGTGACGGCTTCGGGCACTGTCACGAACTGGCTCCGGAACTCGTGAGAATGGACGAGTGGGGCTATCCGATCATCGACAAAGAGCCGACACCGCTGAGCGACCTCGCCGCGCTCGAATCTGCGCGCTACGCCGTACGGGGCTGTCCGCGCCAGGCGCTGCGCATCGAACGAGTCAGCGAAGCGTAGCGGCGTCGATCAGTTCGAGACGGTTTCCCACGGGATCGTCCTCGTGACCGCGCCTCGTCTCTGGAACTGACTCATCGGGCGCGGACCTTGACGCCCGCGCCCACAAGTCGGGCGATCAGTTCGTCGTAGTTGTCCACAGCGAGCGCGGGGTGCGCCTTCTTCGCCGGAAGAAACTTCGCTTCGACGCCGAGGTGCAGAACGGTCGCGTCTCGTTGGTACCAGCGACCGCCGCGCGCGGCGAGCAGTGGTGGCTTCTCAAGTTCGTGAAAACCGAGCAACGTCACGTAGAACTCGTCGCACTGACGCTCGGCACCGGCGGGAATTGCGAGCTGCACGTGATCGAGTTGCCAAGGCACGCCGTAACCTCTAAGAAAAGGGCCCCAGAAAAAACCTAGTAGTGTTCTACGAGCCATGGGATCACTAATTAAGAAGCGCCGCAAGCGCATGCGCAAGAAGAAGCACAAGAAGATGCTGAAGCGAACCCGCTTCCAGCGTCGCGCCGCCGGCAAATAGCTCCCTCTACGCCTCTCTTGGCGTGGTGATGGTCTGGCGAAACTGAACGACGCCTTCCGGACCCAAGACGTCCCACGTCTCGACGCCTTCTTCGAGGTGACCCTCCACGAACAGCGTTGATCCCGACCCCGCGAGGTGGACCCGGTCACCGAGCGTCGCCGCCAGCCAGTCCATGGTCTCGCCCAGACGGGGCTCGACGAGGCGCGCCGCCGCCTCGAGGTGGTTTCTTCCCTTGGGCTTCTCGCCACGTTGCACGAGTTCATCGAAGGCTTGGTAGCACTCGCTAGTGTTCACGCCAAAGTCGAGCAGCACCAGCGTGACGTCACGTGGTTCAAAGGGCAGCGACGTTACTCGTTCGCCCACACCCTCAACGAGCGCGCGGCCCCCCACTTGACAGAACGGCACGTCGCCGCCGAGCGACAGGGCCGCCTCGTTGCTCACGCCCCCGGCCCAGCGAAGAATCGCCGCGGCGTTAGAACTGCCGCCACCGAGTCCCCCGCCGGGAGGAATGATCTTGTGCAGCGTCACGCCCGCCCGGCGCCCGACGAGGGCGAGCGCCCGGGTGACCAGATTGTGCTCGTCGAGGGGAAGCGCTGAGAAGGGCCCTTCGAGGCGTAAGTAGTCGCCGGTCTCATCGACGTCCAGACGGTCGACGAACTCCAACGTGACCATCTCGGAACGAAGTTCGTGAAAACCGTCGTCGCGGCGACGCGTCACTTCGAGGAACCACGTCAACTTCGCCGGCGCCCGTAGTTCCCTCACTTGGCCGCCACCAGGGCCGCGAACTCTTCGAGCGTCAGCTCTTCGGGACGGCGAGTCTCCGCGACGCCCGAGCGTTCGAACACGCCCTCACTCGTCCACGCCGAAAGCGAACGGCGCAGCATCTTTCGCCGTTGGCCAAAGGCCGTACGAATGACCGAAAAGAGCTCGTCTTCGCTCACCATCGCCGGGTCGACGCGTACGTGATCGCGCCGCACTAGCGAGACGAGGACCGAGTCGACGTTGGGTTTAGGCACGAAGACCGAGGGCGAGACCTTGCCGACGATCTTGGCGTCGGCAAAGTACTGCACGCGCAGCGACACCGCGCCGTAGGCCTCGTCGCCGGCGTACGCCGCCAGTCGCTCGCCCACCTCCTTTTGCACCATGACGAGCATTCGACGAATGAGCGGCTGGCTCTCTAAGAGGTGCAGCACCAGCGGCGTCGCGACGTTGTACGGCAAGTTCGCTACGACGACGGCGGGCGCACCACCGAGGATTACGTCGTAGTCGGCGTCGAGCGCGTTCACGTGATGGACCGCGACGCCGTGGGGCTCGACAACGGATCGAAGAGGTTCAATTAGGTAGCGATCAACCTCGATCGCGTGCACCGTGGCGCCGGTCTCCACGAGGGCGAGGGTCAGCGATCCGAGACCCGCACCAATCTCGAGGACCTGATCACCGGGTCCAACGCCCGAAAGGCGCGCGATTCGTCGCACGGTGTTCGGATCGACCACGAAGTTCTGGCCGAGGGCTCTCGAGGGTTTGAGTCCGTGGTCTTTTAACAGCGCGACGAGTTCGCTACGCGTATGGGTCACCAAGAGACTTTGACACTAATTACCCCCACCGCGAGTGGCGCCAACTGCGCGAACTCCGTCTCGTTGAGATCGACGACGTGATTGCCGCCTTCATTCTCTCGGTCGGTGATGACGCAGGAAATCCTTTTGCCGGTGGTGAGATCCTCGACCGTGATCCGCGTGCCCATGGGTAGAAACCACGTCGCGCACTGGCCGGGCATGTAGTTGTACCACGTGGCAACGCCGATCTTGAAGCCCGTGCCGCTGATGACGACCGACGTGGCCTTCACGGGATCTCTCCTTCTCGCCGGCGCGGGGCGGTGCGTGCTCACGCGAACGGTGATCTCGTCGTGCCAGGAGACCCGCGTCCCCGCGGCCGGGGACTGGGCCAGGGCGACGGTCCAGGTTCTGTTTGAACTCCCTCGTCCGACCGTCTTAAAGTACAGTTGCGCGCGCCGCATCGCGGCGAAAACGGCCGCTCTCGAAAGCCCGATCAGGCGCGGGACCGCGCGCGGGCCGCGCGGCGAGCGCGTGGTGACCGTCAAGGTCGCCTCGCCGTGCCACGCAATGACGACGCCGGGGCGTGGCGACTGGGCCGCGACCGCCGCCCACCGGTCGTTCGCGCTACCCGGTCCCCTCGTTTCAAAGTAGAGGCCGTCGTGACGCATTATTCGATAGACCTGGACTCGACTGTGACCAATGAGGTCCGGCATGCGCACGGGGGCGTGCTTGGTAGCGGCGCCGACCGAGCCCGACGTGAGTAGTACCAAAGAGGTGGCCAACGCGGCCAGCGTGGTACGAAGTAATCGCGGACGCCTGAGCGCACCGCGTCGTGATGTACTCAGTTATCCGTCCTCCGCTAGGACTGCGGGGTTTTTCGATGAATCCCGCCCCGTAACGCTAGGAGAGGGCGGGGGTTTAGGCAACTCGCCCTAAAAATCCATAGAAATACTGGGTTCCTACTGCAACCGACCCGGTAATTGAAAGAGCCGCGCCGAGTTCGTGGCCGTGGCCTCTTTGAAGAGCTCAAGGTCTTCATCGCGCAGTTGCGCTACGTAAGCACCGACGACGGCCACGAACGACGGCTCGTTTGGTCGACCCCGGTAGGGCACCGGCGCCAAAAAGGGACTATCGGTTTCCACGTGCAGGCGATTGAGTGGGACGAGCTTGGCCGCTTCTCTGAGTGACTCGGCGTTTTTAAAGGTGACGACGCCCGAAAGCGAGACGTCACAACCGAGGTCGAGACAACCCTCCGCGTCGTCGGGCGTCCCGGTGAAACAGTGAATCACCGTTCGAGGAGGCACGCCCTCACTCTTGAGGATGCCAAAGAGATCGTCGAAGGCGTCGCGAGCGTGCACCACGAGGGCCAGATCGAGTTCGTGCGCCAGGGCGATCTGGGCCGAAAAGGCCTGTCGTTGCTGGGTTCTCGGCGAGTGTTCGTAAAAATAGTCGAGACCGCACTCGCCAATGGCCACCAGCCGAGCGTGTCCTTCTCTCGCCAGGGCCGCGACCGGTTCGAGGTCGTCTTTTGCGTCGTGAGGGTGAAGACCTACGGTGGCGTAGATCTCCACCGGACCAGTGAGTGCGGTGATCGCGAGGGCTTCGGCCGAACTCGCGGCATCGGTGCCGACAACGACGACGCGATCGACACCGGCTTCGTGGGCCCGAGCAAGGGTGGCGTTGACGTCACCGTCGCCCGTGTCCTTCGATGATTCAAGAAAGTGGTCTTGCAGGTGACAGTGCGCGTCGGTCCACCCACTCATTCGTCGCTCTTGATGCGAGGAAAGAGCGGGTCGCCCTTCACGACGCTCCCGCCCACGTACTGACCCCAGGTGGCCGACTTGGAAAGGGGCGCCGCGGCCGGCGATCCCGTAAGGCCAATTCGTCGCCAAATCTCCTCGGCGACGCCCGGCATGGCCGGCGACACGAGAATGGCCACGAGCCGTATGGCTTCCAGGGCGTCGCCCATGACGGCGTTGAGCGCGGCACCCGGCTCCATCTTCCACGGCGCGTGCAGTTCCAAGTACGCGTTGGTCGCGCCGATGAGATCCCAGGTCACTTCGAGGGCCCGTTGGGGTGCGAAGACCTCCCACGCTTCGCGGGCCGCGTTGATCGCGACCTCGGCGTCAGCGCGAAGCGACGATTCACTCTTTGACGCGGGCCCGACGCCGGCACACTTCGAAGCGACGACGGTGGTGACGCGCGCGACAAGGTTGCCCAGATTATTCGCTAGGTCGGTGTTGTAGCGAGCGACGACGCCTTCGAGGGAGAACTCACCGTCGTTGCCGAGCGCCGTTTCTCGCAACAGGTAGTAGCGAAGTGGATCGACGCCGAACTCCCTCGCGAGCGCGATGGGCTCGATGTCGGTGACCTTCACGGCGCCCTCGGCGGCCATGGTTTTGCCGAGCTTCTCCCCGCCCACCAAGAGCCAGCCGTTGACGTGGACGTGGTGCACGGGCTCGAGATCCGCCGCCATGCACATCGCCGGCCACCATACGCAGTGAAAACGAAGAATCTCCTTGCCGATCAAGTGATTCGAGTATGGCCACCAGTTCGCCACTTCGTCGTCGTCGCGGCCGTAACCAATGGCCGTCAGGTAGTTGATGAGGGCGTCGTACCAGACGTAAAAGACGTGGCGCTCGTCCCAGGGCACGGGCACGCCCCAGGAGATGGACGTTCGCGTGATGGAAATGTCGCGCAGCCCGCCCTTGATGAACGCGTGAGCCTCGTTGCGCTTGGTTTCGGGAGTCACGAAACCCGGGTGATCGGCGTAGTACTCGAGGAGGCGATCTTCGAAGGCGCTCAGACGAAAGAACCAGTTCTCTTCTTCCATCTCGGTTAGGGGGCTGTGGTGAATGGGACACTTACCGTTGTCACTGACCTCGATCGTGTAGTAGTCCTCGCAACTCACGCAGTAGAGGCCCTTGTAGACGTCCTTGTAGATGTAGCCGTTCTCGTAGATGACCGAGAGGAACTTCTGCACGGTCGAGTAGTGGCGAGGTTCGGTCGTTCGAATGAAGTCGTCGTAACTGATGTTGAGAACGGCCCAGGCCTCACGGAAGCGCTCGGACACCTGATCAGTCCACTCCTTGGGGGCAAACCCCTTCTTCGCCGCGGCGTCGGCCATCTTTTGGCCGTGCTCGTCGGTGCCGGTGAGAAATTTAACGTCGTCGCCCGCGAGGCGGTGCCACCGAGCGAGGGCGTCGGCGTTCACCGTCGTGTAGGCGGAGCCCACGTGGGGCGCGTCGTTCGCGTAGTAGATGGGAGTGGTGATGTAGAAACGGCCCATGGATAGAGGTTAGTGAACTAGCGCGGCTCGTCTCTTCGTATCTCAAGGGCGAGTTGGTACACCTCGCGTCGTGCGACGCCCAACACTTCCGCGACGTAGTCAACGGCGTCGCGCGTGGACGCGCCGACGCTGAACTGTTCGACGAGCGCCTCGCGCACGACGACGACGTCGACGTCGGGCATGAGGGACACGCCGTCGAGCACGACGACGATCTCACCCTTGACGTCGCGTTGGTTCATCACTTCGGCCACGTCCACGAGCGTGCCGCGAACGACCTCCTCGTAGAGTTTGGTCATCTCACGCGCTATCGCCACTCGTCGAGTTGGAAAGAGCGCCGCGAGTTCGTGTAAGACGGCCTTTAATCGCTGGGGCGACTCGTAGAACACAATGGTTCGTTCTTCGCGCGCCCACTGCTCGTAACTCGTGATCCGCTCGCTCGACTTGCGAGAGAGGAAGCCCTCCATAACAAAACGCTCGGTGGGAAGACCGCTAATGCTCAGTGCGGCGATGACGGCCGACGGACCGGGAGCGGTGGTCACAACAAGACCAGCGTCGACCACGGCCGCCACGACGCGACTGCCGGGGTCAGAGATCCCCGGCGTTCCCGCGTCACTGATGAGGACCACCAACTCACCCACGCGAATCCGCGCGACGATCTGGGCACACTCGGCCGCTTCGTTGTGTTCGTGCAACGAGCGGAGTCGGCCGCCCGTAGGAATGTCGTGAGCGCTGAAGAGCACTCTCGAGTGACGCGTGTCTTCGCAGTAAATAACGTCCGCCGCGGCGAAGAGTTCGAGCGCTCGACGAGAGAGATCACCGAGATTTCCGAGCGGCGTCGCGACGAGGACCAACTGGCCAGCCTTCACCTCATCCACGTTGATTTCCTCGTTTGGCTCGCGACACGCTCTACCTAGTAACATTGTCACCTATGTCAAAGCGGACCGTGAAGCGCAAACTACGCGCTAAGAAGAAGGCCAACCACGGCAAACGGCCGAACTGCGGTCGCGGCTAAGGCCTCAACCTAGTTTTCCGTCCCACGCGCAGCCTCGTTCTTTCAACAGAGCGGCCAGTGGCGTGGGTCGATCACTCACCAGTCCGTCGACGCCCAGGTCCACCAGGCGCGCCATCTCCTCGACGTCGTTGATCGTCCACACGTGCACGGCCACGCCCGCCTCGTGGGCCGCTTCGACGAATGACTCGGTCACCACGTCCACGTTGGCGAAGGTGGCGGGGACTTGAAAGGCGCTGACCGGCGCCACGACGGGAGTTCCCTCGAGATGGGAGAAGTAGAACGTCGCGGTTTCGTTGGTGGCCGCCGACGTCGCGACGCCCGGGGCCAGTGAACGAAAACGCTGGATGGCCTCGTCGTGAAAGGACGCCACGATCACCGAGTCCGTGATCTCGAGGCGCTGCAGTTCGTCGCCGAGCAACGACTCGTAGGGCTCGACGTCGGGACTCGTGCGCTTGATATCGAGGTTCAAGAGCACGCCCGGAAACGACGCCGCGACCTCTTCGAGCGTCGCGACGGCGTAACGCCGATCACTCGGAGCGCGGCCTCGTAGAAGATACTCGTTCGCCTCTCGTCCCGGTGTCACGACGTCGCCGTTGATCCACCAGTGCGCGTTGTCCATCTCGTAAAGTTCGGCGAGCGTGAGCGTGGCGATCTCGCCGTGATGATTCGTCGTGCGATCGACGGAGTCGTCGTGACAGACCACGAGGCGGCGGTCCTTGGTCGCGTGCACGTCGAGCTCAATCGCGCTCGCCCCCACGCTAAGCGCGTGGTCGATCGCGGCCAACGTCGACGAAGGTCCTTCGAAGGAACCGCCCTGGTGCGCGAAGGCGATGACCCGGCGCGCGGTCCACTGGCTCATTTCGCGGGCAGGCCCCGGGGATAGAGCTTGACGCGCATGACGTGTTCTAAGTAAAAAGCGAGACCGGGCACGAATCCCGCGAAGAGCATCAGGGCGAGATAGGCCGCGTTGAGGCGGAACTTCATCACGAGATTGAAGCACATGATCATGTAGATCGGATAGAGCACAATGCCGTGTCCAATGCCCACGACGTCGACGAAGAGATGGATCTGCTTCCAAAAGGTCAAGTCCACGGTGTGCAGAAACAGGGTGACGAAGAGAATGAGGAGCGTGGTGCCCGTCACGAAGGACATCGCGCGATAGCGCCGGAACGTGGCGTTCACTAGTGGCCCCAGAGGCGCTTTTTTGGTACGTGGGATAGTTTCGCCAAGTGGTCGTTGTACGCCGCGAGGGTGGGATCCTCCTGCTCACTCGCGGCTCTCGCGGCGAGGGCCTGGGCCCGCATACTCTCTTCGTACTCGAGGCGAGTCTGCTCTTGCTCTTCGGTCGCTTTTTCCATGTTCAACAACGCGTACCATCCGAGCACGCCCAGCACGGCGATGACGGGCCACTCGATGGAGTAGAGAAAGCTCAACGAGTTGCCCTGAACCGCGCGGCCGAGCTGCCACCACGCCGCCGCCGCTGAGAACGTCACCCACAAGATGACAGCCAAGTGCAAGGCGATTGCTCGAGGAGAAAAATACTTGGAGCGCACTGGTCCATCCTACTGAGCCGATTTTCTCCTTAATCAAGCGTCGTAAGATGGAACGGTGCCGGCGTTGATGAATCCACCGTTTTCTTGGCATCATCTCAATCAGTGGAACTTGAGTGTCGTGGCGATCCTTCTTCTGCTAATTGCTGGCTCCCTGTACGCGCGCGGCGTTTCGCGTGCCACGTCGTGGCCGCGCAATCGCTCGGTCTGTTTCGCCTCGGGACTACTCGTCACCTTCATCGCCACCCAGTCGTTCATTGGGGTATTCGACCAGGAGTACTTCAGTGACCACATGATTCAACATCTTTTGTTGATTATGGTGGCCGCTCCCCTCTTCGCCTTGAGTGCGCCCCTCGACCTCGCGTACCAATCCGGCAACGCGACGATTCGCCGGTGGCTCGACAGCCGCTTCATGGCCGGCGTCACCCACCCGCTCTTCGCCTTCGCGCTCTACTGCGTCTTCATTCCCTTTGCGCACCTAACGGGATTCATGAACGTCATGCTGCGGCACGAGTGGCTGCATGACCTCGAACACGTCGCCTTCCTCGTGGTGGGCTACCTGTTCTTTCGAGTGGCGTTCGGGCTGGAACGAGGTTACAAACTTCATCCCGGTCTTCGCCTGGTCTACGTGATGGCCGCGGTTCCCGTCGACACCTTCACCGGCCTCGTTTTGTCGATGGAGTCGAGGATTCCCTTTTCGTCCTACCGGGCCTTGGCGCCCACCGGCTCGAGCACCGCGTGGCAACTTTCCAACATCAAGTTGGGCGGCGCCATTATGTGGATCGGTGGTGACGCGTTGATGTTGCTCGCCTGCATTCCCATGGCGGTGATGTGGGTGAAGTGGGAGACCGTGCGCACGAAGGAACTCGACGCGATCCTCGACGCGCAAGGTATCTGAGCTACAGCAGACCCGCTTCAATGCCGAGCTCTTCGAGATCGGTCTCTGGTCGAGCGCCGAGGTGGGTAATGATCTCGCCCGCGCAGAGCGAACCAAGTTCCGCCGCTTCCACGGGATCGGCGCCGAGCGCGAGTCCGTAGAGAAATCCCGACGCGAACATATCGCCGGCTCCGTTTTGATCGACGACGTGTTCGACCTCGACTGCGGGCACGCTCACGACGCCCGACACCGTGGCGACGTCCGCCCCGAGCGGTCCGCGCGTGACGACCGCGAGCACGCCAATCTCTTCGAGCGCGCCGAAGGCCTGTTCGAGATGTTCGAACTGAAAGAGTGAAAGGATCTCGGTTTCGTTCGCGAGGAGGACGTCGATATCAGTGGTCACGAGATCGAGGAAGTCCCGACGATGGCGATCGACGCAGAACATGTCGGACAACGAGAGCGCGACCATCGAGTCGTAGTCGTGCGCGAAGTTGACGACCTTTCGAATCGACTCTTTCGCGGGCGGCAGGTCAAAGAGGTAGCCCTCGACGTACGTGATCTCCGAGCGCGCGATCAGGTCTTCTCTGATATCGCTGGCGTTCAGCTGGTTGGAGGCGCCCAGGTACGTCGCCATGGTGCGCTGCGCGTCGGGGGTAATAAAGACGTGACAGCGTCCAGTCGCGCCCTCGTCAGCCTTCGCGACGGTGAGATCGAGTTCGACGCCCATCGCGAGTAGGTCGTGGCGGAAGCGATCACCGAACTCGTCGTTGGCGACCTTGCCGATGTAGCCACACGTTCCTCCGAGCGCGGCCACGCCCGCGATCGAGTTCGCGACCGATCCCCCCGACATCTGGATGGTCGGACCCATGGCGTTGTAGAAGACCTTGAGCTGGTCCTCGTCAATGAGGGACATTGCGGCTTTCACAAGACCCAGTGTGCGATAGGCCCCGTGTTGGTCTTGGGAGATGATGTCGAGCATGGCGTTGCCAATGCCGGTGACCGCGAGGCGATGGGGACCGGGTTTCATGCGCAGCGAAACCGGCGTCGGCGGAGTAGTCACTTAGCGAGCGTAGAAGATTTGGCTCTAGGGTATCGAGTAATGAGCTCATCTGCCAACCCCTATCGTCTCGCCCGAAGTGTCGTTCCCGCGGCTTATCGGGTCTTTCTCACCCCCGATCTCGAGGCCTTTACCTTTTCGGGACGCGTCGAAATTGACGTCATGATCGACGAAACCATCAGTGAGTTGACCCTGCACGCCGTGGAACTCGAACTCGGTGCCGCCACGATAAGCGCCGACGGCACGAGTTACCGCTCGCAGGAACATCACCTCGACGAGACGTACGAAACGGCGACGTTCGTCTTCGACCGCGATCTTCCCGTGGGCCCGGCCGTCGTGGAAATTGCCTTCGACGGGATCTTGAACGACCAGTTGCACGGCTTCTACCGTTCAACCTTTACCGACGACCAGGGCGTCAGCCACGCCATTGCCACGACGCAGTTCGAAAACACCGACGCCCGACGTGCCTTTCCGTGCTGGGACGAGCCGGCCTTCAAGGCGACCTACCAGATCAATCTGACGATCCCGAGCCACCTCGCGACGTACTCGAACTCGCCCGTTCGCACGGACACGGATCTCGGCAACGGACAGCGCACCGTGAGCTTCGAGCCGACCATGAAGATGTCCACGTACTTGGTCGCCTTCATCGTTGGTCCCTTCGAAGAGACCGCGACGGTCGACGTCGACGGCGTGCCGCTTCGCGTGGTCTATCCCGTCGGCAGTGGTCACCTCACCGAACTCGCCTTGGAGTCAGGTGCCTTCGCCCTGCGCTTTTTTGCGAAGTACTTCAACATTGACTATCCGGGCGACAAACTCGACATGGTCGCCATTCCCGACTTCGCCGCTGGCGCGATGGAGAACTTGGGCTGCATCACGTATCGACTCGCGGACCTCCTCGTCGACCCCGCCAAAGCGTCGCTCGCCGAGATGCAGCGAATCGCCGAAGTCGTCGCCCACGAGATCGCCCACATGTGGTTCGGCGACCTCGTCACGATGGAGTGGTGGGAGGGGATCTGGCTCAACGAAGCCTTCGCCACGTTCATGCAGATACTCTGTACGAACGAATTCCGTCCCCAGTGGAAGATGTGGGTCAGCTTTGGCGTCGACCGCGACGCCGCGCTCCAGATTGACGGTCTGCACTCCACGCGACCCATTGAGTATGAAGTCGTTTCGCCCGACGACACGCGCGGCATGTTTGACCTGCTCACCTACGAAAAGGGCGGATCGGTCCTTCGCATGCTCGAGCAGTACCTGGGCGCGGACACGTTCCGCGACGGCATCCGGCACTACTTGACCAAGCACAGCTACGCCAACACCGTCACGAGCGACCTGTGGGACGCCCTCGAAGAGATCTCGAAGCAACCCGTTCGCGACGTGATGAACACGTGGATTCTCCAGGGCGGTCACCCGCTCGTGACGCTGACCAACGGCGAACTCACCCAGCAACCCTTCGCCTACGGAAAGGCGAAGGGTCCGAGCGCCATCGGCTCGTCGTGGATGGTACCGGTGCTGACGCGTTCACTCGGTGGGGGCGAGCCCAGTCGTCATCTCCTGGTCGACAAGCCTTTGAGCGTGAGCGACGCCCCACCCGTGGTCTTGAACGCGGGTGGCTCAGGTGTCTTTCGTTCGCGCTACGGCCACGCCGAACTGGCGGCCATCGCGGAACACATTGGCGATCTCGAAGAGCTCGAACGCGCGACGTTCATCGCCGACGGATGGGCCTCGCTCTTCGCCGGTCAGATTGTTTGGAAGGACTTTCTCGCGATGGCCCAAGGACTCGGGGACCAGGATGAGCCGACCCCCTGGGGAAGTGTCGCCAGTGCGGTGGACTACGTTGACCGCGCGCTCGACGCTGATCAGCGTGAGGGATTCGTCAAGAGCGTGCGCGAACTCTTCGACCCGCAGTTCGCCCGCCTCGGTTGGGACGCCACGCCGGGTGAAGGCGAGCTCACGCCCCAGGTCCGAGCGATCGTGCTCAGCGTGCTTGGCACCATTGGCGGCGACGAATCCATCAAAGCCGAAGCGGTCAGACGATTTGAAGCCAACAACCTCGACGGCAACCTCGCGAACGCGATGCTTCGCATCGTGGCTCGCCAGAACCGTCCCGGCGACTACGAGACCTTCCTCGAGCGCTACCGTCACGCCGCGACACCCCAGGACGCGCAACGTTACCTGTGGCGCGGCATCCCCGAGTTCCCCGATGAGCGTGTCGCTCTCGACGCGGCGGAGAAGTGCTTCAGCGAGTTCCGCAATCAAGATGCCGCGATCGTTTTGGCACTCCTCTCGCGCAACGCCGTCAGCGGTCCCACCGTGTGGAAGTACTTCACCGGCCGTTGGGATGACGCCATGGCGCACTTCCCCCAGAACTCGCACTCGCGTCTGGCCCTCGGCGTTCCCACGTTCATCAAGGACGAAGCCCTCGCCGACACCGTCGAAGCGTTCCACACGTCGCACCCCGTCTTTGGTGGGCAGCGCACGATCGAACAAGATCTCGAACGCATGCGCGTCGGTCTCGTCTTCGCGGCGGCAATGCGCCAACAGTTCTAAGACCGCGCGGTGAACGTCGGGGCGTTTCTCGGCATCTTCGCCCTGATGTTCCTGCTCGAGTTGCCCGACAAGACCATGATCGCGACGATCGTGATGAGTACGCGCGCGCGGCCCTCGTCGATCGTGATTGGCGCGTCGAGCGGTTTCGTCGTGCAGATGGGTATCGCGGTCGGAGCCGGTGGACTTCTGACGCTCCTGCCGGCGCACGTGAAGGACCTCATCGTCGGCCTGCTCTTCTTAGGGGGCGCGGCGTACCTGCTGCTGTCGCGCGAGTCCAAAGCCGAAGAGACGGGCAGTCACGAGGCGATGGCCGAGCACGCCTCCACGCGACTTAGAGAGATCGTGACCGCCTTTGGTGTCATTTTCATCGCCGAATTCGGCGACCTCACCCAGATTCAGGCGGCGAACTTCACCGTGAAGACCCATCAACCCCTCGAAGTCTTTCTCGCGGGCTCGCTCGCGATGATCAGTGTCTCATTCATTGGCGCGTACGGCGGCCAACAGCTGCAGCGTGTCGTGCCGCTCAAGTGGATTCGACTCGCCGGTGGACTCATCTTCGCCGGGTTGGGTCTCTACACCTTGATCTCACTCGCCACCTCGTGAGTCGACGCGACGAACTCTTGGACTTGGCCGAGCGCGCCCAGGGCTTCATGCCCCCAAGTGAGGGCCTCGCGCTCTACGAGTTCGCGCACGCCTACGGCCGTCGCGTGCCCGAAGGTACGTGGCTTGAAGTGGGCGCGTGGTGCGGCAAGTCCACGCTCTACCTCGGCGCCGCGGCCGAAGCCACGAACAGCGTGCTCTACTCCCTCGATCACCACCACGGCAGCGAGGAGAACCAGGAGGGTTGGGTGCACTTCGACCCTTCCCTCGTTGACCCCGTCGACGGACGGCTCAACACCTTGCCGACCTGGCAGCGAACCATCGCGACGGCGCGACTCGAAGAGACCGTCGTAGGACTCGTCGGACACTCCACGATCGTCGCGCGGCACTTCGCTCAGCCGTTGAATCTCGTCTTTATCGACGGGGGTCACGCGAACGACGTGGCGTGGGCCGACTACGAGTCCTGGTCACCGAAGATCGTTCTTGAGGGACTGCTGCTGATCCACGACGTCTTCGCCGATCCCCGTGACGGCGGACAGGCGCCCTACGAGATCTATCTCGGCGCGCTCGACAGTGGAGCGTTCGTTGAACGCGCCAGCGAGGGATCGCTGCGCGTTCTCACTCGGGTCGTCTAGTGATCAAGAGGACAGCCCGGCTCGGCGAGGTCGAGCGGCGTGGGCAGTTCGTCGTGGCGAAAGATGCCGGCCGCGTTCGACGACGAGCTGAGCGCGTCCGCGGCTAAGAGAATGGCCGCGGCGGTGTAGGACGTGGTCTCACGATCGGGAAAGGTCACGCGATCGGGGTAGGCAATCCCCGTCCAGTACGCGCCGTCGTCACGGCGATGAAGCCGGGTGCAACCAAAGAGATCGAGCGCCTGAGTGGTGAGACCGAGCGCGTCAAGCGCGAGTACGCACTCGGCTGTTTCCGCGGCCGTCACCCAGTCGTTCGTTGACACGCAACGAACACCCAGCCCCTCCATCACGTGGCGTTCCCAACCGTCGTCGATTCGTTTCTCCCCGGCGACTCCGCGAAGCGCGCCGGAGAAAATCGGGTAGTACCAGTCCATCGCGAATTCGTTCTTCGGCGCGAAGGCGCCCGGGTGGTGAGCCACCGCGTGACCGAGTCGACCGGCCGCGAGCTCCCACTCGAGCTTGGACGTATCGAGACGCTCGGCGAGCGCGACGCCACAGCACAGCGCGTGGTAGATCGACGACGATCCCGTCAACAGCGCGTAGGGCTCGGGTCGACCTTGGGCGTCGAGGGACCAGCGAATCGTGCCGTCACGCAGTTGCCAACGGAGCACGAACTCCAGCGCGCGCTCGACCACCGGCCACAGTTCGCGTGCGAAGTCAACGTCGCCGGTCGCGCGAACGTAGTGATAGAGACCGGCCGCCACGTAGGCGCAGACGTTCGTGTCGAGGCGCGCGTCCTTCACCCGGGTGCCCACGTAGTAGTTGAACCAACTCCCGTCGCCGAGCTGGGTCGCTTCGAGCCAGCGATAGGCCGCGCGCGCTTCGCGCGTGAAGCCACTGATGGTGAGGGCCATCGCGACTTCGACGTGATTCCACGGATCACTGTGGCCCCCAGCGAACCAGGGAATCTGCCCGCTCGTGAGTTGCAGCGACGCCAAGTAGTCGCCCGTCTTCGCTAACTCTTCACTCGAAATGACCCCGGGCACTCCGCCCAGTGAACTCGTCGTCGAACTCATTGGGGCTTGCGCAGGTAGACAACAATGGACTTGCCCATGACCGGCGAGAGCACCCGCTCGGCGTAGCGCGTCACGCGGGGCTTTTTCATGATCTCCCACACCAGGAGTTGGTGATAGCGCTTTACGAGTTTGTGTTCATCGTTGGTCGTACCCACGAAGCACTTCAACCACCAGTAGGGACTGTGGAGCCCGTGCGCGTAGTGGTGTCCGGTGACGACGAGACCCGTCGAAGCCAGTCGTTCGTTGAGTACCGAGCGGCGATAGATGCGAATGTGTCCGCCGGGCACGTTGTGATACTCATCCGAGAGCGCCCAGTTAATCAACTCCGGGCCGAAGCGCGGGACGGTGATGGCCATCGTGCCGCCGGGGCGAAGGACGCGCGCCAGCTCTCGCATCGCCGCGACGTCGTCGGGAAGATGTTCGAGTACTTCCGAGCAGATCACCCGATCGAACGTTCCGTCGGGGAAAGGAAGATGCAACGCGTCACCCTGCACAACGTTGGCGTGCAGGGATCCCGGCGCCAACTCGCCCACCTCGACCATCGCGGCGAACGTCGCGGCGACGCCTTCGACCTCGTCGCGTCCGGCGTCCAGCGCCACGACACTCGCGCCGCGGCGCGCCGCTTCGAAGGCGTGACGACCGAAGCCACAGCCGAGGTCGAGCACTTTGTCGCCGGTCTTGAGACCGAGTTCGTCGTACTTAGCCGTCAGCATCAGTCAAAGATCACCGAGTCCGGTAGTGGGCGGCCGTTCAAGATGGCGTCGTAACAGGCCGCCGTGCCTCGGGCCGTCACCTGCCACGTGAAGCGCTCGATCACGCGTTGACGACCGTTGGCGCCTAAGCGCTCGCGCAGCGCAGCGTCGTCGAGCAGTTGGCCAATCGCCGCGACCAACGCGTCGGGATCGTTCGGCTGGACCAACAGCCCGGTCTCGCCGCTCGTGCCCACGACTTCGGGCAGGGCCCCGCCCGTCGTCGCCACGACCGGCACGCCACAACTCATCGCCTCGATCGCGGGCAGCGAAAAACCTTCGTAGAGGCTGGGCACGATGGCCACTTCGGCCTCACCGTAGAGCCGCGCGAGCTCTTCGTCGCTGACCCCGGTGATGGTGGTGACGATGTCGGTAAGTCCCAGACGCTCCATGGCGAGGGCGACCCGACCCCTGGCCTGGGGCTGACCAATGACGATCAGGTCGATGTCGCGTTCCACGCGCAACTTCGCGATCGCCTCGAGCAGCGGCACGAGTCCCTTCATGGGCACGTCGCTGCTGGACGTCACCATGAGGCGCCCCTTCTTCTTCACGACGTCGTCGTAGGGCTTGAAGACCTCGTGATCGACGCCCACCGGTACGACGGTGAGACGACCGAGCGCCACGCCCATCTGGGCGTTGATGTCGATCTTGGAGTTGTGCGACACCGTCAAAACCGCCGGTAGTTGTTTCACGACGCGCACCTGCATGCGAAGAAAGCCGAACCATCGGCGCGTCGTGAAGCGCTGCGAACGAGTTTCGGCGTGATCGAGCGCGATCGAGCGGTCCACCGTGATGGGATGGTGCAACGTTTCGAGCAGTGGCCAGCCCCGGCGGTGCAACTTCAAGATGCCCGGGCCCATGCACTGGTCGTCGTGAATGATGTCAAAGTCGCCCCGGCGAGAGGCCAAGATCTTCTCAATGCGCATTGAGTACGCGAGCGGTTCGCCAAAGCCGGCGCTCATCATGACGGCGAACTCCGAGACGTCGGCGAGCGACGTGAACTCCGAAAGCGCGGGAATCCTAAAGGGATCGGGGTCGCGGTAGAGGTCGAGCCCGCGCACCGCCGTGAAGCCAACGCCCTCGTCGAGTTCGGGCCAGGGCGGACCGGAGAAGACCTCGACGCTATGGCCCAGGGCCACGAGCTCACGAGTCAGGTGACGGGTGTACACCCCCTGGCCACCGCAACGCGGGTTGCCTCGGTAGAGCAAAAAGGCCACGCGGAACTTGCCGAGCTCGGCCGGCTTCGCCGCGACGTGTTCGGGCAACGCGATCGCGCGACTGAGCGCCCACGAGGCCTTCGTGTCGGCGACGGTTTGAGCGAGCGAGCGAGACAAGAGGCTACTTTCAAAATTGTTGGGGTCTACTATTCTCGCCCAATTCGCGAGAGGGCACAAATGCCCCAAAAGTGCGGTTAACGCATTGAGTACGCTTCGAACTATGGATCTGAACTACCCCGCTGAAGCCGAGTCGTTTCGCAAGGAGATTCACGCCTGGCTCGAAGAGAACCTGCCCCCGGGCTGGTTCGAACCGGGCTTTTCGATGAGTGGCGAAGAGCGCCTGCACTTCAACGAGACCTGGACTGAGAAGCTCTTCGCCGGCGGGTGGATCTGCGCTGGCTGGCCCGTGGAGTACGGCGGCAAGGGACTCACGCTCATGGAGCAAGTGGTCTTGAACGAAGAGTTCGCCAAGGCCAACACGCCCATGCGCGCCGACTTCTTTGGCGACACGTTGGTGGGCCCGACGATCCTCCAGTGGGGCACCGATGAGCAGAAAAAAGAGTTCATCCCGGGCATCCTGCACGGTTCCATCGCCTGGTGCCAGGGATTTTCTGAGCCCAACTCGGGTTCTGACTTGGCGAGCCTTAAGACGTCGGCCGTGCTCGACGGTGACGAGTGGGTCATCAACGGACAAAAAGTGTGGACGACCCAGGCCCAACACGCCGACTACGTGTTCCTGCTGACGCGCACCGACCCCCACGCCCCCCAGCACGCGGGCATCAGTTACCACCTCGTGCCGATGCACCAAGAGGGTGTCGACGTTCGCCCCATTACGCAAGTCGACGGCTCGGGCGAGTTCAACGAGGTCTTTTTCACCAACGCGCGCTGTCCGAAGAACAACGTCGTCGGTGGCGTCAACAACGGATGGAAGGTCGCCATGACGACGCTGGGCTTCGAGCGCGGCTCGTCGTCGACGACGGGATATCGCCGCTTCTTAAAAGAGTGGGAACTTATTGTCAAAGAGACGACGCGCGTGAACAAGAACGACGACGCGCTCGTGCGCGACGCGTTGGTGAAGGCCTGGTCGAAGGTGAAAATCATGGAGATAAACGGCTACCGCTCGCTCACCGACGCGCTGAACAACACGCATAACGCGGCCCTGCTCGGCGCCTGCAACAAGATGTTCTGGTCCGAGGCGCACCGCTCGTCCATGGAACTCGCGATGAACATTCTCGGCATGGAGGCGCAGATCCTTACCGGGAAGGGGCCAGTCGAAGGACCCTCGGGCGCACTGCGTCGCGGTCGAGCCGACTACCCCGTTTCGGACCTTCAGGCCCAGTTCTTCTTCTCGAGATCCGAAACCATTTGGGGTGGCACGGCGGAGATTCAGCGCAACATCATTGGCGAGCGAGCGCTCGGCCTACCGAAGGAACCCAAAGTACAAAACGCCTAGGCGGACTGAAGAACCTTCACGCTGCGCTGGTGCTGACGCTGTTGCACGAGCAGTCCAACGCCCGTCAACACCGCAAAGGCCGCGCCCATGAAGATGCCCAGTCGAGGATTCGACCACGACACCACGAGACCCACGAGCGGCGCCCCAATCGGCGTGGTGCCCAAGAACGCAATGCTGTAGAGACTCATCACGCGCCCGCGCATGTGCTCACTCGAGTTCAACTGCAACAGGGAGTTGGCCGTGGCGATCAAGGCAATGGAAAGAGCGCCCGTGGGAATCATCGCGATCTCGGCCAGTGTCACCGTCGGCGCGAAGGCCGCCAGACTCATGGAGAGTCCAAAGCCCAACATCAAAAGGGCCAGCATCTTGGGCGTCGGACGCGAACGCCGCGCCACCATCAGCCCGCCCACGACGGCACCCAGACCCATCGCGCCCATGAAGATGCCGTAGTGCGCGGCCGAGTGTTCGTGAAAGGTCGTGCGAGAGAGTAGCGGCAACGTGACGGTGAAGTTGTAGGCAAAAGTTCCCACCACCGCGACGGCGATGATGACGTTACGCAACAAGGGATTGCTAAAGGCGTACTTGAGACCGAGTCGAAGTTGGCCCTTCTCGCGCGCGACGGTACGCATCGGCAAGAACTCGGCGTGGCGCATCAAGAGCAACGCGACGAGTACCGCGACGAAGGAACCGGCGTTGGCGTAGAAACACGCCGCAGTGCCTAAGAACGCAATGAATCCCGCCGCGACACCGGGACCAATGAGACGACCAGCGTTCATCAAAACCGAGTTGAGACTCACGGCGTTGGCGATGAGGTCACGCCCCACCATCTCTTGCACGAAGGCCTGACGCGCGGGTACGTCAAAGAGATTGACGATGCCGAGACCAAAGGCGATGGCGTACACGGTCAACACCTGCACGTGGTGGGTACTGACGAGAATTCCGAGCAAGAGCGCCAGAAGACCGGCCGAGGTCTGGGTGAAGTACAAGATGTGGCGCTTCTCGCGACGGTCGGCGACGAGGCCGCCGTACGGCCCGAGAATCAACATGGGCACGTACTGCAGCGCCACCGCGATTCCCAGGTCCACCGACGACCCGGTGATCTGCAGCACCAACCAACCTTGGGCCAGTGACTGCATCCACGTGCCCGACACCGAGATCAGCTGGCCAATGGAGTACAGGCGAAAGTTACGAACCTTGAGGGCCGCGAACGTGCGCGAGGCTCCTCGCTCTCTTCTGCTCACTCGTCCTCCAACAGCACTTCGAGAAACGACACCAACTCTTCGGCCTTGCGCTGATCGCCGAGCGAAAGAGCGAGAAGTTTGCGTTCGAGGAACTCGGTCTTTCGCTGGCGAATCGCGTTGAGTTCTTTTCGACCCAGCGGCGTCAGACGAACGCGCGTGCAGCGCCGATCCAAGGGGTCGGCGACGGTGTGAATGAGGCCAAGTTGCTCCATGCCCTTCACCAGTTTCGTTATCGACGGCGGTTGGACCTGCTCGGCGATGGCGAGATCTCCGAGTGAGGGACTTTCGAGCTTGTCAATCGAGGCCAGCATCGACGCCTGCGCGGGCGACACGCCGGTCAGCGCCGAGTAGCGCAGCTTTCGATTCATTCGCGTGATCGCTCGGCGCAGTCGAGCGGCGGTTTCGTTGGTAGTTATATTCATTAGTTCACCTAACTAAATAATACCACACACGCCCGCGAACGTGACGGCCAAGGTCGCAAGACCCAACGAGAACGTTACGCTCAAACCACCAGGCGAGACGGCCTCGCGAGCTACCTCGTAAAGAAGGTGTCGTGTACAAAGTTCCAACGCAACTGGACAAAATCGCAGTCGTCACCGGCGCCAACAGCGGCACGGGCAAAGAGACGGCCCGTCGACTGGCCGGCGCGGGAGCGCTCGTCATCATGACCGTTCGAACGAAGGAAAAGGGCGAAGCGGCCCGCGAGGAAATTGTCGCCCAACAACCCGACGCCCAACTCGAGGTCCGGATGCTCGACTTGGCCGATCTCTCGTCGGTGAAGACCTTCGCCGACGCCCTCCTCAGCGAGAAACGGCCGCTGAACCTGCTGGTCAACAACGCGGGCGTCATGACGCCACCCAAGCGCTTTGAAACGGTCGACGGCTTCGAGTTGCAGATGGGCACCAACTTCCTCGGGCCCTTCGCCCTGACGCTTCGCCTGATGCCACTGCTGCTCGCCGCGAACGAGTCACGCGTCACCACCATGAGTAGCGACGTCGCGACCGTGGGCAGCATTCGCTTCAACGACTCCCAGTGGCGGCGTCGTTACAGTCCCTTTTTCGCGTACGCCCAGTCCAAACTCGCCGATCTGCTCTTCGCTCAGCAACTGTCGTCGATTGCCCGCGAACGCAACTGGGATCTCATCAGTAACGCCGCGCACCCCGGCTTCACGCGCACGAATCTCCTGAGCGCGGGCGCCTCGCTCGGCCGGGACAGACCCCGGCGCCAGTGGATGGGTCAAGCGACGTTCTTACCGTCTCAGGGCGTGGAACAGGGTTCCGAACCGCTCCTCTACGCCGCGGCGAGCCCGGAAGCCGTAAGTGGCGCCTACTACGGTCCGAGCAGATTCTTCGGTCTCGTCGGCCCAACGACCATCGTTCGAGTACCCAGGAGTGCGCGTAAGGCCAACCTCGGCGAACGCCTGTGGAAACTGGCGGAGCAACTCACGGGCGTCGAGTTACCCGGCGCGATGTAGCGAGGGCTCGGACTTAGAGCGAGCGGTAACGCGGAACGTACGCGCCCGTGCCGAGTAGCGACGAGTCCTCGGGGTCCATCGTCTCGTCGACTCCCCCGATCACTTCGCTTACCCAGGACAGGCGATCCATGAGAATTCTCGTCACGCCGCCTTGGATGGTGTCGGTAGAGATCGCACAGCTCGAACACGCGCCTTGGAGTTGCACCTCGACCACGCCCGTTTCAACGTCACAGCGAAGAAGAACCAGGTCGCCGCCGTCAGCCTGCACCGAGGGGCGCATCAGATCCATCAGCGCGTTCAGCGCTGACAGACGACTGGCTCGTTCTTGATCGGTGAGTTCCACTCCTCCAGTCTGCCGTGAAATCGTGGTGGCGTGCCGGTAGGGGTCTACTCACTACGATCAAGTCCGTGTTTCATTCTGAGCCGACCCTCGGGGTCCACGAAATCGACCTGTCGGCCACGGAGTTCTGGCGACGACCCTGGAGCGAACGAGAAGCGGCTTTTCGCCTCCTGCGCCGCGAACTCCCCATTGGCCACTACGACGAGCCCGTTCTGGAGTTCTCGACGCTGGAGTTCCCCAAGAGCAGTGGGTACTTCGCGCTGACGCGCCACGCTGACGTCGCGGAGGTCTCTCGCCACCCCGAGGTCTTTATCTCCGGACCCGGGGCCGTGTCGATGATCGACTTTCCGCCAGAGATCGTCGAGTACTTCTCGGGCATGATTTCAACGGATAATCCCAAGCACACTCGTCTTCGACGAATCGTTTCCAACGCCTTTAATCCAAGAAACGTTCGCGGCGTCGAAGAGTCCATCGAGCGCGTCGCCGGCGAGCTCATTAATCAAGCCCGCGAGCACGGAACGGGCGACTTCGTCACCGATATCGCCGCGCCCTTCCCCCTCGAGATCATCTGTTCGATGATGGGCGTGCCCGAGAGCGAGTTCGCGACTGTGTTGAAGTGTTCGAACATCATTCTCTCGAGCGGTGACTCGGAGTTCATTCCCAGGGGGACCGACCCGGTCATCGCCTTCATCGAAGCCGGCGCGACGTTGACCGGCATCATGGAAGAGCTCGGCAAGTTCCGCGTCGATCAACCGATCGATGACATCACGAGTGCACTCGTCAACGCCGAGATTGAATCCGAGAAGTTGACCCAACAAGAGCTCGCCTCGTTCTTCGTGTTGCTCGTGACCGCGGGCAATGAGACCACGCGAACGGCCCTCGCCCACGCGCTGCACGCCTTTGGTGAGTACCCCGAGCAAAAACAGCGTCTCACCCTTGACTTCGAGGGACTCGCGAAGACGGCCACCGACGAGATCGTGCGCTGGGCCACGCCGGTCATTTGGATGCGTCGCACTCTCGCGTGTGACTACACCCTCTCGGGCTTCGACTTTAAGACCGACGACAAGGTCATCATGTTCTACAACTCGGCCAATCGCGACGAGGACGCCTTCGTCGACCCGTACGTCTTTGACGTCGCTCGAACGCCCAACGACCACTTCGGCTTCGGCGCGCCCGGTCCCCACTTCTGCCTCGGCGCGCACTTAGCTCGTCGTGAGATCACGGTCATGTGGCGCGAACTATTGAGGCGTGCCCCGACCATTCACCCGACGGGCCCACCCGCGCAACTCGCCTCAAGTTTCGTCAACGGGATCAAGAGCCTCCCCTACAGCTTTTAGGCCTGGCGAGCCGCCAACGCTTCGTCGAAAAGTCGAAGCGCCCTCGGACCCCAGACCGTGCCCGGTCCCCCGTTCATCGAGATCGCGACGCCAATGGCCTCGCCGAGCTGTTGGCGCGTGACGCCCGAGCGCACGGCCCCACGAGTGTGCGCGACCATGCAGCCGTCGCACTCGCGAGTAATCGCGATCACGACCGCCAGAAGTTCCTTCACCCCGACCGAAAGTTCGCCCTCGGTCATCGCGGCCGACGACATCGACGCGTGGGCTTTCATGACGTCGGGAATCAATTCGTGAAGATCGAGCGAGGGTTGACGAAGTTCTTCTCGAATGCTCTCCATGCTGTCCATAGCTACCTCCTGGTGCGAGCGTAGCGACTAGCGAGCACGTCGAGCGAAGAGAAATCGTCGCTTTCCTAAGATGTCATCGTGAGCGTTATCGATGAGCTTCTCGTGCACAATCGCTCGTACGTTAAGACCCACGGGCATCGCGAACTGTCCACCGTTCCAAAGTTGCACCTCGCGGTCCTTACCTGCATGGACTCTCGGCTCGATCTCTTTGGCGCGCTCGGACTGGATCTCGGTGAGGTCCACCTCATACGAAACGCCGGCGGCATCGCGAGCGACGACGCCGTTCGCTCCCTACTCCTCAGCCAACGACTACTCGACACGCGCGCGGTCATGGTCATTCACCACACGCGTTGTGGTCTCGAGTCCTTGGACGAAGAGACCCTGCGGGAAGAGATCACGACCGCACTGGGCGTGCAGCCGCCGTTTCGACTGGGCGCCTACGTCGACGTGGACGAGGACGTTCGCGCCACCGTCGCGGTCCTTCGCGCAAGCCCTTTTGTCGACGACACGGAGATACGCGGATTCGTCTTTGACGTCGACGACGGGGAACTCCGCGAGGTCGATCCGGTGTCCAGCTCCGGCGAGAACGCCTGAGGACGGACTCTCTAGCCGCCGAGCGTCACGTCCTGGTCTTGGTACCACGCCAACGCTTCGTGGAACTGGTCAATCTTAAAATCGGGCCACAGATCATCGACGACGTAAAAGTCTGCGTAAATCGATTGGATGGGCAGAAAGCCACTGAGTCGTCGCCCCCCGCCCCAACGGATAATTAAATCGATTCTCGAGATCTCGGCGGACGCAATGCCGTCGGCGACATTGTCATTTTTGCTCACGTCGCCATTCCTTAACGAGTAGTTGAGATCCCAATTCCAGCCGTAGTTCACGAGAAAGTTGACCTTGATGCGGCCCTTGCCGAATCTCGTTCGTTTCGTGTAGGGCAGTAGTTCTTTTGGAAAGAGCGCGGACTGCGTGTTGCCCACCACGAGGAGTTCCGCGTCCCTCTTTTCCAACTCCGCCACGGCTTCGACGCACGCTTTTCGAAACGCGTCGATCTGGGTCGCGGGGCGTTTCGTGTTGTCGACGGTAAACCCGTAAAAAGTTATTTCTTTGATTCCCAACTCCAAACAGGCGCTGTACACTTCCAAGCCCGGCTGCAGTCCAAAGTGATAACCGTCTTGTTTTTCGTACCCTTGGTCTTGGGCCCAGCGCCGATTGCCGTCGGGAATAATGCCCACGTGCTGAGGGAGTCGTTTAACGTTCGCCACGGCGGCCGCTCTCGGCGAACATATTTTTCACAGTGATGCGATTGTACGACACGGCGGACCCGCGACGAGCCCCGTTCGTGCGCTGAGAAGCGCACTAGAGCCACTTCTTAAAGCCCTGGCTGGTCAGTTGGAAACCCTGCGCCTCGTAGAAACGATGCGCGTCGAGTCGAACGTTGCGACTGGTCAACTGCATCCGGTAGCACCCCTCTCGTCGAGCGAGCGCCTCGGCCGCAGCGAGCAGTTTCGCGCCAATGCCCCGACCACGCAGGTCGCTACGCACGTGCACGCTCTCGAGTTCACAGCACCACCCCCCAGTGTGTTGAAAGTGGGGAAAGACCAAGACCTGACAGACGCCCACCACTTCGCCCGCTACCTGCGCCACCAACACGTCACCACGGCGTCGGCGGGTCTCTTCAACGGCTTGCCAGTACGCGTCGACCTTCTCTTCGTTCTCCACCTCGGGCGTGAGGGACCCACCTCGGACGACCAAGGAAGCTTGTCCGACGTCGCCCAGGGCGATGGGGCGAATGAGAACCTCCACCGACCTAGGGACGCGGGTCGATGGGCGTGAGGACTCCCACGCTCTGCTCGATGGCTTCGGCGGCGTTCAGGCAGAGATCTTCGCGAAAGAGATCACCGATCACCTGCACTCCGGTCGGCAGACCGTTCGCGACGCCCGTCGGCACGCAGGCCGCGGGCAAACCCAAGAGGTTGGCCGGCAGAACAAAACGAAAGATCTCCATCACCTTCATGGCCGACTCGACGTCTTTGATGTCGAAACCCAGTTCAAACGGCGGCTGGGTCCACGTCGGCCCGACGATTAAGGGATACGTCGTAAAGAACTCCCGCCAGGCTCTCGCCACGCGATAACGATTCTCGTGCATCAAGGCGAGTGACTCCGCCGTGGCGGGGGGAAACTCGACGCGGGTCAGTTCGAGGAACCTCATACCCTCCTCGCCCATAAACGGTTCAATTCTCGGCATCGCGACCGCGAGGCTGGTCATCATGAGTTCAGTCCAGACAACGTAGGCGTCCAAGAGGAGCGGCAACTCGACCTCTTCGACCTCGTACCCGGCCGCTTCGAGGGCGCGTCCCGCGACGCGCACGCCCTCGGCGACGTCGCTGTCGGTCTCTCCACCCAGCGGTTCAACGACGAGCGCGACGCGCTTGGAGACCGGGCGTCCGTGCAAGGGAACGTCCACGGACTGGGGATCGCCGCGATGCGCGCCCATCACGACTTCGAGTCCGCGACGAACATCACCGACGTGACGAGCCAGCACCCCGTCGGCCAACATGATCTGGGCGTTGATGGCCATTTCAAAGACCGCGCTCGGATTGCCCTGAGCCACGCGGCCGCGCGTCGGCTTGATCGACGCGATGCCACAGCAGTACGCCGGGTTGCGGAGCGATCCGCCGATGTCGTTACCCAGTCCAATCGGACTCATGCCCGAGGCGATCGCGGCGGCTTCCCCACCGGAGGACCCACCCGCCGTGCGGCCGTGCTTCCAGGGATTGTGCGTCGAGCCGTAGAGCGACGATTCGGCGTTGATCCGTAGACCGAGGTCGGGCATGTTGGTGCGCGCGAGCACCACGGCGCCGGCGTCTCGCATCTTCTCGACAATGGGCGCGTCGGCACTGGCCACGACGTCTTTCTTGGCAAATGATCCCTCGGAGGTGGCGTAACCAGCGACGTCCAGATTCGTTTTTACACTGAAGGGAACACCGTGCAGCGCGCCCAAGGGCGCGCCGGACTTAAGGGACGCGTCCGCGGCGTCGGCCTCGGCGCGAACCTCGTCGGGACGCACTTCCACGACGGCGTTGACGGCGCCGTTCACTGATTCAATGCGCGCGAGGTGCGATTCGACGACTTCTCTCGATGAGGTTTGGCCACTTCGAATGAGTTGCGCCAACGAGGTCGCCGACTCTTGCCACAGTTCTCTCGCCACGGTCATCCCCTCGGAACAGTTGTTCTGGGTAGTTTGTCAGATAGCGCCGCAACAAGAAATCAGCCGAAGCGACCTTCGATGTAGTTAAGGGTGCGCTCGTCGTCGGGATCGGCGAAGATCTTCGCCGTCGGCCCGAACTCGATCAACTCACCGGCGCGGTCGCTACCCATCAACAAGAAGGCGCAGTCGTCCGAGACGCGAAGCGCCTGTTGCATGTTGTGGGTGACGATGATGATCGTCACGCGGTTCTTTAGCTCGCCCATGAGCGATTCGATGGCCTGGGTCGCGATGGGGTCAAGGGACGACGTTGGCTCGTCCATGAGCAAGATCTCCGGTTCCACCGCTAACGCGCGCGCGATGCAGAGGCGCTGCTGCTCACCACCAGACAGGGTCACGGCGTGGGCCTTCATGCGCGTCGACACGCTGTCCCACAACGCCGCCGCCACTAGAGCGGACTCGGCGGCCTCGTCGAGCAATGACTTCTTTCTGATGCCGTTGAAACGAAGCCCCGACACCACGTTGTCGTAGATTGACATCGTAGGAAAGGGATTTGGGCGCTGAAAGACCATGCCGATACGACTTCGTAGCAGGGTCGTGGCGAGACCGCCCTTGTAGATATCGACCGGACCGAGTTTGATCTCTCCGGTCACGACCGCGCCCTTGGTGAGATCGTGCAGACGGTTGAACGCTCGCAGCAACGTCGTCTTGCCCGATCCTGAGGGGCCAATAATCGACGTGACCTTGTTGGCCGTGACGTCGAAGGTCACGTCGCGCACCGCGGTGCGCCCACTAAAGGAGACGGCTACGTCGTTCAGGCTCATCGCCACCCGGTTGAGGGTGTCGGTGGCCGACGATGACGACACGCCCGTCACAATGTTCGACAGTTCTACGGAGTCCATTTAGTGTCTTTCCCTTCTCATTCGCGCGGCAACCAGTCGGCTGCCCACACTTAAAATCATCACCATCACGACGAGCGTCAGGGCCACGCCCCACGCCGCGGCGCGCTCGGTCGGGTACTGCGAGCCGGCGTAGTTGTAAGTCAAGAGCGGAAGGCTCGACATCTGATGCAGCGGGTTCCAGCCCCACGCACCGGACGCGCCAATGACCAGAAGAATCGGTGCCGTCTCACCCACGGCGCGAGCGAGCGCCAGCAGCACGCTCGTGATCACGCCGGGCATCGCGGCGGGGAGGATGATGCCGCGCGTCACGCGCGAGGAACGAGCGCCGAGCGCCAGTCCGGCCTCTTTGAGCGTCGAGGGAACACCTCGAAAGGCCAGCTCACAGGGTTTAGCGATGAAGGGCACCATCAACACCGCGAGCGCCACGATACCCGCGAGTCCCGAGAACGTCTTCATCGGAACGACAACGTACTCGTAGGCGAAGACGCCCAAGAGGATCGAGGGCAGACCCGTCATGATCTCGATGATGGCGCGCAGGAAGTTCGCCGCGCGCGAGGTTCCTTCGGCTAGGTACAGACCCAGCAGAAGAGCGATCGGAATGGCGACCAATCCGGCCAACGCGTCGAGCACGATGGTGCCCTCGATGGCGTTGCCGATGCCCCCGATGTCGTTCTGGGCGATCAGGCTCGGCTGCCGGGGCAGGGAGGTTAGGAAGTGCCAACTGATCGAGCTGACACCCTTATCGATGAGCGCAAAGATCACCGAACCGAGCGGCACCAGGGCGAGGAGGAACGCGCCCACTAAGAGTGAGAGGAAGACCTTCGAAGTGACGTTGCGCCGGCGCAAGGTCTTCGCGGCCCGACGCTGAATGGTCTCACGGCGCTCGAGAATCGGATCGGGCGGAAGAAAGTTGAGCGTCGCACTCATCAGTGGCTCTGCGCTTTTTTGGTGAGTAATCGCGCGCCCGCGTTCACGCTCGCGGTAATGATCATCAACATCAACGCGAGGGCCGCCAGCGCGCCACCGGTGTTGCCGGTCGCCTCGCCAAACTCCGTCGCGATCGTCGAGGCCAACGTGGCGCCGGTAGAAAAGAGAGAGTGCGGGAGTTGAGGATTCGAACCAATGACCATCGCGACCGCGATCGTCTCGCCGAGCGCGCGACCGGCGCCCAAGGCGATCGCGCCAAGTATTCCCGTGCGGGCACTCGGGAGGACAATCCGGGTGAACACTTGGCTTCGCGTGGCGCCCAGTGAGAGTCCGCCCTCGATGAGATCGTTCGGCACGACCGAGATCACGTCGCGCGAGATGGCGACGATCGTCGGCAGAATCATGATCGACAGAACGATGCCGGCCAGTAGGACGCTGAATCCCTCTTGGGCACCGCTGAAGGGCCACCGGCTTCCGGTAATGCCCGCGAGGAAGGGATCGAGGGTCTTGTTGAGCCAGGGAATCAGAAACCACAGTCCCCACAGGCCGTAAACGACTGACGGCACGGCAGCCAAGAGTTCGATGAGCGTCGCGGCGCCCGCGCGCAGTCGTTGGGGAATCAAGAACAACAGGGCCAGCGACGAGGCCAGTCCTACGGGAACGGCGATGAGAAGAGCGATGGCCGTGGTGAGGAGCGTGTCGACAATCAACGGAAGTGCTCCGTAGGGTCCGGTACCCGGAACCCACGACGTACCGGTGATCATGTGAATGCCAAAGGTGCGAATCGCCGGCCACGCAGTGTGCACGACGCTCCACACGAAAAGCGCGATGACCGCCGCGAAGAGGAGCGCCGTGCCGCGTAGCAGGTACCGGTACGGACGGTCTGAGGTGGCCGAGAGACTAATCCTCTCGGCCACCTCAGAGTTCAATGCCTTCGTATCGTCTTGCAAACTCTGCTTCATTGACAGCTTTTACCTCGTCCTTACTTGATTTCGGTTAACTCAATCCCAGCGACGTTCCGTTGTAGGTCATCAACGAGATCTGGTGTTCGGCGACGGCCGTCACGTACGACGGCAGCGGCACGTAGCCCTGCTCCTTGGCCACGGTCTGTCCGCCGTTGGCGCCACTTTGCACGCACCAGTCCAGGAACTTCGCTACGAGCTGCTCGGAGTTCAGTGACGCAGTTGCTCCACCCACGGTCCCGAGGCCGTTCCAGTCCTCGCGCACAATGGCCCAGCTGTAGCCGGCGATCGGGTAGTCACCCTTGTTCTTGCCGTTCACGATCGAGAAGTTCGACACCACCGCACCGTTGGACTCTGACGGGGGCGTCGCGGCGAACGCGGCGGCGTCCGAGGCGATGCTCGTGGGGTTCACGGCTTCGTGTTGACCCTTCGCGTTAACGATTAACGCGGACGGCAAGGTGTGTTGCAGAAGAATGTAGGAGTACTCGATGTAGCCAATCGCGCCCACGGTCTGTTGAACGTCAGCGGCGACGCCGGCGTTCTTCTGACCACCCAACGCGTTGCTCGGAACCTGACCCTGGTTGAACGTGGTGCTCGGGTAGACCTCGGCGCCGGCCGACGTCTTGAAATTCGCGCCCTGGGTCTGGTTCAGGTAGTCCATGAAAATGTACGTGGTACCAGAGCCGTCAGCCCGGTAGACCGGAACGATGGGAATGTTGGGCAGGGCGCATCTCGAGGAAACGACCCTGTGCTTCTTGTTCTTCTTCACCGTCGCGATATTGGGATTCAACTTGCAGATCGCGGGATTGTTCCACTTGGTGACCGTGCCGTCGTAGATGTCAGCCAGCAGCACCGAGTTCAACACCACGGTGTCCTTAGAGAACTTCGACTTCAGTGAGGGCAAGTTGTACATGAGGCCCTCGCCACCGAGGACCACGGGAACTTGCACGTACGAAGTTAGCTTCGTCGCGGCACTCGTGCCGGTGAGAATCGACGCGTCCAAGTTGACGCCGTTCACCGTCGTGCCCATGGGAACGTCGGACGCCCCCACGGCGTACGTGCCGGCGACGACGCCCTTCTTACCCGCGGTCGAACCGGTTGGCGAGTAGAGCGCAATGCTCTGCGGCGCGTTCGCGGCTCCCGAGACCTTCGCGGCCGCTGACATGTACACCGGAATCGCGGCGTTGAAGAACGGTTCGTCAAAGCTGGAACCACCCGTCGCCGGATTGATGCCATTAGCGCCGCTAGCGGCCGTAAAAGTCAAGTCACCGGTGAGGGTCGCCGAAGCGCCCGCGTTGGTGATCGTAAAGGTTGAGAGGAGTCCCAGCGTTACAAGTGTCACGCCTAACTTTCCTCCGAGTCTCTTCATCATTTCTGGCTTTCCTCCTAAAGAAAGTGGTGCGGTGCGACTCGACGTTCGACACTCGAACGTGTTGTCAAGAGCAACCTAAGAAGGGAAGGTAAACAGAACGTGACGGCCAAGACCTGCCTGAGTGAAATGAAAGAGAATTCCTAAAAGGCCTGGAAAATCAGGCCTTTAGTCGCAGCAACTATCGCGCCAGCCGCAACTCGCACAGCGAAAGTGCGCGTGCTCGGGGCGAAGCCCCGACCCGCAGTGTGGGCACTCTGAAAATATGGCCTGAGGACTGGCGCACGACGCGTCGGCGAGAGGTGGAAGTGGTGAGGGCGTAGTAACTTCCGGCGACATTGTCCCATTGTGCACGAGCGAGGGACCCGACGTGGTGACCCCACCACGAGGTCGCGAATCCCGTCGTCAAGGCCGAAGGCGGTCTACGTCGCGGGACTCAGTTGACCGAGCCGGTAGTGGGCACGACAGAGCACTTGATAGTGAACGGCCCCTTCACTGACGTCACCGGTGACAAACTGAGTTCCCTCACGCGCCACTACGCCGTCAATCACGCGCGCGTTACAACGGCCCTTTTTGCCGCACCAACACGACGACGTCAGCGGCAGTTCGTGCGCCCAGTCGGCGATCGCGAAGAGCCGAGCCGAGGCCGGAAAGACGTCCAAGAGAAAGTCCGCCGAAAGGCCGAAGGCGTGCACGTCGACGTCGCGATCATCGACGAGCCGGGCCAGCGCGTCGATCTGCGCGACGCTCGCAAACTGCGCTTCGTCAATGACCAGTATCTTCACGCCGCTCTCGACGAGATCTTCCAAGGATTGCCCGATATCGGTGCCGGGTTCGATCGCCTCGGCGGCGGCCTCAATCCCGATACGACTCGTGACCATCCCGTCGTCGCTGCGATCGCCAAAAGTCCAGAGCGCGACGTCGCTACGACCTTCGCGAAGCTGCCAACAGAGTTGAAGTGCCAGGGTGGACTTGCCGGCGGCCATGGTCCCGTAGGTAAAGGTAAGTTCAGCCATCTCTTCTTCTCTCGAACGCTCCACGATACCGCCGGCATCCTCGCCACTTCGAACGTCGCCTTGCATAATTTCGCGCCCTCACTAGATTGGGCCGATGGAACCAGTGATACGAACGGTCGCGTTCGTTCGCAACGAGCGACGCGAGATGACCGACGACAACTGGGACGACTTCGTCTCGACTATCGAGTTGGCCGATGACGTACCGAATTCGGCGCTGCGAGGTCTCGAAGAGTTCTCGCACGTGGAGATCGTCTTCTTCGCGTCCCTTGCCGAGAACGTGCCGCCGGGGCCCTGGCACCGTCACCCTCGGGGGAACGAGGAGTGGCCCGACGTGGGTATCTTCGCGCAGCGAAACAAGGATCGCCCGAATCGCCTCATGCTCTCTGTTGTCGCGATCGAGAGAGTGGATAAGAGGTCCCTGGTCGTTCGAGGTCTCGACGCCATCAACGACACTCAGGTTCTCGATATCAAGCCGGTGTACTCCTGGAGCGGGCCACGCAGCGAGCTGCGCGTCGCCAAGTGGAGTGAAGAACTCGGAGAGAACTACTTCTAGGTGGCTTCGATTGAAGCGCTGAGGAAGCCGCGAACTCCTCGCTCTCGAGCCACCTCGCTTTGAGCCAGTCGCGGACCAACGCGGTCGTCGTTTTCAGGGCCACCGTTGTTGCAGAGGCGCACATTGTGAACTCGGCGAGGTCTACATTGTGCGCTCGCTCACTTGACCGTATAATGCCGCGATGATGGACGAAAACGTACGCGAGGGCAGCGCTTCATTCGAAGAGTGGTCCACCTGGTATCGCGTGACCGGTGATCTGGATTCGGGAATGACCCCACTGGTGGTCTTGCACGGGGGTCCGGGCTGCACGCACGACTACGTCATCGCCCTCGCTGACCTCGCCAAAAGCGGACGTCCGGTCGTGCACTACGACCAACTCGGTGGAGGACGTTCGACGCACTTACCCGAGCGCGGCGGCGACTTCTGGACCGTTCAACTCTTCTTGGACGAGCTCGACAATTTACTCGATTCGCTCGGTATCGCCGACGACTACCACCTCTTGGGTCAGTCCTGGGGTGGGATGCTCGGAGCCGAACACGCTATTCGTCAGCCCCAAGGTCTGCGCTCGCTCGTGCTCTCTAACTCACCCGCTTCAATGGCGCTGTGGGCCAGTGAGGCCAAGATCCTGCGCGGCCAACTGCCACCCGAGGTCGAAGCCACGCTGGATCGCCATGAAGCCAACGGCACGACCGACGACCCTGAGTATCTGACGGCTACGCAGGTCTACTACGACGAGCACGTCTGTCGTGTTGTTCCGAATCCACCAGAGGTCGTACGCACTAACGAGATGCTCAATGAGGACCCCACGGTGTACCACACGATGAACGGGCCCAACGAGTTCTTTTGTGTTGGAACACTGAAGGACTGGAGCGTGGTCGATCGAGTGCACAGCATTGTGGCGCCCACCTTGTTGATTTCGGGTCGATTCGACGAGGCCACGCCGGCCACCGTCCAGCCGTTCTTCGACGCGATACCCGACGTTCGCTGGGAGATCTTTGAGGTGTCGAGCCACATGCCGTTCATCGAAGAGCGCGAAGGCTACCTTTCGCTCGTCGAGGACTTTCTCGCCAGCCACGACGCAACGTAGACGAAGAGCAGTATCTATGCAGTAAAGGGAGATCATGATGGCAAAGCAGTTAGTCCAGAAGGCTTACGTAATCGTTGGGGCGCTCGTGCTGATGTCGAGCACGCTCGTGGCCATGGGTCCGGCGACACCCGCCGGCGCGGCCTTCGCCTATCAAGCCAAACACGCCGGCGGAACGCTACACCTGTTGGCCTCGACGGCGGGCGGCACGTTGGACCCCCAAGTGAACTACACGCTGCAGTACTGGCAGTTGTACCAAGCTTCCTACGACGGACTGGTCAGCTTTCAAAAAGTGAGCGGTCTACCGTCCTTTGACGTGGTGCCCGACCTGGCGGTCGCGATGCCCAAAGTCACCAATGGCGGCAAGACCTACACCTTCAAGTTGCGTACGGGGATCAAGTTCTCGAACGGAAAGACCGTGACCGTGAAGGACGTGCTTGCGAGCTTCCAGCGCATCTTCAAGGTCTCGAACCCCAACGCGGGCACGTGGTACAACGACATCGTCGGTGGTCCGGCGTGCGTGTCGAAGCCCGCGACGTGCACGTTGAGCGGCGGCGTGGTGGTCAACGCGTCGACCAACGCCGTGGTCGTTAATCTCATCAAGCCCGACTCGGAGTTCCTCGACCAACTCGCGGTGCCCTTCGGGTCGATCGTGCCAGCCAGCACCCCCGGCAAAGACGAGGGTGACACTCCGATTCCCGGCACGGGCGCGTACACGTTCTCCAAGTACAACCCCAACACGGGTCTCACCATGAAGCGCAATCCCTACTTCAAAGTGTGGTCGGCCGCCGCCCAACCCCCGGGCTACCCCGACACGATCGAAATGACGTTCGGCGAGACCGTGGAGTCCGAGGTGACCTCCGTCGAGAACAACCAGGCCAACTGGGTCTTTGACCCGCTGCCGACGGACCGTCTCCAGCAGATCTCCACGAAGTACGCCTCCCAGTTGCACGTGAATCCCCTCACCGCCGACTGGTACGCGCCGATGAACACCAACCTCGCGCCGTTCAACAACCTGAAGGCCCGTCAAGCGCTCAACTACGCGATCAACAAGGTCGACGTCGTGAACCTCTACGGGGGCACGAAGCTGGGCCAGCCGACCTGCACGATCTTGCCACCGGGCTTTCCCGGCTACAAGCCCTACTGCGCGTACAACAGCACTAGTTCCTCGACCTACAAGGGACCCAACCTCGTAAAGGCCAAGGCCCTGGTGAAGGCCTCGGGTACCGCCGGCGACAAGGTCGGCATCGTCGTCACCAACGACCCGGTGAACCTCGCGGTCGGCCAGTACCTCCAGAGCGTGCTGAATTCAATTGGCTACAAGGCCACCGTCAAGCCGTTGTCCGCGAACATTCAGTTCACGTACATCCAGAACACCAAGAACAAAGTTCAGATCAGCCTGAGCCAGTGGTACCAGGACTACCCCGCCGCCTCGGACTTCTTGAACGTGCTGCTCGGCTGCACGAACTTCCACCCCGGCTCCGACAACAGCATCAACATCGCGGGCTACTGCGACAAGGCCATCAACGCCAAGATGCAAGCGGCGGAGACGCTCGAGTTGACCAACCCGGCCAAGGCCAACACGATGTGGGGCGAGATCGACCAAGCGATCATGACCACGGGCGCTCCGTGGGTTCCGCTGTTCAACCCCAAGTTGACCGACTTCGTCTCCAAGAGCACGGGTAACTACCAGTTCTCCGACCAGTTCTACATGTACGTGGACCAACTTTGGGTGAAATAGGAAGTACTAACGAGCTCAGCACCGTTGACCTCGTCGCCATCGGTACCACGACCGCGAGGGGACCCGAAAGCCCCTGGCGGTCGTCGCTACGCCAACTGCGACGAAACAAAGCGGCCGTGGGCGCCTTCGCGCTCCTCGTCTTCGTCATTACGGCGTGCCTGCTCGCGCCGGTCTACGCCCACTCCATTGCCCACGAGAATCCCTTCGTCTCGAACTTAAACGGCACCATCCGACTCGGCGGCAAGACGGTGCACGTCCTGCAGGCCAACACCCAAGGCCTCGGTCTCGGCGTCACGCCGATCGGCCCCACCTGGCACTTCTCGACCTACTTCCTCGGCGCCGACTCCCAGGGCCGCGACGTCTTTGCCCGTCTGCTCTACGGCGGGCGTACCAGTCTGTTCATCGGCTTCATTTCGGCGGTGATCTGTTGCGTGGTCGCGGCGCTTATGGGACTGGTCTCGGGCTACTTCGGTGGGGCGATCGACTGGTTGATCTCGCGACTGTTCGACATCGTGTGGGCCTTTCCCATCTACCTCCTCGCGATCTCGCTGTCGGTCGTGCTGCTCACTAGCGGACTGAACATCGCCTTCATTCACCTCCAAGCCGGTTCCCTCGTGCTGCCGATTCTCATCATCGCCCTGGTCTTCGTGCCCTACGTGGGTCGACCGATTCGAGGACTGGTGATGTCGCTGAAGGAACGCGAGTTCATTCAGGCCGCCATCGGCGCGGGCGCCTCGAACTCGCACATCTTGCGTAAAGAGATCCTGCCCAACGTGATGCCGAGCATCATCGTGTTCTTCCCGCTCATGGTCGCCTTCAATATGCTCACCGAGTCGGCGCTCTCGTTCTTGTCCATTGGCGTCCAACCTCCGGCAGCCAGTTGGGGCACCATCATCAACGACGGACTCGATCTGCTCTACACGAGGCCCTGGGTCGCCATGGCACCGGGAATCATGATCGTGATCACCGCGGGCGCCCTTAACGTACTCGGCGACGGATTCCGCGACGCCTTTGATCCCAAGGCCAAACTGCGCGGGTCGATCTAGATGTTTTACTTCATCGTTCGCCGATTCGCCTCGGCGATCTTGGTGCTCTTTGCCATCAGCGTCACGGTGTTTCTCATCTTCTTCGCCACGCCGGGCGTCGATCCCGCCGCGCGTATCGCCGGGCGCAGCGCGTCACCCCAGATCCTCGCCCAAGTGGCCAAGGAGTTTGGACTTAATCGGCCGCTACCCATTCGTTACCTGTTGATGATGGAGCACCTCTTCATCAAACAAGACCTCACGTCCTACGTGAACATCGGTGACCGCGTGGTGCCCCAGATCACTCAGGCCGCGCCGGTCACGCTCTCGCTCGTCATCGGCGCCGCAGTGATCTGGTTGATCGTCGGCGTGCTGGGCGGGGTCGTCGCCGCGGCGAACCAGGGCAAGTTCATCGATCCGTTCATCATGTTCATTGGCATCGCGGCGGTGTCGGTGCCGGCCTACTGGCTCGGCGAAGTCATGAACTTGCTCACCCAGAGCAAGTTCCACACGTCGATCTTCTCCTGGGTGCCGCCGCCGGGCTACGTCTCGTTCACGACGAGTCCCTCGCAGTGGTTTCTCCATCTCCTCTTCCCCTGGCTCACGCTGGCCGCGCTCTACGCGGGGATCTACGCGCGAGTCCTTCGCGCTGAACTCGTCAACGCGTTGAACGAGGACTACATCCGCACGGCGCGCGCCAAGGGCCTGTCGGAGCGTCGAATCCTCTTTCGCCACGCCCTGCGCTGTTCGTTGATTTCGATCGTCTCGTTGTTCGGTCTGGACTTTGGCGCGCTCATCGGCGGCGCGGCGCTACTAACCGAAGTCGTCTTCGGACTTCCCGGCGTCGGCCTGTTGACCTACACCTCGCTGCAGAACCTGGACCTACCGGTGATCATGGGTTGCGTGATGTACGGTGCTTTCTTCGTGGTGCTCGCGAACGCGGTCGTGGACGTGCTCTACGCCTACTTGGATCCGAGAGTGCGTCTTGCCTGAGACAAACATCGACCGAACGCCGCTCCTTCGAGTGCGCGACCTCAAAGTCTCCTTCGCCACGCGCCAAGGGGTACTGCGCGCGGTGGACGGACTCTCCTTCGACGTCGGACAAAAGGAGATCGTCGGCATCGTGGGCGAATCGGGCTCGGGCAAGAGCGTGGCCATCTACTCGATGCTCGGACTGGTCCGAGAGAAGAACGTCACCATCACCGGCAGCGTGCTCTTCGAGGACCGCGAGATCCTGGGACTGAGCGACAAGGAACTGCAGCCGATTCGCGGCGGCTCGATCGGCATGATCTTCCAAGATCCCATGACCGCGCTGACGCCGGTCTACACCGTGGGCTGGCAGCTCGTCGAGCAGATCCGCCAGCACCTGCACCTCACGAAGGCCGCAGCACGATTGCGCGCGATCGAGCTGCTCGGACAGGTCGGCATCCCCGACCCCAAGTCGCGCGTCGACCGTTTCCCCCACGAGTTCTCCGGGGGCATGCGTCAACGAGTGGTCATCGCGATGGCCCTCTCGTGCAACCCGCGACTACTGATCGCTGACGAGCCGACAACGGCCCTCGACGTCACGACCCAAGCCCAGATTCTCGACCTGATGGTCACACTTCAAGACACCTACGACTCCTCCATCGTCATCATCACCCACGACATGGGCGTGATCGCCGAGATGGCCAATCGCGTCGTCGTGATGTACGCCGGGCGACCGGTGGAGATCGCTCCCGAACTCGAACTGGTGCGCCACCCCCGCCACCCCTACACCTGGGGACTACTCGACGCCGTGCCGCGCCTGAACGTGGCGCACGAACGACTCCACACCATTCGCGGCAACGCGGTCTCACCGTTGAACTTGCCGCCGGGTTGCGCGTTCGCGCCACGCTGCGACTACGTGATGGAAAAGTGCGCGGAACGCCCACCTCTCCGAGGCGAGAACGACCACGTCGACGCCTGTTGGCTAAGTGATGCCCAGAAGGTGACCATCCGCCGGACCCCGGAACACAGCACGTGAGCGACGACGTCGTCCTCCAAGCCACCGACGTGGTGAAGACCTTCTCCTCGAGGGGTAAGAAGCTCGGCACGCGGATCGTCTCGCGCGCGGTGAACGGCGTCTCGCTCGAAGTACGTCGCGGCGAGACGTTAGGCATCGTCGGCGAGTCGGGCTGTGGCAAGTCGACGCTGGCGCGCTGTTTGGTCCAACTCTTGCCGGTGACCTCGGGCACCGTGGCCTTTGAGGGCACGACCCTTACGGGACTTTCGCGCCGGCGACTACGACCGTTCCGACGTCAGTTCCAGTTGGTCTTTCAAGACCCGTACGCGTCGCTGAATCCGCGTCGCACGGTCGGTGACATCGTCTCCGAGCCCATGCGCATCAACCATCTGGGCTCTTCGCTGCAAATCGCCGAACGGGTTCGCGAGCTCTTCACCACCGTGGGCCTGGACGCGGGAGCGATCAATCGTTACCCGCATGAGTTCTCGGGCGGCCAACGCCAACGCATTGGCATCGCGCGCTCACTCTCTCTCAACCCCACGTTGGTCATCGCCGACGAACCCGTCAGCGCCCTCGACGTCTCGATCCAGGCCCAGGTGCTCAACCTCATGGCCGACCTGCAACAGGAGTTCAACCTCACGTACGTCTTCATCGCCCACGACCTGGGCGTGGTGCGCCACGTCTCGAACCGGGTGGGCGTGATGTACCTCGGCGAGTTCGTCGAGTTCGGCGACGTCGGGTCGCTCTACGAGACCCCGCTGCACCCCTACACCGAGGCGCTCTTGTCAGTGGTGCCGGAACTCAACGACACCGACGCGCCGCGTCGCGAGCGCATCATCATCACCGGCGACGTGCCCGACCCCGCGGACCGTCCCAGTGGCTGCCCCTTCCATCCGCGATGCCCCGTCGCGACCGATTTCTGTCGCGTGGAAAAGCCGATGTTGGTGACCATCTCTCCCGGGCGCCAGGTGGCCTGTCACTACCCGCGCAACCTCGCCGCGGTCAACGCCACCAATACGCCCGCGTGAACGCACCAGGCGACGCGGCTACCTCGGCGACGCTCGCTCGTTGAACTGGGCAATCCACCGCTCGACGTCGTCTCGACGAGGGCCCGTGGCCGGACCGAAGTGGCTGATCGCCATCGCGGCCGCCGCGTTGGCCCATCGCGCCGCGGCGAAGGCGTCGTGACCGCTGGCGAGCTCGGCGACGAAGACGCCGTTGTGCACGTCGCCCGCGCCGGTGGTGTCGACCACCGTAGTCGCGAATCCCTCGACAACGACGGCGTCTTGGTGATTCCGGGCCACGACGCAGCCCTTCGCGCCACGTCGAACGAGCACGTCCAAGGTGTCGTTGCGTGACGCGAGCGACGCGGCGGCCTCGATCGCGTCATCACCTTGCGTGAGCGTCGAGGCCTCGAACGCGTTGCAGAGGAGCCAGTTCGAACGTTCGATCACGGCGTCGAGATTCGACTTCGGAATATCCACCACGCGCGTCGCGGGATCGAAGAACACGGTCACCTCCGGCGCTAGTCGAGCGATCCACGCCAGCACCGTCTTGGCGAGTTCGGGGTACATGATGTTGTACCCCGAGACCAAGACGTAGTCGTTCGCCTTCACGTCGAGTGCTTCGAGGTCACTACCGCGAAGCGTGGCTTCGGCTCCGGGTGACGTCACGAACGACCGCTCGCCGTCAGGCTCCAACAACACCATGCAGATTCCCGTGTCCAGAGCTCGGTTTCGTTCAATCGGTGCGGCGATGTGCTCCGTTTCCAGCGCCGTGGCCGCGAGCGACGCAAAGGGACCCGCGCCGAGTCGTCCCGCGTACACGACGCGCATGTTGTGGCGGGCGGCGGCACTCATGGCGTTGAAGCCACCACCCGTCGTGACAAGTTTTTCGCTCGCCAGAACGTCACCCGCGCGTTGGGGCAGTGCGGCGACCCTTAACGCCACGTCGATCAAGACGGTGTCGAGGCAAAGGAGCCGAGGCGCGTCGCTCATAGTCCAACACCCTAGTGAGCAGGTCGTGAAACTTCTAACGAAGGGTAAGAGATCGAGTTGTCGTACAAGTGCTGATCACTGCGTACAATCAATGCCAGCGAAGCACGAGGCTGTCGCGAGGAGGCACCGTGAGCGACGATGTAGCTGAGCGCGTGGGAACAGGTTCCTCCAGCGTCCTGCGAATTGAAGAAAACGGCATCAACGTCATCGCCGAGAACGAGCGCAAGGGTCATCCGCGCGATCTCTTCTGGCCCTGGTTCGGAGCGAACGTCTCGGTGCTGGGACTTAGTTACGGCTCCTTTGTTCTGGGCTTTGGCATCTCCTTCGTCCAGGCCGTCATCGTGGGAGCGATTGGCGTCATCTTTAGCTTTTGGCTCTGTGGCGTCATCGCGACCGCCGGCAAAAGAGGATCGGCGCCCACGATGGTCCTCTCACGAGCGGCCTACGGCGTTAGGGGAAATCGCCTGCCGTCCGCCATTTCCTGGTTGCTCTGCGTGGGTTGGGAGACGGCGCTTACGGTTATCGCCGTACTCGCCACGTCCACCGTGTTCGTTCGCCTCGGTTGGGGTGGTGGCAACGGCGTGAAAGTTGTCGCGATTTTGGTCATCGCCACGCTCATCATCGGCGGCGGCGTGATGGGCTTTGACCTCATCATGCGCATGCAGGCGATCATCACCGTCGTTACCGGGGTACTCACGGTGGTCTTTATCGCCCTCACGGTGAAGCACATCAGTTGGCACGTCGTCAGCCACGTGCACGCGGGCACGTTCCAAGAGACCCTCGGCGCGTTGGTCTTTATCATGACGGGCTTCGGACTTGGTTGGGTCAACGTCGCGGCGGACTATTCGCGCTACCTACCGCGTAGTGCGTCGTCGCGCGGGGTGGTGTGGTGGACCACCTTTGGTTCGTCGATCGCGCCCCTGGTCCTGCTCGGTTTCGGCCTGCTCTTGGCCGGATCGTCGTCGTCACTCAGTGGCAAAGTGGGCGCCGACCCGGTGGGCGCACTCGCGAATCTGTTGCCTACGTGGTTCCTCGTGCCCTTTGTCATCGTGGCCATTCTCGGCCTCGTTGGGGGCGCCGTACTCGACATCTACTCTTCGGGTCTCGCGCTGTTATCAGCGGGACTCAAAATTCCCCGTTACGCCGCGGCCGGCGTGGACGGCGTCATCATGTTGATCGGCACGATCTACATCGTCTTTGAGAAGCAGAACTTCCTCTATCAGTTCGAAGGCTTCCTTTCGACGGTGGGCGTCTTGATCGCGGCGTGGTGCGGCGTCTTCTTGGGTGACCTCTTGCTGCGCAAGAAGAACTACGTCGACGTCGATCTCTTCATGTCTTCGGGTCGATACGGCGACCTGCGTCTCGTGCCTATCGCGACGACGATCGTTTCGAGCTTCATTGGTTGGGGGCTGGTCACCAACTCCGCCGCCTCGTGGCTCACGTGGCAGGGTTACTTGTTAAAGCTCTTCGGACTTGGTGGCAAGACCGGCGCCTGGCAGTACGCCAACTTGGGCGTCATCGTTGCGCTGGCTTTGAGTTTTGCGCTGACGATTCTCTTGACCCGCAGCGAAGTCGTACGAGAAGAGGCTCTCGCCTAAGTCTTCACGCCGAGGCCTTTGACGGCGGTCCTTGCGAACTAGGACTTGTTCGTGATGAGTGCAAATCCCCACCAGAGGGCCCACGCGAGTGCGCCCGTCATCACGACGGCCACGGCAATACCCAGACTTCGAGTGAAGAGAGGTCGACTCGTGTCGCGAGCAAAGGACAGGGCGGCGAGGCCGATCGAGAACGCAACGACGATGCCCACGCCCGCAAGTACCGCGGCGAGCACGACGTGGCCGAGGAGCGTCCAGTCGACGAGAGGCGTGGCCGTCACGATTCAACGAAACGTCGTGGTGGCTTACGCCGCGACGACGGTTGGTGCTTCGACGGGCGCGACCGGCTCGCCCCACAGGTCGTTCACGTTCGCGGCGCTAATAACGTGACGACGAGAACGGCGAAGGAGGAACGTCACGTACGCCGCGGCGACGATTGCCAAGACCGTCACGCCGTACGTACCGCCAATCAGGTGCGCGAGGTAGTACGAAAGAGCCCCGAAGAGTCCGGCCGCGGGCAGGGTGATGACCCACGCCATGGCCACGTCACGCGCGAGTCGCCAACGAACGGGTTGACCGGGCGTGGCCGCCCCAACGCCGACGATCGACCCCGTGGCGACGTGCGTCGTCGACAGCGGCAGACCCATGTGCGACGAGGTCAAGATCACGGCCGACGACGCAATCTGGGCGGCGAAACCCTGCTGGGGTGTCAAGTGAGTGAAACCATGACCCATGGTGCGAATAATGCGCCACCCGCCAAAGAACGTGCCCATCGCGATCGCGAACGCGCAACTCACCACGACCCAGGCGGGCGTCGATGAGTTTGACGCGAGCGTGCCGTTCGCAATGAGCGCCAGCGTGACGACGCCCATGGTCTTCTGCGCGTCGTTGGTGCCGTGCGCGATAGAGAGCAGTGACGACGAACCGATCTGTCCGAAGCGGTAGCCCATCGACGAGGTGTCCCTGTCGACCTTCGCCGTCAGACGTTTCGCCGAGAGGATCGCCACGGCCGCGGCGATCATGGCCACCAACGGCGCGAGGCCCGCGGGAACGATGACCTTGGAGATCAGCCCGCTCCAGAGGACGGCGTGTCCCCCGGCGAGAACCAACATCGCCCCGATGACCCCACCGATTAAGGCGTGGCTCGAGCTCGAGGGAATGGCGAAGTACCACGTGGTCACGTTCCAGGCAGTGGCGCCGATGAGTCCCGCGAAAATCACCGGCAACGTCACGAGGTTCTGAGCCACGAGCGCACTGGCGATGGTGGCGGCGACCTTCAAGGAGAGGAACGCACCCACCAGGTTGAAGACAGAACCGAGCGCCACGGCCATGCGGGGCTTCAGCGCGCCCGTCGCGATGGTGGGCGCGACCGCGTTCGCCGTGTCATGAAACCCATTCGTGAAGTCAAAAGCGAGCGCCACCGCCACGACAATCGCGAGCAATAGCGTGTTATGCACACCTACGTACTAGCAAAGGAATTTTCGACTTCAAACTGAAAAAGCCCCAATGCGCACACATTTGTCACAGATTTAACCTTCGGATTACCCAGTTAGTTCTGACGTCAGTTTGACCTCGGCGCGAGTGCCTGGCGCCCCTTCTCGTCCCGTGATTTCGCTTCGACGGTCACTACGTAACTGGCGATTTCGCGCCCGTAGACTGGTCGTGGGTCTGGTGAAGGAGTTGTCATGCGAATCGGTGTTCTGACTGCCGGAGGCGACGCGCCGGGCCTGAACGCCGCCATTCGAGCCATCGGCGAAATGGCGCTGCGCGATGGTCACGAGGTCATCGGCATTGCGAACGGCTGGGCCGGACTCGTGGGCGACTTTGACGGTAGTCCGCTCACCGCTAAAGACTTGCGCGGCGTGATTGGCCAGGGGGGCACGCTGCTAGGCACCGCGCGTTTCAATCTCGATAAGCCCGCCGGCGGACGCGAGTGCGTGCTCGCGGCGATCGGCGATCATGTCGACGCGCTCGTCGCCATTGGCGGCGACGGCACGCAAAGAATCTCGAGTTGGCTGGCCGAACGAAACGCGCCCGTGGTGGGCGTGCCCAAGACGCTCGATAACGACCTACCCGGCACGAACTACTGCATCGGCTTTGACACCGCCATAAGTATTGTCGCGGAGTCCCTCGACCGTCTCCACACGACCGCCGCGTCGCATCACCGTGTCATTGTTGTCGAGACCATGGGTCGCTCTACTGGTTGGGTCGCGGCGCTCGGTGGACTGGCCGGCGGTGCCGACATGATCGTCATTCCCGAGTTCCCCGTCACGATGGACGAAATCGTTGAGCACATCAATCGACGCCGCAGCGCCGGCCTCGTCTACTCAATCGTCGTCGTCGCGGAAGGCATCAACCTCACGATTTTGGGCGGAACCGAGACGGGTGATCTTTCGAACGAAGGCGTCGGCGGCGTTCGTCACGCCACACGCGGCGTCGGGCACTTTGTCGCCGCGAAAATAGAAGAGCAGGGCGGTTTCGAAGTTCGAACGACCGTGCTTGGTCACCTCCAACGCGGGGGCAGTCCGACGGCCCACGACCGCATCTTCGCCACGCGCGTCGGCGCCGCCGCGTACGAGGCCGTGATCGCGGGCAAGTTTGGCATGATCCCCGTTGTTCGTGACGACAACGTGGTTCTCGTGCCGCTGTCGACCGTCGCCGTGGGCCAACGCAAAGTCCCTCGCGAGATCTACGACCTCTGCGCCGTCTTCTTTTAAGGAACGATCACCTCAGGGGCATCAAACGGAGACTCTTTCGCGCCGCCAACGAAGATACCTCGCTGCCAGCGCTCGAAGTCCCAGCATCAAAGCGCCCAGAAATCCGAGCGCCACGATGATAAACGCGAGCGCCGTCCCTTGACCGAAGAGGACGCGCACGATCATTCCCACGATCACCGTGAAGAGCCAGACCGCGACGCCGCCCTTGAGGGACGCCCCGTCTTGACGTCGAAGCGTTACGTACAACCAACCCAGAACGAGGCCCACCGCGAAGGGCCACGTCGTTGAGACGACGCCCGAAAAACGAAGGCCGTGATGATGAGACGAACGACCAATTCCCACAAAGAGCAGCACGACGAGAGCATCAACGACGATCCACACGCGATTCATACGCCAAAACTCTACCGACTGGGACGTAGCGCCGATCCGAGCCCAAGGCGCGACGCGGCGATCTCGCGCCGGAAGAAGTGTTTTTGGCTCAGTTGCGCCCACTACTTAGACTGGTCAGGTGCACTCACTCATCAAATTCGTTGGCGAGTACTTCTTTCTGATCAGCGTCGCGGTCGTTGGCCTCTACTGGCTGCGCGCCAAAGTGAGCGTCAAGATATCTCTTACCTGGCAGCTGGTGGCCGGTGGCGTTCTCGCCGTCGCGTTGGCACTCATCGCCGGACATCTCTACTACGACCCGCGACCCTTCGTCACGCACCACCTCACGCCGATCATTCCCCACGCCGCCGACAACGGATTCCCCTCCGACCACGCACTCTTCACGTCGTTTCTCGGCTTTACGATGCTCCTCTACTCCCGGCGCACGGGGATCTTTCTGCTCATCATCGCCGTGTTAGTGAGTTGGGCCCGCGTCGCCGCTCACATTCACAACCCCCGAGACATTGTTGGATCGTTCGTCATCGCCGCGATCGCGGTTGTGGTGGTGCGCGTCGTGACGAAGTGGTGGCGTGCGCGAGGAAAGACCTCGAGCTGGCGCTCGGCTAACTAAGCGCCACTCGTCAACACGGAGTCGAGGTGTTCGAGGATCTGGGGCCACGATGCACGGTGCCGATTCGCCGACTCCTCGTCGTAGAACCCGCTGTGCGTGAGTCGCAGTTCCGTTCCTGACGTCAAGGGAATAAGTTCGACCCTCACGACCGTCTCGGCGCCGTCGGTTCCGTTTCTTCCGGTAACCCACGTCTGTTCAATCAATCGTCCCGCTTCCACGCGGAGAAATCGCCCGTAGTGCGCGTAGTGCTCGCCCTTGTGATGAACGTCGAACCAGTACAGCGCGCCAGCTACGACGTTCATGGAAATCTCGTCGGGTGACGCTGCCATAGTACGATCGACGACGAACGAGTTGCGATGCGTTGCCGGATTAAGCGAACCGTCCGGTGGTTGGTCGTCACTGTCGTTCATTTTTCCACGCCCCTACGCGAAACTCCCTGCGCAACACGCCCACCGTAACGCGCGATGTGCTTGATGGCCTTCGTCGCCATATAGATTGAGCGAAGGAATTTATCAGCAGGTTCGCTCGTTCCGATTGATCGTGACGTCTTATTGGAGGGCTGTGGGTACTGAAGAGGGACCTGGTCCCATCGCGCTGGTGGGGTCGGGCGAGTACCTACCCCAGATGGCCAATTTCGAAGCAGGACTCATCGCTCGTCGCGCTCCTCGCTACGTCCAGCTCGCCACCGCCGCCGTCCAAGACGGGCCCTCGGTCGTGGAGCATTGGCACGAGCTCGGCACCGCCCAAGCCCAGCGACTCGGCGTCGAGCCGGTCATCGTTCCGGTGAACGACCGCACCGACGCGGACAACCCGGCGTTCGCCAAGTTGGTCGAAGGCGCCGGGCTGATCTACCTTTCCGGAGGAGATCCCAACTATCTGGCGGACACGCTGCGTGACACGGCAGTGTGGCGGGCCATCGAAGCAACGTGGCGCCAGGGCGCGGCCCTCGCCGGATGCAGTGCCGGCGCGATGGCGCTCGGTTCGTGGATACCCTCTCTTCGCCACCCTCGAAAGGGCAGCACCGAGGGGTTGGGCCTGCTCGAGCATCTCGGCGTCATTCCCCACTTCGACGCCTTCGCGGCGAGAGTTCCGGACCTCTTGACTCGTTTCGTTCTTCCCGATGAGTCGTTGATTACGGTCTTTGGCATCGACGAAGAGACCGCGCTCGTCGGTGGACCGAAGGAGTGGACCGTGCAAGGTCGTCACAGCGTATGGCGACTAACCACGAACGGTCGCGAGGAGTTGCCGTTCGGCGCCACCGTGTCCACGCGCGGCTAGCGAAGTGAGTCAACGTCGACACCAAATCGTGGCGACACCGGGTAGTTACTTCGCGGCGACCTTGTCGAGGTGATAACGAATTTGAATTGACGCGGCCGCTCCCTCACCCACCGCCGACGCCAACTGCTTCGTGGATCCGCGGCGAACGTCACCCGCGACGAAGACGCCGGGCACGTTCGTTCGAAACTGTTCGTCACTGCAGATGAAACCGCGCTCGTCCAGTTCGAGCGCGCCGTCAAGAAACGCGGTGTTCGGGTCGAGTCCAATAAAAACGAAGGCACCCGAGGCTTCGTGTTGACGACGATCTCCGGCCTGTCGATCTTCTAGTTCCACCGATTCGAGCTTGCCCGTCGACCCGCCTTGAAAGCCCAGAACTTTCGTGCTCGTGACGACGGTCATTTTCGGGTGCGCGAGCACTTTGTCCTGAAGGAGTCGACTGCCGGCCAACTTTTCGGAGAACTCCACGACGGTGACGTGATCGGCGAACTGGGTAAGAAAGAGACCCTCTTCTAAACCGCTGTTCCCTCCCCCGATGACGAGAACCTCCTTGGCTCCGCGATAGAACGGTCCGTCGCACGTCGCACAGAAGTGAATACCGGCACCAATTAGGTCGGACTCGCCTTCGGCGCCCGTGCGCCGATACACCGATCCCGTCGCCACGAGCACGGCACGAGCCTGATACGAATCTCCCGTCGTGGTCGTCACCGTGACCCAATCGCCTTCTGAACTGACGGCGCTCACGGCGACCGCCTGGAGAATCTCCACGCCGTAGCGCTCCGCTTGGCGTCGCATCCGGTCGGCGAGTTCGTGCCCCGCCACGCCGTCGGGGAATCCCGGGTAGTTGTCAAGGCGTTCGGTCACGCCGGCCTGACCACCGACGGCGGACTTTTCGATGATCAGCACACTCTGGTTCTCTCTCGAGGCGTAGATCGCGGCGGTGAGTCCGGTGGGCCCGCCACCCACGATGACGACGTCGTACGTCGTGGACTTCGCCGAACGATTGATGCCTAACTTCTCAGCGAGTTCGTCGTTACCCGGTTCGACGAGGTGCGATCCGTCGGGAAAGACGATGGTGGGGATGCTTCGACTTCCGCCGTTTATGCGTTCGACGAGCTCGGTGGCTTCAGGGTGCTGTTCTAGATCAATCCAGTCGTAGGCGACGCGCTGTTCGCCAAGGAACTCCTTGGCTCGACGACAGTCCGGGCACCAAGTCGCGCCGAAGACGGTGATCTTGTCTTTCGCGAGTTCCATCGAGCTCCTTTGTAACGAAAATGTCTGGCCGGTCAAGCTTGAGTGGTCACTTTAGTGGCCGTCGACAGGTCAGAACCACGAGACCTCGCGCAGTGTTGTTGACGCCACGTGGCCTAGCGTCACTGCTATGCGAGGGGCCACGACTCTAAGTCAAACACTGGCGATTCTCTTCGCGCTCCTTACGGCGCTGGCTAACGCACTCGCCCTCACCACGCAACACATCGCGAGCACTCGAAAGGCGGATCATTCGTCTACTTGGCAGTTGACGCTTTTCTTGCTTCGCCAACCTCTCTGGCTGCTCGGTTGGGTCGCCCTCGTTGGATCGCTGGTGTTTCAAGCACTCGCCCTGCACTTTGGACCGATATCCGAAGTTCAGCCACTGCTCGTGAGTGAACTCATCATTGCGCTGCTTCTTCGCCGTCTTTGGATTCACCAACGCATTCGCCGACTCGCGTGGTTGAGTGCGGGCCTAACCGTCATTGGCTTGAGCGTGTTCCTCTTCGCGAGTTCGCCGAGCGGCCCCGCCCACGTGCCCGGCGCCTCTTCGTGGGTCGTCCCCGTCCTCGTCTGCGTGGGCGTCACGATGGCTCTCGTTCTCTTTGCTCGGAGCGGATCGCCGAGCCGCCGCGCGGGTCTTTTTGCGGCGGCGACGGGAGTGACCTGGGCCCTCGAGGCCACGTTCATCAAAGCGACGACCGACACCATCTCGTCCTCGGGATTCGTTGGCGCGCTGGCGCACTGGCCGCTCTACGCCTTCATCGTCGGTGGCGTGGTGGGACTGCTCTGCGAACAAGCGGCCCTTCACGTCGGTCCCCTGAAGGTGTCCCAACCCTTCATCGTCATCGTTGATCCCATCGTGAGCGTCGCGCTCGGCGTCTGGCTCTACAGCGAAAAACTACGCAGCGGCGCCGTGCACCTGGGTATCGCCGGGCTCGGCTTTCTCGCCATGTGCGTAGGCGTCGTCGCGCTCACCCAGAGCGCCCCTTCGACAATGAAGGCGGAAATTCACCGGCTATGACCAATCCGGAACCCTCTATCCGCGTCGTACGTTCAATGAAAGCGCGCGTGACCCGCGACGTCGCGCTGAGTCAGATTGCCTTCGCCTTTTTCATTGCGGTCTGCGTGGCTCTACACCCCGGCCTAGTCGTAAAGACCAACGAAGGCGGGATGAGCAACTACGGCGTGCACTTAAAAACCGTGGTCCCGTACACCTTGGCGCTGGTACTCGCGTCGGCGCTGTCCTATCGCGCCACGCGATTTCTTCAGAGGGCGCGAATCGAGACGAGGCACTTTGATTTCCTACTTCGCACCTACAGCGCGCTGATTCTGCTCACCTTATTGACCACCTACGGCTACACCCTCAGTACCGCGCAAAAGGATCTCCACGTCGCCGTCGGCGTCGCCGTCACCGTTTTTGAGTTAGTGGCGTCACTCTGGATGTATCGCGCCATACGTTCTCTGCATCTGGTGTTCGCCATTACGCTGATTGGCTTCGTCTTGGCCGCGTTGACGTTTTTCGGCGCACTGCACGTGTTGTTTCTCACGCAGGTGCTTGTCGGAGGCGCCTTCGCGGTTCTACTCGTGAGAACGAGTCGACTGTTGGGGTAGGCAACCCGGCGTCGAACGAGATCCGCGGCACGCTACGTCGAGGGTCTAGGCGTCATCAGATAAAGGGTCCCGGGGTGGGCGTCTCGGAACTGGGTCCGAGTCCCGTCCGCTCTCGGATGACGGCTTCGAAGGCGTCGGGACTGTCGGGAGTGACGAACGGCTTTACGGACTTACCAATGTCGAGAATGAATCCGATCTTCTTCACGGGACGTCGCACGTCCAAGTTGGCCCAGTACTTGAAGTTGCCCGTACCCCAGATTCGACCTTTTCCCCTTAAGGCACTCATCTGGAATCGACGGATCCCCCTAATCGAGGTGTAGCGAATGTCCTTTGTGCCGTAGGGAAAGTAGTACCCGTGTATGCGAAGCATCATTGGCGTGCACTCGATCTTGCCGTCGCTGTACACCTCAATCATGGGCGAAGCCTACTGGCGGTCATCGCGACTCGCTCTTCGGCGACGTCGTGCTACGACGAGCGCCTAGCCGGAAAAGTTGTTGACGTTGCCGTGACGAACACCTCGGGCCGAAATAAGTCGAGGAAGAGCACGGCGTCAGTTTCTCGGACCGATCGACGTCGTCGTAGCGACCGAGCGGACCTCGTATCCGACGTTCTTTAGCGCTACAACGAACCGATGATGCTCTTGCGGTAGGCCTCAATCGTGCCCTCGGGACTGTCGTGCATGAGATAGAGGGCGAACTGGTCGACACCGAGCTCGTCGAGCTCACTGAGGCGTTCTCGATGTTGCTCCACCGGGCCGAGCAGACAGAATCGATCGATGATCTCGTCGGGCACGAACTCGGCGTCGGGATTGCCGGTCTGGCCGTGATGGCTGTAGTCGTAGCCCTTACGGTCCTTGATGTAGTCGGTCAACGCGGGAGGAACGATGTTTGAGTCGGTTCCGTAGCGTTCGACAATGTCGGCCACGTGATTACCCACCATGCCACCGAACCAGCGAACCTGATCGCGCTGGTGCGCGAGGTCGTCACCCACGTACGCGGGGGCGGCCACGCACACCTTGTACTCCTCGGTGTCTCGACCCGCCGCTCGAACGGCCTCGTGGGCCGTATCGATCGCCCACTTGACGACAAAGGGATCAGCCAGCTGGAGAATCAAGCCATCGGCCTGGCTCCCCGCTAGGTGCAACGCCTTGGGTCCGTAGGCCGCCATCCACACGTCGAGTTGGCCGTCCTCGACCCAGGGCATCTTCACTGGTCGATCATTCACCACCGTCTCGCGACCCTCCACCAGCTCCTTGATCACGGTCATGCACGCCGAGAGGGTCGACAGCGACGCTGGCGTTCCGCCCGTCACGCGCAGCGCCGAGTCCCCCCGTCCGATGCCGCAGATCGTTCTCGGTCCGAACATTTCGTTCAGCGTGGCAAAGAGTGACGCCGTGACGGTCCAATCGCGCGTGATCGGATTGGTCACCATGGGTCCGACTTTGATGTGATCGGTGGAACTGAGAATCTGAGAGTAGATAACGAAAGGCTCTTGCCAGAGCACGCACGAGTCGAACGTCCAGAAGTGCGAGAACCCCGCGTCTTCGGCGCGCTTGGCTAGTTCGATCACTTTCTTCGCCGGCGCGTTCGTCTGGGCAACTAATCCAAAGTCCATGTCGTACACCTTCCCGTCGCGTTCGCTTCGAGTTTCATCGTCCAGCGTCCGCGGATGTTCTGCGTCATCGCAGGTATCCGTTGAGGCCCCGGCGAAGGAACTGCCCGTATCCCTTTTGGCCCACGTACTGTTGGTTCTCAATCACGACGGTCCCTCGTGACAGCACCGTCGTCACCTGGCCCTTGACACTCATTCCTTCGTAGGCCGAGTAGTCGACGTTCATGTGGTGCGTCTCGACAGAAAGGGTGTGCGTGGCGTTCGGATCGTAGAGCACCAGGTCGGCGTCGGACCCCGGAGCGATGAGTCCCTTCTTTGGAAAGAGGCCGAACATTCGCGCCGGTGTCGTGGCCGTGACGTCAACCCATCGAGCGAGGGATATCTCGCCCATCGCCACTCCCTGGAAGATCAAGTCGACGCGATGCTCGATGCCGGGGATGCCGTTGGGGATCTTCGAGAAGTCGCCCACCCCAAGCTCCTTTTGTTCCTTGAAGCAGAAGGGGCAGTGATCCGTCGAGACGATGCTGAGATCGTCCGTACGCAGTCCCCGCCAGAGTTCGGCGTGGTGACTTTCGGGTCGAAGCGGCGGCGAGCAGACGTACTTCGCGCCTTCGAAGCCCTCGCGTCCGAGATCGGCGTCGGAGAGAAAGAGGTACTGCGGACACGTTTCGGCGAACACGCTTTCACCACGATCTCTCGCCTCCACGACCTCGTCGAGCGCTTCGGCGGCGGAGAGGTGGACAATGTAAAGAGGTGCGCGCGCGACGTGCGCGAGTTGGATAGCGCGGTGAGTCGCTTCGCTCTCTAAAGCCGCGGGACGCGTCAAGCCGTGGAATCGTGGGCTGCCTTCGCCCCTCGCGAGTGCCTGAGCGACCAGCACGTCGATGGCAATCCCGTTTTCGGCGTGCATCATGATGGTCGCGCCGTTGGACGAGGCCTGCTGCATGGCTTGCAAGATCTCGCCGTCGGTGGAGTAGAAGACGCCCGGGTAGGCCATGAACAGCTTGAAACTGGACACGCCCTCGTCGACGACGAGGTCCATCTCTTTTAAGGACGCCTCGTTCACGTCCGACACGATCATGTGAAAGCCGTAGTCGATGGCGCAGTTGGCGTCGGCCTTGGCGTGCCACGCGTCGAGTCCTTCTCGAAGACTCTTGCCCTTGGACTGGATGGCGAAGTCGATGATCGTGGTGGTGCCCCCGAAGGCCGCCGCCCGAGTTCCCGTTTCGAAGGTGTCCACCGAGTGCGTGCCCCCAAAGGGCATCTCCAAATGCGTGTGGCCGTCGATGGCGCCGGGAATGACGTACTGGCCACTCGCGTCGATGACGCGATCGGCGCCAACTTTCCAGAGCTCGGCGGTCGTGGAACCCGGCGCGGCCAAGCCGACGATGGTTTCGCCGTCGACAAAAACGTCCGCCGCGAAAGGACCGCTCGCGTTGATAACGGTGCCGCCACTGATCAAAGTCTTCATGGAAAGTCCCTTCTTTCTGTCGAGTGTCGAGCGGTGACTAGGGGGTGACCAAGCTCTCGTAGCTGTCTGGGCGTCGGTCGCGGTAGAAGGCCCAGGTGTGGCGCACCTCTTTCAGCACGCCCATGTCGAGGTCGCGCACGATCACTTCGTCCTTCGAGTCAGACGCGGCGTCACCCACGAGCTGGCCCCGAGGATCGACAAAGTACGACGATCCGTAGAAACTGTTGTCGCCCAGTTCTTCGACGCCGACGCGGTTGATGGCGCCCACGAAGTACTCGTTGGCGACCGCGGCCGCGGGCTGTTCGAGGTTCCAGAGGTAGGCGGACAACCCTCGACTCGTCGCCGAGGGGTTGAACACGATCTTCGCGCCGGCCAATCCGAGCGCGCGCCAGCCCTCGGGAAAGTGGCGGTCGTAACAGATGTAGACGCCGATCGGTCCGACGGCGGTGTGAAAGATCGGGTAGCCGAGGTTGCCCGGTCGAAAGTAGTACTTCTCCCAGAATCCGTGCACCTGGGGCAGGTGGTGCTTACGGTACTTGCCCAAGTACGTGCCGTCGGCGTCGATCACGAAGGCGGTGTTGTAGAAGACCCCTTCTTGTTCAACTTCGTAGATCGGCACGACGAGCACCATGTTGGTGTCTCGAGCCAGCTCTTGCATCAACGCGGTGGTGGGTCCCGGTATGGACTCGGTGTAGGAGAAGTACGCGGGGTCTTGTACCTGGCAGAAGTACGGGCCGTAGAAGAGTTCTTGGAAGCAGAGGATCTGCGCGCCTTGACTGGCCGCTGTACGAGCGAGCGCTACGTTAGAAGCGATCATGGACGCTTTGTCGCCGGTCCACTTCGTCTGGACCAGCGCCGCGCGCACGATCTCGTTTCCCGGCTCTGTTTCGTTACTCATGGAACCCACCTCTTCGCTCTCTCACCGTTGGATTGTGCTGCGTCGCTCGAAATACCTTGCAAACTCGACCAAATTGGGATCCTAGACCCATCTCATCGCCCGCTTCGGGCCCGGCCGCGTTCGTGGTGCGAAGTGTTGCAAAGTACGCGTCATCGCTTCACCACGATTCTGCGCCACGTCTGGCCACCGTCGGACGTGACCAGGAGTTGATTCTGATAGCCCACGACAACGACACCTCTTGACCTATTGAAGAAGAGCACCTGACTGGTTCCCCCAGCCGCGCCGACGTAGGGCTTCACGGCCAACCAACGAGCGCCGCCATCGTGGGTGACGAGTAGCAAACTTCGATCTCCGACTTCGAAGTCGGTCTGCGACGTGAGAGCGACGATTTGGCCAAGGTAACCGCTGTTTAGTTCCGACGAACATGATTTGGGACGCGTGTCGACACACTGGACCTTCATCGCCCACGATCGCCCACCATTGGTCGATCGAAGCGCTGACTTGGGCTGGAAGCCGGCGCTCGGCCCACCCGCGCAGACGGCCTCCAGCGTCCCGTCGGGCGCCGCGGCGAGCACCGCAGAGAAAGCGTTGAGGCCACAGGGAATTTGCCGATTCGACCACGTGCGTCCGCCGTTCGACGTGAACCAGAGCGGTGCTGCAACGGGCTTTCCCCGAACGCTTTCGGGGGGCCGACCAAGCACATAGGCCTCAAGCTTGCTCACGCGAACGAGATACGTCTGTCCGTTGGCTGAAGCTTCACCGGTATCAACCAGAACTTTCGGGAGCGACGGCAACGTCGCCCACGTGCGCCCGCCGTTAGTTGACGCGAGTAGTTTCGCGCGACAGTCGTAGTACTTCGCCAACTGGCTGTTCCTACAGGTGGACTCCACCAACCAGACTGAGCGCCCGATCGTGTCGACAGCGAGGACGAGATCAACGTTGGCGCTGCGCGTCCAACTCGCTCCAGCGTCGTGCGTGACGAACAGCGAAGGTCCAAAGAGAAAACCGTTGCCGTACGCGTCGACGACGAGAGAAGAATCAAAGAAGCTGCGATTGCAGTTCCACGACATGGCTCGAACTAACGACGTGAAGTGGACGCCACCGTCACCGGTCTTGCCCACGAAATCCTCGCAACTTTGCCCGGTCCAACTCTCTCGTTGAAACACGCCGTATCCCATGGTTGCACTGGAAAAAGTAACGTGCTCCAGGTTCCAACTGGGCGCGTGCGAGGGTGGCGTGTGAGCCGGAAGTGATGTCGACGTACTTGCTGATAAGGAACTCTCGGTCACCACGAGCAGCGTGCCGGTCGTGAACGCGAGAAGAGCGACGCCCGCGATGATACGAGACCATCGTGAGCGAGCCGTACCGAGGTGGATACCGTGCATCACCGGCCACCATATGTTGCGCCGGCGCGATTGTTCTCTACAACGGCGTTAACTATCGGGGTCGAACGTAAGGATCTCTCGACGTTGGCCACGAGCGTTCGAGTCCCCTCCTTTTGTTGATGAGAGGCGAAAACGGCCGCGGCGACCCAGCGGTAAGGTCGACAGATGAGCGTGCTACGGTCATCAACCGACTTTGGCTTTAAGGCACTGAACCTGTTCCACCGTTCGATTGTCCGAGTCAGCGGTGGACGGATCGGCACGTCCGCCTTTGGCATGCCCGTCATTACCTTGCACACCGTTGGAAGAACAACGGGCCAGGCCCACTCGACCATGCTCACGGTGCCCGTCATGGACAGCGATCGAATCGTCCTCGTCGCGTCCAAGGGAGGAGACGATCGAGACCCCGATTGGTTTCGAAACCTCATGGCCCATCCGGACGCCGAGTTGACGATGGGGGACAAGCGACGACTCGTGCGGGCACGACTGGCGACTGAAGAGGAAAGGGTCGAGTTGTGGCCCCGAGTGGTAGCGACCTATAAACCTTACGGAAGTTACCGTAAACGCACCAAGCGTGAAATACCACTGGTGATTTGCGAACCGTACTGAAACATCCATTCGTGCCCCCGCGCACTTTCCTTTGTTTCGCGAATCGTGCCAGTGCGATCGTCGAGGCTGTCGGCCGCCCCCTAGTACAGGATCTTCAGCGTTTTGATGAAGGACGCCGCCGTGGACGCCGCCGTCGTCTCTACCACGGCGACCAGGACGCTCTTCCCGTCGAGCACCGCGAGGTCTCCTTGCGTCGCTTTCTTGTCTGGAACGGGTGTACCGGGGTTGAGCGTGGCGACGTTGCCGATGACGCCGTAGGCGCTCCGGCCGTCGAAGGTTTCCTTCTTGACACCGGGCACAGATGCGAAGAGCTTGCAATAGTTCTTCGAGGCCGACGTGGAGCTGAAGGTGATCACGGTCACCTCAAATGCGTTCGGCGTCGGTACCTGATTCGTAGGTGAGAGGATTTTGCTCGCATCGATGCCGACCGAGAAGATCGTCGCCGCTACCACTTTGACCACCCCTGAGAAACTCTTTGCGAGTTCTGCTTTTGTCAAGGTCGTCGTCGTCACCCTCGACGGAAAGACGGCCTGGAATTGGACGCCACCAGCCTTGTGGGTCGTCGCACTGGCTCCACTAGTCTCGCTGGCGCACGCGACGAACAGGGCCGAACTACTCATCACAGCGACCAGCATCGTTGGCCAGCGCCAATGGCCTCGAGACACATTGCCTCCCGTGATCGCGGTGATGCCCGCAGTATACGCACGCCCGATCCATTCTTGCTTCAAGCCACTGGTGCGGGAGTAACGCGATCGGCCCGCTGACCGACGTCTCTGCAACTATCCCCCGAGCGCAAAGGTTGGGCCGACGGAATAAATAGTTGCGCATTGCCCTCGCAATCTTGTCGCCCAGATCTTGACCGCTGCTAACGCACCGTGGCGATCGCTGCGACAAGATGCGCACCTACTTCCCTGAAGGGCTTCTCGGGAAACGACCGGCGGCAACCCTCGGCGAACTCCAAGAGGTCTTAGTCGACGTCGTTCGTTACTACAACGACGTGCGACCGCACCGCGGGGTCAATCGTCGCACGCCGAGTGTCGCCTATAACGCTCACGCCAAGGCGAAGCCCCACACGCTCATCCACCAGCCCCACTGGCGCATCCGCACCGACACGGTCGACGTGCGCGGTCACGTCACGCTGCGCTACTTGGGCAAGCTGCGTCACCTGAACGTCGGCTGGGCCTCTCGCGGTGACTCGATCCGCCTCTACATCCTCGATGACGTCGTGACCTTCGCGACCGAAGACGGTGAGTTCATCGGCGAGACGAGAATCGACCCCAATCGCGACTACCAACCCAAGGGTGAGGGCTTCCGATAACCTGCACAGGTTCAACTGTTCACGATGACGTGACAGATTTCAATGGTGCCCCCGGCACAAATGGTGCCCCCGGCAGGATTCGAACCTGCGCTCACGGTTTAGGAAACCG
>ODAK010000076.1_pt1 | contig 104236 bp, 79 predicted proteins | sample 1539591 | NCBI WGS metagenome assembly ODAK01 (sample SAMEA3539303, study PRJEB22396) | soil metagenome | biome: tundra; feature: field; material: soil | place: USA | collected 2010-05 | depth 0.15 m | reverse complement strand
ATAATTATTATTATATTAGTAACCTGGTCTAATTGCCAATTGTGTTGCGCAAAGATCATGTTTCCCGACGCGGCCACATCGAGGAGTGTCGACCATGGCGATCAATCCAGAGAATTTGAAGAAAATTCAGGCAGCAGTAGCCAGCTCGCTGAACGAGCAGTGGGGACTTTTCCTGAGCGAGGGAATCGTTCTCGTCATTTTGGGGATTATCGCGTTGCTGCTTCCGGCCGTTGCCACCTTCGCAGTGGCGATCGTCATTGGTTGGAAGGTACCAAAATACTCGGTTGCCTGCCGATGAGGACCAATTTATTGTGGCCAATGCCCTCCTTTAAACAACTCATCGGTCTTCAATGAAAACACACGCACGCGTCGTCGTCGTCGGCGGCGGGATGATGGGCGCAAGCCTGCTGTACCACCTGGCCCTGGAAGGCTGTACGGACACGATTCTGGTGGAGAAGAGCGAGCTCACCTCGGGGTCCACCTGGCACGCCGCGGGGCAATGTCCCAGCATCACCGGCAGCTACAACCTCGCGAAGATCCATGCGTACAGCAACCAGTTGTACCCGCGTCTGGAGGCCCTCACCGGACAGTACGTCAGCTGGCACCCGTGCGGCGGGTTGCGGTTGGCGAACGATGCGCACGAGCTCGCCTGGCTGAAGTACATCTACGGCTTCTCGAAGATCATCGGTTTCAGCATGGATATCGTGGGTCCGGATGAGATCCGCCGCCTGAATCCGTTTCTGACCACGGACCGAGTTCTCGCCGCTGCTTGGACCCGGGACGACGGACACGGCGATCCGTCCGGCCTGTGCAATGCGCTTGCGAAAGCGGCGCGGGATTTGGGAGCGACCGTGGTGCGCCACAACCGCGTCACCGACATCCGCCGGCGCGACAGCGGCGAGTGGCAAGTAATCACCGAGAAAGGCACGATCATCGCCGAGATGGTCGTCAATGCGGCCGGCTGCTATGCCCGCGAGGTCGCCGCCATGGTCGGCAGCGATGCTCCCATCACGAACATGCAGCACCATTACATCGTGACCCATCCGATCCCGGCTTTCGTCGAGCGCGACGGCGAGATTCCGGTGATGCGCGATTCGTATACCTCCGGCTATTTTCGACAGGAGCAAAAATCCGGATTGATCGGCGTTTACGAGAGCACCGGATTGCACGAGGCGTGGGCGCCTCGGGGATTTCCGGAGTGGGAATCCTCCAATGAGCTGTTCCCCGATGAACTCGATCGCATCGCGCCGTGGCTGGAACGGGCGATGGAACGCATGCCCATATTCGGCGAAGCCGGGATTCGCCGCGTCATCAACGGCGCGATTCCGCACACCCCGGACGGCGCGCCGCTGCTGGGGCCCGCGCCGGGGTTGCAAAACTTCTGGATGTGCTGCGGCACCTCGTTCGGTATTGCGCAGGGCGGCGGTTGCGGCAAATACCTGGCGCAGTGGATGCTGCACGGCGATTCGGAAATCAACATGACCGAGTTCGATCCGCGCCGCTTCGGTCCGTTTGCGGACAAGTCGTATGTGCGCGACAAGGTGTTTCTGGATTATCGCCTCACCTTCACCACCCGGCGCCCCGGTGAAGAAGAGATGGCCGGCCGGCCGCGCAAGACGAGCCCCTTGTACCAGACGCTGCGCGCGCGCGGCGGCGTACACTCCGAGACCTTCGGCTGGGAGCGCCCGAAATGGTTTTCTCTGGACGGACGCGAGGAAGACTGCAGTTACCGGCGCAACAACGTGTTCGAGGTGATCCGCGATGAGGTTGCCGCCGTCCATGAGCGTGTGGGCGTCCTCGATCTGACCGGATTTGCCAAGTACCACATCAGCGGACCGGACGCCGAGTCATTTTTAAACCGCGTCTGCGCGGCTCGGATACCGCGCAAAGTCGGCGGCATCGTGCTGGTGCACATGCTCTCTGCGGGCGGGCGCATTTACGGTGAGATGACGGTGAGTCGCCTGGGCGAGGATCGCTTCTATGCGCTGTCCGCCGCCGCCGCGGAACAGCGCGATCAGGATTGGCTGAGGCAGAGCCTGCGGCCGAACGAAGCCGTGCGGATCGACAACGTCACCGAGGAGCGCGGCGTTCTGGTGTTGAGCGGGCCGCGTTCGCGCGAGCTGCTGCGTCAGTTGACCGATGCGGCCCTGGGAAACGAGGAATTCCCGTGGCTCACCGCGCGCGAGATCAGCGTCGCAGGCCACCCGGTGCGGGCGCTGCGAGTGAGTTACGTCGGCGAGCTGGGTTGGGAGCTGCATGCGCCGATCGGTTCGATGGCCGCGCTTTACGCTGCGATCTGGGAACACGGCCGCGCATTCGGCATCGCGAATTACGGGTTGTACGCGGTCAACAGCATGCGCATCGAGAAAGGCTATAAGGCATGGTCGACCGAGCTGACCAACGAATTGACCATGCTCGAAGCGGATATGGCGCGGTTCTTCAACATGAACAAGGGCGACTTCGTGGGCAAGGCGACGACGCTCAGGCAGCCGCCGCGGCCTTTGAAGATCGTCTACGTCGAAATCGACTCGACCGACAGCGACGCGCGCGGCGCCGAACCGGTGCTCGCCGCGCAGGCCTGCATCGGCATCACCACCTCCGGGAGCTACGGGCATCGCGTCAACAAGAGTCTCGCATTCGCCTGCGTCGAGTCGAGTCACTCGGCACCGGGCAGCGTTTTTGAGGTGCTCATCCAGGGGGAGCGCCGCCGGGCGCGCGTGCTCGCGGCCCCGGCATTCGATGCCGACAATTCACGGATGAGGGTTTAGAGCGTGACGATCGATCTGCCAACCCGGGCACGGGTCGTCATCGTGGGCGGCGGCGTCATCGGCTGCTCGATCGCCTATCACCTGGCCAAACTGGGCTGGAACGATGTGGTGCTGCTCGAGCGCAAACAGCTGACGAGCGGCACGACCTGGCACGCGGCGGGGCTGGTCGGCCAGCTGCGCCAGAGCATCAACATGACCCAGCTCGCACGCTACACGGGCGAGCTGTACCGGGGCCTCGAAGCCGAAACCGGTCAGGCGACGGGCTATCGACAATGCGGCTCATTGTCGCTGGCGACCACCGCCGGGCGCATGGAGGAGTTGAAGCGCAACGCCTCCATGGCCAAGGTATTCGGCCTGCCCGTCAATGTCGTATCCCGCGGCGAAATTCGTTCGCTTTATCCGCTCGCCAACCTCGAGGATGTGATCGGCGGCATTCACATACCGAGCGACGGCTACGCGAATGCCGTCGACATCACTCAGGCGCTCGCCAAGGGCGCGCGCACCGGGGGCGTGCGAATTTTCCAAGACGTCAAGGTCACATCCGTCCGCCATGACGGCGAGCGGGTGAAGGGCGTGGAAACCGGGCACGGCCGCATCGAAGCGGACTACGTGGTTCTGTGCGGGGGCATGTGGACCCGGGATCTCGCCGCGAGTATCGGCGTCACCGCACCGCTCCACGCCTGCGAACACTACTACGTGCTGTTCCAGGATGTGCCCGGATTGCATTCGGATATGCCGGTACTGCGCGACTATGACCACTGCAGCTATTTCAAATACGACGCCGGCAAACTGCTGGTCGGCGCCTTCGAGCCGCATGCGCGCCCGTGGGGCGCGGATGGGATTCCCGAGGATTTCGCCTTCGGCGAGATCGCCGGCGACTTCAGCCACTTCGAACCGGTGCTGATGGATGCGATGCGCCGCATACCGGCGCTCGAGCACGCCGGCATTCAAAAATTCTTTTGCGGCCCGGAAAGCTTTACGCCGGATGTGCGCTACCACCTCGGCGAGTCGGCCGAACTGAAGAATTGTTTTGTCGCGGCCGGACTCAACTCCATCGGTCTGCAATCGGCCGGCGGCGTCGGCAAGGTCGTCGCCGAATGGATCCGCGACGGGCACCCGCCTCTCGATCTGTGGGAAGTCGACGTGCGGCGCAATATGCCGTTCCAGATCAACCGCAAATACCTGCGGGCGCGTGTGTCGGAGAGCCTCGGTCTGCTGTATGCGACGCATTGGCCGTTTCGCCAATACGAAACCGCCCGGGGCGTTCGTAAATCGACATTGCATGATCGCCTGGCGCGGGCGGGCGCCTGCTTCGGCGAAGCCTTCGGCTGGGAGCGGCCCAACTGGTACGCTCCGGCGGGCGTCGAACCGTCCTACGCCTACAGTTACGGCCGGCAAAACTGGTTCGAGCACAGCGCCCACGAACATCGCGCGGTACGCAATGCGGTGGGCCTGTTCGACCAGTCCTCGTTCGCCAAGTTTCGGCTCGAAGGGGCCGATGCGACCCGTGTGCTCAGTCGCGTCTGCGCGAACGACGTGGCCGTGGCCCCGGGGAAGATGGTCTATACCCAATGGCTGAACGAGCGAGGCGGGATCGAGGCGGATCTCACCGTGACCAGGCTCACCGAGACCGCGTACTTGATCGTGTCGGGCGCGGAGACTGAAAGCAAGGATTTCAACTGGCTGAAGCGGCACATCGACCCGCAAGCGCATTGCGTGCTGACCAATGTGACCTCGGGCATGGGCGTGCTGTCGCTGATGGGTCCGCGGGCGCGCGAATTCCTGCAGTCGCTGACGCCGGACGATGTATCGGATCGGGCCTTTCCGTTCGCGACCAGCCGGGTGATCGAGTTAGGTTATGCGTTGGTGCGCGCCTCGCGCATCACCTTCGTCGGCGAACTCGGCTGGGAATTGTACGTGCCGACCGAATTCATGCAGGGCGTGTACGACGATTTGGTGACCGAGGGCGTGCGCCATGGCTTGGTGCATGCCGGCTATCACGCGCTGAATTCGCTGCGGATGGAGAAGGCCTATCGGCATTGGGGGCACGACATCACGGATGAGGACACGCCGTGGGAAGCCGGTTTGGGCTTTGCGGTGAAGCTCGACAAGCCCGGTGGATTCATCGGGCGCGAGGCGCTGTTGCGGCAGCGGGAATCCGCAGTGCGCAAGCGTCTGGTGCAATTCAAACTCAAGTCGCCCGAACCGCTGCTTTATCACAATGAACCGATTTGGCGGGGCGACTCGATCGTCGGGTTCGTTCGCTCGGGCATGTACGGCCACACGCTCGGTGCGGCCGTGGGTCTCGGATATGTGGCGCTGCCCGCGCCTGCCGCCGGCGCTGCCAAGGGCACTGCGGGCGACGCGATCGGTGCCGACGATTACGAGATCGAGGTCGCGGGGGTCCGCTACCCCGCCACCGCGTCCCTGCGTCCGTTGTACGACCCAAGGAATGAGAGAATCAAATGTTGAATCAATTCCTGCTGGGTGCCCTCCGACCTTTAATTATGGATGGTCCCCGCTGTGTTCGCGGGTGCTGTGGCGCTTGGACAGGAGGTGTATGACCCCTCCGCGCCCTCCGCGCCGGATCCGTTCATGGCGCTGCTACTGGCAATGGGTAAGCATCTCGCTACAGCAAATTCCCTGCGACTCCTCTCACACCGGCTGCACCTCGACCAGACAATCGTAGAAAAGCGGCGCTCGTCCCAAATCGGTGAGGACATCGCCGTTCGTCAGCTCGTTGGCGTTCTTGCCGTCACGAGTGAGTTTCTTCCACCAAACCGACAGCGCCACCACGACGCCACGTCGTGCCCGTTCAGTGACTCGCGCGCGCAATTCGATGCTGCCGCGATCGTTGAAGACTCGCACGTAGCTGCCCTCGGCGATTCCCCGGGCGCGGGCGTCGTCGGGATGGATGTCGAGCCACGGCTCGCCTTCGGAGGCCCGCAGGCTGGTGACGTTGACGAAGCTGCTGTTGAGAAAATTTCGCGCCGGCGGCGAGATCATCGCGAGCGGCAATCGGCGCGCCAGCTCGCTGCGGGTATCCTCCAGCGGTTCGATATAGTCGGGCAGAGGATCGAGCCCGAGCGATCGCGCCGCACTGGAAAAGAATTCGACCTTGCCCGACGGGGTATCGAAGCCGCCCTCGGCAAACCGTGCGATGCCCTTTGCCGCGCCCACGCGTTTCCAACCTTGCGCGCGCACCGCGTTGAAATCCCAATCGTTGGCGACGGCTGATTGGGCAATCACCTCGTCCGAATCGTCGAAACACGGATCGTTGAATCCCATGGCCCTGGCCAGCAGCCGAAAGATCTCCGTATTCGGCTTGGCCTCGCCCAAAGGCCGGATCGCCGGATTGTTCGCGACCAGGTCGTAGTGCCCGTAGGGCTTCACCACATCGAGATGCTCGAGCTGAGTGGTCGCCGGCAGCACGATATCCGCATAGTCGGCCGTGTCGGTCTGGAAGTGCTCGAGCACCACGGTGAACAAATCCTCGCGCGCGAAACCCGCGGCCACACGTGCCGAATCCGGCGCCACCGCCACCGGATTGGAGTTGTAGACGACCACTGCACGGATTGCTGGGGTCGCGTCGTTGAGTGCCCGGCCGATGGTCGACATGTTGATGGTGCGCGGCGTGCGCCCGGCCAACAAGTCCGGGCGCGACAGTGCTTGATGGTCGATCGTGAAATTGCCGGATGTCGAGAGCATGATGCCGCCAGCCGCCTCGCGAAATGCGCCGATGAGCGCCGGCAGACAGGCGATGTTGCGCATCGCCATGCCGCCGCCGCGTACGCGCTGCAGCCCGTAATTGGCGCGGATCAGGGCGGCCCGCGTGGTCGCATACAGATGCGCGAGCGACTCGATCTCGGCCGTCGTGATCCCGCAGATCGATGCAACCCGCTCCGGACCGTACAGGCTCGCCCGTTCACACAGCTCATCGAATCCCAGCGTGTGCCGGCTCACATAGTCGTGATCGATGAGGTCGTCGCGAATCAGCACGTGCATGAGGCCAAGCGCGAGCGCCGCGTCGGTTCCCGGCAGCAAGGCGATATGGGTGTGGCACTTTTCGGCCGTGAGAGAGCGGTAGGGATCGATGGCGATGAGTTTCGCCCCGAGGCGCTTGGCCTGCTGCGCGCGCGCCCAAAAATGTACGCTCGAGGTGATCGCGTTGCAGCCCCAGAATATGATGAGCTTGGCGTGGCAGGCCAACTCCACGTCGATTCCGATTCGCGAGCCCAAGGTGATCGCATGGCCGGCGGAGCCGGCCGATGCGCAGATCGTACGATCCAAAAGACTTGCGCCCAGCCGATGAAAGAAGCGCTGGGACATCGACTCGCCCTGCACCAATCCCATGGTTCCGGCGTAGCTATAGGGCAGGATCTGTTGCGGATCGTCGGCCGCGACGGCGGCAAGCCGCGTCGCGATCGCCGCGATGGCTTCGTCCCAGGTGATTTGCTCGAAGCGCCCTTCCCCCTTCTTGCCGATCCGGCGCAGCGGATGCAGCAATCGATCCGGGTGATAGGTCCTTTCCGTATAGCGCGCCACCTTGGTACAGAGCACGCCGGCGGTGGGTCCATGTTCGGCCGATCCGGTCACTTTGAGGGCCACGCCGTCCTTGACGTGCACCTCGAGCGCGCAGGTGTCGGGACAATCGTGCGGGCATGCGCCCTTGACGATCGATACCGCGGAGGACGGCGGCGCAGACGTCATGCCGCGTAGCCCGTTTCAAGAATGCGCTCTATGAACTTTTCGCATTGCGCCAGCTGCGCCAGCGCGACGAATTCATTGGGACGATGCGCTTCGGCGATGTCGCCTGGTCCGCAAATCACGCTCGGCACGCCCATTTTCTGGAACAACCCCGCTTCGGTTCCGTACGACACCTTGCCCACCTGGGTGCTTCTCGCGAGCCGCATTGCCCACTGCACGATCGCATCGGTTTCAGAGGCCGCAAGGCCGGTGGTCTGGCTGGCCCACACCAAATCGATGCCCGATTCGGGATCGATCGCCCGCATTTCCTGCGTCAAGAGCTCGGCATAGGCGCGAATTTCCTGGTAGAGCGCATCGGAGGATGCCTGTGGCAGGGTGCGCATGTCGAACTGAAATTCACAATCCTTGGGGATGACATTGGCCGCGATTCCGCCGCGGATCACCCCCGTCGACATGGTCGTATAGGGTACGGTGAAGCCGTAGTCGCGCTGCTCGAACTGCGCGAGCCGGTCGGCGATCTGGCGAATGAACACGATCAGCCTTGCGGCATACTCGATGGCGTTGACCCCGTACGTCACGTAGCTCGAATGCGCCTCGCGCCCGTGCACGGCGCAGCGGAATCGATTCATGCCCTTGTGAGCGATTATGGGCTGCATCGATGTCGGCTCGCCCACCACACAGCCGGCAGGCCGAATGCCGTTCTCCTCCAGGTCGCGAATCAATTCGCGAACCCCGAGGCAGCCCACCTCCTCGTCGTAGCTCAGGGCGTAGTGCAGCGGCGCATCGAGCCGATTGGCGTTGAGGGCGGCCACGAATTTTGGCGCCTGCGCCAACGCGACGCCGATGAATCCCTTCATGTCGGCCGAGCCGCGCGCATAGAGCTTGCGCTCGCGTTCGACCGCCACGAACGGATCGGTATCCCAATTCTGGCCGTCCACCGGAACCACGTCGGTGTGGCCGGAAAGGATCAGCCCGGGCTTCTTGGAATCGCCCAGCGTGGCGAACAAGTTGGCTTTCTTGCCGCTGGCATCGTAAGTGAGTCGGGTGCTCGCCCCGGCCTTGATCAAATAGTCCCGAACCCACTCGATGAGCGCCAAGTTGGAGTCCCGCGACACGGTGGGAAACTCGATTAGGCGCTCGACCATGGTGCGCGCGGCGGCACTCGGAACGGCGGGTTCGGCAGTGGCGCTCATGACTGGGATGCCTCAAGCGTAAAGACCCATTTTACCTCAATTGACGGGCACGAGAGTCAGTTCCCGCAGCATGGGTTTCAGTGCGAAATGCCGGCGGCTTCTCTAGGTGCGTTGACGTACCGACACAGCCAGCGGATTCGCGGTTCAATTGCGCGGTACCCAATTAACGGAGATTTCACATGTACTACGGTTACTACGGTGGCGGCCTTCTCGGAACTCTCCTCATCGTTGCGCTTGTCGTGGTGTTGATGCGCAGATCTCGAATGTAAACCGACCGGGCGAGAAGCCGATCATCTCGTGGGTGCGGCGCCGTACAGACAGCGCCGGTGCTTGCGCCCACTGTCGGAATCCTGAGGAGCAAACATTTAAACGCAAGTGTGCGCCATCGGCGCTCTTTTGGGCTTACGAGCAATTGTGCTGCGACGAAACAGTGGACCAAGGGTAGCGAATGACAAACGAACTGACTGGCAATTGGGTATTGGCAAGCATCCCGGCAAAAGACCGCAGGCGCCTAGCGGCGCAACTTGAACCTGTTTCTCTCAAATTCGGGCAGATACTCTACGAAGCCGGCGCCAAAATCCGCCACGTATACTTCCCTCTCAACTCCCTCATTTCGTTGCTGACGGCGGTCGATAAACGCCGCTCGCTAGAGGTGGGCATGGTCGGCAACGAAGGCATGACTGGGATGCCCTTTGTGCTGGGCATCGGTGAGTCGGGCGTCCGCGCTTTGGTGCAGGGCGCCGGCAACGCATTGAGCATGCCCGCGGCGTCTTTTCGTATCGAGTTCGACCGAAATCAGCCATTGCGCCAAGGGCTTTTTCGCTATACCTACGCATTGATGGCGCAGATTTCGCAAACCGCCGCCTGCAACCGCTTCCACGAGGCGGAACAGCGCTTGGCGCGCTGGCTGCTGATGACCCGCGAGCGCGTCGGGTCGAACGAGTTTGCGATGACGCACGAATTTCTCGCGCATATGCTGGGTGTGCGCCGCGGAGGCGTTACGGAGGCCGCCAGCGCACTCAAGAGTCGCGGATTGATCGACTATCATCGGGGAAAAATGCAGATCCTTGACGCGAAGGGGCTTAAGCGCTCCGCTTGCTCATGCTATCAAATCGTGAAAGCCGCATTCGATCGCGCGCAGAAACTCTCGCCTTTGGGATGTCCCGTCTCACTTGAACAACCAGAGATTGAGCAGCAAGAGAGCTATGTAGGCGGCAATCCACAGCGCCTTCGGCAGCGATTGCGAGTGGGCGGGCGACGGCATATCCGCCGGGTTGCTGCGCCGGTTAAGCGAAGCGGCACGGCGGGGCAATAGAGCGATCAAGCGAACGGCAGTCGGCGTAGGATCCCCAAGCATCGGCTGATGACTTGGAAGTGCCGCTATTATGGAGGTCAACTTCTGCACCGCGGTGTCACGAGGCAATCCATCCAAGTCGGCGGCTTCTTGCCATGGGTCGATGTTCTGCCGCGCGAACGCCGAGAGCACCGTGACCAGCAATCCATTCTTATCTTCGCCGATCGGAGAGTATAAAAACTCATTGAACTCGGCAGGGACGGAAGAAGGCGAGACAGCTGAAGCCATCGCAACATTAATAAACGATTAACGCGAACTCGTCGGTGCGGTTTCGCACAGACCTGGCATCTTTGCACGTTGCCGCTCAACTCCGGTTTCATCCGTTGCGGCCAGGTTGTCCTCACGCTAGCAGATACGTGGCAGTTGGCGGGCGACCCGGATCCGGACCTCCTCCAATGACATGATCGTGATTCCCATTATACTTTGATGGCAACCGAGGAGCGCGTGCAGATGCCCATGAGAGATTTTCGTCACCCTGCCGGCGCATGTGCGGTGACCGTGCTTGCATTGGGTTGGCAATGCGCCGCCTTCGCGAGCGATATGCTGCTGATTCACGGCCATGTCTACAGCGGCAATCGGCAGGCTCCCTGGGCGGCGGCCGTTGCGATCACGGCAACGCGCATCGAGGCCGTCGGCGACGATGCGCATATCCTCAAGCGCCGCGGCGCGCACACCCGGGTGATCGATCTGCACGGACAAACCGTGATTCCCGGCATCGTCGATTCGCACATGCATTTGCTGTACGGCGCCATTGCCCTGCATGGCCTTAATCTGTCGACGCCCTCCTCCAGCGTCACGCCGGACAAGCCGCAACTATTGATCGAGCGTTTGCAAGCCTATGCCGCGGCACATCCCAAGGATGCGATCCTGTTCGGCCGTGCCGACTTCAGCACCGTGCCGCCGACGACGCCGACGCACGCGCTGCTCGACCGCGCGGTTGCCGACCGGCCGGTGATGATTCACAACACCTCCGAGCACGCGCTGTGGCTGAATGGCGCGGCGCTCGCGATGGCGGGAGTGACCGACCGCCCGGTGGCGGACGCCGACGAGGAGCGCGGCGTGATCCGCGATGCAAGCGGTCGTCCGAGCGGCGTGTTGCTTGAAGCGGCCATGCAATTGGCTGCCCGCGCCGTTGCGGCGCGACTGCCGGTGGAAGATCAGTTGACGATGGTGCAGGCGGCGACCCGCTACTTGAACAGCTTCGGCATCACCAGCGTCGTCAACGCGACCGGCGATTTGGCCGAATTGAGGCTGTACGCGACGCTGCGCGACCGGGGCGCACTCACGGTGCGAACGCGCACCGCCTTCGGAGCGGTTGCCGTGCAGCAGCGCTTGACACCCGAGTTTCTCGCCGACCTGGATGAGGCCCGCCGGCTTTATCACGACGATTGGGTGGCGGCCAATCTGGTGAAGTTTTTTGCCGACGGCAGCACCGGACTCGTTCCGCCATTGGTGTATGCGCCGCAAGACTACGCGGCACTGGTGATGCAGCTCGATCAGCGCGGCTATCAGCTGATGACGCATGCGCTGCGGGCCGATTCGGTGCACATGGTGCTCGATACCTATGAGCGCTTGGAGCAGGCGCACGGCCGGCGCGACCGCAGGCTGCGCATAGAACATGCCGACCTCATCGACGCCGCCGACCTGCCGCGCTTTGCCTCGCTCGGCGTGGTGGCCGACATGCAGCCGACGTTCTGCTGCGGCGAGGACGGCGGAAATTTCGACCCTGCGAATCAGATACCGTCAGACCGCTGGCAAAGCCTCGTACAGGGCGGCGCTATCCTGGCGTTCAGCAGCGACTGGCCCTGCACCTGGCCGCCCGATCCGTTCGTGTCAATTCAACAAGCGGCGACACGCCAGATATGGCGCTCGGCCGATACCGCCAACGTTGCCGGCGAACCCGTCGACGGCGCAGCGCAGGCGGGTGCCGTCCCGACCGGGACTCTGTATGTGCCGGAGGAACGGATTGCAGTCGAGGATGCGGTTCGCGCCTTTACCCAGGGCTCTGCCTACGCGGCCTTCGCCGATACCCGGGTCGGCACTCTGGAAGTGGGTAAGCTGGCCGACTTGGCGGTGCTGTCCCAGGACATCTTCGCCGTGAACCCCTCGAGCATCGCCAAAACCCGCGTCACCATGACGCTGGTGGGCGGCAAAATCGTCTATACGGCGCCCTGATCGCCGCGCGTTGGGGCTGCGGCACCTTCAAAAACTGCGCGCCGTAACAACGGCGCGCCTTAACGCTGCAGCGTCTTCGATTCAGGCCCCCGGCTTTTGGGCCCACGCATTGCACCAGCCGCCCGCCGGAACGCTCTTGCCGGCGAAAATATTGCAGCCCGCCGAGGCATCGCCGGCTTTCCCTTGAAATTGCGAACAATTGGCGCATTTCTGTGTCGGCTTGTAGGTGGGATTTGCGCTGGCATTGACTTTGCTGCCGTCGGGGGCGTATTTGACCGCCTTGGCCATCGGATCGTTGGGGTCAAGAGGCGTCAAGGCGGCGGCGCCGGCCATGTTGCCGAGCAGCCCCATTGCCGGAACCAAGGCCCCTGCGATGAGCCCGCCTTTGATGACTGCGCGACGCGAGATTGTGTTTTGCATCTTTCAAGATCCTATCGGTGGGAAGTAAGCCGTAATTTTCCGCGATTTGCGGAGTCTTTGTGATACGCGGATATCTCTGTAGCGATACGTGGATATCTCATAGTAGATGAAGTGATCTTAATCGATCATCGGGATGGGCGAAAGCGAGTGGTGACAGGGGCGCAGGTTCACGTTACCGTCCAGTCATGACATCTTCAGTCGAATCGAGTGACATTGATCTGGAGGCACTCGGTCGATCGGTGCTCAAGCTGCGCGCCGTGGTCCCGGAGGACGCCTCCACCGCCGGCATCTTGGGTCAGGAGCGCATCGGCAACGGAATCGTCATCGGTTCCGACGGATTGACCCTTACCATCGGCTACCTCATCGCCGAAGCCAGCGATGTGTGGCTGACCGCTCACCGGGGCCGCGAGGTGGCCGGCCACCCGTTGGCCTATGACCCGGTAACCGGTTTCGGATTGGTCCTGCCGCTCGAAGAATTATCGGTCCCGCCTCTGCCGTTTGGTGCTCCCGCGGTCTTGGATGCGGGCAGCAAAGGCTATGTGTTGAGTTCTCCTGAATTCGCCAAGCCGCAGAGCGTGCAGATCTTGGCACGGCGTGAATTTGCCGGCGCGTGGGAGTATCTGCTGGACCAGGCGATATTCACCACACCCGCGCACCCTCATTGGTCGGGCGCCGCGCTCATCGACCAGCGCGGCGGCCTGGTCGGTGTGGGCTCATTGCTGGTGCGCGAAGTGGTGTCGGGCGAGCAATTGAACGCCAACATGTTCGTGCCGATCGACTTGCTGCAACCGATCCTCGAGGACCTGCGCACGCGTGGTCGCGCAACACGGCAATCGCGGCCCTGGCTGGGTGCCTACGCCGTGGAGGTGAGCGGTAAGGTCTACGTGACCGGTACGGCGGAGAGCAGTCCGGCCCGCCTTGTGGACATGCGGGAGGGAGATTTGATCACCCACGTTGCGGATCATGCGGTGGGCAGCGTGGCCGAGTTCTACCGCCGGCTATGGGCGTTGGGTCCGGCGGGAACCGATGTGCCGCTCACCCTCTTGCGTAGCGGCACCCGCTTGAATGTGACCGTCCATTCGATCGATCGAGCCGATCATTTCAAGCGCCCCCAGGCGCATTGAAGCGGCAGGATATGGGTGTCCCTGGGCCGTCGCTTTCGGCAATCCCGCACGCGGCGCATCTGGAACGCTTGCGCGGAATCGCCGCCATGATCGCGGCGGTATTCGTGTTTGCGATCATGGATGCCTTGATGAAGCGGCTGTCGGCCCATTACGGGCCGCTGCAGATGTCGTGCATGCGCTGCCTGTCCTCCCTGCTGTGCCTGTTCTTGATGATCGCCTGGCAGCGCTCATGGGCGAGCTTGCGGGCGACCGCTCCTCTGTTGCATCTGTGGCGCGGGGTGCTCGGCGTCGCGATGCTCGCCGGCTTCGTGTATGCCGTGCATCGCTTGACTTTGGCACAGACCTATTCGCTGTTCCTCGCGGCGCCGCTGTTGATGACCGCGCTCTCAGTGCCGCTGCTCGGCGAGCAGGTCTCCGGCCGGCGCTGGCTCGCCATCGTCGCCGGCATGAGCGGTGTGCTATGGATCCTGCAGCCTTGGAGCAAAGGATTCATTCCCCTTGCGGCCGCTTCCGCGGCCGCGGTCGCGACCATCTGCTATTCGCTGAGCGGTTTGACCGTGCGATCGCTCGGGCGCAGCAATTCGAGCATGTCCATGGTGTTCTGGTATCTGGTGCTGGTCAGCCTCGGATCGGGGATTCTCGCGGCCGGTGATTGGCGCTCCGTGCTACCCGGCGATTGGCTGTGGCTTGCCGGCATCGGAATATCCGGAGCACTCGGGCAATTCTGGCTGACGGATGCCTTTCGGCGTGCTCCGCCGTCCGTGGTCGGTCCCTTTGAATACACCGCTATTCTCTGGGCGTTCGGGATCGATTGGCTGTTCTGGTCTGCAACCCCCTCGATCGGCTTGGTCGTCGGTGCCGGCATCGTGATCGCCAGCGGCCTATTCGTGATCTGGGACGAGCGCCAGCTGGCGATGCTTGCCTTGAATCCCGCCTGCCCGCCGCCTTGAGTTCCAGGGTCAGGCGCGGCGCGACCAATACCAATAAAACGGCAGGCCTATCAGCAGCAATGCCACGCCCTGCAGCGCCTGGCGCGGGGCCGCGACGAAGGTATTGACCAGCAACGCGGCGGTCACCAGTAAGAACAGGCTGGGAACGACCGGATAGCCGAAGGCGCGATAGGGACGCGGCGCATCGGGCATCGTGCGCCGGAACACGAACAACGATGCCGTGGATAATCCATAAAACAGCCAGGAGGCGAAAATGACCGAATCGGTGAGTGTGTCGTAGGTTCCGGATGCCGCGAGCACGCTGCCCCAGATTGCCTGCGCCAATATGGCTCTCACCGGAACATTGGAGCGCGGCGACAGCTTGGCTAGACCGCGAAAAAATAGACCGTCGCGGGCCATGGCAAACGGAATGCGTGAATTGGCGAGCACGCTCGCATGCAAGGACCCGAAGGAGGAGATCATGAGCGCCACCGCGGTCAAGGACACGGCGACCGGTCCCAAGAAGCGCTTGAGAACCTCGGTGGCCACCGACGAACTGATCGGAATGTCGGCAATCTCGAGAGGCGTCAGCGCGTAGTAGTACGCGATGTTGACGAACAGATACAGCGCGCCGACCACCAGCATGCCGCCGATGAAGGCGCGCGGCAGGTTACGCTGCGGATCGCGAATTTCGCCTGCGAGCGGCGCGACGTTGTTCCAGCCGTCGTACGCCCACAGAGCCCCGAGCATGGCGGCACCGAAGCCCGCAATACCGCCTCGCGCCGAGGCGGCGACACCCTCGCAGCTGCCGAGCATGCCGGAGCCCTCGAGATGCGCCCAATCGCCGGGCGCAAATATGAAGGCGCCGATACCGATGCCGAGCACCAGTGCGACCTTGGCGATCGTCGCCAGGAGCGCGGTGCGGCCTCCGGTCGACACCGAGGCGCAATTGATGAGCGCCACGGTCCAGATGGTCGCGAGCGCAACGATGGTCAAACCGCCGACTTGCAGGTGTAGACCGAGTAATTGACCGTCGATGTGCCACTGCCGCAAGGCACCGCCCAATGCCACATTCATGAAAATCGCGAGCCCGACGGCGAGCGCGGCTTGCGCGCCGGTGCGAAAAACCGTGAACGCCATCCAGCCGAAGAGAAATCCCACCACCCGGCTGTAGGCACGGCGCAAATACACGTAGTCGCCGCCCGCCTCCGGCATCATCGCGGCGATCTCGGAATACGAAAAGCTGCCGGCCAGCGACAGAAGACCCGCGGCGACCCACACCAGCATGACCGTTTTGGCGCCGCCCACGTTGCAGGTCATGACGCGGGTCTTCAAGAAGACTCCGGCGCCGATCATATTGGTGACGTTGACGGCAATCGCCGCCCACGCGCCGACGCCCCTGGTCAGCTCGGGCCGCGGTATTGCCTGTGTGCTCTCACGATGCATCCCTCGTGTAGTATCGCAGGATCTGCCGGAGGATTACTCTAGAATATGGCCCTTGGCTCTCGCCGCCTTCAAGGCCCGGCGGGGCCGCTACTGTCCGGTCTTGATCCGGGTCCACACCCGGGTGCGCAACCGCTCGTAGTCGGGGCCGAGTTCGGCGGGCAGGTACAGCCGCGCGCGAATCTCGGGCGGCGGATACACGGCCGGATCGTCCAGGATGTCTTTGCGGACATAGGGCCGCGCCCCGAGATTGTCGTTGCCGTAGTAAATGTCGTTGCTGATCTCGGCAATCACCTTGGGCTCGAGGATGAAATTGAGGAACTTGTGCGCGGCCTCGGGATGCGGGGCCGAGGCCGGAATCAGCAATGCATTGTAGGTGATGTTGGAGCCTTCCTTGGGCAGCGTGAACGCGAGATGAGCGCCGGTTCCATCCTCGCGCACGCGAATCTGCGTGACCGAATAATCGCTAGACCAGGCGATAGCGAGGCACGTTTCCTTCGACGCCAATTGGTGCCAATAATCGTTCGAGTCGAACTGGCGGAGGTAGGGCCGCACCGCCATGACGACCTCTTCGGCCGCCTTGAGGTCCTGGATGCTCCGCGAATTCGGATTGCGATGCAGGTACGCCAGAGCGAGCTCGATCACGTCTTCCGGAGAATCCAGGAAGGTCACTCCGCAGTCGGCGAATTTGGAGATTACCTTGGGGTCGAACAGCATGGCCGAGCTGTCGATCGGCGCGTCGGGCATGCGGGCCTTGATCATGTCCACGTTGTAAATAAAGCCGTTCATGGCGTGCAGATAGGGAACCGCGTAGCGATTGCCCGGATCCGCCTGCGCTTGCAACGCAAGCACCGCCGGATCCAAGTACTTCCAATTGGGGAGTTTGCTCTTGTCGAGCGGCATATAGGCGCCCGCCTTTATCTGGCGGCCGTAAAACCCGGTGGTTGTGCTCACGATGTCGAATCCCGAATGGCCCGCCAACAGGGCCGTCTCCAGGGTCTCGTTGGAGTCGTAGAACTGGTAGACGACCTTGATGTGCGTGGCGTTTTCGAATTCCGCGATCGTCTGATGGCCGATGTAGTCGGCCCAGTTGTAGATATTCAGCACCTGCCCTTCGGGCTCGGGTATCGGCTGCTTGCGCCCGCCGCAGGCGCAAACCAACAGAGCGGCGCAGAACGCCGCCGCGAGGTATCTAGACACGCGCCAATTCAGAATCGAGCCACTCATGAAACTGCCGGATTGCGTATTCCTCGGGCATGACGACTCCGCGGACGTGGGGCGCCGCACGCAGTCCCCGTTGGTTCAGCTCGCAAACCTCCGCGTCCTCGGTCATGACCAAACCGGTTAACTCCAGGATGTTGTGCAAATCGAACTTCGGGTCCGCCAATGTCTGCGGCATGAATAGATATTCGACGCGCAGCTCGGTCTGCTCCGGCCCCAGCGGCCGCAGGCGCACCACGCGCACGTAGTCGGGGTGGCCGACGATGAACGCCGACGGCAGAGCGGTCATGTAGACGTAACCCATTTTGCGGTCCTCTGCCGAGATCCCGGGAAAGGGCGCTGCGCTCAATTGGCCGTCCGACGACCAGGTGTGAGCGCCCGCGCGCACACCGCCCTTGTACTTCGGATCGGCATCCGCCGCATGCCGGGTCCAATGCGGATCGTCGCGTTCCTCCATGATGCCGCGGCTGTAAATGGGCACCAGGCTCGACAGCTTCGGATGCACGCCCGGGCAATGCAGGCACTCGTTGAAGTTCTCCCAGAAGATCTTCCAATTGCTTTGAATCGTCTTGACGAACACATGCCCGACGTCGAGTTCGCCCAACCGCCAGGCGTCAAGCCGGTCGAGCCGCACGTCGAACAGACGATCGAAGGCCGGCGGATGCTCCGTCAGCGCGACGAATATGAATCCGTTCCATTCGTGCACCTTGATTTTGTACAGCGGATAATCCGCCACGTCGAAGCCGGCGCCGTGAGATTTCGACGAGGTGCGCTTAAGTTCGCCCTGCAAGTTGTAGGTCCATGCGTGATAGGGGCAAATGATGGCGCCGGAGCGCAACGTTCCCGCCTCCTCCCGGCACAAGGCGGCGCCGCGATGGCGGCAGGTGTTGTGAAAGCCCTGCAGTGCGCCGCGCTCGTCTCGTACCAGCAACAGTTTCTGCTCGCCGAGATCGAAGGTGCGGAACGCCCTCGCGGAGGCAACCTCGCTCGAACGGCCGACGTAGATCCAGTTGCGGTACCAGATCCGCTGCAGTTCCCGCTCATAGTGGCGCGGCTCGAAATATGAATCGGCGGACAGGCCCGGCGTGAGTTCGGTGAGTCCGGTGCAGCCCGGGTCTGTGGTCTCGGATGTGCTCATGATGCGCCCTCCTTCGCCTGCGAAATCGCGCCGCTCGGCGCGATCGTAGGGCTCATGCTCGCATCAATGCCCCGCTGGGATCAAACGCGGCGGCGGACAGCGGAGTCGCCTCGCGGCGCTCGCCGATGATTTCAATCTCGAATCCGCTGTCGGCCGCTGCGAGCGATGCGGGCACATAGCCCAATGCCAGGGACTCCCCGACGCGGTGTCCGAAGGCGCCCGAAGTGACCCATCCGACGGTTTTGCCGTCGTGCCAGATGGGCTCATCGCCGATCGCATCGGCATCGGTGGCCGCCACCCGGAAGCTTCGAAGCCGCAATGCCCCGCCGCTCTCCTTTTCCAGGGCGGCGGCCGCGCGGCCGATGAAGTCGTCTTTCTTGAAAGCGACGAAGCGTCCGAGGCCCGCTTCGAAAGGGCCGTAGATGGACCGATATTCCCGCGCCCACGTGCCGAAGCTCTTTTCGATCCGCATGGCATTCAGCGCCCGGCCGCCGAACAGCTTGAGTCCGTAGTCTCGGCCGGCCTTGACCAATGAATCGTAGAGCGCTCGCTGATAATCCGTGGTCACCCAGATTTCATAGCCCAAGTCCCCGGTAAAGGAGACCCGGCCGACGTAGCCCGGCACCATGCCGATTTCCATGCGCCGAAACGACATGAAGGGGAACGCCGCGCTCGCCAAATCATCGCGCACCAGGCTTTGCAGCAGCGCCCGCGACTTCGGTCCCGCCACCGACAGCCCGGTGTATTCCATTGCGCACGGCCGCACCGAAACGCCGAGCGGCGGCAAGTGCCGCTCGAACCAGCGCATGTAATAGGTTTCCGCCGCATAGGTGCCGACCAGGAAAATGTGCTCCTGCGAGACGCGACACATCGTGAAATCGCCGATCAGCTTGCCGCGCTCGTTCAGCATCGGCGTCAAGGCGATCCGGCCCACCGCGGGTACACGGTTCGCCATGACGTGCGACAGCCATTCAGCCGCGCCGGGCCCGCGCACGTCGAACTTGCCGTAGTTGGAAATCTCCAAAAGACCCACGCCGTCGCGCACTGCACGGCACTCGGCCGCCACGTGCGGATGGGAGTTCGAGCGCCGGAAGCTCACTTCGTCCCTGGCTTCCCCGGCGGTGGGCGCGAACCACAAGGGATGCTCCAACGCGCAGTAATCGCCGAACACCGCGTGCTGCGCCGCGAGCCTCTCGTAGATCGGCGTGGTGCGCAGCGGGCGGGCGGCGGGGAGTTCTTCGTTTGGAAAGCGGATGCTGAAGCGGCGCGAGTAGTTCTCGCGCACCTTGGCATTGGTGTAGGCCAGGGTGGTCCAATCGCCATAGCGTGCGACATCCATGCCCCAGATGTCGGCGCCCGGATCGCCCTCCACCATCCAGCGCGACAGCGCCAGTCCGACTCCGCCGCCCTGGCTGAAGCCGGCCATGACGCCGCAGGCAACCCAGAAATTCTTCAATCCCTTGATCGGACCCACCAGCGGATTGCCGTCCGGTGCGAAGGTGAAAGGTCCGTTCACCACCTTCTTGATGCCGGCTTGTCCGAGCGCGGGAAAATGCCCGAATCCCACGGCGAGGCTCGGGGCGATGCGATCGAGATCGTTCGGCAGGAGGTCCTGGCCGAAATCCCACGGCGTCGTCACGGGAGACCATGGCACGCCGGCACGCTCGTAGGTGCCCATGAGCATGCCGCCCCGTTCCTGGCGAATATAGATTTCGCCTTCGAAGTCGATGCAATGCAGCTGTTCTCTCGTGCCGGCGAGCTCCGGCATGTCGCCGGTGATCAGATATTGATGTTCCATGGCGAGAATCGGCAGCTCGAGTCCGACCATGCGCCCGACCTCGCGCGCCCACAGGCCCGCCGCATTCACCACGTGCTCGGCGTGGACGTTGCCGTGATCGGTGATCACATCCCAGGTACCGTCAGGCCTCGCCTTAAGATCCGTCACACCGGTTTTTCTGACGATTTGCGCACCGCCGATCTGCGCCGATTTGGCATAGGCGTGGGTCACCCCATACGGGTCCACATGGCCTTCGATCGGATCGTACATCGCGCCCGCGAAATGCTTCTTGTCCATGAGCGGAAACATCTTCGCCGCCTCGTCGACCGATATGATCTCGAGGTCCATCTTGAGGTATCGGCCGCGCGCCTTCGCCATCTTCAGCCAGTCGAGCCGCTCGCGCGTGCCGGCGAGCATGATGCCGCCGGTGATGTGCACGCCGCAGGACTGCCCCGAGATGCGCTCGATCTCCTGGTAAAGCTCGATGGTGTATTGCTGCAATTTGGCGACATTCGGATCGCCGTTGATGGTGTGCATGCCGCCCGCAGCATGCCAGGTCGAGCCCGACGTCAGCTCCGCGCGCTCGATCAGCAGCACGTCCTTCCAACCGATTTTGGTCAAGTGGTACAGGACGCTGGCGCCGACCACCCCGCCGCCGATCACCACCACTTTGGCATGACTCTTCATGGGATTTGCGATTTCATCGCCGTGCGATCACTCATTGGATACCGCCAAATGGATGCTGGAGGCCGACGACGACCCGCTGCCGAATCTCTCGATCAATTTTTCGAGCGCGATCACGTGCCGCGACAGCGCGCTCTGTGAGATCAGGAGCGCATTGGCGGCGGCGGTGAAGCTCGAGTGCTTGGCCACCCCCTCGAAGGCGCGCAGCGCGTTCAACGGTAGCCAGCGGCGATCGATGGTTGTCTTAGCCATGACTCTTCAAGGTGCCCAGGATTTGGTATAGCCGATGGCGCGCTTTTGATCCTCGACGATGGTTCGGGACGCCAGATACAAATGGTACGCGGCCCAAAAGCCGCTGGGAGCCAGGACCAGCAGCGCCAAGCGCAGGGATGCGGCATCGGTGGCGTGCGCTCCGGCGAACCGGTCGCTCAAGAATCCCACCACCCACGGCGCGACGATCAGGTTCAAAACGTTGGCGACCAGCAGTGATATGGCGATGAACATGTTGCGCATGTGGCAGGGCGCGAGATTGTTGAGCAAACCGAAGCAGGGTCCGATGTAAAAATAAATGGCGGGAATGAAAATGCAGAACATCAGTTTGCAGACCCAAAGATCATGCGTCCAATAGGCGATCATGGAGGGGACGGTGGTGAGGCCGATGCCGGCAGCAAGCAGCCACACCACGCGCCGCGGATCCGCCATGGTGGGCCGGGACAGGAGCCACGCCGTGCCGACCGTCGCGAGCGAGCCGCCCCACAGGTGAATGTCCCCGGTGACGGCGCCCGCTTGACCGACGTCGAGACTATAAGCCCGCTGCAGAAAGGTGGGCGTCCAGTAGATCAGGCCCCATCCCCACAGCGCGCACAGGCCGCCGCCCATCACCACGTGAAAGGCCGCCTTTTGACGCCAAAGAAATTTGAGCGATTCCCACAGCGAGGGTTTGATCTCATCGACGATCGCATCGAGTCGTCCGCGCGCCGGTTCGCGCACCGTCACGTAGACAATTATTCCGACGAGGAGCCCGGGAATACCGAGCGCGATGAATGCGGCGCGCCAGGTATAGGCATGCGCAACGGCGCCCGCCATATTGGCGCCCAACCACGCGCCGATCGGCGCGCCCAATGCCAACACCGTCATCGCCATCGGGCGGCGGTCGGCCGGAAAGTAATCCGAGACGATCGCGGTGGAGGGCGGCGTGCCGCCCGCCTCTCCGACGCCGACGCCGATACGCCCCAGGAGGAATTCCGCATAGTTGCGCGACAGCCCGCACAGCGTCGTGAATCCGGACCAGACGATCAGGGCGATCGCCAGGATGTTGCGGCGATTCGCTCGATCCGCGAGCCACGATATCGGGATCCCGAACGTGACATAAAAGAGGGCGAGCGGAGCGCCAGTGAGAAACGCCACGCCGGCATCGTCCAGGTGCAATTCGAGGCGAATCGGTTCGAGCACGGTGGACACCACATAACGGTCGGCGATGTTGATCGCGTAGATCAGGCAGGTCAGGATCAGTACGTACCAGCGCAGGATCGACGAGGGCGCTTGGGCTCGAGGGACGTCTATCGCGGTGCTGCTCAAGGTCGTGCCTACCCCGTTAGGTTCGATCGTGCGCACCATACAGGTTTCGAATACTGAATGCGACGGCCGGCGCGGCGGCCTCAAAATGTGATGGGCGAATCGGGAAATGGCATAGCGCCGATGGGGGATAGGATTAAGCTCTTGCCCAGTGGATAAATTCGAATACGTCATCATTGGTGCCGGTACCGCGGGCTGCGTCCTCGCCGATCGCTTGTCCGCGAGCGGGCGGAATCGCGTGCTCGTGTTGGAGGCCGGCGGCTCGGACTCGCGCTTTTGGATCAAGACGCCGATCGGCTACGGCTTTACGTTCGCCGACCCTTCAGTCAACTGGAAGTACCAGGCACTGCCAAGTCCCGGTCTCAATGGCCGCAGCATGTACTGGCCGCGCGGGCGCGTCATCGGCGGCTCGAGCTCGATCAATGCGATGGTGTACTGCCGCGGCATGCCGGCGGATTTCGACGACTGGCGGGATCTCGGCAATGACGGCTGGGGCTGGGAGGACGTGCGGCCGTATTTCGAGAAATCGGAGCGGCGCGTGGCGCCGGATGGGCATGCATCGACGCAGGGCCCGCTCGACGTCAAGGACGTCACGCCGTTTTTGCATCCGATGCGCACCAACTGGCTCGACGCCGCCGCGGAACTGGGCTTGCCGGTGACCGACGATTTCAACGGTGCGCAGCCGGAAGGGCTCGGCTGCTACCAAGTGTCGATTCGCGACGGCAGGCGCTGGTCGGCCGCCGACGCGTTCCTGCGCCCCGCCCTGCGGCGCCGCAACTTGAAGCTCGAAACCCAAGCCTGGGTGAGCAAGCTGCGCTTCGAGGGGCGCCGCGCGCTGGGCGTGGATTATGTAAAGGGCAATGAGCGGCGCCATGCCGCGGCCGCCCGCGAAGTGATCCTCTGCGGCGGCGCGGTCAACTCGCCGCAGCTTCTGCAGCTGTCCGGAATCGGGCCGGCAAAGGCATTGGCCGCTCACGGCATCGATCCGCTGCTCGACAATCCGGCGGTGGGCGGCCATCTTCAGGATCATCTCGCCGTCGTCTATTCCTTCAAGGCATCGCGGCCGACGCTGAACGATGAGCTGAATTCGCCGTTCGGGCAATTCATCGCCGGGGTCCGTTACCTCATCACGCGCCGCGGTCCGCTGGCATTGAGCGTCAATCACTGCGGCGGCTTCGTGCGCACGGACGCGAGCGCTTCGCGCCCCGACATGCAGTTGTACTTCAATCCGGTGACTTATGCGGCCGGCGATGCGGCGCGCACGCGCATCAAGCTCGACGCATTTTCAGGATTTTACCTGTGTTTCCAGCCCACCCGGCCGACCAGCACCGGCCGCATCGACATCGCGAGCGGCGACTTTCGCCGCGCGCCCGACATTGCGCCGAACTACCTGGCCACCGACAAGGACGTCGAGGATGTGTTGCGCGGCGGGCGGCTGATGCAAGCGCTGGCCCGCACCCGCTCGATCCGCGCCCTGATCGACAAGCCGCTCGAACCGGATCTTTGCCGGATGGGAGATGCGGAACTCATTGCCGATTTTCGCGCGCGCGCGGCCACGGTGTATCACCCGGTCGGCACCTGCCGCATGGGCAAGAACCCGGGTGAGTCGGTGGTCGATGCCGCGCTCAAGGTGCATGGAATCGAACGCTTGCGGGTGGTGGACGCATCGGTGTTTCCCACCGTGACCTCGGCGAATACCAATGCGCCGACGCTCATGGTGGCGCAGAAGGCCGCCGATTTGATCCTGGCGGCATGAACCGTAAAGAGGAAGAAAGGGAGCGATCATGAAACTCGACAGCGTCAAAGTATTCGTCGTGGGTAATCCGCCGCCCGCCTACGGCGGCCGCTACTTCGTCTTCTTGAAGCTCAGGACCGCCTGCGGTATCGAGGGGGTTGGCGAGGTCTATGCCGCGACCTTCGGGCCGAAGGTCATCGCCTCGATGATCGAGGATCTGTTCGCGCGACGGTTCGCAGGTCGCGATCCCTTCCGGATCGAGGCGATGTGGCGCGAGGCGTATGGCTCGGGCTTCAGCCTGCGCCCCGACCTGTCGCTCATGAGCGTGATCAGCGGTTTGGAGATGGCGTGCTGGGACATCGTCGGCAAGGCGGTCGAGCAGCCGATCTACAACCTCTTGGGCGGCCAGGTGCACGAGCGCCTGCGCAGCTACACTTATCTTTACCCGGCCGACGGCGAGGGCGATGAGTTCTATCACGATGCGGACGCTTCCGCGGAGCGCGCGGCGCAATACGTGAAGCAGGGCTTTACCGGCCTGAAGTTCGATCCCACCGGCGGCTACTCGGCCTACGATCCGCGCCAGCCGACCCAGGAAGCGCTGGAACGCACCGTGCGCCTGGTGCGCCTGGTGCGCGAGGCCGTGGGCCATCAAGCGGATCTGTTGGTGGGCACCCATGGCCAGTTCACCACCTCGGGCGCGATCCGCCTCGCCAAGCAGCTGGAAAAATACGATCCCCTGTGGTTCGAAGAGCCGGTGCCGCCGGAGATGCCGGAACAGATGGCGCTCGTGGCGCGCGGCACCAGCATCCCGATCGCCACCGGGGAGCGCCTCAATACGAAATATGAATTCGCGCGCGTATTGGCGATGGGCGCCGCCAATATCCTGCAAATGAATTTAGGCAGAGTCGGCGGCTTGCTCGAGGCGAAGAAAGTGGCGGCGCTCGCCGAGGTGCACTATGCGCAGATTGCACCGCACCTGTATTGCGGCCCGGTGGTCGGCGCCGCGAACATTCAGATCGCCGCCTGCACGCCGAATTTCCTGATCCTGGAGAGCATTCAGCAATGGGGCGGGTTTCACGCCCAGATCTTGAAGACCCCGATTCGTTGGGAGGCGGGTTATGTGATACCGCCAACCGCGCCGGGGTTGGGCGTGGAACTCGATGAGGCGGTGGCGCTCGCCCACCCGTACGCGGGCGGCCCATTGCATCTCGAGATGGCGGATCGCCCGCTCGGCTAAATGGAGGCACAGGCGATGCGTTACGGTTTCATCGGATTGGGGCATTTGGGAAAGCACTTGGCGGCGAATCTGGCGCGCGGCGGATTCGAGGTGGTGGTTTACGATTTGGACCGAAGCTCGGCCGATGCGGTGCTCGAGGCCGGTGCGACCTGGGCGCCGTCGGTGGCCGCACTCGCCAAATCCTGCGATTGCCTGATCACCTGTCTGCCCTCGCCCAAGGCCACGGCTGCGGTGCTCGAGGAGGCTCTGCCGGTCATGCGCTCCGGCAGCACCTGGATGGAGATGAGCACCAATGATTTCGCCGAGGTCGAGCGGCTTGCGGCACGGGCCGAGCGCCTAGGTATCGGGACCCTCGCCTGCCCGGTCACGGGCGGCGTGCATCGCGCCGAAGCCGGCGACATCACGGTATTGGTTGGCGGCGCGCAACAGGTGTACCAGTTGCACGAACCGGCCTTGAAGGCCATGGGCGGCCGCGTCATCCATTTGGGGGGCATCGAGCAGGCCGCGGTCACCAAGGTGGTCACCAACATGCTGGCCTTCATTCATTTGATCGCTGCCGGGGAAGCCCTGATGCTCTGTGCCAAGGCCGGCGTCGATCTGCGCGCGGGCTACGAGGCGATCGCGGCCAGCTCCGGCAATAGCTTCGTCCATGAAACCGAAAGCCAGGTGATTCTCAACGGCAGCTATAACATTGGATTTACAATGGATTTGGCCTGCAAGGACGCCGGGTTCGCCCTCGAGTTCGGGCGCCGCTTCGGTGTCCCCTTGAGGCTCGCGGGGGTGATGGAGCAGATCTTCCTCGAGGGACGGGCCCGCTACGGCGGCGCTGCCTGGTCGTCGATGATCGTGAAGCTTCTGGAGGATGCCGTCGGGACGCCGCTGCGCGCCCCCGGATTCCCCGCCCGGCTCGGGCCCCAGCATCGCTAGTGGGACTGAGCCGCCATGTCATCGAATATTCACATAGCTGATTCTAAATTGAGCATGCAGCGATGCTTGTTCACAACAAAATAGGGCTTCCGTTCTGCAGCGGCAATGTTATTCTTTGCGGCAAATACAAGTTCGCGTGGAGAGCCCATCCGGGCAATCCCAAGCTCGGCAATGAATTTACGTAAGGGGATGACAGCATGAATTCGAATCCAAGATTGTCCTATGCAATTGCCGCAATCTTGAGCGGCTCCGGGATGGGTGTGGGAGTCTCGCACGCGGCAACCACGACTGCGGGGAGCGATGCCGATTCGATCCAAGAAATCGTCGTGACCGCCCAGCGCCGCAACGAATCGATTCAGGACGTCCCCATCACGATTCAGGCGATCACCGGCGCGCAGCTGACCCAGCTCAACATCACCACCCTGGACGACCTGCTGAGGTACACGCCGAACGTGACCTTCAGCGGAAACGGCCCGGGCCAGGGCAATATTTTCATGCGTGGCCTCAGTTCCGGCGGCTCCGGCAACCAGTCGCAGTCGACCACGGCCCCGTTTCCGAACGTTGCCTTGTATCTGGATGACCAGTCGATGCAGTTCCCGGCCCGCAACAATGACGTCTACATGGTCGACATGGAGCGCGTCGAGGTACTCGAGGGCCCGCAAGGCACCCTGTTCGGCGGCGGTGCGCAGGCCGGTGCGATCCGTTACATCACCAACAAGCCGCAGCTCGATGTCACGAGCGGCAACGTGAATGCGGGCTACGGCTATACCTCCGGAGGCAATCCGAACTCCAATGCCAACGCAACGATCAATCTGCCGCTGATCGCGGACACGTTGGCGGTGCGCTTGACGGTGTTCAACGACGTTCGCGGCGGCTACATCTCGAACGTGCCGGGGACGATCTCCTTTCCCGGCAGTCCCATTGCGAACAACGCGAATTTGGTGGCATCGGACAGCAATCCGGTCACCTACACCGGTATGAGGCTCTCGGCACTTTACAAGATCAACGACGACTGGAACGTGCTCATCCAGCAGAACTATCAGAATATGCATGCGGACGGCTATTTCTACGATTATCCAAAAGACCCGAATGGAAGTGTTCTGGGTGCTTACCAGCTTACCGCCTTCACCCCGAACTACGACCACGATAAATACGAAAGCACCGCCTGGACGCTCAACGGCAGATTCGGCAACCTGGGCCAATTTGGCGACCTGAGATTCGTGTACACCGGCAGCTATCTGGACCGCAACATCGAGCAACAGGCCGACTATTCCAACTACCTGCGCAGCGGCGGCGGCCAGTACTACGCCTGCAGCGGGGTCGGCTCCGGAGGCCTTGGCGCCAAGACCACGCCGCACACTTGCTACGCGCCAGTCGGCAACTGGAACGATACCGTCAACAACACCCACCAGAGCCACGAGATTCGCCTCAGCACATCCGAGGATAATCGCCTGCGCGGCCTGGTCGGCGGCTTCTGGGAAGAGTTCAAGATCAAGGATCAGATGAACTTCAATTATCTGACCATTCCGCAATGCGATCCGGCCAACCTCGCCATTTCGGCGGGCGGCGGTCCGGGCTGCGTGTCCGCCGTCGGACCCATTCCCGGCAACTATGCGACCACTCCCGGCCTTCGATTGAACTCCGACACCGCATTCGGCGAAGACGTGCAGCGCGGTTACCGGCAGACCGCGTTTTTCACCTCCGTCGATTTCGATATCCTCCCGAAAGTACTGACCCTGACCGGTGGAACCCGCTACTTCCACTACGATGAGTTCGAGCAGGGTTCGGAGTTCTATACCACCACTCACGCCAACAACATACCCAACGGGGCCTGCATCGCGGCGGGCCATTGCGGCTTCGGCATCAACTTGAACAAGACCGAAGACGGCTTCAAGAGCCGCGCCAACCTGACCTGGCACGTGACTCACGACATCATGGCGTACTACACCTGGTCGCAGGGTTTCCGTCCGGGCGGCTTCAATCGAACGTCAAGTATGAATCTTGTCCCCTCGCTTGCGGGGGAGGCTTCGTACATAGCGGGGAATAAAGCGACCGAGCAGTACAACAAGCCGGCCGGTTACGGGTCAGACAAGCTGCTCAACAACGAGATCGGCATCAAGAGCGAATTCCTCGACCACCGAATCCAGGTCAATGCGTCCGTGTACAAGATGGATTGGAGCGACGTTCAGTTGTCGTTGTTCGACCCGGTACACCTCGGCAACACGACCTTCGTGGTCAACGGCCCAACCTACGAGGTCAAAGGCGTCGAGCTTCAGGTGGTCGCCCGCGTGGTCGAAGGGCTCACCGTTCAGGGATCGAGTGTGTGGAACAGCACCAACCAGACCAACGCGCCGTGTTTGTCGAGCAATCGCGTGTCGCCGGGCAACCCGACCCCGATCGGTAGCTGCATCACCCAGATCAACGGTCTGCCCTATACGAACCCGTACGGCGTACTCAATACCTCTCCGCCGTTCTCGCCGCCGCTGGAGTTCAACCTGCGCGCGCGTTATGACTGGACCATGGGCGACTACAAGCCGTTCGCGATGGTCGGTGCCAACCATATTGCCGGCATGCGCAACGAGCCGGCCAGCTTCCCGGGCGGCAGCTCCTCGTTCTGTAGTCCTGTGCCGACCACCACCCTGTGTCAATACACGATGCCGGGCTACACGACCTATGATGCGGCGCTCGGCGTGGCCAAGGACGCCTGGACGGTGCAGGCCACGGGCAGCAACATAACGAATGTCGGTGCCAGTACCAATACCTCCTCCGCTCAGTTCATCGAGTCGGCGGTGCCGCTGCGTCCGCGTGTAGTGACCCTGCAGGTTGGATATAAGTTCTGATCGGCTAGAGGCAGGTCCAAAGGCGACCGGCTGCGGGCGGTTGCAGTAGAATCAAGGGCGGACATTTGTCCGCCCTTTTTTTCATGAGCGCTTATGGATTCTACGGACGCCAAGACGGCCGCAGCGACGATTGCTTCCGAAGTATCCCGGATACGCGCGCTACTAAAAGAGCAGAAGTTTGCCGAGACGCTGGCCGCGGGTGAAGCGCTGCTCGCCACAGCTGCCGACCACCGCGATGTGCTGCTGTTTGTGGCCATTGCCCAACGATATCTGGGCCGAATCCCCGACGCCCTGAACACGCTCGATACCCTGGAGCGGCATCATCCGCGCTTCAGCCGTCTTTATGAGGAGCGCGGACACTGTTATGTCTTTAAGAAACAGGCGCCGCAGGCCATCGAGGCATTTCTCCGCGCGGTGAACATCAATCACGCGCTGCCGGCCAGCTGGCGCATGCTCGATGGCCTCTACCGCATGACGGGGCAGGCCGACAATGCCGCCATGGCGGCTAGCCATGTGGCGACCCTCCGCAATCTCCCGCGCGAGGTGGTGACCGCAACGGGATTATTCGAGGATGGCGATCTAGACGCAGCCGAGCCGCTGATACGCGCCTATCTGTTGGAGCACGGCAATCATGTGGAAGCCATGCGATTGCTCGCCCGTATCGGCATCGCGCGCCAGGTGTTCGACGATGCGGAACTGCTGTTGGCGGCAGTGCTCGAGCTCGCACCCGGCTATCGCGTTGCCCGCCGCGAATACGCGGCAGTGCTAGTCGAACTTCACAAGTACGACCAGGCGCGTCGTGAGCTCGACCGGCTTCTCGCGGAGGAGCCCGAAAACCGCCTGGTGAAGACACTGTATGCCACGAGTTGCGTCGGAGTCGGCGAACACGAGCGGGCCATCGATCTCTACCGGGAACTGCTCCTCGGGACGCCAGAGAATGCCGATCTGCATCTGTCGATCGCCCATGCGCAGAAGACTCTGGGCCGGCGTCAGGAAGCCATCGAATCCTATCGGAGGGCCGCAGCCTGCCGGCCGAACTTCGGCGACGCCTATTGGAGTCTCGCCAACCTCAAAACCTACCGGTTCACGGATGACGAGATGGCCCGGATGCGCGCCGCGGAATCCTCGCCGACCACCGCGCTCGTCGATCGTTATCACCTGTGTTTCGCGCTCGGCAAGGCGCTGGAGGACCGCGGCGAATTTGCGGAATCCTTTCGCTATTACGAACTGGGCAATGCGCTGAAGCGACATGAAAGCAAGTATCGTGCCGAATTCGTCGAGAACAATACGCGTCAGCAGATCGAGGTCTGCACCCGGGAATTTTTCGCCGCGCGACGAGGCGTGGGCGCGCCGGACGGGTCGCCCATATTCATCGTGGGATTGCCGCGCTCCGGATCGACTCTGCTCGAACAGATCCTCGCCTCGCACTCCGAAGTCGAGGGCACGCAGGAACTCGCCAACGTCCAGCAGATCGTCGCAAAACTTCGGGGCCGGGATCCGGATCTGAACAATCCCCGCTACCCGCGAATACTTGCGGAGTTGGAACCTGAGGATTTTCTGAAGCTCGGCGAGGAGTATCTTGCCGGCACCCGCATCTACCGCACCGGCAAGCCCTTCTTCATCGACAAGATGCCGAACAATTTCCGGCACATCGGGCTCATTCACCTGATGCTGCCGAATGCCCGCATCATCGACGCGCGGCGTGAACCGATGGCCTGCTGTTTCAGTAATCTGAAGCAGCTGTTTGCCCAGGGCCAAGAGTTCACCTATGGCATCGAGGATATCGCGCGTTATTACCGGACGTACCTGGAGCTGATGCGGCACTGGGATGGCGTGCTCCCAGGTCGCGTTCTTCGCATACATCATGAGGATGTGGTCGAGGATCTCGCGGGCAGCGTGCGGCGCATCCTTGATTTCTGCGGTCTTGATTTCGAACCGCAATGCATCGAATTCCACAAGACCGAGCGTAGCGTGCGCACTGCGAGTTCGGAGCAGGTTCGCCAGGCCATTTTTCGCGAGGGACTCGATCAGTGGAAACATTTCGAGCCGTGGCTCCAGCCGCTCAAAAATGCCCTCGGCGACGCCCTGAATCGCTACCGTGATGAATAGGGCGAGCATGCAAGCGGGTCGAAACGATCCGTGCCCCTGCGGTAGCGGCAAAAAATACAAACGCTGCTGCGGCCTTCCGGCCGCCGCGGCACCGCCCCCCGAAATTCTGGATTCGCACCAGATCGGCGCGCTGGTCGGGCTGGTGAATCAGGGGCATTTGAATGAGGCGGAACACCAAGCGCGTGCGCTGCTGACCATGCATCCCGACCTCGGGACGCTGTGGAAGATCCTGAGTGTGGCGCTCGTGCGGCAAGGCAAAGACGCGTTGCAGGCGTTGCGCAGAACGACAGAGCTGATGCCGCACGACGCCGAAGCCCACCGCAATCTGGGCGCCGCCTTGCACGATCGCGGACAGTGGGCGGAAAGCCTGGGGAGCTTGGGTCGGGCGCTTGCCATCCAACCGCACGACGTGCAGGCACTGGTCGATTCAGCCAACGCCCTGAAAGCACTCGGACGAGCGGGTGAAGCGGTTCCACTCTACCAACGCGCCTTGCAGCTTGAGCCCCGCCTGGTCGAGGCGCAAAACAATCTCGGGAACGCGTTCCTCGAACTCGGCCAATATGACGAGGCTGTTGGCAGTTACCGGCTTGCGGTCGAGATCAAGGCGGACGATGCGCAAATACACTGCAATCTGGGCAACGCGCTTCGGCAACTCGGGCGATTGCAGGAGGCCATGAACAGCAGCCGGCGGGCGATCGCGCTCGACCCGACTTTGAGCGTCGCGCACAATAACCTCGGGCTCATCCTGGCGGCGCTGGGGCATCTCGAGGAGGCCGTAGCGAGCTACCGGCGGGCACTGACGCTGAACGCCAACGATGTGGAGGCGCTGAACAACCTCGGGAATGTGCTGCGCGACCTTGGCGAACCTCGCGAAGCCGCATCCCTCTATGCCCGCGCCATCGAACTCGAGCCAGGGCATGCCGCGAACCACTGCAACCTGGGACACGCGCTGCTCGAATTGCGACGCATCGATGAGGCCGTGGCCTGTTACACCCACGCTCTGGCGCTCGAGTCGCGTTACGCGCTCGCCCATTTGAGCCTTGCTACGGCGCTGCGCCTGCTGGGCCGTGCAGCCGATGCGGAAGCAAGCTGCCAGGCCGCACTGGCCATCGATGCGAACTACGCCGAAGCACTGGCTCTGCTCGGTGAACTGCGCGCCGACCGAGGCCGGTTTTCCGAAGCCGAGGAATTATTCCAGCGAGCGATCGCCATCAATCCGGATTTTCCCTTCGCGTTTTTCAGCATCGCGACGCATCGCAAAATGACGGGCGACGATAGCGCCTGGCTTAAGGGCGCGGAAAGGTTGCTTGCAAAGCGGCTGCCGCTGCGACACGAGATCAGTCTACGCTATGCGCTCGGCAAATACTTTGACGACCTGCGGCAATATGAGAACGCCTTCAGTGAATATCGGCAAGCGAACGAACTGACCAAGCGCTATGGATCAAGGTACGATCCGGCGAAACTGACTCGACGCGTCGATGAGATCATCTCAAACTTCGATGCGGCGTTCATACGCCAGCTTCAGGCCGGCGTCGCTAACTCGGAGCGCGCGGTCTTCATCATCGGCATGCCGCGATCGGGCACCTCGCTGACCGAGCAAATCCTCGCCTCCCACCCGGCAGCATATGGCGCCGGGGAGTTGACCTTCTGGGGTTCCGCCTTCGCCGAGTGCGAAGCGGCAGGGCTCAAAAGCCCCGCCGCTGCGAGTCGCATAGCGGGCATGGCACGCGATTACCTGGATCGCCTGGCCGCCCTATCGGGCGGTGCGCTGCGGGTGATCGACAAAATGCCCGTCAATTTCTTATACGCCGGACTGATCCACGCCGCGCTCCCGCAGGCGCGCATCATTCACATGCAACGCCATCCCATCGATACCTGTTTGTCGATTTACTTTCAGAATTTTTTTGAAATGGGTCCCTACGCCAATGATTTTGACAATCTGGCGCACTACTACGGTGAATACATCCGCATCACCGATCACTGGCGTGCCGTGCTTCCTGCGCCGACGCTGCTGGAGATTCCTTATGAGGCGCTGATCGACGATCAGGAGGGTTGGACCCGCCGGATGCTGGACTTCGTTGGTCTGCCGTGGGATCCAAAGTGCCTGGATTTTCATCGGACGGATCGCGTCGTCATCACGACCAGCAAATGGCAGGTCCGGCAAAAAATCAATGCCGCATCGGTGGGGCGCTGGAGAAATTACCAGAAATTCCTCGGACCGCTGCGCGGCTTGATGAAGTGACCAATTTCAGACCCGTGCGCGCCCTGCTCTTCGATCTCGACGGCACCTTGGTCGACGCCGAGACCCAGACCAACGAGGCCGTCGAGGCCATCGTCGCGCAACACGGCATTGCGGGTTTTACGCTTCCCGCCACGGAGACGCATGGCCGTACCTGGGGGCATGTGGCCGAGATGATCCGCGCGCGGACCGGGATCGGCGTGCCGGCGGCCGTGTTGGCCGCCGAGCTGCTCGCGCACTGGAACGCGGCCACGACGGCGGCGAAGCCTCTTCCAGGAGCCGCAGAGGCGCTGCGAGCGGCCGCGGCCCGTCGGCTCAAGCTCGCCGTCGTGTCCTCCAGCCCCCGTGCCGTGATCGATCGGTTTCTCGCAATGCTCGGGGCCGAAGAGCTGGTCGAGCCATTCGCCCGCATCGGCGGCGACAATGTGCGCAATGGCAAACCCGATCCGGAGGGTTTCCTGATGGCGGCACGCGCGCTTGAAGTCGATCCCGGCGACGCGCTGGTATTCGAGGACAGCCGCGCAGGCTTGCTTGCGGCGCGAGCCGCCGGCATGCGATCCATGTTCGTTACCTGCTGCGCGGATGATATTGCCGGGAATGCCGCGCTCGCCACGGCCATCCTGACCCACTACGGTACCTTGCCGCCCGCCTTCTGGGACCAGCTGGTCTGCGGAACCCTGGATCTCGACGGCCGATCGTTTAGGTGACCACCGCGCATGCATCTGCTGACTGTTTATTGTCAACAATCGACAATCATGATAACGTTCCATCCCTTGCCCACAACCGAATACGCCGATGGCACAAACCGCCGCGCCCACCGCGCTCCAACTGGTGCAATCAAACTCGCTCCCGGCACTGGTGCACGCCGAGATCGAGCAACTGATCCTGCAGGGAGAGCTCGCTGTCGGCCAACGCGTCAATGAGAGCGAACTGGCGACGCGATTCGGGACGAGTCGCGGTCCGATTCGGGAGGCGCTGCGGGCGCTAGAGGAATCCGGCCTGGTGCACTCGCTTAAGAATCGCGGTGTATTTGTCCGCGAAATCTCCATCGCTGAAGCGGACGAGATCTATGACGTCCGCGAAGCGCTCGACCAATTGATCGGTCAGCGGGTTGCCGAGCGCGCCACGGCGGTGCAGCTTTGCGAGCTCGAGGCGCTGGTCGCGAAGATGGATGAGGCGACCGCCATGCAGGATATCAAGTGCTACCATGCCCTGAATTTGAAGTTTCACGACATGTTGGTTGAGTTCGCGGGTAATGCCCGCCTGACGGAGAGTTACCGAGTGCTGACCAAGGAGCTGCTGCTGTTTCGCCTTCGCGGGCTGCAGGACGGCGGCGGGTTCGCGGTTTCCAACACCGAGCACAGAGCTGTCGTGAAGGCCGTCGCCGCACGTGATGGCGCCCGGGCCGGCCGCTTGTTGCGCCAACATGCGGCAGCCAGTCGCGCCCGAATGCACAAGGCGGCCGCCATCGGTGCGAAATGATCCTCGATCACTGCCGCAGACCGCTACCGGCCGCGGCTCTCACGGGAGTACAGAACTTGTCAACCGACATCGCTGTAAACGGCCGGCACTACCGCTGGATGGACCGTCCGCTGGTCGTGGTGTGCGTCGACGGCTGTCAGTTCGAGTACATCACGGCCGCCGTGGCGGCCGGAGCGGCGCCCTTTCTCGGCCGACTGCTCGCCGGCGCCGGGACCTCGATCATCGCCGACTGCGTCATGCCGAGCTTCACCAACCCCAACAATTTGTCGATCGTGACCGGTGTGCCGCCCGCGGTGCACGGGATATGCGGCAACTATTTCTTCGATTCCGAGCGTGGCGAAGAAGTCATGATGAATGATCCGCGCCATCTGCGAGTCGGTACGATCCTCGCGGCATTTTCACAAGCCGGCGCAAAAGTCGCGGTGATCACGGCGAAGGACAAGCTGCGCAAACTCTTGGGTCACGGGATGCAGGGCATTTGCTTCTCCTCCGAGAAGGCCGACCAAGTCACCTTGGCCGAGAACGGCATAGAGAAGGTGCTCGACCTCGTCGGCATGCCTCTGCCATCCGTATACAGCGCGGCGCTATCGGAATTCGTCATGGTCGCAGCCGTCAAGCTGATGGAGCGCGAGCGGCCCGACCTGATGTACTTGTCCACGACCGACTATATCCAGCACAAAGCTGCCCCCGGCACGCCGGCGGCCAACGATTTCTACGCGATGATCGACCGGAATCTCGCGCGACTCGACCAACTTAACGCCACGATTGTCCTCACCGCCGATCACGGCATGAACGCCAAACATGATGCGGACGGCCGGCCCAACGTGATTTACCTGCAGGACACTCTCGACGCCTGGATCGGCAAAGGCGAGGCACGGGTGATCCTACCGATCACCGACCCGTATGTCGTGCACCACGGTGCGCTCGGATCCTTCGCCCTCGTGTACCTCCCCGCAGCCGTGGCCCAGCGCGCGATTGTCGAACGGATCGCGGCGCTTCCCGGAATCGAGTCGGTGCTGGGGCGCAGCGAAGCCGCCGCGCGGTTCGAGCTGCCGGCGGACCGTATCGGCGATCTCGTGGTCGTGTCACGACTGGACACGGTGATTGGCACCAGCCGCGATCGGCACGATCTGTCCGGGCTCGACGTACCGCTGCGCTCGCACGGCGGTACGTCGGAGCAGAAAGTACCGCTGCTCGTCAATCGCAGCGTGGGCAACCAGCCTGAATCGCGTCGCTGGCGCAACTTCGATGCGTTCGACCTGGGTCTGAACCTCGCGCCTCGCGCCTCGTAGCAGCGTTCAATGTCCGCCAGCGTCACCCATTCCCGACCGCGCGAACCGATTCGTGAGTCGCTGCGCATCGCGGGCGAGAAAGTCTCGCATGACCGGGTCATTGAGATTCGCCATCCCTACAGCGGCGAACTGGCCGGTACCGTTCCGAAGGCCACCCCCGGCGATGTCAAGCGAGCCCTGCGGATTGCCCGCAGCTTCCGCTCCGCGCTCACGCGCCACGACCGCTACCAGATCCTCATGAAAGCGGGTGCCATCATCGCTTCAAGGCGCGATGATCTGGCACACCTCATCACGCTGGAGTCCGGCCTGTGTCTTAAGGACTCGCATTACGAGGTCGGCCGTGCCTCGGATGTCTTGCTATTCGCCGCCAACCAGGCCCTGGTCGACGACGGCGAAGTGTTCTCGTGTGATCTCACCTCGCATGGGAAAAGCCGCAAGGTCTATACCTTGAAGGAGCCGCTGCTCGGCGCAATCACCGCGATCACTCCGTTCAACCATCCCCTGAACCAGGTGATCCACAAAGTGGCTCCCGCCGTGGCCACCAACAACCGTGTCGTACTCAAACCCAGCGAGAAGACGCCGCTGACCGCGTTTGCGCTCGCAGACATCCTGTATGAGGCAGGGCTACCGCCAGAAATGCTGTCGGTGCTGACGGGCGACCCGGCCGAAATCGCTGATGAGCTGTTGACGAGCGCGGACGTTGACCTCGTCACCTTCACCGGCGGCGTGTCGATCGGCAAGTACATTGCCGCCAGGGCCGTCTACAAGCGCCAGGTGCTTGAACTGGGCGGGAACGATCCGATCATCGTGCTCGAGGATGCGGATCTCGACGAAGCAGCAACACTGGCGGCGAGCGGATCCTACAAGAACTCCGGCCAGCGCTGCACCGCCGTCAAGCGCATGCTCGTTCAGGAGACCGTGGCCGACCGCTTCGTCGAACTGCTCGTCGAGAAGACGCGCGCCGTCAAGTACGGCGATCCGTTCGACCCCATGATGGATATGGGCACGGTGATCGATGAAGCATCGGCGCGGCGATTCGAGGCAGTAGTGGACCAAGCGGTGGCCGGCGGCGCCAGACTGCTGATGGGCAATGTCAGGCACGGCGCGCTGTACTCACCGACCGTACTCGATGGGATCACACCCGACATGACGGTCGTGCGCCACGAGACCTTCGGTCCTGTCTCGCCCGTGATCCGCTTCAAGACCGTGGACGAGGCGATTCGCATCGCCAACGGAACCGCCTACGGTCTGTCGTCTTCGCTCTGCACCAACCGCATCGACTTGATCACCCGCTTCGTCCGAGAATTGCAGGTCGGCAGCATGAACGTGCGCGAAGTCCCGGGCTACCGGCTCGAGATGACGCCGTTCGGGGGCATCAAGGACTCGGGTTTGGGCTACAAAGAAGGCGTACTAGAAGCCATGAAGAGTTTCTGCAACACCAAGACTTATTCACTGCCCTGGTAAGCACATGGGCAGTACCGTCATTCTCGATCTGATGGGCGGAATCGCACTGCTTCTCTGGGGACTGCACATGGTCCATAGCGGCGTCGTCCGTGCATTCGGCGCCGATCTGCGGCGTCTGCTTGGAATTGCACTTCAGAACCGGTTTCGCGCTTTTCTAACAGGCGCATTTGTCACAGCCGTGTTGCAAAGCAGTACGGCAACCGGATTGATGGCCGCCTCCTTCGTTACCGCCGGCACTGTGGATCTGGTTCCCGCCTTGGCCGTCATGCTCGGTGCCAACGTCGGTACCACGCTGGTGGTACAGGTCTTGTCTTTCAATATTGCGGTGGTCACGCCCGTGTTATTGCTGATGGGTGTGATCGCATTCAAGCGCGGTGGTCGGACCCGGACGCGCGATCTGGGACGTGCCGCGATCGGGATCGGTCTGATGTTGCTGGCGCTCCAGATCTTCCTCGGCGCTCTGACTACGACGGAAAGTTCCCCTGCCGCGCGTGCGCTGCTGAGTGCGATCACGAGCCAGCCAATTCTGTGCTTGGCTGTCGCGGCGGCCATGACGTGGGCTGCGCACTCCAGCGTGGCCGTCGTGCTGGTCGTCATGTCGCTCGGGGCCGCTCACCTCATCTCCCCGACGACAGTGCTCGCCATGGTACTCGGCGCGAACTTAGGCAGCGCCCTTAACCCCCTGATCGAGGCCAGCCAACCGGGGAATCCGGCCAGCCGGCGTCTGCCGATCGGTAATCTCGTAACGCGCATCGTCGGTTGCGCGCTCGTGCTCCCGTTTCTGCATCCGATCGCCGACACACTCAGGCGGTACGAGCCTAACCCGGCGCGGCTGGCAGCGGATTTTCATACCGCTTTCAACATATTGCTCGCGCTCCTGTTCATCGGCCCCCTCGATTGGGTGGCCCAACAACTCACGCGCTGGCTGCCGGACCAGGCGAAGGCAACGGACCCGGGCACGCCCATCTATCTCGACGCATCGGCGGCTGGCGCCCCCGCCGTCGCGCTGGTCTGCGCCGCGCGCGAGGTCCTGCGGATGGGCGACCTGATTGAGACGATGCTGCGGCAGGCGATGACGGCGATTTTGACCAATGACCGGAAACTGGTTGCCGAGATCAGCCGCATGGACGACGCTGTCGACAGCCTCAATGAGGCGGTGAAGCTGTACGTGACGCGAATGACCCGCGACAGTTTGGACGACCGTGACGGCTATCGCGCCATGGAGATCGTTTCATTCTCAATCAATCTTGAGCATGTTGGCGACATCATCGACAAGAATCTGATGGACCTTGCGGCCAAGAAAATCAGACGCGGCATCACGTTCTCCAAGGAGGGTGAGGCTGATCTCGTTGAATTTCACCGGCAAGTCGTCGACAGCCTGAAACTTGCGGTCGGCATCTTCATGTCGGGCGAAATGGTCGTCGCCCGTCGACTGATAGCGGCAAAGACGGAGCTGCGTGAGAAGGAATTCGCGGCCGCTGAGCGGTATCTGGTGCGCTTGCGCGAGGGGACGCCGGAAACGATCGAATCGTACTCGCTCGATATGGATATTTTGCGCGATCTCAAGCGTGTCCACTCGCACCTTTGTTCGGCGGCTTACCCCGTCCTCGAGCGCGCGGGCGCGCTCCAGCGCAGCCGTCTCAAGGACTCCGCGTCCGGCCGGCGCAAGGCCGCGGCAAACCGCCTACTCCCGAACAAACCAGGCGAACACTGATCCAGCTGCGGATTTAAATGCCCAAAATGGGGATTCCATGACCGACCCGATACTGCTGACACCCGGCCCCCTCACGACCTCGGCGGACACCAAGTCCGCGATGCTCTCGGATTGGGGATCGTGGGATGGCGCTTTCAACGCGCTGACCGCGTCGGTGTGTCGCGATCTCGTTTCCATTGTCAATGCGCAAAGCGACCACGTCTGTGTGCCGCTGCAGGGCAGCGGCACCTTCGCGGTCGAAGCGGCGCTCGGCACGCTTGTTCCAAAGGGTGGCAAGGTTCTCGTTCCGGACAATGGCAGCTACTGCAAGCGCATCGTGAGGATTCTGGGCTGTCTGGGCCGCGACGCGGTCGTCCTGTCGCATGGCGAGCAAGAGCCGGCCGACCCCACGCGCATCGAATCCGCGTTGGCGGCGGATCCCTCGATCACGCATGTCGCACAGGTGCACTGCGAGACCGGTACCGGGATCCTGAATCCACTGCCGGCGATCGCGACGATCGTGGCAAATCACGGCCGCGGCCTGATCGTTGATGCGATGAGTTCCTTCGGCGCCATCCCCATCGACGCTCGGACCGTCCCCTTCGACGCGCTGATCGCGGCGTCCGGGAAGTGTCTCGAGGGCGTACCCGGCATGGGCTTCGTGATCGCGCGGCGCACGTCGCTGGCGCGCTGCGGCGGCAACAGCGGCTCGCTCGCCATGGACCTGCTCGACCAGTGGCTGTACATGCAGAAAACCGGTCAGTGGCGCTTCACGCCGCCGACCCACGTCCTTGCCGCTCTGCGCGCCGCAATGGATCAATACCTGGCGCAGGGTGGACTGCCCGCTCGGTTGGCACGTTACTCCGAGAATTGCGCCGCCTTGGTTTCGGGAATGCGGGCGCTCGGCTTCAAGACATTCTTGCCGGACGACCTGCAAGCACCAATCATCGTCACATTCCACGCTCCACCCGATCCGGCCTACGACTTTGGCGAGTTCTACGCCCTAGTGCGCGCGCGCGGATTCATTCTCTACCCGGGCAAGTTGACGGCCGTCGATACATTCCGGGTCGGTTGCATCGGCGCGATCGGCGCCGATACCTTGAGGCAGGCGGTGGCCGCCGTCGCCGATGCCCTGCGCGAGATGGGAGTCCGCCGGCTGGCATAGGAGCCACCTCGTTGCCGCCCCACGGAGTCTCGCGAAAGACGCCCTATCCCCCGGGGCGCCGCAGCATTGGGTCGAGTTCGGCATCCGAGCCCCGCCGAGTCCGCCAACGGGTCACAATTGCGCCCGCGGCACCCAGGGCTGCGAATAGACCCGCGACTTGCACATTATAATAGACGATCGCGACCAGCGAGACGATGGCGATCACCAGCGCCGTCATCGGGAACAGGGGATAAAGCGGTGCTCGAAACGGCCGCTCGAGTTGCGGCTCCCTGCGTCGCAGACGCATCAGGCTCACGAGGCTCATGATGTACATCACGATTGCGCCGAGCGCGGACATCGTGACGATGCTCGCTGTGAGCGGCTGGCCCGCAATGCTGATCAACTTGTCGGAGTAAATGGCTGCGATACCCACCGCGCCGCCCGCAAGGATGGCTAAGTGCGGGGTTCGCCAGCGCGGATGGATGGCGGCGAGCACTTTTGGCAGCAGACCCGCCCGGGCCAGCGCGAATATCTGGCGGGAGTATCCTAGGATGATGCCGTGGAATGACGCAATGAGGCCGAGCAGGCCGATCCAGACCAGCAGATGCAGCCAGCCGCTGTTGGCGCCGACGACGATCTTCATCGCCTGCGGCAACGGATCGTTGATGTTGGCGAGCGCTTTCCAGTCCCCGACGGCACCGGCGAAGATCATGGTGCCGAACGCGAGCGCTATCAGAGTCAGGATACCGCCTATGTAGGCCCGCGGGATGGTCCGCTTCGGGTCCTTGGCCTCTTCCGCAGCCATGGCCGCGCCCTCGATCGCGAGGAAGAACCAGATCGCGAACGGGATGGCGGCGAAAATACCGCCGATCGTCGCCACCGACGGTCGGTCGCTGCCGGCCCAGCCGCCCGCCGTGAAATGTGCCCAGGTGAAGCCGCCCGAGACCACGCCCATGAATACCAGCAACTCGCCAATGGCGAGCACGGTCACGATGAGTTCGAACGTCGCGGCGATCGTCACGCCGGCGATGTTCAGCGCCATGAAAATGAAGTAGGCGCCGACCGCGGCGGTGCGTGCGTCCAGTCCGGGAAACTGCACGTTGAGGTACGCCCCGATCGCCAATGCGATCGCCGGCGGAGCGAACACGAACTCGATCAGCGTCGAGAAGCCGGCCACGTATCCGCCGACCGGTCCGAAAGCGCGGTAGCTGTAGGCGAACGGACCGCCCGCATGGGGTATCGCGGTGGTGAGCTCCGTGAAGCTGAAGATGAACGTGGTGTACATGACAGCGATGAACACGGTCGTGACCAGGAAGCCTAGAGTTCCAGCCTGCGCCCAGCCGTAGCTCCAACCAAAGTACTCGCCGGAGATAACCAGCCCGACTGCGATTCCCCACAAGTGTAGGCCGCTGAGCGTCCTCTTGAGGCCCATGACGTTTTCAGACATGTTGCATCTTTGGAGACAGCACCTCGGTGTGCAGCCAATTGCGGATTTCGAGTAGGCGCAGCGCTTCGATACGCATGGCGCTGCCCAATCCGTGCTTCCAGAGAAGCGGCGCGTCGGATGGGTTTGCCTGCAAGGCACAAAGTTCGGCGGCAAACGCCGCAAGCGCCGGCCCGTCGCGGAACAACCCTTCGGTGACCAACGTCTCACCGTAGCGCTCGGCCGCCGCTGCAATGTCGCGATAATCGTACTCCGGGTGGTACTGCACTCCCCAGAAGGTGCCGCGTCCGTAGGTAAATGACGCCGCTTGGATCCCAAAATCATTGATCGCCAGTGTCGCGGCGCCGGCCGGCAGCGAGGCGATTTCATCGCGATGAATGGTGGGCGCTTCGAACACGACGGGCTTACCGGCAAACAAATGGTGATCCCGACCGGCGTCGGTGAGCAGAATGCGCCGGGCGAACCCAAACTCACGGCCTCGCGGGTTGGCGCGCACCTCGCCGCCCGCGGCGGTGACCGCCACCTGCAGGCCCCAACAGCTTCCGAAGAACGGCACGCCGGCGGCAAACACGGCCTTGGCGAGTTCGATCTGGCGCCTCACCGGCGCCCCGCCGTTGTAGATATTGAGTGCCGATCCGGTCATCGTGACACCGTCGTAGTTCTCGAGGCCGACGCCCGGCGGAAGCGCAGCGCCGTCGGCCGTCGCCACGATGTCGATGCGCAGCGAGGGGTCGATACGGTGCAACACTCTCGCGTACCCGACTCCCGAGTCATACCCTAGCGCCGCAAGCTGCCGCGCGCGAATTTCGGCGACGTTGCCGTCGATGATCAGGATCCTCGGACCCATCACGCGGCGGGATCCACGGCCTCGATCCTTCCCTCCACCGCCGCCCGAAAAATGCGTTCCAACTGCGCGGCATCGACCGGGATCGGGTTGCCGCCGGCCGACGGATCCATCGCCGCTTCGCGCCCGATGATCGCGGCCTTGTCGGCACTGACGCCTATTTTGGCCAGCGAATGCGGTATTCCGAGTTCGCGGCGCAGCTCCATCACCCATGCGAAGAATCCCTCGAAGCCGCGCGCAGGCAGCTCGAGCACGCGCGCAATGATGTCCGTCTTATCGGCGATCGCCGGCCGGTTGAATCTCATGACATAGGGAAGGATGACTGCGTTCGTCAGCCCGTGGTGGGTGTTGAACCAGGAACCGACGGGGTGCGCTATCGCATGCACGCCGCCGAGACCTTTCTGAAAAGCCGTCGCGCCCATCGAGGCGGCGGCCAGCATCTGTGCGCGCGCTTCGATGTCCTGGCCGTCGGCGCACGCGCGCGGCAAGAATTGACGGATGAGCCGCATCCCCTCGAGTGCAATGCCGTCCGCCAGCGGGTGGAACCCTGGGGCGCAAAATGCCTCGAAGCAATGCACGAATGCGTCGATACCCGTGGCTGCGGTCACCGCGCGCGGCAGTCCGACCGTGAGTTCGGCGTCTAAAATGACGATACGCGGCATCATCTGCGGGTGGAAGATGATTTTCTTCTGGTGCGTCTCCTCGTTGAGGATGACGCCGGCGCGGCCGACTTCTGAACCGGTGCCTGCGGTGGTCGGTACCGCAACGACCGGCGCGATGCCGGCCGGATCCGCGCGCGTCCACCAGTCGCCGATGTCCTCGAAATCCCATAGCGGACGGGTCTGTCCCGACATGAACGCGACGACCTTGCCGGCGTCGAGTGCCGAGCCGCCGCCAAATGCCACGACACCGTCGTGGCCGCCGGCGCGGTAAGCCCGCAGGCCGGCTTCGACGTGGCTAAGGGCCGGATTCCCCCGCACCGCGCCGAACAGCGCCGCATCCTGGAGAGCGGCTAGCGCACTCTTGATCATCGGGGCGCCAACCAAGCCTTCGTCGGTGACGATGAGCGGGCGTTTGATGCCGGCTGACGCGCATGCCTTGCCAAGCTCGGCGATCCGGCCCGGGCCCGCCCAGATCGTCGTCGGATAATTCCAATTGCCGCGCAGAATCATGCTCATGTGGTTAACCTGAAGTGATAGGACTTCGGCCGCGTCAGCTGCTCAAAGCCGACCCGTGACAAGGTGCAGCCGCGCCCCGATTTTTTGACGCCGGTCCAGGCGAGAGCAGGATCGAGATAGTCGCATCGGTTCAGGAAGACCGTGCCCGTCTCGAGCGCGTCACCCAGCGCTTCGGCGCGCGCCGCGTCCGCCGAGAAAATGGCGGCCGTCAGACCGAACTCGCTGTCGTTCATCAGCCGCACCGCCTCTTCGTCCGAATCGACCTTCATGATGCCGACCGCGGGCCCGAAGGTCTCTTGCCGCATGATCGTCATGGTGTGATCGACGTCGACCAGCACTTGCGGCGCGAGGTACGGTGTTCCAGGGACAGACGCCGCGAACAACGACTCGTCGATCAGCTGCGTGGCCCCGCGGGCGACGGCATCCCGTACCTGGGAGCGGACGGCTTCAGCGGCGGATGTACGCACGACGGGCCCGATCGTCGTTTGCGGATCGAGCGGCGAGCCCAGCCGGTACTTGTTGGTCAGATCGACGACGCCCGCGACGAATTCCCCGTAACGCGCTGCAGCCACGTAAATCCGTTTGATGCCGCAGCAGGATTGGCCGGCGTTGAAAAAGGCGCCGTCCGTCAGCGTTTCGATTGCGTGCGCGAGATTGGCGTCGGCGCGTACGTAGGCGGGGTCCTTGCCGCCGAGCTCGAGCCCCGCCGTCGCAAAACCTGCGGCCGTCGCCGCAACGACTGCGCGCCCGCCCGACACGGAGCCTGTAAAGCACACGCTCGCGACGCGCGGGTCGCCCATCAAGCGCGCCGTGTCGCCGTGCGACAGGTGCAGGTATTCGAATACGCCAGCCGGAACACCGGCGCTCGCGAATGCCTCGAGAAAGCGCTCGGCGCACAGCGGCGTCTGGTGCGAATGCTTGAGCACTACCGCGTTTCCGGCAATCAGCGCCGGCAGCACGGCGTTCACGGCCGTCAGGTAAGGGTAATTCCAGGGTGCCACGACCACGACCACACCGAGCGGGACCCGCTTGATCTGACGCCGGAAGCCGGCTTTCTCGCCGGGCTGGATCGCGACCAGCGCTTCGGCAGCGACCTGAAGCATATATCGTGCGCGCTCCTCGAAGCCGCGGACCTCGCCGGGCGCGTGACCAATGGGACGCCCCATCTGCCAGGTGATTTCGGTGGCAATGTCGCTCCTCTTGGCAACGAAGGCGTCGATGGCCCGGCCCAGAATCTCGCAGCGCGCTGCCAGCGTCAATGAAGCCCACGCGCGCTGGGCGGCTCGGGCGCGGTCGAGCGCGCGATCCACGTCGGCGGCAGTCGCAAGCGGCCGTTCGACATAGACCCGGCCGTCGATGGGGCTGATGGTTTTCAGTCTCTCGACCATGCAGGTACTCAAATAATCTCGAAATATCGCGCGAGTTCCCAATCGGTGATCGCTTTGCGGAATTCGCGCTCTTCCCATTGCCTGGTTGCCACGTAGTGCTCGACAAACTCATCGCCAAACAGCGCGCGCGCGGGCTTCGAATCGGCCAGGCGTGCGGCGGCTTCGTAAAGGGTGGCTGGCAAGCGCCGCTGCGGCGGATGCTCCCGGTCGTAGGCGTTGCCCTCGATCGGCGCGTCCGGATCGATGCGGTGCTCGATGCCCCACAGCCCGGCACCGATCGCAGCGGCGAGGGCGATGTACGGATTGATGTCCGCAGCCGCAATCCGATATTCCACGCGCTGGCTCGACGGGCCGCCGCGGATCACGCGCAGTGCGGTCGTGCGGTTCTCGACTCCCCAGGTCGCGGACGTCGGTGCCCAGTAGCCCGGCACCAGACGCGAGTAGCTGTTCACGGTGCCGGCGACCATCGCGAGCAGCTCCGGCATCAACGCCTGCTGCCCGCCGACGAACCAGCGCATGGCGTCCGACATCTCATGCGGTTTCGATGGATCGTGGAATACGCTGTCGCCGTTGGGTTTGCGCAGCGAGATGTGCAGATGGCCGCTCTGACCCGGAACGCTGTTGGACCACTTGGCCATGAACGTCGCCATCAGGCCGTGGCGCTGCGCGAGAACCTTGGCAAACGTCTTGAAAAGTGCCGCGCGATCGGCGGCCTCGAGCGCTTCGCAGTACGCGAGGGCGGCCTCGAGCACGCCGGGTCCGGTCTCGGTGTGCAAGCCTTCAATCGGGAATCGCATGCTCTGACCAAGATCCAGGAGTTCGTGATAAAGATCCGAATGAACTGAACTCCGTAGTATCGAGTAGCCGAATGCGCCGGGCGTCATCGTCTTCAGCCGCCGGTAACCCTTCTCACGGACCGAATCCGGCGTTTCCTCGAACATGAAGAATTCAAATTCCGCGGCGGCGAATACTTGATACCCCATGGTCGCGGCCCGTTCGAGCACGCGTCGCAGCGTGGCGCGCGGACAGACCAACTCAGCACGCCCGGCAAACTCCCCCAGGAAGAGAGCGGTCTTCGGTTCGAACGGGATTTCGCGGCGGGTCGCCGGCAGCACTCGCACAGTCGCATCGGGGTAGGCGGTATGCCACCCGGTGAACTTCGTGTTGTCATAAAGCTGATCGTTCGAATCCCAGCCGAGGATCACGTCGCAGAATCCGAGGTGCTTGTCGAGCGCCGACAGGAATTTATCGCGACTCAAATATTTCCCGCGCAGGATCCCGTCGGTATCGAAGACGCCGATCTTCACATGCTCGATACGGTGATCGGTCAGATAGGTGCGAAGATTTTCGGCGGGCGGAGCGACTGCCATGACGATTGCAGTATAGCGGCGCGCGACGCCGCCGGGTAACGCTGTGGATGAAGGGCGATGTGCGTTCCGGGGTGTCGGGCGCACCACCGGAAGTGTCGCTGGCGGACTCGTTTCGCCAGCCTTAGAACTAGCAATATCCAATACTTATACGATATTATTAAAAACATTCTGTAAGTGACCCTGGGGGCCGGCGGCCATGCCGCGGGCATCAGCCGCAAAAGCGATTTCCCCTCACGATGAAGCGACTTCGGTTCATCGACAAGATGCCGAATAATTTTCGAACCCGCGTGCCACGAGTTCTACAAGCCGAGCGCAGCATCCGCAGCCCGTTCCGAGCAGGTCCGAAAGCGCCTCTTCAATCGGCGGCAGAGCGACGGATTCCTCATGATTGAACCAACGACCGCAAAGCAGTAACCTGCCATACGTCGGCGTTGGAAATTTCTAATAAAAAGGGGATGGAGCATGAATTGCAACCCAAAGCTGTCGTTGGCGATTGCGGCCATTCTGAGCGGATCCTCCGTCGGCTTGGCCCACGCCGCGCCGGCATCCGATACCGAGACCGGTAGTAGTGACATGATTCAAGAGATCGTAGTCACCGCGCAGCGGCGCTCCGAGAACATCCAGGACGTGCCAATCTCGATTCAGGCGTTGACTGCGGAAACGCTGGCTCAGCTGAACGTGCAAACCTTGGACGACTACATCAGGTATCTGCCGAACGTGACGACCGCCAGCAACGGGCCGGGCCAAAATGAGGTGTTCATGCGCGGCTTGAGCGCCGGCTCTCAGGCCAGCCAGGGCAGCGGCTCGACCGGATTGTGGCCGAACGTTGCCATCTACTTGGACAATCAATCCGCCCAGCTCCCCAATCGCAACCTCGACATCTATGCCGCCGACTTAAATCGCATCGAGGTTCTGGAAGGCCCGCAAGGAACGCTGTTCGGTGCCGGCGCCCAGGCCGGCGTCATACGCTACATTACGAACGAACCGAAGCTGAATGTGACCGAGGGCAACGTCACTGCCGCATACTCGACGACCGCTCACGGCAATCAGAACAGCAACGAGACGGCGGTGTTGAACCTTCCGCTGATCCCCGACACCATGGCCGTACGCGCAGTGATCTACACCGACTCGCGCGGCGGCTACATCAATAACGTGCCCGCGACGTTCACGCGCAAGCCCACCGACCTCGGGATTGCATTGTATGGATACGGCGACTATCCGACGGGTTGCGGCCCCAACCCCCCCACTTTTGCGGGGCCGCCGTGCCAGGTACCCCCCGGCAGCCCGAGCATCAACAACGCCAGCGTGGTTGGAAACGACATCAACCCCGTCACCTACCAGGGAATGCGCGTGGAGGCGCTGTACAAGTTCAACGAGGACTGGAATGTGCTGATCACTCAGTCCTACCAGAACATGGAGTCGCAGGGCGTGTTCTACCAGCAACCCAATGCCTCGGACGGCGCGCCGCTCGCGCCCCTTGAGGTCACGCTGTTCAACAACGCCTACGACAACGACAAGTTCGAGAACACCGCGTGGACGGTGAACGGCAAGTTCGGGGATATCAAGGCCGTCTATACCGGCGGCTACCTCGACCGCAACGTCGTTCAGGTCGGCGATTACACGAACTATGCGCGCGGCAATTACGCCGATTACTATCAGTGCTACGGTCCGGCATCCGCCCCAGGCCTGAAGTCGACCTGCTTCTCGCCGAGTACCACCTGGCACACGGCCGAGCAAAACCTGCACCAACAACACGAACTGCGCTTCAGTACGCCGGACGACTGGCGCCTGCGCGGCATCGTCGGCGCCTACTACGAGGACAACAAGCTGTATGACCAGACCGCCTGGCAGTACAAGACCGTCCCGGCGTGTACCTCGAATAGCGAAATCGGCTGCTTGTCGAACGTCGGAACGATCCCGGGCACGTACGTGCAGAGCCCTGGTATTAAGAACGACAGCACCTCGTTCTTTCAGGATCAGTTCCGCGAAACCAAGCAGACGGCCTTCTTCTTGTCCTCCGACTTCGATATCGTTCCGAAGGTCTTGACATTCACGGTCGGCACGCGCCATTACCAATTCGAAAACTCCATGCAGGGCAGCGTGGTCTCGAGCTTCGGCTGCTTCGACGCCGGCGTGCCTGCCACGGGCTGTCACAATCCCGCTTACAGCTACAACCTCAATGCCAATAATCTGAGCGACACCGAGTCCGGCTGGAAGAGCCGCGCGAATCTCACCTGGCACATCACGCCGGACGTGATGACGTATTACACGTTCTCGCAGGGCTTTCGCCCGGGCGGCTTCAACCAGAACGGCGGAGCCATGCACACCTACGACGCGAGCGGCGTGCAGCAGTACATCATTCCCAGGTCATACTCATCGGACAAGTTGACGAACAACGAGCTCGGCTGGAAGTCGGAATTTCTGGATCACCGCCTGCAGTGGAACGGCGCCATCTACCAGGAGGAGTGGGACGACGTTCAGATCGAGTTCTTCAATCCCGGCGTGGTCGGCAATCTTTTCTATGACACGAACGGTCAGAACTTCCGCATCAGGGGTATCGAGACCTCGCTCGTGGCCCGCGTCGTGAGCGGGCTGACGGTGCAGTATGCGGCATCTTGGAACCAGAGCGAGCAGACGAATTCGCCGGCGCTGATCAACAATAATCCCGCGAGCGCAAACTTCGGCAAGCCGATCACGCAGGTCTGCGGCGGCTCCTTCTATACGCCAGGGAACTGCTCTCCGGTCACGAACCCGTTCGGCCCGGTCGGCGCGCCGAGCGCCAATGCGCCTCCGATCCAGTTCAGCGTGCGCGCCCGCTACGAGTGGGCCATGGCCGATTACAACTGGTTCGTTCAGGCCGGCGCCACCCACAGCGGCCATTCATTCACACAGGCGGGATCGAATCCGACGATTCTGCCGGGCGGTGCCATCAACACCTCAAGAGGTCGGTTCGAGATTCCCGCTTACTCGGTCTACAACGCCTCGTTCGGCGTCGCCAAGGATCCGTGGTCGGTGAACGTATTCTGCGAGAACCTCAGCAACTCGAATGCCAGTACCTTCATCAGCACCGATCAATTCATCGTCGAGCAGACGCCCTTGCGGCCTCGGGTGATCGGCGGATCGTTCAGTTACAAATTTTGAGTGCGACGTGAAACGCAGGCAGAGACGCGCGCGGAAATTTGCTAAAGATCGATGGCAAGCCTCAGCATGAAGCGGCGGCTTTGTTCGGGCAGCAGCAAGTACAAGTTCGACACATGCAGACCGCTGGCGTTGGTCAGGTTGAAGCCATCGAGCCGTGCGGTCCACGGGTGTGCCAGCAGGGTCAGATGATAGCGGACCCCCGCTCCCAGGGTCGCGAGCGCCGGTCAAGCGCGCACTTCAGCAATCTTGCGCTCTGCGCTCGGCGGATGCCCGTATTGATTGCGATAGCATTTGGAGAAATGCGGCGGCGACTGAAACCCACACGCCGTCGTGATGTCCATGATGGGCATGGCGGTTTGCAGCAGCAGTTCGCGCGCGCGCCGCAGGCGCATCTCGAGATAATAGCGCTTGGGCACGCAGTTCAAGTCGCGCTTGAACAGACGTTCGATCTGCCGGCGAGACAGTCCGGTCGACTTGGCGATCTTCTCGAGAGACAGCGGCCGTTCGATGTTCTCTTCCATGAGCTGTGCGACTCGAATCAGACCTCGGTGAGACACCCCGACGCGCGCGCGCAACGGGATGTACTGGCGATCGTTGTCCTTGCGGACCCGGTCGACGATGAATTGCTCCGACACCCGTTGCGAGATGCGCGGCCCGAGCTTCGCCTCAATGAGATTCAGCATCAAGTCCAAAGGCGCCGTCCCGCCCGAGCAGGTGTAGCGATTGCGGTCAATGGTGAATAGCTGATCGCTGATGAGCACCCGGGGAAACTCCTCCCGCAGGGCCGACAGATTTTCCCAGTGGATGGTGGCCCGAAAATTATCCAATAGGCCCGCGCGCGCCAGAGCGTAGCCACCGGTGCACAAGCCGCCCAACGCGACCCGCCGGTCGGCCAGGCGCCGCAACGTGGTGAGCAGCGCCGGGGACACCGCGTCACGGATATTGACGCCGCCGCACACGAATAAAACATCGACGCAGCCCAAATTGTCGAGAGCGCCGGTCGGAGAAAGAGATATCCCGCTGCTCGCATCGGTCGCCCGGCCGTCGAGGCTGATGACGGGCCATTCGTACACCTCCTTGCCGACCAGGCGGTTGGCCATGCGCAAGGGTTCCAGCGCGTTGGCCACGGCAATCAACGAATAATTCGGCAGGGTCAGAAACGCGTACTTGCACTTGCGCAGCACCGCGGGCGATTCCAATGAAGCCTCCGACGAGCAAATGAAGCCAATCGACAGGGGACCATTATGCCATTCGCGGCGTCCAAAATGTCTATTCCCGACATATTAGTGTCGTTTTTCAGATAGGGGCCGCGACGGCCGCTCGTTACACTGCGGAGCCCATTCGTGTAGGGAGATCAAGCCGATGAAAACTCATGCCCGCGTCGTGGTGATCGGTGGCGGTGCGGTAGGCGTCAGCACGCTCTATCACCTGGCCCGCAAGGGTTGGTCGGACGTGGTTCTGGTGGAGCGGGCAGAACTCACCGCGGGGTCCACCTGGCATGCGGCGGGTCTCCTGCCGCTCTTTAATATGAGCTACACCGTCGGCCAGATTCACAAGTACTCGGTCGATCTGTACAAGCGCCTGCCGGCGGAAACCGGCCAGGACGTGAGTTTTCACGTCACCGGCAACCTGCGCCTCGCGACCTGCCCCGAACGCATGGATGAATATCAAAAATACTGCGGCACCGCGAACACCATCGGCGTGCCGTATCAAGTGATCGGACCGCAGGAAGTGAAAAAGCTCTGGCCGTTGATCGACCTCGGCAACGGCGCCGATACGCCGAACATCATCGGTGCGCTCTATCACCCCGACGACGGGCACATCGCGCCCGCCGACCTCACCATGGCGCTTCGCAAGGGAGCGCGGGCCGGGGGTGCGGAAATCTACGAACAAACCGAAGTGACGGCGGTGAAGCGCACCGCCTCCGGCGAATGGCAGATCAGCACCGACAAGGGCGACATCGTTGCCGAGCATGTGGTGTGCGCAACCGGCAATTACGCGCGGCAGACGGGGCGGATGTTCGGCATCAACGTGCCCTCCATTCCCGTCGAACATCAATACATCGTGTACGACGAGTCGCCCGAACTCAAAACCTACCGGCAGGGCGGAGGCCGCGAACTGGCGGTGCTGCGCGAGTCGGATAAATCCTATTATCTGCGCGAGGAGCGCATGGGCTGGATTCTCGGTCCGTATGAAGGCGGTGCGCCCGCGCGATTCGCCGACGGCGTGCCCGATTGGTTCGGCAAGAGCCTGTTCGAGGGCGACCTGGAGCGGCTGCTGCCGCATGTCGAAGCGGCGCAGCGTCGGGTGCCGTCGCTCGCGAATTGCGGGATCAAGGACATCGTCAACGGTCCCATTGCCTACACGCCGGACGGCAGTCCGCTCATCGGTCCTGCCTGGGGCGTGCGCAATCTATGGCTCAACGAGGGCCACAGCTTCGGGATCACCGCGGCCGGGGGCTCCGGCTGGCAATTGGCGGAATGGATCGTCGAGGGCGAACCGGGCATCGACATGATGGCGGTCGATCCGCGCCGCTACGGGCCGTACACCAGCAAGCGCTACGTGGTTCAGAAAAACGAAGAAACCTACCGCAACGTGTTCGTCATCCATTTCCCGGACGAGGAGCGCCCCGATGCCCGCCCGGCCAAGACCAGTCCGATCTACGACAAGCTGAAGCGCATGGGTGCGGTTTTCGGCCAACGCTACGGCTGGGAGCGCGCCAACTGGTTCGCACCGCCCGGTGTGGTTGCGAAGGACCAATGGAGCTTCCGGCGCTCCAATTATTTCGAGCACGTCGGCCGGGAGGCGCTGCTCATCCGTCGACACGTCGGCATGATCGACTTGGGGCCCTTCACCAAGCACGAAGTGACCGGCCCGGGCGCCGAAGCCTGGCTCGACAGCCTGGTGGCCAACAAGGTGCCGACCAAGATCGGCCGGATCGCACTCTGCCATGCGCTCACCCGGCGCGGCGGAATTCGCTCTGAATTCACCATCACCAAAATCGCCGATGAGCATTACTACGTGGTGAGTGCCGGCGCGGCGGAACGCTACGACAGCGATTACTTGCAGCAGATGCTGGCGGACCATCCGGCCACCCCCGGCGCCGCGACCTTGCGAAACATCACCACCAGCCGCGGCTGCTTCGTGCTGGCCGGCCCGCGTTCGCGCGAGGTCTTGGCCAAGCTCACCGACGTGCCGTTGGACAACGCCGGGTTTCCCTGGCTCACCGGCCAAGTGGCCGAAGTGGGCCTCGCGACCGATGTGTACCTGTTGCGCGTGAACTTCGTCGGCGCGCTCGGTTGGGAATTGCACTTCCCCATCGAGTATGCGCATCATCTGTTCGACGCGATCTTCGATGCCGGCGCCGAATTCAAGATCGGCATGGCGGGCATGCGCGCCATGGAATCCTTGCGGCTCGAAAAATCCTACCGCATGTGGGGCACCGACCTCACTCCGGACTACACGCCGTACGAGGCCGGTCTCGACCGCTTCGTGCGCCTGAACAAGGGAGCGTTTGTCGGCAAGGATGCTCTCGAGCGGCAACTGAAGCAGGGTGTGCCCCACCGCTTCGTGACCTTCGAAGTGCATGGCGTCTCCGCCGCCGACCCGCTCGGCAATGAACCGTTGTTCGACGCCAAGGGCAATCTGGTCGGCAGGGCCACCGCCGGATATTATGGGCACGCGTTGCAAAAGAGCCTGGGGTTGGGGTACGTGAAGACGGATTTCGCGGGCGTCGGCGCTGAGTTACAGATAGAAATCTTGGGCGAGCGCAAGCGCGCGACGGTCCTCGTCGATTCGCCGTTCGATCCCGAGAACAAGGAGCTTCGAGCTTAGGAGCCTGTCTGACGACCGCATATTCATGAGCAAGCAATCATTTTCCGCCCTCGCGCTCATCAAGGGCGCGTTATCGGCGCATCGCGGCTGGCAGCCCCAGTGGCGCAAGCCCGAACCCAAGCCGAGCTACGACGCCGTCATCGTCGGTGGCGGCGGGCATGGCTTGGGCGCGGCGTATTATCTCGCGAAGCAACACGGAATCACCAACATCGCGGTGCTCGAGAAGGGCTGGATCGGCGGCGGCAACACCGGGCGCAATACCACCATCATCCGCTCGAACTACCTGTTCAACGAAAGCGCCGCTCTCTATGACCACTCGCTCAAGCTGTGGGAAGAACTCTCGCAGGTATTGAATTACAACGTCATGTTTTCGCCGCGCGGCGTGATGATGCTGGCGCACACGGTGCACGACATCCAAGTCTCGAAACGGCACGTCCACGCCAACCGCTGCAACGGCGTCGACAACGAATGGCTCGAGCCCGAGCAAGCCAAGGAATTCTGTCCGCCGCTCAATATATCGGACAATATCCGCTATCCGGTGCTCGGTGCCGCCTTGCAGCGCCGCGGCGGCACGGCGCGGCACGATGCGATTGCCTGGGGCTATGCGCGCGCGGCCGATGCGCTCGGCGTCGACATCATCGAGAATTGCGAAGTGACCGGCATCAAGCTCGGCGCGAACGGTGCGGTGGAGGCTTTGGAAACGACGCGCGGCCTGATTCGTTCGCGCAAAGTCGGCGTGTCCGCCGCGGGCTCGACCAGCGTCGTCATGCGGCTCGCCGGCATCCGGCTGCCCTTGGAAAGCTTCCCGCTGCAGGCGCTGGTGTCGGAGCCTATCAAGCCTATTTTTCCCTGCGTGGTGATGTCCAATACCATTCACGCCTATGTCAGCCAGTCGGACAAGGGCGAGCTGGTCATCGGTGCGGGAACCGACGCCTACACCTCGTACACCCAGCGCGGCGCCCTGCATATCAACTCGCACACGCTCGATGCGGTGTGCGAGTTGTTTCCGCAGTTTCGCCGCTTGCGCATGATGCGCAACTGGGGAGGCATCGTCGATGTCACCCCGGATCGTTCGCCCATCATCGCCAAAACGCGGGTCCCGGGCCTGTACGTGAATTGCGGCTGGGGCACCGGCGGCTTCAAGGCCACACCCGGATCGGCGCATGTGTTCGCCTGGACCATTGCGCGCGACGAGCCGCACCCGATCAATGCACCTTTTACGATCGAGCGCTTTCGCGACGGTCACTTGATCGACGAGGCCGCGGCCGCCGCGGTGGCTCACTAGGAGCTGGCCCCGCATGCTGCTCATCGCCTGTCCCTACTGCGGCAACCGCCCGGAAATCGAATTCAGCTACGGCGGCGAAGCGCACCTGGTGCGAGCCGCGCAGCCCGCCCTGCTCGACGATCAAGCATGGACCGATTTTTTATATATGCGCAGCAATACCAAGGGTGTTTACGCCGAGCGCTGGCGCCATGCGCGCGGCTGCGGTCGATTTTTCAATGCGCTGCGCGACACCACCACCGATCATTTTCTCGCGATCTACAAGACCGGCGAGCCGCGCCCGACGCTCGGCGGCGGTGATACGTGAACTACCGCGCTGCCACCGGCGGCCGTATCGACCGCTCGCGTACCCTGCGCTTTACATTCGACGGCCAGTCGTATGAGGGCCTCGCCGGCGACACGCTGGCTTCGGCATTGCTCGCCAACGGCGTGCACTTGGTGGCCCGCTCGTTCAAGTATCACCGTCCGCGCGGCATATTGACGGCCGGCGCCGAAGAGCCGAATGCGCTGGTGACGGTGAGCCGCGATGCGGCGCGCTATACGCCCAATCTGCGCGCCACCCAGGTCGAGCTGTACGACGGCTTGGTCGCCCAGAGCCAGAATCGCTGGCCCAGTCTGCGCTACGACGTCGGACGTGTGAATGATGCCTTGTCGGCGTTCTTCCCGGCCGGTTTTTACTACAAGACGTTCATGTGGCCGCGCAAGGCCTGGAAGCTCGTGTACGAACCCTTCATTCGCCGCGCCGCGGGCCTGGGGTTGGCGCCGACGCAGGCGGACCCCGACCGCTATGCGCAGCGCTATGCGCATTGCGATGTGCTGGTGGTGGGCGCAGGGCCGGCGGGCATCGCGGCCGCGCTTGCCGCCGCCGATTCGGGGGCCCGCGTCATTTTGTGCGACGAACAGGCCGAATTCGGCGGCAGCTTGCTGGGCGATGGCGCCGTACGCATTGACGGCGAGGATGCGCTTCACTGGGTGCAGCAATCGCTGGCGGCGCTTCAGAAGAACGCGCGGGTTTCGCTGCTGACGCGCACCACGGCCTTCGGCTATTTCCCGCATAACTTCGTCGGTTTGCACCAGCGGCTCACCGATCATCTCGCGATCCCGCCCGCCCATCAACCGCGCGAGTGCCTCTGGCAAGTTCGCGCCGGCAGTGTGGTGCTCGCGACCGGCGCCATCGAGCGGCCGCTGGTGTTTCCGGGCAATGACCGGCCTGGCATCATGCTGGCCGGCGCCGCGCAAACCTATCTGAACCGCTACGGCGTACGCGTCGGCGATCGGCTCGTGATCGTGACCGCATGCGATGCCGCCTATCAAGCCGCACTCGATCTGCACGCGGCTGGCATGGTGGTTGCCGCCGTGGCCGACGTGCGGCCCGCAGCGTCCCGCGACTCGGCCGAAGCCGCACGCCGCGCCGGAATTGAGGTGCTGCCCCGCTCGACGGTACTCGGCACCGAAGGCGGCTTGCGCGTGCGCGCCATCGCACTCGGCGAGATCGATGGCGCATCGGTTCGCGCGTCGCGGCGCATCGACTGCGATACGCTGCTGATGAGCGGCGGGTTCACGCCCAGCGTGCATTTGTTTTCCCAATCCCGCGGCAAGCTTGCCTGGAGCGAGCCGCTGCAATCGTTCGTACCGGGCCAATCGGCGGAACGCGAGCGCTCCGCCGGCGCCTGTCGCGGCGTCATGGGACTGGCGCAGGCGCTGGTGGACGGCGCGACCGCCGGAGCCGAAGCCGCCCCGGCGCGGAACGCCGGGGCGTCAAGCCGGACCACGCATGCTTTCGTGGTGGATACCTTGGCCCGAGGCGCCGGCACGTCCCCGGTCGACGGCTACTTGGGCGCGCTGCCTGAGACGAATCCGCCGAGCACCGAGAAGTCGTTCGTCGATTGGCAGCACGATGTCACCGCTCGCGATTTGAGGCTCGCCTCGCGGGAAGGTTTTCGGTCGATCGAGCACGTCAAGCGTTACACCACGACCGGCATGGCCACGGATCAGGGCAAGACCTCGAATCTGAATGCGCTCGCGATCGTCGCGCAGGACCTCGATGTGCCGATTCCCGAGGTCGGGCTCACCACTTTCCGCATGCCTTACACGCCGGTAACTTTCGGCAGTTTCGCCGGCATCGAGCGCGGCGATCTGTTCGATCCGAAGCGCAACGCCCCCACGCATGAGTGGGCCGCGACGAAGGGCGCGGTGTTCGAGAATGTGGGCCTGTGGAAGCGCGCGCGCTATTTTCCACGCGCGGGCGAGGATATGCATGCGGCGGTGGCGCGCGAATGCCTCGCGGTGCGCAGCGCCTGCGGCATATTCGATGCCTCTACGCTGGGCAAGATCGAGGTCGTCGGCGCGGATGCGGCCGAGTTCATGAACCGCCTCTACATCAACAGCTGGTCGGGACTCGCTGTGGGCCGCTCACGTTACGGCATCCTGTGTCGCGACGACGGGTTCATTTACGACGACGGTGTGGTGGCCCGAACCGCGGCGGACCGCTTTCATGTGACCACCACCACCGGCGGAGCGCCGCGCGTGCTCGCCATGATGGAGGATTTTCGTCAGACTGAATGGCCGGATCTCAAGGTCTGGCTCACCTCAACCACCGAACAATGGGCGGTGATTGCGGTGCAGGGTCCGAACGCCCGGCGCGTGCTCGAGCCCTTGATCCAGGACATCGACTTGAGCGCGGCGGCGCTGCCGCACATGGCGGTGGCCCGCGGCCGAATCCTCGGCGTGCCTCTGCTGCTGTTTCGGGTGAGTTTCACCGGCGAATTAGGCTTCGAGGTGAATGTGCCCGCCGATTACGGCGCCGCGGTGTGGGAGGAAATATACGCCGTGGGGCAAGCACACGGCATGGTCGAGTACGGCACCGAGACCATGCACGCGCTGCGCGCGGAGAAGGGCTACATCATCGTCGGCCAGGACACCGACGGCACGGTCACTCCCGACGATGCGGGCTTGAGCTGGGCTATGGCTAAGAACAAGGCGGATTTCGTCGGCAAGCGCTCACTCGAGCGGGCGTCGATGAAGGCGGCGGATCGCAAGCAACTCGTGGGCTTGCGGACGCGCGCCGCCGGCACCGTGCTCGAGGAAGGCGCGCAGGTTGCGGCCAAGCCAGCCCAGAAGCCGCCAATGCAGCTGATCGGGCATGTGACCTCGTCTTATTACAGCAGCGTCTTGGGCTATCCGATCGCGCTCGCCCTCGTTGCCGGCGGCCGCGCACGCCTGGGCCAGACGCTGTACGTGCCCATGCCCGGCGGAGACATCGAGGTCGAAGTCACCTCGCCCGTTTTCTACGACCCCACGGGAGCGCGCATCAATGGCTGATACGGCGATGCGTCGCGCGCCGGTCCTACCGGCGACGGGCTGGCTCAAGGCCTTGCCGCCGGCGCTGCGCCTGGTGCTGCACGGCGATGCCCGCGCGCGCGCACTCGCGGTGCCCCACTGGGGCGTCGGATTTTCCGAAAGCGCGTGCCGCGCGATCGTGAACGGGACTCGCGCGACGCTCTGGCTCGGCCCCGACGAATACTTGCTGCTCGATTCCGCCCCCGCTGCATCCTCGGCCGGCGTGCTCGAGGCACTCGAGCGCGCGTTGGCCGATGCGCCGCATGCGCTCGTGGACATCAGTCACCGGCAGTTTGCGCTGGAATTGAGCGGCCCGCATGCAAGCGCCATTCTGAACGGCGGCTGCCCGCTGGATCTGGACCTTGGCGAGTTTCCGGTCGGCATGTGCACCCGCACGCTTTTCGCCAAGGCCGATATCGTGCTGTGGCGCACCCGCGCGGATGCCTTCCAGGTCGAGGTGTGGCGCTCGTTCGCGGGCTACGTCGGCGGCGTGCTCGCGGAAATCGCCAAGGAGTTCTACGGCGACGCGGGTTGAGGCAAATCATTTACTCCTATGCATTAATCCGCCACATTCGTGCATATGGGGACCACGTCTGCACACCCGAGCGCCAAGGAGCAATCTCAAGTGCGATTGCGAGCAGTTTTCGCTCAGGCCCTGGCGGCGCTGCGCGCAGGACGGGCCGCGACTGCCGAGCGGCAGCTGCGTGAGGTCCAGGCCGCCGCCCCTGGTTTTCTGCAAGCGCGAACCGACCTGGCGCGCGCCTATCGGCAGGATGGGCGGCTGGAGGCGGCACGCGAGGAGTTGCGCACGGTCGTGGCAGCGGCGCCGGGACTCGATAGCGCGTGGCTTGCCTACGGCGATGTACTGGTGGATCTGGAAAAATACCCTGACGCGCAGGTCGCCTACGAGCGGGCGCGGTGGTCGACGCAATGCTCCGCACGCCTTTACGGAGCAGGGTGTGGCGATGCTGTCATCGGCGCTGACCAGCGACCGTGCCACAGCTGTAAACATCGAGATCATGAGATCGTTCGTGCGGATTCGCAGATCGCTCGAAGCGGACAGGTCACTGGCGCGAAAGTTCGACCGTCTCGAGCGAAAGCGTGCATCGCACGACCAGTCAATCGTCGGCATCCTTTCGGCGGTTCGGCAAGTAATGAATCCTCCGACGCCGAAGCGCCATGGAATCGGGTTTACGGCAAAACTGGGGGAATGACTAACTGCCCGTCGGCCGAGAATCCGCGAGCCCGAACTGCAGCGAGCGCCGCGGGCGATCTGCTCTCGGTCGTGGATCCGCAGACGAAGGTGTACGGCCCGGAGGGGTTGCGCGTCGTGGATTCGTCCATCATGCCCTCGATCACCACGGGCAATCTCAATGCGCCGACCATCATGCTGGCGGGGAAGGCGGTGAATCACATCCTGGAGCGGGGGCTCTTGTCACCGGAGGATGCGCCTTTTTATCGAGCGACCGGGTGGCAGAGCGCGCAGCGCTGAGCGTTCCCTGAGCCCGCTGCGCAGCCCCGCGCCGCAGGCTACGGCGTTAGGTTGATCGCTCAGTGCGATGCGTCGAGAGCGCTAGGTGCGTCAGTCCGTCCCCGACGCGGCGGTTTTTCCCCAACGATACGACAAGCGCACTCCGAAGACGCGCGGCTCGTTGACCGTGAGCCGCAGGTCGAAGTTGCCGGTGTTGCTGTAGATGATCGCCTCTTTGTTTGCGAGATTGGTGACGTATGCCTCGGCAAACCACGCCTCACTGCCGCCCGGGTTGACCCCCATGCGCAGGTTCATGATGATGTAGGAGGGCTGCAGGATGCGCGGCAGTCCGGTGTTCTTGTCGTCCGGATTGAGACCATTGAACATGTCGCCCTTGTCGGCCATGTCGAACTGCACGTAGCCCTGCAGGGCGTCGCTCACGGGCCTTTGGTAGCGCGCGTTCCAGCTCCAGCTGAAATAGGGCGCAAACGGCAGCCGTTCATTAACGTAACTGTCGTAAGCCGCAGTGGACGCGGAAGTTACCCGGGCGTCGGTATAGTCGACGGATGCCTGGAGCGTCAAATGCTCGTCTACCTTGTAGTCGATGTTCGATTCCGCTCCGTAGATGCGCGCATCGCCGACATTGATATTGTAGCTGGAGGAGGGACAGACCGCGGCGTCGTAGATGAGCGCCTGCAGCTGCTTCCAGTCCATGTAGTAGGCCGCGCCGTTCCATAAAAACCGACCGCCGAGGCTGGTCGTCTTCCAGCCGAGCTCATAGTTATTTAGCGTGTCCGGATCATAGCTCTGGGTCACGCCGTTGGTGTAGCACGATGGAGTCAGTCCGGAGTTGCTGCCACCCGGCCGGAAGCCCTGTGCCCAATCGGCATACACCATGGCGTGATCGGTGATCTTGTAGCTGACGCCGGCCTTGCCGTCCCACTTGTTCGAGGTCTCGCTAAAATCGCTCGGGGTGTTGGGTGCGTAGGCAAAGCTAAGGGACGGGGTATCGTAGCTCGAATACGAGTGAAAGTGCACGACCCCCGCTTCCACAATCAGCTTGTCGGTCACGTCGAAACTGATGTTGGAGAATTCGCTGGTCTCGAGGTCGTGACTGGATTCGGTGTAGGCGTACCAGACACCCGGCGGCAGCGATGCCTTGGTAGTATGGTAGTAATTGAGTTCGTACTGGAACGCGGCACCCTTGTATTGCAGCCCCGGCATGTAGTACGTGTTGTTATAGTTGTAATCGTTGGTCACCTGCCAGTACGCGCCCACGAGCCAGTGGAACCGTCCGCCCGCCTTGGATGAGAGCCGCAGCTCGTTCGACCAGCGCTTGGGATTGACATTGTAAGAGTAGAACTGCGTCGCCGGGTTACAGCCCGTGAAAGCACCACCGCCATAATACGGGTCGTTGAGGCAGGTAAAGCCTTCCTGGGTGCCGGGGTAGCCGGTCGGGGGGTTGTTCCTGGCGCCGGCGTTGTAATTCTGCTCGTACTGGGAGTATTCGTTCCACTGCCGCCGCTCCTGGTTCCAGAAGGCGCTGGCGAACACCAGGTCGCCGATCCCGACATCGCCCTCGATGTGGAGATCAGCCATGTTGGTCTCGAACAGGTTCTGCTCCGGACCGAAGCGCTCCACGGTAAGCTTTGGCAGCGTCGGATCCTGGTCCCAGGCGCCGTTGGTGTGCTGCTGCTGGTAGCCATAGGTGAGCAGCGCGCTCCAGCCCTCGTTGAACACCGCCTTCAACGCCACGCGGCCGCCCTTGATGTTCTCATGGTTGTAGTCGCCGGCTGCCCACGGGGCATTGTTCGAGACGGCGCCGTTGACCCAGGTGCGTGTCGTCAACTGGTTGTTGATGAAGCCGCCGTTGGAGACGCTGAAGGCCGAGGCCCTGACGCCGAGGACGCCGTCGATCAGCGGGACGTTGACGAACGCCTCGTAGGTCTGATTGGTGGTGGCCGACTGGATCCGGCCGACGTCGGTGTCGATCCCGGCGCTGAAGGCGTGCAGGTCCGGCTTGTTGGTGACGTAACGGATCGCGCCGGACATGGCGGCCGCGCCATAGGTCGTGCCCTGCGGTCCGTTCAGCACTTCGATACGCTCGATGTCATAGAGATGCAGGTCGGGCTGCGCGCCGCCGTAGTTCATCGACAGGTCATCGACGAAGAAGCCCGTCGAGGCGGTGTTGGCATAGCTGGGGTTGCTGCCGTCGGACACTCCGCGCATGACGAACAATTGAGTGCCGGGTCCCGTGCTGACGTAGGAAATGGACGGCGACTTCTGTAGGTAATCGTCCATGCTGGCAATGCCGAGGTTTTTCATGTCCTTCGCGGTGAAGACATCGATGCTGAGGGGAACCTCCTGCAGGTTCTCCGTGACCTTGCGCGCCGTGACGACGATCTCCTCGAGGGCGCCGGATGCGGGCGGCCCGCTGGCCGCGGCGGCAAAGCTCGGCGGCGCGTGGGGAAGTGCTGCGCCGGCCAGGGCTGCGGCAACCGCAAACCGGACCCGCGACCCCGCCGTGCTGCGCCCTTGACTTCCCAGCGCCGCACACACCTGGGTTACCGGTTTCTTCGACTTCGTCCCCATGTACCACCCCTTGAAAGAATATTAGTTATCAGTCCGGTATTCGCGCCCGCGTGCAATCTCCCTTCTCTGATGATCGGCGTAGTGACCGCCGTTAGTCAACGGTCGTTCATTACCGCCCTCCCAGCCGGCTCCTCGAAGCGCGCCAGGCTTTCCCCGAGCGCGCGACGTAGCGGCTCGAGCTCGCGCGCGAAATGCCGCCAGTGACCGACGCCCGAGCTGTAAAGCGGCTGGCGCACCTGCTCGGCGCTCGCCGTGCGCACCGCGCGGCGAGTCGCGTGGAAATTCAGGCAGGCGGGCTCGAACGTGAGGCCGCAGTGCGCCAGCAAGCGGCGGATGTTCGCCTCCGGGTCGCGCACCACCTCCTCATACTGCACGTGCAAGACCCTCCCGGGCAGCACCGCGTCCCAGTGGTCCATGAGCGACAGATAGCAGCGGTAATAGCGGCCGAGGTCCGTCAGGTCGTAGCTGAAGGTCTGCCCTTCGGCAAAGTGCTGTTTGAAGGTGCTGAAGCACGCATCCATCGGGTGGCGGCGCGCGTCGATGACAACGGCGCCCGGCAGAATGGCGGTTATCAGGCCGATGTGGCTGAAATTATTGGGCAGCTTATCGGTGAAGTGCGCGCGCCCCGCGCGCAGCGGCGCCGTCTCCTCGAGATAGCGGCGGCCGAGCGCGGCGAGCTGCGCGGAGGATGCCTGGCCGACGGTGTCCGGATAGCCATCCCGGCCGGACACCAGATCGTCGAACTGCGCCACCATGTTGAGGATATTCGGCAGCTCCATGGTGCCTTCCACCTGCGAGTGACTGGCGAGGATCTGCTCGAGCAGCGTCGAGCCGGAGCGCGGCAGGCCGACGATGAAGATCGGCGCGGAACTCGGGTGGCCGCTGCCGCTGTGCGCTGCGAAGAAGCCGGCGTCGAAGAACGCGCGAATGCGTGCACAGCGACGCTCGAACACCTCGATGTCGAACGGCTCGTCCAGACGGCGCAGGGCATTCCCCGCGGCGTAGTGCGCAAAGGCCTGCGCGTGCGCCGCGCGCTGCTCGAACGCCTTGCCGAGCGCAAACTGCAGGTGCGCCTCGTTGGAGCGTGGCTGCTTGCCGCTCGCCAGCAGGCGCTGCATCTCGGCGATCTCCGCATCGCTGAAGACATAATTCTTGAGGTCCGCGAGGCTCCACCACGCCTCGGTTCTGCCCGGGTCCGTCTGCAGCGCCGCCTTGTAGGACGCCTCGCTCTCGGGGCGCCGGCCCAGGGTTTTCTGCAGGTGCCCGGCGGAGACCCGCAGCCCCGCCTCATCCGGCTTGAGAAACGCTGCGCGCTCATAGGCGGCGAGCGCCTCGTCCAGCCGCAGCATTCGCGTGGCGACGGAGGCGATCGCCACCCAGGTTTGAGGGCTGTCGGGCTCGATCTTCTCGAGATATCGCACGGCCGCCTCCGCCTCCTCGAGGCGCCCGAGCCGCACCAGCGCAGGCCCAAGCCCGCGGTAGGCCAGCGGGAGGTAGGCGGACTGCCGCAAAGCGTGGCGCAGCAGTCGCTCTGCCTCGATTGGACGGTCGGCACTCAATGCCAGCGCCGCAAGTCCACACAGCGCCGCCACGTGACTCGGATCCTCCTTGAGGATCTCGCGAAACAGCTCCTCGGGTCTGCGGCGCTCGTCCGCCACGAGTGCGGCCGTTGCCGCCTCGATCCGCGTCCGCTGCGGGTCGGTCAGTCGAGCGCGCTCGAAGGCCACGAGCGCATCCGTGTACTGTTCGAGCTCGACGAGCACATCGCCGTATGCGAGCCACGCCCGGTGATGGTGCGGGTCGGCCTCGAGCACGCGCCGCACCTCCTCGCGGGCGCGCGAGGGCTGGCCTGCACGACGATAAGCCAGAGCAAGATCTACGCGCGCATCGGCGAACTCGGGCTGCGCGAGCACGACTCGCTCGAGTGTCTGGACGGCCGAGGCGGTCTTGTCCTGATCGAGGAGTGCGACGCCGAGCAGGTGCAGACTGTTGATCTCGCCGGGGGCGGCGGCCTGGATGGCGCGCAGCTGCCGCTCGGCGGTCGCGGCGCGCCCCGTGCGCAGCGCCGACAGCGCTTCGGCATAGGCCGCCCGCATCTGCGCTGGTGACTGCTCTTTCATTCGAAGTTCCACACGGAATATGGCGTATCGAGGCGGGGGCGTCAATGCGCTGCGCTGGCCGTCTGCGATCCGCCCGGCGGTCAGGCGCTGCGCCGGCCCGTCGCAACGCGCCCGTCCGTCAGGGTGCCGAAAGCTAAGCGCACAAAGGTGACATGTGGAACGACCTCGCCAACACCAGCAACGGCCTGCCGCGCGTTCTGCAGCCGGGCTACTCGGTCATGAACTTGCGCATCGGCCTCGATCAGACCGAGGGACAGTGGATGACCGAGCTGTACATCACGAACCTCACCAACAAGAACGCGGTGATCTACACCAACGAGGGCAACTTCGACCTGCGCAGCACCCGAAACGAGCCCGGGTGTTCGACGCGCGGGTGCCGTACCGCTGGAGCAAGCGGGGCGCGGGCGCCGGCGGCGAGTAAGTCGGTTGGTCTGAAGACACACTCGACACTCGGGGGTGGACACGGTGCGAGGCAGCGGAGGACAATGCCGCGCGACCGTATCCGATCATCGAGGGATGAGCCCATTTGGATAAGCAAAAACTCGAGGCGCTGCGGCGTCGCTACGCCGATGCCGGCGCCTTTTCGATAGACGATCCGGTTTTGAAGGCGGCGGCGGACGATCTGGCCACCGGCGAGGGGCGGCGCTCCCTTCCCTATTCAGGCATTCCGACCTTCCTCGGCTTGCCGGCCGCCGCCAATGCGGCGGGCCTCGAGGTCGCCGTGGTCGGTGTGCCCTCGGATCTCGGGGTATCGAATCGCAGCGGCGCCCGATTCGGTCCGCGCGCGGTGCGCACCATCGAGCGCATCGGACCCTATCACCCGACGCAGAAGAATGTACCGAAGGCGCGGGTCAAGGCGGCGGATATCGGCGATGTGCCCTTCCGCAGTCGATTCAGTCTGGAGCAGACGCTCGAGGACATCGAAGCGTTCTACGACGACTTGCACAAGCAAGGCGTGCGCCCGCTGTCGGTGGGCGGCGATCACTCGGTGACCTACCCTATCTTGAAGGCACTGGGCCGGGATCGGCCGGTTGGATTGGTGCATATCGATGCCCATTGCGACACGATGGGCGCTTTCGACGACTGCAAATTTCACCACGGCGGTCCGTTTCGCCTGGCGGTGCTCGACGGGGTGCTGGATCCTGAACGCACGATTCAAATCGGCATTCGCGGAGCCGCAAACGTCTTTTGGGAATTTTCCTATGCCTCCGGAATGACCGTGATCGAGATCGAGGAGTTCACGGCCTCAGGGGTTGCCGCCGTCGCCGCGCGCGCCCGCGCCGTGGTCGGCGACGGACCGGTCTATGTGAGCGTCGACGTGGATGGCTTCGATCCCGCTTTTGCGCCGGGCACTGGAACGCCGGAGGTCGGCGGTATCACGCCGCGCGAAGGAATCGCTCTTCTGCGCGCGCTCACCGGCCTTCACGTCATCGGCGCCGACGTGGTCGAGGTGGCACCGCAGTACGACCCAACCACCAATACGGTCCAACTCGCTGCGCAACTGTTGTTCGAGGAGCTTGCCCTGCTCGCGGCGAGCCCCACGCGATGATTCCTTCCACGATGAATCCGATACGATGCGCCCGCGAGCAAATCATCGCCCTGATCGCCGCCGAAGAGGTCGATCCGCAAATGTACGTATCGTAAATCGCCGGCGGGCGCCCCCGACATCCGTAGTCGTCCACAGGAGATCGCGGTATCTCCGGGTGGCGCAGCGCCCCATGCGCGTCTATGGTTTTTCTGCGGTCGACTTAGATCGCGTCGAGGCGCGGGCAATCTTCGCCGGTTGCTTGGCTTTAGGGGCAGTGATCTTCAGCAAACCATGCTCATAGCGCGCCGAGACCTTATCGACCAGAATCTCCGCGGGCAGCTCGACGCGTCGATACACATCGTTGCCGCGAAACTCCGACCAGCACACCCGTTCGTCGTTGGCCTTGGCCTTTTGGCTGCGGGTCTGGTCAACCGCGGCGTGAACGATCAGCTCGCGCGGTGCAGCGGTGACCGCAATGTCCTGGGCTTTGAAGACCGCCATGGCCACGCTGAGCGTATAGTCTTTATCACTTTCCACGAGTTCCGATGCCGGCCAGCACAACTCGCGTTCGGCGGTAAGCCAATCATTGAGCGCACAGTCTTGCTGAAAACTGCGCGCCGCGAATGCCGCGAACGCGCGATCGCGGATGCGTTGCGTGAGCCTCTCGATATCCTTGAAGATGGGTAGCGTTCGGTCGGTCTCTTTGGCGGCCTTATGAACGGTCACTGCGGTCATGATTCTCTCCTGTAAACTGCGATATCCGTGCAGTCCCCGGCATCTGGAAGATGCCCGCTAATCATCGACGCAAGAAACTGGCTCGGCAATATGCGATTACCGAAATTGATAGCGGTCGCCCGCCCATAGGTAGTTGTCACACTGTCGAAAGCCAAGCGCCGGGCCTAGCCTCAGCGTTTACTCGACGCGAGGAATGCATCATGGACATCGTTGAGGCGATCTCGGGTCGGCGCTCGATCCGCGAGTATCAGAGCCAAGCGATCGATGAAAAAACCATCCATCGCCTCATCGCTGCCGCCACCCAGGCGCCCAGTGCGGTCAACCAGCAACCGTGGACCTTTACCGTCGTGCGAGACCAGGCGTTGCTCGATCGGGTGTCACAAGCCGCAAAAACTCACATGGTTGCGACCATGCCGGCGGACATGGCCTCTGGCGCTCGCGCCGCGCACTTTAGTACCATGCTCGGCGACCCGGCTTTTCAGATTTTCTATCACGCCCCGGTATTGATCCTCATCTCCGGTAATGCCCCCGGTCCGTGGATCGTCGAGGACTGTGCGCTCGCGGCCGAGAATTTGATGCTCACGGCCTATTCCCTGGGCCTCGGCAGCTGTTGGATCGGCTTTGCCCAGAGCTATTTGAACACGCCGGCGGGCAGGCAGGCGCTCGGGCTCCCGGAGTCGTGGGTGCCGGTGGCACCCATCATCGTCGGATGTCCGCGTGCGCCGGCTGCTGCGGTTGCGCGCAAGGAGCCGGAAGTTCGCTGGATCGGCTGATTCGATAGTGCGCCAGACATTCATCTTCGCGCCCGCGCACAATGCGCTTGCCGGCCAGCGGGCCGCGCGTCGCCGTGATCACCGTGCACTGACGCTCCCGGGATGAGCCGTCGTGATACAGCACCACCCAATCGTCGGTGCGGTGCAGTTCATGGGCTCGCGCGGTGTTGGAGAACAACGCCGTATAATGTCGATCGCCCCGCTGAGTGTGCAACACCGGCAGCCAGGCGTTGCCCTCGGGATTGAAGCGGCGCGGCGCGATCAGCTTGAGCTTTCCCTGTTGTGCCTCGCGCCGATACTGCGCGTCCACATCCAGTATCTCGGTGACGCTCGCCATATCCTGGTGCGCTTCGTTCGCGCCGCCGCGAACCCGGCCCAGCCGGCCCGCCAATGCGTCGCGGATCCCGGCCAGACGTTTGGCGCCGAACCCTAAGGCGTGCGCGAGCCGCCCATCGTGCGCAGCCGTTTCCAACTCCTCGAGGGTGTTGATGTCGAGCGTATCGTGAATGCGCCGCGCCGTGATCTCGCCGATGCCCGGAACCGAGGCAATCACCTCGATCGGGTCGATATCGCCTCGCAAGCGGTCCAGGATGGGCAGCCTTCCGGTTGTGGCAAGCTGATGGATGCTTCTCGAGAGATGTTCCCCGAGACCGGGCAATTCGGACAGAGCCGCCGCGCCCCCGGCCGAGATCAATTCCGATACCGGCGTTCCGAGGGCACGCACCGTCGCGGCGGCGCGCTCATAGGCGCGCACACGAAAAATATTGGCGCCCTGTTCGCCAAGGAGTTGTGCGGCCTCCTCCAGGCGCGTCGCGATCCCGTCGTTTTCGGTCGCTCCTGCCACGCTTGGACCTTACCGATTTTCTGATCTACGAGCCATTGCGATATCCACGTATTCCTCTGCATTCAGCGCTGGGCGCTCTGCCAATTCGGCGCCGTGTAGCAAGGCGCATTCTCCCGCGGCAGCATGCCGCGGCCCAACAGATGGTCCGCGGCCTTCTCGGCCAGCATGATGGTCGGCGCATTCAGATTGCCGGTGGTGACCGAAGGCATGATGGAGGAATCCACCACACGCAAGCCTTCGACTCCGTAAACGCGCGTTTCCGGATCGACCACGGCCATGGGGTCGTTCGATCGGCCCATCTTGCAGGAGCACGAGGGGTGGTACGCACTCTCGACCTTGGCACGGATGAAGGCATCGATTTGTTCGTCCGTTTGGACCTCCGCGCCCGGCTGGATCTCGCGCCCGCGGTAGCGATCGAAAGCGGTCTGCGCGAAGATTTCCCGGGTCAGGCGCACGCAGGCGCGCATTTCGGTCCAATCGTCCGGCTCGCTCAGGTAATTGAATTGAATGCGCGGTTTGTCGAACGGATTGCTCGAAGTCAATCGCACCCAGCCGCGGCTCTTGGAGCGCATCGGCCCGACGTGCGCTTGAAAGCCGTGCTCCTGCGCTAGGGTCGACCCGTCGTATGCCACCGCCATGGGCAGGAAGTGATATTGAATGTCCGGATAGGCGATGCCCGGGCGGCTGCGTATGAAGCCGCAGGTCTCGAAATGGTTGGTGGCGCCCAAACCATCCTTGCGCAGCAGCCAGCGCGCACCGATCAGCGCACGGCTCCACCAATTGATCGACGAATACAAGGTGATGGGCTCCTTGCAGGCGACCTGGAAATAAAACTCCAGATGATCCTGCAGGTTCTCGCCGACTCCCGGCCGGTCCACGACGATATCGATGCCGTGTGCGCGCAGCTCCGCGGCCGGCCCGATACCGGACAACTTCAACAACTGTGGAGAATTGACGGGTCCGCCGGAAAGTATCACCTCTGCGTTCGCCCGCGCGCGATATGTGACCCCTTCCCGGCTGTATTCCACGCCGCGGGCGCGGCGCTCCTCGAACAGAATTCGCGTCGCCAGCGCCTGAGTCACGACCTTGAGATTGGGCCGTTGCATGGCCGGGCGCAGGTACGCGTTGGCGGCGCTGCAACGAATGCCGTCGGCCACGGTCATGTCCATGCGGCCGAAGCCTTCTTGGCTGTAGCCGTTGACGTCCGCCGAGCGCGGATAACCCGCTTCGCCCGCCGCGGCGAGCCACGCCGCGTGCAGCGGGTTGGTCAGCCTGCCGTAACAGGTCTGAAGTTTGCCGCTGCCGCCGCGGTACTCGTTGCCGCCTTCGGCACGCTTCTCGGCGCGCTTGAAATAGGGCAGCACGTCGGCGTACGACCAGCCGGCCGCGCCTTCCCGCGCCCAACGTTCGAAATCATGCGGATTGCCGCGGATGTAGACCAGCCCGTTGATCGAGGAGGATCCGCCCAACACCTTGCCGCGCGGCGTGTGCATGCGCCGGCCGTTCAAGTGCGGTTCGGGCTCGGTGTGGTAGAACCAATTGTATTTCGGCATGTTCATCGGAATCGACAAGGCTGAGGGCATTTGAATGAAAATCGAGCGGTCCGAGCCGCCGTACTCGAGCAGCAGCACGCGGCGCGTGCCGTCCGCGCTCAGCCGATCCGCCAGCACGCAGCCGGCAGACCCCGCGCCTACGATGATGTAGTCGAAAGTTCCGTCAGGCGATTTCATCGTTGCTCCGGATCCGTTGTACAAGATCGATTGATGCGGCGGGTCAATAAGGGGCTTCGACATCGCCCATGGCGACGTAGACGCTCTTGAGCTGAGTGTAGTGCTCGAGCGCGGCGCGCCCGTTCTCGCGTCCGAGGCCCGACATTTTCACGCCGCCGAACGGTAATTCGATCGGTGTCACGTTGTAGTGATTGATCCAGCACGTGCCGGCCTGCAGCTGGGCGATGACCCGATGAGCGCGCGTCAAATCGTTGGTGAATACCCCGGCCGCAAGCCCGAATTCCGTGGCGTTGGCGCGCTCGATGACTTCGCGCTCGTCCGCGAATTCGAGCACCGACATGACGGGACCGAAGATCTCCTCGCGCACGATCGCCATGTCGTCGCGGCAATCGTCGAAGACGGTGGGGGCGACAAAATATCCCCTGCCCAAATCTCCGCTGGTCACGCGGTTTCCTCCGATAACCAGCCGTGCGCCCTCGGCACGGCCGCGGGCGATGTAGCCGAGTACCTTGTGCATGTGCTGCTCCGACACCAGCGGGCCCACCTGAGTGGCCGGATCCATCGGATTGCCGATCCGCATCGCGCTCACGCGCTTGACCAGGCGCTCGATGAATTGCGCCTTCACCGAGCGGTGCACGAATACGCGCGTCGCGTTCGAACACACTTGTCCGGAGGAATAAAAGTTCGCGAGCAGCGCGCCGGCCACCGCGTTGCCGAGCTTGGCGTCCTCGAAAATGATCAAGGGCGACTTGCCGCCGAGCTCCAGCGTCACGTTCTTGAGCGTCTGCGCGGCATCGCTCATCACCGCCTTGCCGGTACCGACTTCGCCGGTGAGCGAGATCTTGCGAATTCCGGGATGGCGGGTGAGCAGGCGGCCGGTGTCGGCGAAGCCTTGCACGACCTGGAACACATCCGGCGGCAGGCCGGCTTCGAGCAGAATCTCCTGAAGCTTCACCGCGCTCAAGGGCGTGAGCTCCGCGGGTTTGAATATCATGGCGTTGCCGCAGGCGAGAGCGGGCGCGGCTTTCCAGCACGCAATCTGCAGCGGGTAGTTCCAGGCGCCGATGCCGGCGACGACTCCCAAGGGCTCGCGGCGGGTGTAGCCGAACGCCTGAGGGCCCAAATCGATGTGTTCGCCGCTCAAGGATTGCGCCAGGCTTGCAAAATATTCAAAGCAGTCCGCGCCGGATATGACGTCCACCACCACGGTTTCTTGAATGGGCTTGCCGGTGTCGCGCGTTTCGAGCTCGGCAAGCTCCTGATTGCGGGATCGCAGCAGCTGCGCCGCGCGCCGCAGCACGCGCGCGCGCTCGGCGCCGGTCATCGCGGCCCACTTCGTCTGAGCGAGCTGGGCCGCGCGCACCGCCGCGTCGATCTGTGCCGGCCCCGCGACGATGGCGTAGCCCAGGATTTCACCATCGGCGGGATTGATGGAGGCGAAGCGCTCGCCCGCCGCGGGAGCCGCCGCTCGCGCTCGCGGTCCGGCCGCGCCGCTCTCGCCGCGCTCCCGGAGCCGCCGGTCGAGGAATTCCGACAGCAAGGCGCGCGCACTCTCGCTGTCGGCCTCACGCCATTCCGACAGCGCGGCACGCAGCCACACGCCGTCGATCATCGCGGCAATCATCGCCGCCAGGTTGTGCGCCTCATCGGGCGGCACGAGTTTCTTGAGCGAACTGCGCAAATTCGTGAGCGTGCGCCGCTGATACACCGACTGAACGCGTCTCAGGCTCTGCATCTGCAGCACCTGTCCCCAAAAGGCGAGCCAGACGCTCCCCGTGCGCCGATCAAATTCTTCGGGCGCCAGATTGGCGTCGATGATGGCTTGGATGCGGGCGCGCGGGGTGCTGATCTGGCGCAGCCGAGCCCGCACGTGATCGCCGACGCGTCGGGTCAAGGATCGAAACGCGGCCTCGAGCAAGCCGTCCTTGTCGCCGAAGTAATGAGCAACCAGCCCCGGCGACACGCCCGCTCGGCCGGCGATCTGCGCAAGTGTCGTGCCCACGTAGCCAAGTTCGGCTAGGCTATCGATGGTGACTTCGATCAGCCGGCTGCGTCGCCCCTCTTCCATGGGTTCGCGGGAGAGGTCGGTCGAACTCGTTGATTGTTTGTTCAATTTGGCCACCTCCATGAAGCTTCGCGCCGTTTTCTGGACCTGTCCGACAGCTACCGCTTAAGATGGAATTAATCGACTTATGCGTTTAAGTTCAATCTACTAGGGACGTGCGGGTGAGCGCCTACGACGCCTCGTTAAACGAATATTCAAACCGGCCCTTGACGGCACAATCATGCCGCCCACCGGAGCGCGCGGTCAAGGCCGGCCATGCGCTTCCCGGGACGCGCGGGGGAACGGCACGCAGTGGGCGCGGGTATGGGCTTGCGGGTTGGGCGCTCTTGGCGCTGATGCTGCTGCCGGCGGCAGCGACACCGGCCTTTGGTGACCAGGGTGCCGCCGCAGCCGGCGGCGACCCGCCCGAGTGCCAGACGGTGCGCTTTTCCGATATCGGCTGGACCGATGTCACCTCGACCACGGCGATCGTGGCCCAACTGCTGCGCACCATCGGCTATTCCCCGACCATCACCGTGCTCTCGGTCCCGGTGACCTTTGCCTCCTTGAAGAACAAGGACATCGACGCCTTCCTCGGCAATTGGATGCCGGCGGAAGAAGCCGATCGGCGGCCCTATATCGACGACGGATCGGTGGTGGTCATCGGCCCGAATCTCGAGGGCGCCAAGTACACCCTGGCGGTGCCGGCTTACACCTATGCGGCGGGATTGAAGGATTTCAATGACATCCGCCGCTTCGCCCCGCAGCTCAACGACTCCATTTACGGCATCGAGCCGGGCAACGACGGCAACCGCCTCGTGCTCAAGATGCTCAAGCAGGATCAATTCGGCCTCGGCAGTTTCAAATTGATCGAGTCGAGCGAACAAGGCATGTTGGCCCAGGTGGAGCGCGCCTATCGCGGCAAGGAGCCCATCGTGTTCCTCGCGTGGGAACCGCATCCGATGAACATGCGCTTCGATCTCAAGTATTTGAACGGCGGCGATGCGGTGTTCGGCCCCAATTTCGGCGGCGCAATCATCTATACGGTGACTCGCAAGGGATACAGCGCCGAGTGCCCGAACATGGGCCGCCTGCTCGGGAACCTCAAGTTCACGCTGCGCGGCGAGAGCGAAATGATGGCCGCCATCCTGGATAAGCACGAGCAGCCGGAGGTTGCAGCGGCCGAATGGCTGAAGGCACACGGCGCCGAGGTGCAGGCCTGGCTCGAGGGAGTGCGCACCTTCGATGGGCGTGCGGCGAGCGGCGCACTGGCGCAAACGGCACCGGCCCGGTCGGGCGGGTTCGAGCAATGGGTGCTCGATCACAAGATTCCGGTGGGCGATGCGATGGCGGTGGCCATCGACACCATCAAGGCGCATGGCACGTTCGTCTTCGACGGCATCTCCATCGCGATCCGCGGCACGGTGTTCGGGGTGACGGCGCTGCTGCGCGCCCTGCCCGCGCCGTTATTGATCATCGCCTTCGCGGCATTGGCGTGGGTTTTGCGCCGGTCCTGGCCGCTCGCGGCGTTCGTCGCGCTGGCCCTGTTGTTCATCTTGAATCAGGGCTACTGGAGCGCGACGCTCGAGACGCTCGCGCTGGTGGTGGTCGCCACCTTGGCGTCCGCGGCCGTCGGGATACCGCTCGGAATCGCGGCGGCGCACCGGCCGAGGTTGTTCGCGGCCATGCGCCCGGTGCTCGATTTGATGCAGACCCTGCCCACCTTCGTCTATCTCATTCCAACCTTGGTACTGTTCGGGCTCGGCGTCGTGCCGGGTCTCATCTCCACCGTCATCTTTGCCCTGCCCGCGCCCATCAGGCTCACCCATCTCGGCATTTCCTCGGTGCCGCGGCCGCTCATCGAAGCGGGCGAGGCGTTCGGCGCTACGCCCATGCAGCTCTTGTGGAAGGTCGAATTGCCGAGCGCCGCGAGCACCATCATCGCCGGCATCACCCAGTGCATCATGCTCAGTCTATCGATGGTCGTGATCGCCGCGCTGGTCGGCGCCGGCGGACTCGGGGTCCCGGTGGTGCGCGCGCTCAACTCGGTGCAGGTAGGCATGGGCTTCGAGGCCGGCTTTACCATCGTGCTGCTCGCCATCATCTTGGACCGCATCAGCCGTCCTAAAGAGCGCGAGGAGCCGCGATGAGCGCCGCGATCGAATTCCAGGGCGTCGACATCCTCTTCGCCCGGCAGCCGGGGCGCGCCGGGCGCGCCAGTATGCGCGAAGCGCTGGCGGCGCTCGACGCCGGGGCCACGCGCGGCGACATTCAGAGCAAATTCGGCGTCATCGTCGGCGTTGCCGGCGCGAATTTGAGCGTCGCCCGCGGCGAGATCTCGGTGCTGATGGGGCTTTCAGGCTCGGGAAAATCCACGCTCCTGCGCGCCGCCAACGGGCTGAATCCGGTGACCCGCGGCCATGTGCAGATTCGCGACGGTGAATCGGCCATCGACGTCGCGACCTGCGGCACGGCGCAATTGCGCCGCGTGCGGCGCGAGCGCGTGGCCATGGTGTTTCAGCAATTCGGCCTCTTGCCCTGGCGCACCGTGCGCGAGAACGTCGGCTTCGGCCTGGAGCTGCGGGGCGAAGCCCCCGCCTCGCGAAACGCGATCGTCGATGAAAAGCTGGAGCTGGTCGGTTTATCCCAATGGGCGGAGCGCTACGTGAGCGAACTCTCCGGCGGCATGCAGCAGCGCGTCGGCCTGGCGCGCGCGTTCGCGACCGACGCCGACATTCTCCTGATGGATGAGCCGTTTTCTGCGCTCGACCCCTTGATCCGCGGCAAACTGCAAGGCGAGCTGCTCGCTCTGCAGGAGCGCGTCAAGAAGACCATTCTGTTCGTCAGCCACGACTTGGACGAAGCGCTGCGGTTGGGCGACCGGATTTCCATCCTGCAAAACGGACGCATCATCCAAACGGGCACGGCCGAAGACATCGTGCTCGCCCCGGCCGACGACTACGTCGCCGAATTCGTCAGACACATGAATCCCCTCGACGTGCTCACCGGCGGTATGATCATGTGCCGGCGCGCGCAACTGCACTCGGATGACGGTGTGTTGTGGCTCGACGATCGGCGCCGCTATCGCCTGGCGGTGAATGCGGCCGACGAGCCGCTCGCCCTGCAAGTCGACGGCGTCGAGCATGCCTTGCGGCAGGTGCCCGACGAGGCGGCCATCACCGGCATCGAGCCCGGGCTCGCACTGGCGCCCGCCGGCTTCTCGCTGCAGTCCATCATCCGTTTGCGCCAGGCGACCGGGCATCCGGTGTTGCTGGCCGACGGCGGCAAGATCGTCGGTGTGTGCGGCGAGGCGGAAATCATCCGCGCTCTTGCCGGCAGCCGGCATTGAGCGCCTTCGATAGTCATCGAACACCCCCTGGCAACCGGGGCCGCCGGCAGACATCGCGGGTTGCCCCAATTTCGTTTAAATATTATGATTGAAATAATATAAACTTTGAGCTTAAGGCTTACCGCTTGCGGAAGGATCCCCCATGAATCACGACGTCATCATTTCCTGCGCCGTCACCGGAGACGACACCAAGGTCACGAAGAGTCCGCATTGCGCGATCACTCCCGAACAGATCGCGACAACCGCCATCGCCGCCGCCCAAGCCGGGGCCGCCATCGTCCACATCCATGTGCGCGACCCGGAATCCGGTGCGTTCAGCATGGAGACTCGCCACTACCGGGAAGTCGTCAAGCGGATTCGCGAAAGCAAGGTCGATGTGATCGTGAATCTGACCTGCGGCATGGGCGGCTACATCGTCATCGGCGAACACGGTCTGAAGGACACGCCGGCGCCGGGCAGCGATTTCGTGACCCAGGAGGAGCGCATGCGGCACATCATCGACCTTTGCCACGAGGGCCTTTACCGGCCCGACATCGCCACTCTCGATTGCGGCAGCTTGAACTTCGGGGACGGCAATCGCGCCTATATATCCACGCCGAACTACCTGCGGCAGGGCGCCGCGATTGCCAAGGAACTCGGCGTCAAGCCTGAGCTCGAGGTATTCGATACCGGCAATCTCTGGTTCGTCAAGCAGATGATCAAGGAGGGTCTGCTGGTCGCGCCCTCGATGATCCAGCTGTGCATGGGCATTCCCTACGGCGTGCCGGCGGATGTCGGTCATTTGCTCGCGATGGTCAACGAACTGCCCGACAATTGTAATTGGGGCACCTTCGCCATCAGCCGCATGCAGATGCCCTGGGTGGCGCAATCGGTATTGCTGGGCGGGAACGTCCGCGTCGGGCTCGAGGACAATCTGTATTTGAGCAAGGGCGTGTATGCGAGCAACGCCCAATTGGTGGAAAAGGCCCGCACCATCATCGAGGCCATGGGCGCCCGCATTCTCACCGCCGCGCAGGCTCGCGAGCGGTTGCAATTGCGCTGAGCGCACGCGAGTGACCAAACTTCCCGCCTACCGCGCCACGATCCTGCCCGATTGGATCGACTACAACGGGCATCTGCGCGATGCCTACTTCACGGTGGCGTTGAGCTATGCCATCGACGAGGTCATGGACCACCTGGGGCTGGATGCCGCCTACCGCGAGCGCACCAAGTGCACGCTGTATACGCTCGAACTGCACATGCATTTTCTGCAGGAGGTCAAGAGCACGGATGAACTCACCGTCACCACCTCGATCCTGGATTTCGACCGCAAGCGCATCCACGCCGGCTGCGATTTTCACTGTCCGCGTATGAGCGAGGCGGCGGCAACCGCCGAAGTCATGCTGTTGCACGTACATCAGGGCGAGAAGCCCGCCAGCGCCTCTTTCCCGCCCGAGGTGCTGCGGCTGCTCGAAACGCTGAAATCATCGCCCGAAGCGCTGGCTGCGCGGGCCTTAAGTTCGCGCAAGATCGAACTGAAGCGGCGCTGAGCAGCATGCCGCCCGGTGATATTCGCCGTCTGATTGCGCCGCGCAGTATCGCCCTGATCGGCGCGAGCGCGTGGACTGATGCGGTCGCGGCGGGCAATGCGGCCGTCGGCTATCAAGGAACGGTCTGGCGCGTGCATCCGACCAGGGCCTCGACGCCCTCAACGACCTTCTATCGATCGGTCGCCGAGCTGCCGGGCGCGCCGGACGCCGCGTTCATCGCGGTGCCCAATCACGACGCGCCCGGTGTGGCCCGCGAGCTTAAGGCGCGCGGCGCCGGGGGCTTCGTGTGTTTCACCGCCGGTTTTTCCGAATTGGGAACCGAGTCCGGGCACGCGCTGACGCGTGCCCTGGTCGATAATGCCGGCGACCTGCCGTTCTTCGGCCCGAACTGCTATGGGTTCGTGAATTTCTTCGACCGGGCGGCGCTGCTGCCGGATCAGGTAGTCGGCTCGCCCGTCGAGCGCGGCGTCGCGGTGATTTGCCAAAGCGGCACCATCGCGCTCACGCTGAGCTTCAACGATCGTTCGGTGCCGATCGGCTATCTGTTCACGGTCGGCAATCAAACCCGATTGGCGGTCGAGGACCTCATCGAGAGCTTGTGCGAAGATGCGCGCGTCACGGCTTTCGGCCTGTATCTCGAGGGTGTCAAGGATCCCGAGCGATTCGCGCGCGCCGCGGACAAGGCGCGGCGCGCCGGCAAGCCCATCGCGGTGGTGAAATCGGGGCGCACGGCTGCGGCGGCGCGCACGGCGCACAGCCACACCGGAGCGCTCGCCGGCGCCGATAGTGTATTTGAGGCCTTTTGCCGGCAGGCGGGCCTCGCCCGATGCGATACCTTGGGCACTCTGTGCGAAACGCTCAAGCTGTTTCACACCGGCGGTGCGCTTGCCGGCAACAAGGTACTGGTCATGGGCGCCTCCGGCGGCGACATGGCAATGACCGCGGATGTGTCGCGCGCGCTCGATATTGATTTTGCGCCCATCCCGCGCGAGCAAGAGCTCGCCCTGCGCGGGTTGTTGACCGATCGCGTGACGATCGCCAATCCGTTCGATATTCACACCTATTTGTGGTTCGACCCGCCCGCCTTGGGGCGCGTGTTCGGCAGCGTGCTGCGCGCGGGATACGATGCCGTGGGGTTCATGCTCGACTGCCCGCCTGAAGCGAAAGCCGATACCTCAGCGTTCGACGCGGCGATCGATGCGTTCATCGGCGCTTCGCACGGCGCTCCGGCGCGGGCCGCTTTGATCGCCTCGCTCCCCGAGACGATCAGCGCGCGCGTTCGGCAGCGATGCCTGGATGGCGGCGTCATCCCGCTCCAGGGACAGCGCGAGGCGATGGAGGCATTGGCGTTGGCGGGCGCGGTGGGAGTGGCCTGGCGTTCGAATCCGAGTGTTAGTTTGCAAATCGCGCCCGGCGGCACGAGAGCCGAGGCGGTGAGATATACCTTGAGCGAGCACGAAGGCAAGGCGGCGCTCAAGGAATTCGGCGTAGCGATCCCGCGCGGCGATCTCGCCTCACCCGGCTCGGCCGCGGAGCGCGCGGCGGCCCTGGGTTTTCCGGTGGTGCTCAAAGCCGTCGGCGCGCATTTGGAGCACAAGACCGAGGTGGGCGGCGTTGCCCTGAATATCCGCAATGCCGCCGAGGCCGAGACCGCGGCACGGCGTTTGAGTGCGCTTTCCGATTCGCTGCTGGTCGAACAGATGACCAGCGACGGCGTCGCGGAAATCCTCGTCGGCCTCATCGTCGATCCTCAATTCGGCCAGGTCCTGGTGCTTGGTGCGGGCGGCGTTTTGACCGAACTTTTGTCGGACAGCGTCACCCTCCTCCCGCCCTGGACTCGCGAGTCGGTGCAAGCAGCGCTTCGCGGCCTCAAGGTCGGCAAGCTGCTCGAGGGTCATCGGGGCAAGCGCGCCGGCGATGTCGAGGCGCTCGTCGATACCGTCCTCAACGTCACCCGCTATGCCTCCGCGAACCTGGCGACGCTCATTGAACTCGACGTCAATCCGGTCATCGTGCGGCCGAAGGGCTGCGGAGCGGTCGCGGTCGATGTGATGATTCGACTTACCAATCCAGCCTAACCGTTCAAAGAGGTCTCTCATGTCCGTTGCAACCCCCATGTCCGATGGCGTCAAAGTCGTCAAAGACGGCAGCATCCTCGAGGTCACCATCGATCGACCGAAGGCTAACGCCATCGATCTCGCGACCAGCCGGCGCTTGAACGACGTCTTCACGTCGTTCCGCGACGACCCGTCGCTGCGCATCGCGATCATTACCGGCGCCGGCGATCGGTTCTTCTCGCCCGGGTGGGATCTCAAGGCGGCTGCGGCCGGCGAGAAATCCGACGAGAACTGGGGCGTGAGCGGTTTCGGCGGCCTCAACTACCCAAGAAACTTGAACAAACCCATCATTGCCGCGGTCAACGGCATCGCCTGCGGCGGCGGCTTCGAAGTGGTGCTCGGCACCGACATCATCGTCATGGAGGAGCACGCGAAATTTGCGCTGCCGGAGATCAATGTCGGCGTACTCGCCGACGCGGGCACCATCAAGCTGCGGCGGCGCATTCCCTATCATGTGGCGGTCGAATTCTTGCTGACCGGACGTTGGATGGATGCCGCCGAAGCCAAGCACTGGGGCCTTGCCAACCACGTGGTCCCCAAGGGTCAAGGGCTCGCCAAGGCGCGCGAGATTGCCCGACAGCTCGCCGAGGGGCCGCCGCTCCTGTTTCCGGCAATCAAGCAACTGCTGCGGCACACGGAAATGGTGCCCGAACATCAGGCTTTCGAATTGCACGACTCTCTTGATATCGTGCAGCAGGTGATTCGCTCCGAGGACCTGAAGGAAGGGACACGGGCTTTCGCGGAAAAGCGCAAGCCGCGGTGGGCCGGCCGATAGCACGACCCAGCCGACATTAGCGAGCCGCGAGCGCCAAGGTAAACAACCAAAGGACCGTTATGGATATTCATGAGTATCAGGCAAAGGAGTTGCTGTCCGGATTCGGCGTGATGGTGCCGCCGGGCGGAGTCGCCTACAGCGCCGAGCAGGCGGTGTACGTCGCCACGGAACTCGGCGGCTGGCATTGGGCGGTCAAGGCGCAGATTCACGCCGGAGGCCGCGGCAAAGCCGGGGGCGTCAAGCTCTGCCGCACTTATCAAGAGGTGGCCACCGCCGCCAAGGGGTTGCTGGGCGCCGCGCTCGTGACCAACCAGACCGGCCCCACCGGCAAGACCGTTCACCGCCTCTACGTCGAGAAGGCCGAGCCCTACGTGCGCGCGCTGTATTTGGGTTTCGTGCTCGATCGCAAGATCGAACGCGTCCGTGTGATCGCCTCCGCGGAAGGCGGCATGGAAATCGAGGAGATCGCCCGCGACCGGCCGCAAAGCATCCTGCAGGAACAGGTCGATCCGGCGGTCGGGCTGCAGGCGTTCCAGGCGCGCGAATTAGCCTTCGGCATGGGTCTCAACATCAAACAGGTCAGCCAAGCGGTCACCGCGATCATGGGCTGCTACCGCGCCTTCCGCGATCTGGATGCGACGATGGTCGAGATCAATCCCTTGGTGATAACCAAAGATGACCGCGTGCTCGCGCTCGATGCCAAAATGTCCTTCGACGACAACGCGATGTTCCGCCGCCCCAAGGTCACCGAAATGCGCGATTCGGCCGAGGAGGATCCGCGCGAAACCCAGGCCGCGGAATTCGGCCTCAACTACGTCGGTCTTGACGGGGATATCGGCTGCATCATCAACGGCGCCGGCCTGGCGATGGCAACCATGGACATGATCAAGCACGTGGGCGGTGAGCCGGCCAATTTTCTCGACGTCGGCGGAGGTGCCTCGCCCGAGCGCGTGGCGGCCGCTTTCAATCTCGTGCTTTCCGATCGCAACGTGAAGGCGATCCTGGTCAATATTTTCGCCGGCATCAATCGCTGCGACTGGGTCGCGCAAGGGGTGGTTCAGGCGGCCAAGGATTTGCGCGTACCGCTGGTGGTGCGCCTCGCCGGGACCAATGTCGAGGAAGGCCGGAGAATCGTCGCCGAATGCGGTCTGCCCATCATATCGGCCGACACGCTGGCGGAGGCTGCGCAAAAAGTGGTCGCGGTTTCGCGCGGCGAATCGGTGTCAGGCGCGCGAGGTGTCCGATGAGCATTCTGATCGACCAGGGGACGCCGGTTATCGTGCAGGGATTCACCGGCGGCAAGGCGACCTTTCACGCCACCGAGATGATCGCCTACGGAACCAAGGTCGTGGGCGGGGTTACGCCGGGAAAGGGCGGGCAGAGACATCTGGATCGACCGGTTTTCAACACGGTGAAGGACGCGGTGCGGGCCACCGGCGCACAGGCGAGCCTCGCGTTCGTGCCGCCGCCGTACGCGGCGGACGCGCTGATGGAAGCGGCCGATGCGGGACTGCGGCTGGTCTGCATCATTACCGACGGCATTCCGGCGCAGGACATGATGCGCGTCAAGCGCTACCTGCGCCGCTATCCCAAGGCACAGCGCACCACCATAGTCGGCCCGAACTGCGCCGGCATCATCAGCGCGGGCAAGGCGATGCTCGGGATCATGCCGAGCAACATCTACATCCAGGGCAACGTCGGCGTGGTCTCGCGCTCCGGCACCTTGGGCTATGAGGCCGGGGCCCAGATGAAGGCGCTCGGTATCGGGGTGACCACCAGTGTCGGCATCGGCGGCGATCCGATCAACGGCAGTTCCTTCCTCGATCACTTGATGCTGTTCGAAGAAGACCCGGAAACCAAGGCGGTCATCATGATCGGCGAAATCGGCGGGCCGCAGGAAGCGGAAGCGGCGAAATGGGTCAAGGAGAACATGACCAAGCCGGTGATTGGCTACGTCGCCGGTTTGACCGCGCCCAAGGGCCGGCGCATGGGCCATGCCGGCGCGATCATTTCCGCCGAGGGCGACAGCGCCGCGGAAAAGGCCGAAATCATGCGCTCGTACGGCCTGATGGTGGCGCCGAGCGCGGCTGAACTCGGCTCTACAGTGGCGCTGGCGCTCGCCAAGGGCGCTTAAGCGCGTGCGGCAGGTCGAGCCGCCCGGACACTTTTCGCGCGCCGCGCTGCTATTCGATCTGCTGGTCGGCGTGGTGCAGCGCTACGAGCCCGAGGTCGCCGCGGTGCTGCGCGAGGAGCGTACCACCGCGGGCATGTCGGCGGTCAAGCTGGCCCGCACGCTGCAGGCCCAGGGAATCTGGTTTCAACTGCTCGCGATCGCCGAGCAGAATCGCGATATGCGCAGCCGCCGTGAAATCGAGCGCGAACGCGGCTACCAGCAATTGCGCGGCACATTCGCCAACGTTTTCGCCTCGGCTGCGGCCGACGGAATCACCGCCGCCGAAATTCACCAGGCGCTCGCCGGGCTGCGCGTGCGGCCGGTGATCACCGCGCATCCGACCGAGGCCAAGCGCGTCACCGTTCTGGAGAGGCACCGGCGCATCTACCTGCGCCTGCTCGATCTCGAGTCGCCGCGCTGGACGGATCGCGAGCGGCAGGACTTGATCCGCGCCACCGGCGACGAGATCGAGCTCTTGTGGCTCACCGGAGAGCTCAAGCTGGCCAAGCCGACCGTCGAGCAGGAGGTGGCGTGGGGTCTATATTTTTTCAACGAAAATCTGTTCGATGTGGTACCGCAGATTTTAGCCAAAGCCGAGAGCGCGTTCGCGCAGCAGTTTCCCGGCGAGACGCTCGATGTCCCGCCGTTCCTGCAATTCGGATCCTGGATCGGCGGCGATCGCGACGGCAATCCCTACGTCACCAGCGAGGTCACGCGGCGCACGCTGTGGGAGACCCGGCTCGCCAGCCTGCGCCGCTACCGGACACGTCTGCTCGAGCTGGTGCGCAATCTCAGCATCGAGGAACACGCGCTGACGCTGCCCGACTCGTTCCGCCGAGCGGTCGCACAAGCGATCGAGGCGACTCCCGACGGCGAGGCGCGGGCCGCGCGTAACCGCGGGGAAATCTTCCGTCAGTTCCTCTCGTGCATGCTGGCGCGGCTCGACCTCACCATCGATTACTCCCAACGCGCACAACCGCCCCCCGAGAATATGGGCTACGCGAGCGCCGACCGCTTGATGGATGACATCGATCTGATGCGCAACGCGCTCGGCGCAGCCGGTGCACAGCGCCTGTCCGACGCCCTGCTCCTGCCGCTGCGCCGGGAAGTGGGTGTGTTTCGCTTCACCACCGTGCGACTGGACGTGCGTGAAAACAGCATGCGCATCAATCAAACGCTGGCCGCGATGTTTCGGCTGCGGCACCCGGGCGCCGAGCCGCCCGCACCCGAGTCCGAGGATTGGAAGCGCTGGCTGCTGTCCGAACTCGGCACGGCGCGCAGCAGGCCCTGCATCTACGAAGGTCTGCCGGCGGACGCCGCGGAGACGCTCGCGACCTTCCGCACCATCGCACGCATGCGCGGCGAGATCGATCGCGAGGCGTTCGGCGCGCTGATTCTGAGCATGACGCGATCGGCCGCCGACATCCTGGGCGCCTATCTGCTGGCCAAAGAAGGTGGCCTGTTCGCCGATGCCGCCGCGGTCGAGCGCTGCACCTTGCCCATCGTTCCTTTACTGGAGACCATCCCCGATCTGCGCCGGGCCCCGGCCATACTGAAGGAGCTCTTGGCCGTTCCACTGGTGCAGCGCAGCCTTCACGTGCAGGGCAAGACGCAGGAGGTGATGATCGGCTACTCCGACTCGAATAAGGACGGCGGCTATTTGACCGCGCACTGGGAGCTCGCCAAGGCGCAGAGCAGCCTGACCCGGCTCGGCCGCGAGCACGGCGTCGCGATTGCATTTTTCCATGGTCGCGGCGGCTCAGTGAGTCGCGGCGGCGCGCCGAGCGGCCGCGCCATCGCCGCCGCGCCCGCAGGTTCGATCCGCGGCCATTTCCGCGTCACCGAGCAGGGCGAGGTCGTCTCTTTCAAATATGCCAACCGAGGTACCGCGGCGTATCAAGTGGAGCTGCTCGGAGCGTCGGTCCTCGAGCATGTGCTGCGCTCGGAACGCGAGGCCGCGCTGATTCCGGTGCACGAATTCCAAGAGGCGATGGAGGCGCTGTCCGGCACGGCGTGGTCCGCCTATCGGACCCTGATGGAGCTGCCGACGATGCTTCAATATCTACAGGACTCGAGCCCGCTCGAGGAGCTTGCATTGTTGAACATCGGCTCGCGCCCGGCGCGGCGCACCCAGGCCAAAGGGTTAAGCGAACTGCGGGCGATTCCCTGGGTATTCGCCTGGACACAGAACCGGCACATGCTCTCCGGATGGTACGGCGTGGGCAGCGGCATCAAGGCCTTTCTCGACGTGCGCAAGGAGCGCGGGCTCGAGCTGCTCAAGCGCATGTTCCGCGATGCCCGGCTGTTTCGCCTGATACTCGACGACGTGGAGCGCACGCTGCTGCAGGTGGATCTGTCGATTGCCGCCGAATATGCCGGGCTCATCGAGGATGCGGCCGTGCGCGGGACGATTTTCTCGCGCATCGAAGCCGAATATCGCCTCACCTGCGAGATGATATTGCTGATCTCCGGGGGAACGTGCATCGCCGAGCGCTTTCCGCAGTTCCGGCGGCGGTTGGCGCGCCGGCTGAAGACCATCAACGCGGTCAGCCGTGAGCAGGTGCAGCTGCTGCGTGCGCACCGAACCGCAAGCAGCGATGCCGTGCGCACCGCGCTGCTGATGTCCATCAATTGCGCCGCCGCCGGACTCGGCGCGACCGGTTAGCGACAAACCTCTGAAAAATCCATCGTGCAGCCAAATGGCTATACTTGCGTGGATCCAGACATTGTCCTGTGGTCGAGGCGTTGCCGATTCACGCGCCGCCTGCGTGCCGTGGCCAACAGTGCTTGATCGTCCGAATAATCTAAAAACTCGAGGTACCCATGAGTTTCACCAGCATCGAGCCGGCCACATCACGTTGGCACCGATCCGAATTGGCGGTGCCGGGATCGAACACGGCCTTGTTCGAGAAGGCCGCGAAATCCGCCGCCGACATCATCTTTCTCGACGTCGAGGACGCGGTCGCACCGGACGACAAGGAGCAGGCGCGCAAGAACATCATCCAGGGCCTCAATGAAATAGACTGGGGCAGGAAGACCATGATGGTGCGCATCAACGGTCTCGACACGCATTACATGTACCGGGACGTGGTCGATATCGTCGAAGCCTGCCCGCGCCTGGACATGATTCTGATCCCGAAGGCGGGTGTGGCCGCCGACGTGTATGCCGTGGACATGATGGTGACGCAGATCGAGGCCGCGAAGAAACGCGCCAAGCGCATCGGCTTCGAAGTGCTGATCGAGACCGCGCTCGGCATGGCGAACGTCGAGGCGATCGCGCAGTCGAGCAAACGCCTGGAGGCGATGTCGTTCGGCGTGGCCGACTATGCCGCCTCGACCCGTGCCCGCACGACGCTGATCGGCGGAGTCAACCGCGACTCCGGCGTGCTCACCGACAAGGATCCCGACGGCAAACGCCAGTACTTTTGGACCGACCCCTGGCACGCGGCGCAGACCCGCATGCTGGTCGCATGCCGCGCCTATGGATTGCGCCCCATCGACGGCCCCTTCGGCGACTTCAACGACCCCGACGGTTTTCGCGCGGCGGCCAACCGCGCCGCCGTCTTGGGATACGAGGGCAAGTGGGCAATCCACCCTTCGCAGGTGGCGCTGTGCAACGAGGTGTACACGCCGTGCGCAGCCGAGGTAACCAAGGCCAAACGGATCATGGAAGCAATGGCGCAAGCGGCGCGCGAAGGCCGCGGCGCCGTCTCTCTGGACGGCCGCCTGATCGACTACGCCAGCATTCGCATGGCGGAAGCGCTTTTGAAGAAATCAGACGCTATGGTATCCGATAATTCATAGGGTTATAAAACTTTCCTCGTGTTATTTATGAAATACCTTCAGAACGCCAGATACGGCCAATCGCCCTCGATCGAGCTGCTGAAATTTCCCGCTCCGCTTGCCGCGACCGCGCAGCCATGCGGCAAGAGTAGGGCATCGGACGTGCCGGGCGTTTCTCGCGCCATTGCCTCGAGCAGCACTTGGATCTCGATCTGCGACCGGCTGAGGCGCTCGCTCAGATCGGGCGACCAGGTCAGTGCGCGCACGTCAGCCAATTGGCGCGCCAGCGCGTACAGCCGCGACTCGTACTGCCTCAGCGCCCGCACGCGGCTTCTGATCCCAAGCGCCAGGAAACTCGCGAACAGCTTGTCGCACAGCTGTTGGCCAAAACCGGCATCCTGCTGATAGCTGGCATAGGGATGAGCCTTCAGTCGGCCGGATACCGCTCGCGCAATGCGCCAGCTCGCGCCCGCACCACGCCCTAGAAGGAAGTCGTTCAACGCGTAGGGTCTCGAGCTGAGTGCGCGAGCGATGGCACGCACCCTCAAGGCAGCTGCACGCAGCCTGCGTAATCGCGAAACATCTGGATCAATCATGTCTTCTCCCTTGTACTTTTCCCACAACACCACGACCGGACGAGAACGCCTAGAGCGGGATTGCGGGATCTATTTTCAACGATTTCCAAAGGGAATACCGCACGTATTTGCCGAAATATATCGGTTTGAAGCGATCCTTGAGAATATGTTGTATAAAACCCACGTGCATCTCGACCACTGGTTTACATATTCCACGGACGGCCGCGAGGATGATATGGCCGCCGGTTTCTACCGGCCCGCTTCCGTGGCACGGCTTTGCGCAGCGATCGATGCCCAGGGCAAGCCGACGATGCTGAAGGTGGGCATCGGTTCACCGTCGATTATGGCGGCTTCCGGCTTCATGAAGATTCCGGACAGCGGCGTCGATGAGTTTGCGATGGAAGGAATCGCAGATCATCCCTACGACATCCCGAACCAGCGCATCGCCTACGGACGGCGCGAAGCGGGACCGCAGGTGTGGTTGTGGCGCTCGGTTGGACATTCGCAGAATCTCTTTTTCATCGAAGGTTTCATCGATGAACTCGCGGCAGCCGCAAAGAAGGACCCGTTCGAATTTCGCCGGGCGCTGCTGACTCAGCAACCGCGCTACAAGGGCGTGCTTGAAGCCGCGGCGCCATGCCTTCCATTGAGTGACGCTTGAGCCTGAATATCTTCCCCATAGCGAATCGGAATCGCCGTCTGTCGGCATCCTTTATGAGAGTCATTTCTAACTCTGCGATTTGGTTTCCGTTGGTTCACCAAACCAATGCAACGTTCGAGAATACCAGAAGACATTGCACTGCATGGTTGACGTAGATACAATATAAGCGTGTCATCAGTCTTGCCCAGCCAGTTGTATCTTCATTGGCGTCACTGAACAGCTTTTAACCCTTTAACGCCGTCGACTAAGGAGACAACATGGAATCCTACAAATCCCACCAAACCAACCTTACTCGTGCCGAAGAAGAGGCTGCCGAACAAGAAGATATAAAAAAACTCGGCAAGGTCGTTGATGGAGCCTTCGAGTCGGTAGGAAAGTTAACTAAACTTTCGGTGCACGAAGTGTTGCACATTATTGAAGAGGTCGATGTGGGGCAGCTTAAGAAGGCCGTCCAGGAAGCTATCAAGAAGATTGCGGATTCAACTGACCTCGATGGGCCTCGGATTATTGCCATCTTTATGGCAAATAGAGATGCCAGCATTGATGACATCGTTAACCGGCTTCATCAACAAAGCAAAGAGAACAGGCACCGACTGTAAGGAACTGACCTGCTGATCGATTTTCGGTCCAGTTGATACTTTGGGACAAATGTTATTCAATTTGAATCGTGCGCAGATATTCGGTCAGGCGCGCAATGAGATCGTCCGTGCGGTGCTGCGCATCCGGATACCCGGCATTCTGATTTTCCAGTTGGAACTCGAAACCCCATACCGGCATTTCCCGCGATCCATGAGGCGGCAGCGTCTTGCGGCCGTCGATGATCTTACGGACCTGCTCAGCCGGAAAGACATCGCCATGACGGTGAGCGATGCGCGTCAGGTCTGGCACCTCAATCTTGAAACTTTTCGCCACAGGTCCGTCGCCACGCGCCTGGTCGCCATGGCAGCTGGCGCAAAAGCGTTTGTATAGCTCAGCACCCGTGTAACCGGAAAAACCCTGCGCACGCGCCGAGACGGATGTGACAACGAGCAGGATCATGGCGATGTTAACCGCCAAGTAAGTATGTCCAGCGTGAGCATTCATTTGGGACCTCCAGTGACCCGCAAGCATCGTCGATGCATGGCGGAGGTCAATCCGTATTCCTACGCAGTACCCCCCAACCCGGTCCGCCTCTGCCCCCCAAGCGACCGGCGCGCTGCTCGTCAGTGGCATATCTCGTAACGATAAACAGTCTTAGTATCAGATACTTATATATGTTTCTTGTCTTGTCACTTTAAGAATAGATTGTCTCAATGCCGCTGCGTGAGTCCCCGCTTGCGGCGCCAGTTCACCGCGAGCGCCCGGGCGGCGGCGACGAGCCGTGTATCTTTGAGCAGCTTCTCCGGGTAAAAGGCCGAATCTCCGGCGTGCATTGCGCCGACGTTGGTCAAGAGCGCGATATCGATGTTCATCGCGGCGCCGCGGCCGTGGCGTATCCACTCGGAATCAAACTCCCCGCTGGGTACACCACTGGTGTGATTCAACAGCTGCTGCACCGTCGCGCGATCGGCGTTAGGGATTCCCGCAACCGCCTCCTCGCCAAGCAGCTCGCGGCCAGCTCGAGCAGTCGGGCGAACCGGTCAGCCGCCCAAAGGCCGCAACAAGGCTCTCGAGATGATGTGGCGCTGCACCTCGCTGGTGCCGTCCCATATCCGCTCGATGCGTGCATCGCGCCAGATCCGCTCCAGCGGCAAATCGCTCATGAGGCCCATGCCTCCGTGGATCTGCAGGGCCTCGTCGGCCACCATGGCCAGCATTTCGGTGGCTTTGACCTTGGCGATCGCCATGTCCATCTCGGTGTCGATCTTCTGATCGTGCTTCCATGCGGCTTCCAACACCAGCAGTTCCGCGGCGCGCAGCTCGACCGCCATGTCGGCAAGCTTGAAGCTGACGCCCTGAAACTTGCCGATCTGCTGGCCGAATTGCACCCTGTCGACGGCCCATTGAGTCGCGAGTTCCAGGGCGCGCTCGGCGCGACCCAGGCAGGTCGCCGCGACCTGCAGGCGCGTGACCCCCAGCCAGGTATTGGCCACATCGAAACCGCGATGCACCTCGCCGAGTATGGCGCTCTTTGGTACGCGGCAATTGTTGAATTCCAGGATGCTGTTGGTGTACCCGCGATGCGACACGTTCTTGTAGCCCGGGCGCACGACGAAGCCGGGGTGACCCATGTCGATCAAGAATGCCGTGATCTTCTTGCGGGTGCCTCGCGCGCCGGATTCCTCGCCGGATGCGGCGAAGAGAATGACGAAATCGGAATGATCCGCGTGGCTGATGAAATGCTTGGTGCCATTGATGATGAAATCGCCTGCGGATTCGACGGCGGAGGTCTTCATGCCCCGCAGATCCGAGCCCGCGCCCGGCTCGGTCATCGCCAGACACTCGGCCCGGTCGCCGCGCACCGTCGGCAGCAGGTAGCGTTCCCGCTGTTCGCCCTCGCACGCCAACAAAATATTCGACGGCCTGCCCACGCAGGACCAATGCAGCGCGTAATTGGTGCGGCCGAGCTCCTTCTCGTAGAGCACCCACGTGACCGTGTCCAATCCCGCGCCCCCCACCTCCACCGGCATATTCGCGGCATACAGTCCGGCCTCGATCGCCTTGGCTTTCAGTTCACGGTGCAGGTCGTCGCGCAATACACCGGTCTCCTCCACTTCCTTTTCGTGCGGATACAGTTCGTTTTGCACGAATTCACGGGTCGTCTTGACGATCAGCTGCTGTTCATCGTTGAGCGAGAAATCCATTGTTGTTCTCCTTTAGCGTAACCTTGCGGCGCGGCCTTGTAGCCCGGCCGTTTTGAGCCGTGGGTTGTTTCAGCCGTGGGCTGCGCTGCGTTTCGATTGGGCCCACCGGCGCAATAATTCGAGTTGCAAATCCAGCTGCTCGATCTGCCGCCGCGCCGGCCAGTCGCGAGGACTGGTCACCGCGCCCGCGGTCAAGCCGTTGATGCAGGTCGTCACGGATCGCAACACTTGATCGCGCACCGGCCGCCGCCACTCCCGCCACTCCGGCCAGTGCTCGGCCAAACAGCGGGTGAACAGGCGCATGTACTCGCGATGCACCCACACGTTGAGCCGCTTGAGCTTGCGATCGACGGACACCTGACCCCAAAACGCCATCCAGAATGCGCATTCGGTGAATCGCGTGGCATCGATCGCGAGCGCCTCCGACAACACGCTGAGCAGGCTTGCCTCGCCGCTGCTGCGCTCGCGGGTCAGCCGCTCCTCGATGCGCAACAGCATCAGACGCAGGGCGGCGAGAATGATGTCCTGCTTCGAATCATAGTAGTGAGCCACCATCCCCGTGGTATACCCAGCCGCACGGGCAATGCGCGCAACCGTCGCCCGTTCGAAGCCACGGCTGGCGACCACCTGGCACGCCACATACGCGATCTCATCGCGACGTTTCGCATGATCGACGATTTTCGGCATGGGAATGTCAGGAGCCTGTCTGAGTATTCCACGTGAGCCGCGTTGGCTTGGCGAGGGAACGGATGCAAGGCGCGCGGCGCAGGACGTAGCGGGCGCTACGGCCAAGCCGCGCAACACCGCAGACGCCCCTCACCAAGCCAACCCGGAGGGACCGGGCAGATTTCGCTTCATCCATCGTTGTCGCCTCCTTATTGGGTGTTAACCCAACCGCGTCGGCTCCGCCTCGGCTGAAGCGAAATCTGCCACGGTCGCGGCCACGGGGAATACTCAGACAGGCTCCTTGTGCTTGGCTCGGCTGCCGACCGGTTTGCCGGCCTCCTCCGGCACGGGAAGCGCGGCGTGCGCCTGTCGCAGCGAGTCGAGTTTCGTGCGCAGATTGCGATCCATCGGCGTGGCTTTGGCCGCGGCGGTATCGACGTGCAGATGCACCTGTTCGCCCGTGGCGATCAGCGCATTGTCGCCGCCGCGGTACAGCCGGTGAAACATGTGAAAGCGCTTCTCGTCGAGCGCGAGCACCTGGGTCGTGACGTACAGCGGCTCGTTGACCTTCGCCTCGCCGAGATGCCTGACATGGCTTTCGGCGGTGTAGAACATGCGGCCCTTGTGTCGATACGCCTCATCGAGGCACACGCTGCGGTACAGCGCATCCATGGCCTGGCCGAATACGTGACCATAAATAAAATCGGACATGTGACCGTTGTAGTCGACCCACTCGGGTCTGACCACCGTGTCGTATCGGGGCAGCGCCACTCCGTGCGCCCCGCCGACGGCCGCGCCCTCCATGCCGCCCGCGGCATCCTGGTATAGGCGTGCCTCGAGCGCGCGCAAGGTCGAGCCTGCTCCGATATCGAACTGACGCAGCACCTGCTGAATCGCAACCAGATAGGCGTCTCGCAGCCGCTCCAGCTCCCGAATCGAACGGCCCGCCGCTTGTTCCTGGGTGCCCTTCACCATTCGGTCGATCAACTCTTCGGTGAGCTCCGGAGCCTCCAACTTGGTCCAAGGCCATTTCAGCGCCGGTCCGAATTGCGCCAGCATGTGCCGCATGCCGGTCTCGCCGCCCGCCAGGTGATAGATCAGGTTCGTGCCCATGGCGGCCCAGCGCAAACCCGGGCCGTAAATGATCGACTCGTCCAGCTCGCCGGTGGTCGCCACACCGTCGTTCACCATGTGCAGAATCTCGCGCCAGATGGCTTCCTGAAGCCGATCGGTCAAGTGCCCCGGCACTTCGCGCCGAACCCGCAGGGCGTGCATGCCGATGTAGGTGAAGAACTTGGCGGCCGCTTCGATGGTCGCGGGGACGGTCTTGGCGCCGCCGACGAGTTCCACCAGCGGCAGCAAGTAGACCGGATTGAACGGATGGGCAACCAAAAAGCGTTCAGGCGCGACCATGTCGCGCTGCAGATCGCTCGGAGTCAGCCCCGAAGTACTGGAGGCGATGATGACGTCGGGGGCTGCATGGCGGCTCACTTCCGCAAGCATCCGCTGCTTCAGCGGCAGCTGCTCGGGGATGTTCTCCTGGATGAAATCCGCCCTTTGCGCCATGACCTTGAGGTCCGTGGTGAATGACAGCTTGCCCTTGGGCGGCAGCGGCGCAAAGGTCAACCGGGCGAGCGCCGGCTCGGCATTGGCGACGGCGCCGCGAATCCACTCCTCCATCTCGGGCTTGACATCCGCCGCGATCACATCGATGCCGAAATGCAGCACCCGCGCGGCCCAACCGCCGCCGATCACGCCCGTCCCCAAGAGCCCGAGAGTCCTCACCTTCCGCATGATCCACACCTCGCAAGCGTCAAAATATTATCTAATTGTCACCAGTATAATATAAAAACCAGCTTGCGGCAGGGTCGCGCGGGGCGCGCGCTCGAGTCGCGGCCCCGCGCCGGTCAGGCCCTCAGGATCGGTCAGGTCTCAGAGTTCTTGGTACAGGCTGTCCGAGGCAATCTTGCGTATCTTGTCCAGACTCTTCAGCCACTGTGCGTACTCCGCATCCGCCCCCGTCTTTTTCGCCGCATCGGCGAAAGCCGCGAAGCTGTCGAACTCCTGGGTGACGACCACGGATCCGGCCTCCGGGCCCGCAAATGTGGCGCGCCACACGCGGGTCTGCACAGATACGCCGAGACGCTTCAGGATGCGCCTGCCGTTGTCCAATTCATGCACGTATCCAGACACATCCTCCGTGCTCACCACGAGTACGCGAAGATACCCCTTGCCCTGCGCCAAAGCGCTGTTCGACGCGCCGATGCCCAAAGCGACCATCAGCGCGAGCGATGCGATGATCTTCAACATCAAGATTCTCCCCAGTTAGTTAGTTAGTTAGTTGGTTGGTTGGCCCGCAATTTGCCGGCTCCAACCTGATATACCCTTTCTCTGGCGCTGACAAGTTCGGTCGGCAGGCGCCGCCTGCCGCCGGGGGCGCAACCGGATGCCCACGCCGCCGGGGGCGCAATTAGCCGGCCGGCCTTCAGGGAAGGTTCTGCAATGCTCCAAACGTGCCCGGTGAGGTGGCGCTCTGCATCAGCACCCCCGGATTCACGGTCACCACGCCGTTCACGACTGGATTGGTCACGCCGTTGCTGACCACGATATCGGGCCTGCCATCGCCATTGATGTCCGCGACGGCGATCTCGTTGGCGCCCGGCGCCGGATAGATGACCGCGGCCATGTACGTCCCTCGCGCCAACGGCGCATGATTTTGCAACAGCACCGTGACGGTCTGCTGTCCGCCGATGACGATATCCGGACGGCCGTCGCCGTCCACATCCGTGACCACGATCGATTGGGGCAGATCCTGTGTGGCAATCGGGTAGCTGACCGGCACGCGGAAGGTGCCCGGAACGGAGGTATTCTGCAGCAGGATATTGACCGTCGGAGTCAGACCCCCGGTCGACCCCGGGTCGGTGATTATCAGATCGTTGGCGCCGTCGCCGTTCACATCCGCGATCGCGATGAGGTTGGCACCCGTCACGTACGCATTGGCGGACTGCGTGAACACGCTGACCGGCGCGGCATAGGTCACCGAGGACGAAGCGCCGGTGTGCATCAGCACCTTGACGCCGACGCTGTCGGTCAGTGCCACATCCATGGCACCGTCGCCGTTCAGATCCCCGACCGCAACCCAGTTGGCGCCGCCTGAATACAGACTCACCGGTGGCGCGAATACGCCCGGCGAAGTCTGCAGGAACAACGACACGCCATAGTCCGCCGAGACGAGATCCGGCAGCCCGTCGTGGTTCATGTCGCCGATCGCAACCTGCGAGGCGCCGGGGCTCGACAGCACCAGCGGCGCGCTGAAGGTGCCGGGGCTGGTCTTGTTGTTGAAGAAGACCGCTAATGCGCCCACAGCAAAGCTCGCGGAGACCACGTCCGGCAGGCCATCATGGTTCAGGTCCGCGCTCGCCAGATACAGCGGATCGACGCCATCCGCGATGTATGCCGGCGATGCGAAGGCGCCCGCTCCGTTCGACAGGTAAACCTTGAGATTGTCGGGTCCCAGGGCTTGATCGGGCTGAAGCGCATTGAGCGCGACGATGCTGGGGAACCCGTTGCCGTTGAACTCCCCTGCCACCACGCCCAAGGAGACCTCGAACGGCGTCACACCGCAGTTGTAACAGGAGTTATCGTTGCCGCCGCAGCTCGCCAGAACGGGCAACAATGCGGTTGCGATGAGCGCCCGCCCGGATTTCAGCACCCAACCGCCTCTCGGGGTTTTAGACACATTTGTCGAGTGAGACATGAAGCCCTCCTGGCCACTGAGCCGACAATTGATAGACCACCCGCGAAGTGGCGGGTTCCCGTGCGCCAACGACGTGCGACCGATTGAGGTGGTACGGGTTCGCAGTTTTCCGGCTGACTGCGGTATCAGTTGTCGGCCACCCGCGACGACGCCGTAAAGCCCTTCACGTGATCGGACTCCGGCCGCGCCGATTGCACGCCGTTGCCGGTCGATTCGAGCACCGGGGCTATGGGCTCCGCAGCCCACGGCACCGCCGCGTGGTAGTCCTTGCCGACGAACGCCGCCACGGTGGCGGCGATCTGCGCCTGAGTCACCGGCGCGACGTGGCTGCGTTCTCCGAGCGGCGCCGTATCGGGTCCGATGACCGCGATCCAGATGTTCTCCGAGCCCTTCTGCTCGACGCCGTGCTCCTTCCACTCGGTGAGGCCGCTGCCGCGACCATGGTCGGTGGTGATGATGAAGGTCGTCTTGTCCCGGTATTCGGGCATCGCCTGCATCGTGTCCCAGAGCTGCTTCACGAAGAAATCGAAGCGATGCGCGCTGTCGAGCATCAGGTCGTATCGGCCCTGATGCGCCCAATCGTCGGTCTCGCCATAGCCGACGAACAGGACGCGCGGTTTCGCGGTGGCCACATAGTCGAGCAGCGGTATCTGCAGGAGGGCGTCCGGCGGCCCCTCCTCGTTGACTTCGGTCAAGGTCTCATAGACCCGCCGCAGCAGCGCATCGCTTGCGCTCTCGTGCGGCTTCTTGGGCGCCGTCCAGCCCGTTTGCATCACCAGACCGCTGCGCTTCTTGTTGAAGATCTCGTCGAATGCGTTCCAGGTTCCGTAGATCGCCACTCGACCCTTAAATTCGTCGAATTTGTTAAGCCACTCGAACACCGTCGGGTTCGGGTTGGGGCCAAACTCGTTGCTGTCGATGGCAGGGTTCGGAAAGCCGGTGGCCATCTCGTTGTATCCGGGGTACGAGAAGGCCATTCCGTTGATCACCTGCGCGACGCTCCCCACGGCTTGATTGCCGAAGATTTGCCCGCGCTTCGCCACCGTTCCCCACAGGAACGGGAACAGCGCCGCCCGCCGCTCGCTGTCGCTCGCTCGCCAATAGCGCTTGCGCAGCTCCTCCTCCGGGAGCCAGCTGCCGCCCGTCGTATCGTTGAGCAAATCCTCCTCGGCGCCGGTGAATATTTCCTGCCAGCGCAATCCGTCGCTGACGATCAGCACCACGTTTTGCGTCTTGGCGGCGAATGCTGCGCTCGCGCACAACAGCCACGCGGCACCCGCGGCGATTATGCGGATCGCCCGATATGATCGGCGCATCATTGCTGCAGCAACACCGCACAATTGGCGGTCCAGCTCAAATACACCTCGTCGCTCCAATCGATGGACCATTCGGAGGTGCGGCGGTCATTTTGTGCGAACACCGTGACCAGCTTGCCGGTTTCGGTTTTGACGCGATAGGTCGAGCGGTTGCCGAGATAGCCGAGCTCCCACACCATTCCCTTGATTTGATTGACGCCGCCCGCGGCCGGATCCTTGCTCAAGCGGATCTTTTCGGGGCGCAGGGCCACCCAGACGCGTTGTCCGCCGCCGAATCGGCCCACATCGTCGACGATCAGATCGCAGCCGGCCTCGGCGCTGTGCACCACGACATGCCCCGGTTCGTTGCCGCTGACCGTTCCCTCGAACAAGTTGGTGGTGCCGATGAAATCGGCCACGAAGCGATTTTGCGGAAATTCGTAGATTTCCGAGGGAGTGCCCACTTGCACCAGCTGGCCGCGGTTCATCACCGCGATGCGGGTCGAGAGCGCCATCGCCTCGTCCTGATCGTGGGTGACGAAGACGAAGGTAATGCCCACCTGATCCTGAATGTTCATCAGCTCGAACTGGGTCTGTTCGCGCAATTTCTTGTCCAGCGCGCTCAACGGTTCGTCCAACAGCAAGACCTTCGGCCGTCGAATCAGCGCGCGGGCCAACGCCACGCGCTGGCGCTGGCCGCCGGAGAGCTGGTGCGGCTTGCGCTTCGCGAGCGACCCCAACTGCACCATGTCGAGCGCCTCGCGGATGCGCTTGGTCCGCACGCTCTGCTCGAGCGTCATGCGGCGCAATCCATAGCCCACGTTCTGTTCCACCGTCATGTGCGGAAACAATGCATAGGACTGGAACATCATGTTGACCGGGCGCTCGTACGGCGGCACCGCGGTCATGTCCACCTCATCGATCAGAATGCGCCCGGCGCTCGGGTTGGCGAACCCGGCCAGCATGCGCAGCAGAGTCGTCTTGCCGCAGCCCGATGCGCCCACCAGGGCGAACATCTCGCCCTTGTAGATGCGCAAATTGACGCTGTCCACCGCGCTGAAGGCGCCGAAGGTCTTGCTGACGCCTTCGATGACGATTTGAGGCTTGGCCTCGGGATTCAGCCATGGCCGATCAGCAAGCGATTTTTGCTGCGGCGAGGGCACGCGCTCTAGAACTCCCCCGGCGGAGTCACGCGCCGGCGTTCAGGCGCGAAAAATGGACGCGCCACCACTTGGGCCTTCGACATGCGACGCTCCCAAACCAGTTCGCGGTTCAAATAGATATCGGCCCACACCGTTGTGCCGATCTGAAAATATGGGGCATCGACCATAGCAAGCGCGATGTTGCGTTTGCAAGTCGGCGACCAGGTGGCCGAGGTGACGGCACCGATTTGGCGGCTGCCGTTCGCCTCGGCATACAGCAGCGCATCGTGGGCGGGTTTATTGCCGACCACATCCAACCCCACCAGCTGCCGGCGCGGCCCCCTCTGCCGTTCGGCAAGCAATGCGCGGCGGCCCGTGAAGTGGCCTTTCTCGAAATCGATGAGCCAGGCGAGCCCGAGCTCGAGCGGCGAGCGATCGCGGCCGGTACGAATCGTCTGTTCCGCGGAAACGAAGTCGATATGGGGCGCCAGGAATCCGGCTTCGATGCGCGCCATGTTGAGAGCCTGCGAGCCGGTGGCTCGAATGCCGCGCGAGCGCCCCGCCGCCATCAATTCGTCCCAAATTTGCGGCGCCGCCTCCGGCGCCATCCACAACTCGTATCCCAAATCCCCGGTGAAACCGGTGCGCGAAACGGTGAGTTGCCGGCCGTGCAAGGAAAAATAGCCGATCTCGAACGGCTTCAGACGCTCGATTCCGGCAAGACCGAGCGCCTTCAGCACCGCGCAGGAGGTCGGACCCTGCATCGCGAGCGCGGCGATCTGTTCGGTCACTTCGCTGACTTCGACATCGAAACCGATGGCCGAATCGAGCAGCCAGTCGATCTGTCTTTCGGCCGCACACAAGCGGTATTCGCCCTCGCCCAGTCGAAACACCGTGCCGTCGTCGAGCAGATGCCCCTCATCGTTGCACCATACGCAATACGCCACGCGATCCGGCTTGAGTTTGGCCAGATCCCGGGTGACCAGATGATTCAGGTACGGCACCGCATCGGCGCCCGCAATGCGGTACTTCACCATCGGCGTCAGATCATAAAGCGTGGTCGCGTTGCGGATGGCGAAGTATTCCTGCTCGACCGTGGTGAACACATCGACCGTGGTGTAGCCGGCCCAGGCAACGAAGCTGTCCATTTGAGACAGCGCGCGAGTGCGCTCATGAAACGGCGTTTTGAGCAGCGGCTGTTTGAAATGCGGTACCGATGGTTGCGGTGAGCTCATGTCACGCTGCCTCCTTGAGAACCTGCCGCGCGGCATTGCGTCCGGGAATGCCCATGACCCCTCCCCCGGGATGGCAGCCGGCGCCGCACAGATACAAGCCCGGCAGCGGTGTGCGATGCTGCGCCGCACCCGGCACCGGCCGGACCATGAAGAATTGATCGAAGGCGAGTTCGCCATGATGCCAATGGCCGCCGCTGATGCGAAATTCCTGCTCGATATCGAGCGGCGTGAGCAATTCCGCGGCGACGATGCTGCCGCGCAGTCCCGGCGCATGCCGCGCCAGGGTGTCGATGCACAGGTCCGTGAAACGTCCGCGCTCCTGCGGCCAGCCGTTCTTCAGCGCGTAGGGCGCATATTGCACGATGGCCGACAAGACATGCTTACCTGCCGGAGCAAGACCCGCGTCGTTGAACGTGGGCACCGTGATCTCCATGGCCGGAGCGGCTGAATACTCCTCGTACTTCGCATGGTTGTAGGCTCGCTCGAGATACGCGAGCGAGGGGGCGATCAGCAATCGGCCGCCCAGAGCGGCGCTCTGCAAAGCGCTGAACTGCGGCGCGCGGTCGAGCGCCAGGTGCAGTTTCGCGGTCAACCCACGCGCGCGCAGATGATGCACGCGGCGCACGAAGCCGGTATCCAAATGGCGTGCTCCCAACAACTTGAGGAACGTGTTCTTCGGATCGGCGCTCGAAAGCACGGTCCGGGCCGCGATGCGCTCGCCGGACTCGAGCAATACCCCCGCCGCACGGTCCGATTCGACCAGGATTTGCGAGACCGGCGCGGAAGTTCGGATGGTGGCGCCGGCCGCGGTCGCGGCCTTGGCGAGTGCATTGCTCAGTGCGCCCAGGCCTCCGGTCGGTTGCGCCAAGGCGGTGGCCCCCGCCGCTTCGGCAGCCATGCGATACAGGAGCGTCAATACCGTGCCCGGCGAGCGCGGGCCGAAATTCGTGCCGAGCACCGCGTCGAATCCGAGCGCCCCCTTGAGCGCATCGGAGCGGAAATGCTCCTCGAGCAAATCGAAGACGTTCATGCCGCCGATGCGCAGCAATTCGCGCATGTCTTGCCGTCCAAGCTTGCGTATCTGCCAGCCCAAGCGCAGCAGAGCCGCAATGTCACGCCAGTCGCGGGTCCCCAAACGCGGCGGCACCCTCGACATCAGCGGCACCAGTGCCTGCGCGAAGCGCCGCATCTGCGCCGAATAGCGTCCGTACGCCGATGCGTCCTGCGCCGTCAAATCCGGCCCGGCCGCGAGCGGCAGTCCGAGCGTGAGCGGCGCGCCTTGCGCGGTCAATGCGGTGGTGGGCATCGATTGCGCGGCCCATTTCAAGCCGTGCGAGCTCAATTGCAGTTCATTCACCAGATCGGCCGGCATCAGATGCAGCAAGTGCGCACAGGCCGACACTTGAAATCCGGGTGCGAACTCCCGCGTGAGCGCAGCGCCGCCGACTTGCGGCCGCGCTTCCACCACCAGCACGGAGCGGCCGCCGCGCGCCAGGCTGGCAGCGCACACCAGGCCATTGTGTCCACCGCCGATGACGATGCAGTCGTAGCGCATGCCGCTCGATTGCTGTGTCATGTCGATTGCGTCCGGCCCAAATCCTTGAGCACGGCGCGGGCCGCGTTGGCACCCGGCGCACCCATGACGCCGCCGCCGGGGTGGGTGCTCGATCCGCACATGTAGACGCCGCGCACCGGCGAGCGGTATTGCGCGAAACCCGGCACCGGCCGGTTGAAAAGCAGCTGATCCATGGTCAATTCGCCTTGAAAGATATTGCCTTCGGTCAGGCCCACTTCGTTTTCTATGTCCCAGGGAGTGCGTATTTCCGCGTGCAAAATCAGGTCTTTGAAATTCGGGCTGTGCTGCGCGATGGTATTGATGACCGTGTCGCCGAAACCCCGGCGCTTCGCTGCGGTCCACTCGCCGTCGGCGAGTTCATAAGGGCAGTATTGGACGAAGACCGACATGTAGTGCTTGCCGTCGGGGACCATGGTCGGATCGATTTGCGAGGGAATCAGCATGTCGATGTAGGGCGCCCTCGACCAGCGGCCCTCCTTCCAATCGTCGTAGGCGCGCTCCATCATTTCCAAGGTGTCGGTGACATGCATGTCGCCGCGCGTGCACGGCGAGCCGTCGGGAATGGCTGGAAAGCGCGGCAGGCCGTCGAGCGCGATATTGAGCTTGCCCGACGAGCCGCGGATCTTGAAGTTCTTCACCCGATTGAGGAAATCGTCGGGCAGATCCTTCGCATCCATGGTTTTCAGAAAGGTGCGCCTGACATCCAGATTGGAAATCACCAACGGCGCATGAATCTCCTCGCCGTCATCGAGCGCCACACCCGAGGCGCGGCCGTTCTTCACCAGAATCTGCGCCACCGGGGCCGCGCTGCGGATCGTGCCGCCGCTCGCCTCGAACGACTTGCCGAGCGCGTTGCTGATCGCCCCCATGCCGCCGCGGGCAAATCCCCAGGCGCCGACGGTGTCGTCGATGTCGCCCATGTAATGGTGCAGCAGCACGTACGCGGTGCCCGGCGAGCGCGGCCCCAACGCCGTGCCGATGATCGAGCTGCCGGCGAAATGCGCCTTGACGATGTCGCTTTCGAAATACTCATCGAGAAAATCCGCGGCGCTCATGGTCCAGAAGCGCAGCGTGTCGTACATCCGCTGTTCGCCCAGCTGGTGAAAGCGCTGTCCGAGATAAAGAAGTTCCTTGATGTCGCGCGGCTTGAAGGAAGTCGGGTCGGGCGGCTCGCGCATCAGCAGCGGCTTGATGAATTTGCACTGGCGCATGACGTCGCGCGCGTAGCGGTCATAGGCTTCCGCGTCGCGCTTCGAATGCCGCGATATTTCGCGGCGCAACGCGTCGTGGTTGTCGTACAGCGCGAGGTGACCCCCGCCCTGCATCATGGTGCAGCCGCCCTCGTATGGAATCACCTGCAGACCGAACTTGGGCAGCTCCAAGCTGCGCATGATCTCGGGGCGCAGCAGACTGCACACGTACGAGCAATTCGAGTAGGTGAAGTCCTGATACAGGCGCCGGCTCACCGCCGCACCGCCGATGTACGGCATGCGCTCGAGCAGCAGCACTTTCAGGCCGGCGCGCGCCAAATAGCAGGCTGCCACCAAGCCGTTGTGCCCGGCTCCGACGATGATCGCATCGAGACCCTGCGGGCCGCGTTTAACCTTGTCGCTCAAGCAGGCACTTTGTGCGTGGCGCCGCTCGCCTGCAACGTGGCATCCACCGCAATCTCGAACGCCCTGAGCGTATCGGCGAGGCAGGACGCATCGTGCGCCGCCGACACGAACCACGGCTCGCGCGAATCCGGCTCGCACAGCACCCCCTCGTCGTGCAGCACCTGCGCCATCGCATCGTAGAACGAGTAGTCGCTGCTCTTCCAGGCACGATAATTGCGCGGCGGATCGTGCGCGAAATACAGCCCGCTCATCGAGGGATGGCCGACGAAGCTGTGTGCGATACCGCGCGCCCCGAGAATCGAGCGCATTCCGTTGCGCAGGCGCGTGCCGTAATCGGCGATGCGCTCCAAGGCGTCGGTCTCGTCGAGAATCTCCAAACATTTCTCCGCGGCCGCGAGCGATACCGCATGCGCGGTGTAGGTCCCGCCGTGGGCCACGCCGCGACCGATCTTGCGCATGATCGGCTCGCGTCCGGCGAGTATCGAGATCGGGTAGCCGTTGGCGACCGCCTTGGCGAACGTGCACAGATCGGCCTTGATGCCGTACAACTCCTGTACGCCGCCTCGCGCCACCCGAAAACCGGTCTTGACCTCGTCGATCAGCAGAACCACGCCGTATTTGTCGCACAACTCGCGCGCCACGCGCAGGTACTCCGGTTCGGCGGCGATGCCGAGGCAGTTGCCCATGATGGGCTCGATCAGCATGCAGGCGATCCGGGAGGCGTGGCGCTTGAACACATCCTCCAGCTGATTGGCATCATTGGCCTGCACGAAATGGGCAAAGCTCTTGGTGCTCACCGGCACCCCTTCGCTGTAGGGCTTGACTTCCGGATCCCCGACCTGCGTCCATTTCTCCATGGGGGTGAACCACATGGCCGCATCGAACAGGCCGTGATAGCTGCCTTCCAGAATCACGTAATCATCCTTGCCGGTATAGGCGCGCGCCAGGCGTAAACCCGCCATGACCGCTTCGGTTCCGGAATTCGAAAAGCGCACGAGCTCGGCCGCCGGCACCATCTTCGCGATCCGGTCGGCCACTCGCAGTTCGGCTTCCGTCGACAGGGCGAAAACGCCGCCCACTTCCATGCCGCGGCGCGCCGCCGCGTCGACCCGCTCATCCGCATAGCCCAGGATCGCCGGGCCATAGCCCATGCGGTAGTCGACATAGCTGTTGTCGTCGAGATCCACGATGCGCGCGCCCTTGCCGTGCTTGACGTAGATGGTTCGATCTTCGCCCCAGTAGCGGAAGTTGGAGGCCACGCCGAGCGGCAGGCGTTTCACGGCGCGCTTGAAATGCGCGTTGCTGTTGGTCAGTTTTCTGGCCATACCATTTCCCCCTGGCAGGTTTATCGGTTGGATGGAGCTTATAAGCACGCCAGTTTATAGCAGCGCTAGTTTATATGACCATATACATTATTGCATCTGCAGCGGCTTCTGTTGCATCAGCGGCAATTTCGAGCGGCCGTACGTGTACTGTAAATGCCGATGGTAGACATGTTATATCAATACTTTACAAGTTATTTCTCGCGTGCCACGAGAGCGTCAACTTGCCAAGCAACGCTGCCCAAGCGTAAATTAAATGCTTATATAACCGGTCGGAGAGAACGCCATGAACAGCCTGCCCGCGACTCAACTCGAGCGCGATGCCTTCGTGGGCCAGCCGCACGCTCTGCCGGCCTGGGTCTACAGCCACCCGGAGCTCACCCGGCTCGAGATCGAACGGGTACTGATGCCGAGCTGGCAGATCGTCTGTCACGTGAACTCCATTCCGCGCGCGGGGGACTATCAGACATTCGATCTGGGCCCCGAAAGCATCCTCGTGCTCAGGGATCGGGATGGCTCGATCCGAGCGTTTCACAATGTGTGCCGGCACCGCGGCGCCCGCTTGCTCGATGGATCGGGTACTTGCCCGGCCACCATCACCTGCCCCTATCATGGCTGGAGCTACCGCCATGACGGCGGCTTGGTCGGTGTGCCGATGCGTGAGACCTTCCCGGGTCTCGACCGTGCGGCTCATGGTTTGCGTTCGGTGCGGGTAGACACGGCCCTCGGGTTCGTTTTCGTGTGTCTCGCCGGCGACCCGCCCCCGGTATCGAGCACCTGGGGCGCGCTCGCTCAGGAACTGGCGCCCTATCGATTCGAGGACATGGTTCCGCTGACGCCGATTACCACGGAAGTATGGGACGTCGATTGGAAGATCGCGATGGACAACTACCTCGAGTCCTATCACGTGCCGATTGGACACCCGGGCCTGTATCGCATGTTCACGCCGGATTACGACGACGTTGCCTCAGTGCCCGGGGTCGCACGCGGCGTGAGTTGGATGCGCGATCAGCCCTCCTCCCGTTGGTCGGAACGTCTATATCAAAAATTGATTGCCGGAGCGGTCACGCATCTGCCCGAAACCCTGCGTCGCAGCTGGCGCTTTTACAGCGCATTGCCGAACTTGGGGATCGACGTGTTTCCGGATCAGATGGATTTCTTTCAGTTGCTGCCCGGCGGGCCCGGAAAATGCCTGGTTCGCGGCGCCGTGTTCGGCCTGCCGAACGAGAGCCGGGAGCTTCGCGCGGTGCGCTACTTGAGCAATCGCATCAATACGCAGGTCAACAACGAGGACAAATGGCTGTGCCAGCGCGTACAGCGGGGACTTGCATCCGGTAGTTACAAGCCCGGCCCGCTGTCGCGCCTCGAGGTCTACATGCACGAATTCCACAATCTGCTGCGCGAACGCATCCCCGAATTTCGCCTCGCCAGCGCGCCGCGGCAGTTTGCTTAGCCGGAATGCCGCTTAGCCTGAACTATTCATGAACGATAAGAATCTTTATGTGCGGAGGCAGGATCGGATGGTCATTTTCCGGACCGCCGTGAACCCATCCCT
>ODAK010000075.1_pt1 | contig 104252 bp, 92 predicted proteins | sample 1539591 | NCBI WGS metagenome assembly ODAK01 (sample SAMEA3539303, study PRJEB22396) | soil metagenome | biome: tundra; feature: field; material: soil | place: USA | collected 2010-05 | depth 0.15 m | reverse complement strand
ACCGGCGGGGCCGGCCGGCCGGCGTTCATGGCTGCCGCCCGTCCGGTGCTGCGCCGGGGCAGCCCGGCCCGCAGGCTGAATATCTCGCTGCTGTGCATCGCGGGCGTCCTGTCCCTGTTCGTCGGTCGGCTGGTGCAGCTGCAGGGCCTGGACGGGCCGCGTTACCGGACCCTGGCGGAGCACCTGCGGCTTTCATCGGAATCGATTCCCGCCGTGCGCGGCACGATCACGTCGGGCGACGGCAGGGTTCTCGCGCTGACCGTGCAGACCGATCTGGTATTCGCCGACCCGGCCCAGATAAATACGGCGGCCAAGCGCCAGCAGGTAGCCGCCGCGGTGGCCGCCCCGCTCGGCATGACGCAGCCCGCGGTGCTGGCCGCCCTCGCCCACCCGTCCTCGCCGCAGTACGTCGTCCTCAAGAGCGACGTCCCGGCGGCGACCGGCGCCCGTATCACCGCGCTCGGGCTGCCCGGCATCGCTGAGACGCCGAGCTACGCCCGGTCCTACCCCAACGGGGATCTCGCCGCCAACGTGGTGGGTTTCACCCGCGCCACCGCGGCGGGCGACCTGAGCGGCGCAGCCGGCCTGGAGTGGCAGTACAACGCATTGCTCACCGGCCGGGACGGCAGCGAGGAGGTCGAGCAGACCACGACCGGGCAGCCGATACCGCTGACCGACCCCAAGGTGAAGCCGCAGGTCCCGGCGGGCAATCTCAGGCTGACCATCCAGTCCGACATCCAGTGGTACGCCGAGCGGGCCTGCGCCGCCCAGGTCAAGGCGACCAGGGCCAGGAACTGCACGATCGTGGTGATGCAGCCGAAGACCGGTCAGATCCTCGCGCTCGCGCAGTACCCGGGGTTCAACCCGGCCGGCCCGCAGAGCCTGGCCGCGACCACCGACATCCCGGTCGCGAACGTCTTCCAGCCCGGCAGCACCGGCAAGGTCATCACCGTGGCCGCGGCGCTCGAGCATGGCGGCCAGACGCCGATGAGCGCCTACACCGTCCCCGACAACATCGTGGTCGACGGGTTCCCGTTCCATGACGCCGAGGTGCATCCGACCCTCAGGTACACGATCGCGGGCATCCTGGCCAACTCGAGCAACGTCGGCATGGTGCAGGTGGTCCAGCACGTCAGCCCGGAGGTCCAGTACCAGATGTTCCGGGCCTTCGGGCTCGGCGAGCCCACCGGGCTTGACCTGCCCGGCGAGAGCCAGGGCATCCTCCCGGTCCCGTCCAAGTGGTGGGGAGACGAGCGGTACACCCTCTCCTTCGGCCAGGGCGTCGCCGCGAACGCGGTCCAGATGGCGAGCGTTTACGCGACCATCGCCAACGGCGGGGTCCGGGTGCAGCCGTCCATCGTGGCCGGAACCACCAGCGCCGCGGGGACATTCAAGCCCGCCCCGCGGCCCGGCAGCCGGCGGGTGCTGACGGCCAAGACGGCACACGAGCTGATGGCGATCCTGCAGCAGGTGCCGAAGGTCAACGAAGCGGCAGGCGAGCCGTGGGGCATCATCAACGGCTACTCGATCGCGGCCAAGACCGGCACGGCGCAGGTGCCCGATCCGCAGCGCGGCGGCTGCCTGTGTGAGTACGGTTCGAGCTACATCGGCATCGCCCCGGCCAGCGACCCGCAGCTGGTGGTCGCGGTGAACATCCAGGATCCCAAGACCAACAACTACTTCGGCATCGCCGTCGCGGGCCCGGTCTTCTACCACGTGATGAAATTCGCCCTCCAGACGATGAAGATCCCGCCGGATGGCGCCCCGCGTCCTTACGTCAGGCTCACCGCGCCGTGAAGGGAGGTACCCTCAGCCCGTGCCAGCGGATCTTCGCCCACGCCACGTTCCCACGCGCCCGCTCACGGGGCTCGCGGTGCTCCTCGGCGTAAAGACATCCGGCCCAGCCGGGCCAGGCCCGGCGCCGGTGCAGGACACGGGCCGGGGCGTCACCGGTATCACCCACGACTCCCGCCTGGTGCGGCCAGGTGACCTATACGCCGCGCTGCCGGGCAGCCGCCACCACGGCGCCAGGTTCTGCGCGGACGCCGCGTCGGCCGGCGCGGTGGCGGTGCTCACCGATCCGGCCGGCCGGGACCGTGCCATCGCCTCCGGCCTGCCGGTCTTCGTGGTCGGCGACCCGCGGTCGAGGCTTGGCGCTGTCGCGTCGTGGGTCTACGGCAATCCATCGGCCCGGCTGCTGCTGATCGGGGTGACCGGCACCAGCGGCAAGACCACCACGACCTACCTGCTCGAGTCCGGGCTGCGGGCGGCGGGGCATTCGACCGGGCTGGTCGGCGGGGTGGAGCCCCGGATCGGCGGCGCCGCGGTCGCGAGCCAGCTCACCACGCCGGAGGCCACCGACCTGCAGGCGTTCTTCGCTGTGATGGCCGACCGCGGCGTCACCGCCGCCGCCATGGAGGTATCCAGCCACGCGCTGGCGCTCGGCCGGGTGGCAGGGACCTGCTACGACGTCGCGGTCTTCACCAACCTCTCGCAAGATCACCTGGACTTCCACAGTGGCATGGAGGACTATTTCGCCGCCAAGGCGGCGCTCTTCACGCCCGGGTACGCCCGCGCCGCGGTGGTCAACATCGACGACGCCCACGGCCGGAAGCTCGCGGCGGCGCCGCTGATCCCGCTGACGACGTTCTCCGCCGCAGGCAGCCCTGGCGCCGACTGGCGGGCCGCGGATGTGCGGGGCGGCGCGGACGGGTCCGCCTTCCGGGTGATCGGGCCAGGCGGCGTGGAGGCGGACGCGTCGGTGGCGCTGCCGGGGCCGTTCAATGTGGCCAACGCGCTCGCCGCGATCGTGGCGCTGGTGGAGGCGGGCGTCGGGCTCGCGGACGCGGTGGCGGGCGTCGCGGCCTGCCCGGGCGTGCCAGGCCGGCTGGAACGGGTGGACGCGGGCCAGGATTTCACGGTGCTCGTCGACTACTCGCACAAGCCCGGCGCGGTGGAGGCGGTGCTCGCGGCGCTGCGCCCGGTCACGCCGGGCAGCCTCGCCATCGTGCTCGGCTGCGGCGGCGACCGGGACGCCGCCAAGCGCCCGCTGATGGGAGCGGCGGCGGCCCGGCTAGCTGACGTGGCGATCTTCACCAGCGACAACCCCCGCTCGGAGGACCCGCTTGCCATCCTGGCGGAGATGCTGGCCGGCGCCCTGACCGTCCCGGCGCCGCAGCGGGCCCATGTGATCGTCGAGCCGGACCGGGGCGCGGCGATCAGCCTGGCCATCGCCGGAGCGGGCAAGGGAGACGTGTTGCTGATCGCGGGCAAGGGCCATGAGCGCGGCCAGTACGTGGGCGCTACCGTGATCCCGTTCGATGACCGTGAGGTCGCGGTGGCGGCCCTGGGCCACCGGCGCGGCGGCGCCCGGACCGACGCGGAGGATCAGTGATCCCGCTGCCGCTCCGGCAGATCGCCGAGATCACCGGCGCCCGGCCGGATCTGGTCGGTGACCCGCAGGCTCCGGTCACCGGGCCCGTGGTCATCGACTCGCGGCTGGCAGTGCCGGGCAGCCTGTTCGCCGCGCTGCCGGGGGACCACGCCGACGGGCATGACTTCGCCGCGGCCGCGGTGGCCGCGGGCGCGGTGGCCGTGCTCGCGTCGCGGCCCACCGGCACCCCGGCACTCATCGTCACTGATGTCGCCACCGCGCTGGCGCGGCTGGCCAGGGGGGTCGTCGACCGGCTGCCCGGCCTGGAAATCGCCGCGATCACCGGGTCGGCGGGCAAGACAACCACGAAGGACCTTGCCGCCCAGCTGATCGAGACCCTGGGCCCGACAGTCTCGCCGAAGAACTCCTACAACAACGAGATCGGCCATCCGCTCACCGTGCTGCGGGTGACCGGGCAGACCAGGTACCTGGTCTGCGAGCTGTCGGCGCGCGGCCCCGGCCACATAGCAAGCCTGTGCGCGATCGCGCCGCCGCAATTCGGCGTGGTGCTCTGCGTGGGCCACGCGCACGCCGGCGAGTTCGGCAGCATCGATGAGGTGGCGCGCGCGAAGGCGGAGCTTCCGGCTGCGCTGCCCGAAGGCGGCGCGGCGCTGCTGAACGCCGACGACCCGCGGGTGGCGGCGATGGCCAGCCAGACCCGGGCCAGGGTGGTCACCTTCGGCCGCAGTCCGGGCGCCGACGTGCGCGCGGCCGGCGTGCGGCTCGACGAGGACGGACGGGCCTGCTTCACGCTGGTCAGCCAGGACGGCTCCGCGCCGGTGGCGCTGCGGCTGTTCGGCGAGCATAACGTGGCCAACGCGCTAGCCGCCGCGGCGCTGGCCGGCCAGCTCGGCATGTCGGTGGCGGACGTCGCGGCGGGGCTCTCGGCGGCAGTCCCGCGGAGCAGGTGGCGGATGGAGGTCACCAGGCGCGCGGATGGCGTCACGGTGATCAACGACGCTTATAACGCGAATCCGGAGGCGCTCCGCGCGGCCCTGAACTCGCTGGCCGCGATGGCGCGGGGCCGCCGGGCCTATGCGGTGCTCGGTCACATGACCGAGCTTGGCCCGCGCGCATCGGAGTTCCACGAGCAGGCCGGCCGGCACGCCGCCCGAGCCGGGCTGGCCGGGCTGATCGTCGTCGGCGACGCGGCCGCGCCGATACTGGCCGGCGCGGCCGCGGAGCCGTCCTGGCATGGCGAGCTGCTGGCGGTGCCCGACGCGGCGGCCGCGGTGGCGGCAGTCGGGGAGCGGGCCGGGCCCGGCGACGTGATCCTCGTTAAGGCATCCCGGGCGGCCAACCTGCAGTCGGTGGCGCTTGCTCTGACCGGGGAGCAGCCGCTCGCCGAGCAGGACGGGGCCGCGCTGTGAAGACGATCCTCGTCGCTGCCGGCGTCGCGCTGATCCTCGCGCTGTTCGGCACGCCCCTGGCGATCAGGTTCTTCACCAAGCGCGGCTACGGCCAGCTGATCAGGGAGGAGGGCCCGGCGGCGCACGCCACCAAGCGGGGCACCCCCACCATGGGCGGGACCGTCATCGTGGTCGCCGCACTGATCGGGTACTTCGCCGGGCACGAGGTCACCGATGACCCGATGTCGACGTCCGGCCTGCTGGTGCTGTTGCTGATGGCCGGGCTGGGCGTCGTCGGGTTCATCGACGACTTCATCAAGATCTACAAGCAGACCAGCCTCGGGCTGCGCAGCGGCGCGAAACTGGCAGGCCAGGCCGTGGTCGGCGCGATCTTCGCGCTGGAGGTGCTGCGCCACCCGAACGGGTACGACATCACCCCGGCCGATGCGCACATCTCCTTCCTGCGTGATTTCGGCCCCACGATCGGGGTGCTTCCGTTCGTGCTGTGGATCGTCCTGATGATCGCCGGCTGGTCGAACGCGGTGAACCTGACCGACGGCCTTGACGGGCTCGCCACCGGCGCCGCGATCCTGGTCCTCGCGTCCTACGTGCTGATCGCGAACTGGCAGCTGCGCAACGACTGCACGGTGGCGCTGTCCCCGAACTGCTATGCGATCCGCGATCCGCTCGACCTGGCGGTGGTCGCGGCGGCGGTGCTCGGCGCCTGCTTCGGGTTCCTGTGGTGGAACGCCCCGCCAGCCAGGATCTTCATGGGCGACACCGGGTCGCTCGCGCTCGGCGGCGCGCTCGCCGGGCTCGCTGTGACCACCAAGACCCAGCTGCTGGCGGTGATCCTCGGCGGCCTCTTCGTGATCATCATCATGTCGGTGATCATTCAGGTCGGGTTCTTCAAGGCGACCGGGAAGCGGGTCTTCCGGATGGCGCCGCTGCAGCACCATTTCGAGCTGCTCGGCTGGGCGGAGACCACGATCGTCATCAGGTTCTGGCTGATCTGCGGCCTGTTCATCGCGCTCGGGCTCGGCATCTTCTATGTCGAATGGCTGCCCGGCTAGGCAGCGACCGCGTCCGGCCCGGCAGCTGCCGCGCCGGATGACTGCCCGGCAAGGCGCCCGAGGCCGGAACGGAGGTGGATGCGCAGGTGTCAGATCCAGGCGCGGGATTCGCCGGGCGGCGGGTTGTCGTCGCCGGGCTCGGGGTCTCGGGGCCGCCGGCCGCGCGGGTGCTCGCGGCGCATGGCGCGCAGGTGACCGCCATGGACTCGGGCGGCGACACGGCGCGCCGCCAGGTCGCGGGCGAGCTGTCCGCGCTGGGCATCACGGTGCTGCTCGGGGCAGGCCACGAGCTTCCGGCCGGGACGGACCTGGTGGTGACCTCGCCCGGCTGGCGCCCGGACGCGCCGCTGCTCGCCGCGGCGGCCGCGGCAGGCATACCGGTGATCGGCGACGTTGAACTTGCCTGGCGGCTGCGCCCGGCCCTGGCCGACGGCACGCGGCAGCAGTGGCTCGGCGTGACCGGCACGAACGGCAAGACCACGACCGTGAAAATGCTGGCCGCCATGCTCGCCGCGGCCGGGCACCGGAGCATCGCGGCCGGCAACGTCGGCACCTCCGTGGTCGACGCGGTGGCACAGCCAGATCCTTACCCGGTCCTGGCGGTGGAGCTGTCCAGCTTTCAGCTGCACTGGAGCGCCACCGTCGCGCCGATGGCCGCGGTGGTCCTCAACGTCGCCGGGCATCACCTCGACTGGCATGGCGATATCGAGTCATACGCCAGGGACAAGGGACGCATCTACGCTCCCGGCACCGTCGCCGTCTGCAACGCCGACGATGCGCGGTCGGCGCGGCTGGCCCGGTCCGCGCCCGCCGTGGCACGGGTGGTGCCCTTCCGGCTCGGCCCGCCCGGCCCAGGCGAGCTCGGCGTGACCGGCGGCGCCCTGGTCGACCGGGCCTTTGGCGCGGGCGCCCGGCTGGCATCGGTGTCCGACGTGCGGCCCGCTGCGCCGCACAACGTCGCGGACGCGCTGGCCGCGGCGGCGCTGGCCCGCGCCTACGGGTGCCCGCCCGGCGCCATCCGGGCCGGGCTGGCCGCCTTCCGGCCCGAGCCGCACCGGATCAGCCTGGTCGCGCGGGTGGGCGGGGTGGACTACGTCGATGACTCCAAGGCGACCAATCCGCACGCGGCGGCGGCTTCCCTGGCGGCTTATTCCTGCGTCGTGTGGGTCGCCGGCGGCTTGTTCCGCGGCGACGACGGCGAGATCGACCAGCTCGTCCGCCAGTCCGCCGGGCGGCTGCGCGGCGTGGTGCTGCTCGGCGCTGACCGGGCCAGGATCGCCCAGGCCCTGGCGCGACACGCGCCGGATGTCCCGGTCGTGGAGGCTACCGGCACCGACACTGGAGTGATGGACCTCGTGGTGATCCAGGCTGCGCGGCTGGCCAGGCCCGGCGACACCGTGCTGCTGGCCCCGGCCGCTCAGTCGTTCGACATGTTCCGTGACTATCCGGCCCGCGGCGAGGAGTTCGCCGCGGCCGTCAGGCGGCTGGCGGAGCGGCAGTGAGCGCGGCACCTGCCGGCGGGGACGCCCGGGGCACGATCAGCACGGGCCGGGATGGCGCGCGCCCGGCCCGGGACGGCCAGCCCGGCCTGACCGCAGCCACCGCCGCGGAGGCGAACCACGCCAGGCTGCTCGACCGGCCGCTCACCTCCTACTATCTCGTCCTGGGCATCACCGTGCTGCTGCTCGTACTTGGCCTGGTCATGGTGCTGTCCACCTCGTCGGCGCAGGAGCTGGACAATGGCGGCGCGACCTATGCCGGCTTCCAGAAGCAGCTGGTCGGCGTCGTGGCCGGGCTCCCGCTGATGTGGCTCGCGGCGCGATCATCCCCGGCGATCTTCCGGCTGGCGGCTTATCCCCTGATCATTGCGTCCGTGCTCGGCCTGCTCGCGGTGCTGGCGGTCGGCAATACGGTCGATGGAGCAGAGCGCTGGATCCAGGTCGCCGGTTTCCAGCTCCAGCCGTCGGAGTTCGCCAAGCTCGCCTTCGTGCTCTGGGGCGCCGACCTGCTGGCCCGCAAGGAGAAGCTCGGCCAGCTGACCGACTGGCGGCAGCTGCTCGTCCCGCTGATGCCCGGGGCTGCCATCCTGTGCATGCTGGTCATGCTCGGCGACGACCTCGGCACCACCTTCCTGCTGCTGATCATCTTCCTGGCACTGCTTTGGGTGATCGGCACGCCGGCCCGCGTGTTCGTCGGCATGCTCGGGCTGCTGCTGTTCATCATGATCATCCTGATCATGGTGGCGCCGTACCGGCTCGAGCGGATCACCGGCTTCCTCAATCCCCAGGCGCAGGCCTCCTCGGCCGGCTGGCAGTCGATCCAGGGCAAGTACGCGGTCGGCTCAGGCGGCCTGTTCGGCGTCGGCCTTGGCGCCAGCAGGGCGAAGTGGGGCTGGGTGCCGAACAGCCCCACCGACTTCATCTTCGCGATCCTCGGGGAGGAACTCGGCCTCATCGGCACGGTCTGCGTGACCCTCCTGTATGGCGGGCTCGCCTATGCGGGCCTGCGGATCGCCAGGCGCGTGCCGGATACGTTCATGCGGCTGGCCGCGGCCGCGGCGACCACGTGGATCGTGGTCCAGGCGCTGGTGAACATCGGCGCGGTGATCGGGCTGCTGCCGATCACCGGCGTCCCGCTGCCGCTGGTGTCGGCCGGCCTGTCCTCGCTGCTGGTTACGATGGCGGCGCTGGGAATGCTGATGTCCTTTGCGAAACGAGAACCCGGCGCCAGGCAGGCGCTGGCAGCCGCTGGCCCGGCGGCGCCGCTGCGCGTCCTAAGCTGGCTGGGCCTGGCCGGACGGCGCCGTTGACGGCCGCCGGCGGCGCGGCTGCCGGGACCTCTAGGCCCGGCGCGGCTGCCGCCAGGACCGCGAGGCCCGGCGGGGCCGCCGGACCCGGCCGGCCTGGCACCGAGGAGGGAGGCGAACCCGCTGATGAGCGTGGTCCTTGCGGGCGGCGGCACGGCTGGCCACATCGAGCCGGCGCTGGCGCTCGCCGATGCGCTGCGCCGCGTCGATCCGCAGCTTCCGATCACTTGCCTCGGCACCGAACGTGGCCTGGAGACCAGGCTGGTGCCGTTGCGCGGTTACGACCTGGCGCTGATCCCCGCAGTGCCGCTGCCGCGGTCGCTGACCCCGCAGCTGCTGTCGGTTCCCGGCAGGCTCGGCGCGGCGGTCAGCGCGGCCGCCGCGATCATGGACAGGTCGCGGGCCGGGGTCCTGGTGGGTTTCGGCGGCTATGTGGCTACCCCCGGTTACCTGGCGGCGAAGCGCGGCGGCATTCCCATCGTGGTGCACGAGGCGAACTCGCGCCCGGGCCTGGCTAACCGGATCGGCGCGCTGCTGACCAGGCATGTGTTCACCGGGCAGCCGGGCACCAGGCTCGCGCATGCCACCTACATCGGCATTCCGATCCGGCGGGAGATCGCCGGCCTGGACCGGCTCGCCACCGGGGATAAGGCGCGGGCGCATTTCGGCCTCCGCCCTGACCTGCCGGTACTGCTCGTGACCGGCGGATCGCAGGGCGCCCGCTCGATCAACAGCGCCGTCGTGGCGGCGGCCGGGCGGATCAGCGCGGCGGGCATCCAGGTACTGCACATCGTCGGGCCGCGCTCGGACCCCGGGACGCCCGCCGCTGGCGGGCCGGTGCCCTACCTCACCCTGCCTTACCTGGACCGGATGGATCTGGCCTACGCGGCCGCCGACTTCGCGCTCTGCCGGGCCGGCGCGATGACCTGCGCGGAACTCACCGCGGTGGGCCTGCCCGCTGCTTATGTGCCGCTGCCGCACGGCAACGGCGAGCAGCGGCTGAACGCGCTGCCGATCGAGGACGCAGGCGGCGGCCTGATCGTCGACGACGCCAGGCTCAGCCCGCAATGGGTTGCTGACACGCTGATCCCGGTAATCCTCGACCAGGAACTTGTCGCCGCGATGTCGCATGCCGCCGCGCAGGCGGGCCGGCGGGACGCGGACAGCCAGCTGGCGGCGAAGGTCATCAGCGTCATGACGGCGGCGCCGCGGCGCGGCGGCCACCGCAGCCGGCGAAGGAGCGGATAGATGGGGCTGGTCACACCGGTAGCGCCGGTGCCGCTCGGCGAGCTCGGCCGGGTGCATTTCGCCGGGATCGGCGGCGCGGGCATGTCCGGGATCGCGCGCATCATGCTGGCCAGGGGAGTCGCGGTATCCGGGAGTGACTCGGCGCGCTCGCCGCAGCTCGATGAGCTCGCCGCGCTCGGCGCCGATGTGCACGTCGGGCACGCGGCGGCCAATCTGGGCGACGCGCGCACGCTGGTGGTCTCGACGGCGATCCGGCCGGACAACCCTGAGCTGGCCGAAGCCAGGCGGCGCGGGATCCGGGTGCTGCACCGGGCGGCGGCACTGGCGTCGGTGATGGCGGGCAGGCAGGGCATCGCGGTCGCTGGCACCCACGGCAAGACGACGACCACCGCCATGCTGACCACCGTCCTGCGCTGGTGCGGCGCCGACCCGTCGTATGTGATCGGCGGGATCCTTGCCGAGACGGGCCTCGGCGCGCACGACGGCGGTGGCAGCGCCTTCATCGCCGAAGCCGACGAGAGCGACGGCTCGTTCCTCATGCTGTCTCCGCACGCCGCGGTGGTCACCTGCATCGAGGCCGATCACCTGGACAACTACGCGGACCTTGCCGAGATCGAGGCAGGCTTCGCCGCGTTCGCCCGGAAGATCGACGATGGCGGCTTGCTGGTCGCGTGCGCCGACGACCCGGGAGCGAGCGCCCTGGCAGCGGCCGCGGAGGAGCTGCCGGTCCAGGTCCGGACCTACGGTGAGTCCGCCGGAGCCGACTATCTCCTCACGAGCGTGACACCGCACGGCATGGCCACGCGCCTGACCGTGGCCGGCGGCCCGCGCGCCGTAGCCGGCGCCGGCGCCGCGCTGGAGATCTCGGTACCGGGCCGGCACAACGCGCTGAACGCGGCAGCGGCGTTCGCTACCGCCACCGAGCTCGGCTTCGCGGCGGACCAGGTGGCAGCCGGCCTGGCTGCCTACCGCGGGGCACGGCGCCGGATGGAGCTCAAGGGCGAGGCGGACGGGGTGCGGGTGCTCGACAGCTATGCCCACCATCCGACCGAGCTCGCCGCTGACCTGGCGGCCGCCAGGGACGTGGCAGGCGCGGGGCGGGTCATCGCGGTCTTCCAGCCGCACCTGTACAGCCGGACCCGGATCTTCGCGGCAGAATTCGGCGTGGCGCTGGGGCTCAGTGACGAAGCGCTCGTCCTTGATGTCTACGCCGCGCGTGAAGATCCGGAACCGGGCGTCACCGGGATGCTCGTGGCCGCCGCGGTGCCCGGCGGCCGGGCCCGGTTCCTGCCGGATCGGGCCGAGGTGCCTGCGGCGGTCACCGGCACGGCCAAGCCTGGTGACATTGTGCTCACCATGGGCGCGGGCGACGTTACCGCGCTCGGCCCGGTGATCCTGGCCGCGCTGGCCGACCGGGGCGGAGAGCGCTGATGACCCGGGAGCGCGCTACTGCGGACCGGCCGCGGGCTGCTGGCGGCCGGTCCGCGCAGACCGCCAGCGCGGGGCTGACCGCGACCAAGGGGCAGTCCGCCGGCGCGGCGCCGTCCGCTGCCGCGGGGCCGTCCGCTGCCGCGGCACCTGAGGACCGCCGCGGGGAGCTGTGGAAGGCGGCCTGCTTCGTCTTCGCTGGCGTGGCGATCGTCGCCGGAATGGCCTGGGCGCTGCTGGGCTCGAGCCTCCTGGTCGTCCGCTCCGTGCAGGTCACCGGTGTGCACCTGGAGTCCAGGGCGGACGTGCTGAGGGCAGCGGGCATCCAGCGCGGTACCCCCCTCATCCGGATCAATGGCGCGATGGTGGCACGGCGTGTCGAGCAGCTCACCCAGATCCAGTCCGCTCAGGTCAGCAGGGACTGGCCGGACACGATCGTGATCTCGGTCCAGGAGCGGGTACCCGCGCTCGCGGTCGCCGAGCACGGCGGCTTCGGGCTCATCGACGAGTTCGGTGTCATCGCGCGGGAGGCATCCGTAAGGCCGCCGGGAATGCCGCTGCTCACCGCGCCGGCGCTCCGTCCGGGCACGTCGCTGCGCGGTAGCCCGGCGGTCCGGGCCGCGGTGACCGTGCTGCGAGAACTGCCCCCCCAGCTGCGCCGTCGCGTCACGAGCGTGAGCGCGCCGTCAGCGGACGCGGTCACGCTGCGGCTCGGCCGCGCTGGCACGGTCTTGTGGGGCGGCAGCGACCGGACCGCGGCGAAGGCGCGGGAATTGTCGATCCTGATGCGCGGGAAGGCACGTACCTACGACGTCAGCGATCCTGATGTCGCCGTGACCGGAGGGTGAGCGATGACGTGCGGCTTTGCAGATCCTGCGCGACACGCCGGGCCCGTTGGGGCGCAGTTAGTTGACCGCGGCGGCAGCCAACTCTACTGTCCGTATCAATCGGCAGCTTTACATAACTCTAAATCTCAACTTGAGAGTGAGAGTTGACGCGCTAGAAACTGCGGACCGTACCCGGCCGATGCTAGTGGGGGTGTATTCGGCAGACTGCTCAGCCAGAGTTTTCCGAGCTTGGCGGGGTAGCTGGCCACCTAAACGGCCAGGAAAACCCGATAAGCAAAAACGAGCGGAAAGGGTCTCTCCTCGTGGCAGCACCGCAGAACTATTTGGCGGTCATCAAGGTCGTCGGTATCGGTGGGGGCGGCGTCAATGCCGTTAACCGGATGATCGAAGAGGGACTCAAGGGCGTTGAGTTCATCGCGATCAATACGGATGCTCAAGCGCTCCTGATGAGCGATGCCGACGTCAAGCTTGACGTCGGGCGGGAGCTCACCCGCGGTCTCGGCGCAGGCGCCAACCCGGACATCGGCACGAAGGCCACCGAGGATCACCGCGAGGAGATCGAGGAGGTCCTGAAGGGCGCCGACATGGTCTTCGTCACCGCGGGCGAGGGTGGCGGGACAGGTACCGGCGGCGCTCCGGTGGTCGCCAGCGTGGCGCGGTCGCTGGGCGCCCTCACTATCGGAGTGGTCACCCGGCCGTTCGGCTTCGAGGGCAAGCGCAGGGCCGCCCAGGCTGACATGGGCATAGAGCGGCTCCGCGACGAGGTCGACACCCTTATCGTCATCCCGAACGACAGGCTGCTGTCCATCTCGGACCGGCATGTGAGCGTGCTGGACGCGTTCAAGGCCGCCGACCAGGTGCTGCTCTCCGGTGTCCAGGGGATCACCGACCTGATCACCACCCCCGGGCTGATCAACCTCGACTTCGCCGACGTCAAGTCGGTGATGTCAGGCGCCGGCTCGGCGCTCATGGGGATCGGCTCAGCGCGCGGCGACGACCGGGCGGTCGCGGCGGCTGAAATGGCGATTTCAAGCCCGCTGCTCGAAGCCAGTATCGATGGCGCTCATGGCGTGCTGCTGTCGATCCAGGGCGGCTCTGATCTCGGCCTGTTCGAGATTAACGAGGCCGCGCAGCTCGTCGCGAATTCCGCGGCGCCGGACGCGAATATCATCTTCGGCGCGGTGATCGACGACGCGCTGGGCGACGAGGTCCGGGTCACCGTGATCGCCGCCGGATTCGATGAGGCCCAGGCGGCCCGCGCCAGGTCCGTCCGCACCGGCAGCTACGCGACGGCCCCGGCCAGCACGGACAGCTACGCGGCGGCAGGTGGCTGGCGCACGTTCTCGTTCCCCGATCGCGCAGATCCTGCGTCAGCCGCGCCGGCGCAGCAGCCTGGCCAGGCCGCCGGGCAGCCTGCGGCGCAGACGGCCGGCCCGCCCGGGGCTGAGGCTCCGGCTGCCCGGCAGGCCGCCGCCGCCGCCGAGCCCGCCGCCGCCGAGCCCGAACTGGCCAGGGTCGACGGCGTGCCATCGCCGCGGCCATCGGACGGCGCCGCGCCGTCCGCGGTGGCTGTGCCCGCAGCGCCAGACAAGGCGCCGGCCCGTCCGGCGGACGACGGCGCGGCGACGCGCGGGCCCGACAGCTCTACCCGGCGCCGGTCGGTGGTCTTCGAAGAAGACGATGAGCTCGACGTACCTGATTTCCTCAAGTGAGCCCGCCGCCCGCCGGGCCGGGCGATGAGCCGGCCGCCTGACGGGCCACGCGATGAACCCGCCCTCGGGCGGGCCAGGAGATGAGCAGGCCGCCTGCCTGGCATGGCGACCCGTCATGGCGGCGCTTGCAGGTCGCGGCCGGGGTCATGGCGATGTTCACGAGCCGCCACGGCGGGACCAGCGCGTCACCCTATGACTCGCTGAACCTGAGCGGTGCCGTCGGCGACCTGGCTGCAGCCGTCTCCGGCAACCGGACCCTGTTGCAGGGCGCGTGCGGGGACGGCGGTCAGCCGGTCACCTGGATGCGGCAGGCGCACGGGTCGGCCGTCTGGCGGGCCGGCACCGGGCCGGGTGCGGACGTGCCGCCCGAGGCTGACGCCTTGTTCACGGCGGCTCCGTGGCTGCCGCTCGGCGTGCTGGTCGCGGATTGCGCGCCGGTCCTGATCGCCGATGACCAGGCGCGGATCGCCGGGGCGGCGCACGCGGGCCGGGAGGGAATGGTGGCCGGTGTCGTGCCGAGACTCCTGTCGGCCATGACCATGGCAGGGGGGGAACCGTCCCGGATGAGCGCGGTCATCGGGCCGATGATCTGCGGGGCCTGTTACGAGGTGCCCGAGCAGCTCAGGGACCGGGTTGCCAAGGCCGTGCCGGAGGCCGGCTGCGCCACCAGGTCGGGCAGCCCGGGCATCGACATCAGGGCAGGCATCGAGGCGCAATTGGCCGCGGCCGGTGTCCGGAACGTGGCGGGCGACCTGCGGTGCACCGCCGAGAGCCCGGAGCTGTACTCCTACCGGCGCGATGGCAGGACCGGCCGGTTCGCCGGAGTGATCTGGCTCGCGTCATGATGTGGCAGTGACGAACGGTCTCTCCGGCGCCGCGGGCCGGCGCACCGAACTGGCCACCCGCCTGCAGGAGGTGCGCGGCCGGATCAGCGCGGCCTGCCTGGCGGCCGGCCGCGGGCCCGACGAGGTCACCCTGGTCGCGGTCACCAAGACTTATCCCGCATCGGACATCCGCCTGCTGAGCGAGCTCGGGGTGGCCGACATCGGGGAGAACCGCGACCAGGAGGCGGCGCCGAAAGCTGCCGAGTGCGCGGCTCTCGGCCTCCAGATCACCTGGCACTTCGTTGGCCAGCTGCAGACCAACAAATGCCGCAGCGTGGTCTCCTACGCCGGCATCATCCACTCGGTCGACAGGATGCGCCTGGTGAGCGTGCTCGGCACGCGGGCGAGGGACGCCCAGCGCACCGTCACCTGCCTGGTGCAGGTCAGCGTCGACGGTGACCCTGAGCGCGGGGGGGCCTACGGCGATCAGGTGCCGCTGATCGCCGACGCCCTGGCGAGCGAGGGCGGCCTCATCCTCGGCGGCGTCATGGCCGTAGCTCCGCAGGGCATGGCAGCCGACGCCGCGTTCGGCAGGCTCAGGGAGATAGCCGGGCAGTTGCGCTCCCGCCACCCGGGCGCCGTGATGATCTCGGCCGGAATGAGCGGGGATCTGGAGGAGGCAATCGGGGCCGGCGCGACACACGTGCGTGTCGGTACGGCGTTGCTCGGCGGTCGGCGCGCCTTCGTCAGGTAATGTCCGACGCGTAGCACCAGCCGTGAGCTGTGCTGCCCAGCGGGCATGACGGAGGAACAGATGGCCAGCGCGATGCGCAAGATGGCGGCCTATCTCGGCCTGGTAGAAGATGATCATCGTTACGATGATCACTACCAGGACGAATACAGCGCCGAGGAGTACGAGGAGTACGGCGCTGAGTTCATCGATGCCGGTGACTCCAGGGAAGTCGCCGCCGAGTACGCCGAGGGCGGCCGCGCGGCGGCTGAGCGGCAGCCAGCTCCCCAGGTGCACACCACCGACCTGGCCAGGATCACTACGCTGCATCCGCGCACCTACAATGAGGCCCGTACCATCGGAGAGCATTTCCGCGATGGCACTCCGGTGATCATGAACCTGACCGAGATGGTCGACAGCGACGCCAAGCGTCTCGTCGACTTCTCGGCCGGACTGATCTTCGGGCTGCACGGGAGCATCGAGCGGGTGACCAACAAGGTCTTCCTGCTGTCCCCGGCCAACGTAGAGGTGGCAGCCGAGGACAAGGCCCGCATCGCGGAACGGGGTTTCTTCAACCAGAGCTAGCCGGACAGCCACGAACTCCGCACGGCAACTGAGGGTGGCCATCCCGGCGCAGGCCGTGAGGCAGGGCAGGATTGTGGGCATCGTCAAGATCGTTCTGTACTACGTTCTCTCCCTCTACCTGCTGATTCTCATCGGGAGACTGATTCTCTCCTACGTCCAGGCGTTCTCCCGGTCGTGGAGCCCCACCGGCATCCTCCTGGTGCTCGCCGAGTTCATCTACACGGCAACGGATCCGCCGCTGAGATTCCTAAGGCGCTACATACGACCGCTCCGGCTGGGTAATGTGGCCTTGGACCTCAGCTTCATGGCACTGTTCCTGGTGCTGATTGTGCTGTTGGAGGTCGTGCAGAGGATCTGATCGGGTAGCGTCCATAGGGACCTAAGCTCGGAGAGCGCCAAGGAGACAACATGCCACTGACGCCCGCGGATGTGCGGAACAAGCAGTTCAGCACGACGAGGCTCAGGCCCGGCTACGACGAAGAAGAAGTAGATGCCTTCCTCGACGAGGTCGAAGCGGAGCTTGACCGGCTGATCCAGGAGAACGAGGAACTCCGGGCCAAGCTGGCCGAGGTGCTCCGGGGCGGCAAGGTGCCCGCAGCGCTTGGCGCGCCGCACGCCGATGCGCCGCCGGAGCTGATGGCGTCGGAGCCGCAGCGCCACGAGCCCGAGCGGATGCAGCCGGAGCCGGTGATGATGGCGCCGAGGCCGGTCGAGGACAACATGGACACGGCAGCGCGGGTGCTCGCCCTCGCTCAGCAGACCGCCGACCAGGCGATCGCCGATGCGCGGCGCGAGGCCGACGAGACCCTGGGCCGCGCGCGGCGCGAGGCTGACGAGATCCTTACCAAGGCACGGCGCCAGTCGGAGCAGATCACCAGCGATGCCAGGGCCCGCGCCGAGAGCCTTGAGCGCGATGCTCAGGAGCGGCACCGTCAGGCCATGGGCTCGCTCGTCCAGTCGCGTGAAGAGCTTGAGCGCCGGGTGGACGACCTGCGCGCGTTCGAGCGCGAGTACCGCAGCAGGCTCAAGGCATACCTGGAGGGTCAGCTCCGTGACCTCGATGCAGGCGCGGCCGACAGCGGCGTCTTCCCGGCCGTGACCACCGGGCCGCAGGCAGCTGTGCCCGCCGGAATGGCTCGTATGGAGGCACGTAACGGCGGCCAGCCGTCGGTTGCAGGCTCCTACGCGCCCCCGCCCGAGCCCGTTGCCCATGGTGGAGGGTTCCACCCGGCTGATTCCGCACAGCACGACCGTCGCTAAGTTTGGCCGGTTCGTCCATTCAGCTTGGCCTTGTGGAGCGCGCTTGTGATCCGGTTCGGCGTCGTTCTCACGCTGGTTATCGCTGCTTTTGGACTGCTCGTCGGAGGGATCTTTACCAGTAGCCTTCTGCTGGACTACCTGGCGATTGGCGTTGCCGGACTGGCAGCGCTGATACTCATCATCGTCGTGGTGGTCCAGCGGGAGGAGATCTTCGGCCGCCCGGTGGCTGCCCGGGAGCCGGCGGCCACGGTCGCCGGACCGGCCGCAGTTGGCGGCGTCAGGATCGCTGCGCCAGTGGCTGAAACGCGCGTCGCGGCCCCGGACGGGCCGTTGCCGAGCAGCGAGCGGTGGGCGTGGGCCGCATCTGCGCAGGAGAGCCGTCCGCAGATTTGGCCGGAGTTCACCTCGCCCGCCGGGCCGCCGCCGCAGCCTGCCCAGGCACAAGGCAACGAGCCGGACGAGCTGCCGCCGCCGCCGATCTGGCCGGAACTCGCGCCGCGTGCGGAGCCGGCCCCGAAGCCTGCCCGGGCGCCGGGCACTGAGCCGGCTGACCGGCCGCGGCCACGCAGGCTGGCCGAGCCCGCCGCGCAAGCCGGCTCCCGTGAGCTGCTGGAGCCCGCCGCACGGGACGCGACCGCGCGGCGCCCGGAAGCCGCCGTGCCGGGCGAGCAAGTGGCCCGCCCGGCGATCGCACCGGCGGCCGAGCGGGCCGCGTGGCGCAAACTCACCACGCAGGCAGCAGCTGGATCCGCTGCGGGGCCCGAGGCCCGGCAGGCGACCGCTGGAGCAGGCAAGGAGCGCGAGCCAGCCGCCGACTCACGCAGGGCAGTGCCAGGGTCGGCGGCGGCCGCCGAGGAGCCCGTCAAAGGCGCTAGCAGCGCTGCCGGCCTGGCACCGCCACCTCCGGTGGCCGGCCGGTCATCATGGCCCGCTGCAGTCGGCTCAGAGAATGACAAGGGCACTGCCGCTGCGGAGGCCGCGCCGGCCTGCGACGCTGCCCCGGCGCAGGCCGCGGCGGCCGCGCCAGCGAACGAACTTAATGTGCCCGAGACTGCGGAGGCCGCCCCGGCCCCGGAGCCTGCGCAGGCGAGGTCTGCGGAAGCCGCCGAGCCGGCACATGAACCCGCAGTGGCTGAGGATGGGCCTGCGCTGGAAGCGCCCGGTCCGGATCCTGAGCCCGCCGGGGCCGCGGCGCAGCCAGCTGAGCCCGCCGAGCCGGAGGGCGCTGCGGCCGAGCCCGCCGAGCCGGAGCCCGCCGAGCCGGAGCCCGCCGAGCCGGAAGGCGCTGAGCCTGAGCCCGCGGCACAGGCGGCCGGGGCCGGCGCCCGCGCTGGTGACGCCGCACTGGGCATGGACGGCGACGTGACCGTCGTTCCGGGAATTGCCCGCTACCACCGGAGCAAGTGCATCCTGATCCGCTTCCTGGGTGACGGCGACCTCGAGTCCATGACCCGGGCTGCGGCGGAAGACGCCGACTTCGCGCCGTGCCGGGCCTGCCAGCCTGACCAGGGGAAGCTGACTTAGTCCTGACTGAACCGGGCCGGTCGTCGTCAGGCTGGTCCGCCGGCCCGGCGGATCCAGAACGTGAGCCCGAGATGGTCGTCGGCATGCCCGCGGGCAGCCGCGGGCGCGTCGTGAGCCGGGCCTTGCTCAGCCTGCGGCGGCAGCGGGCCATAGTCCACCGCGAGCACCTCAGCGCTGATCAAGGCGCCGTGGTCGGTTAGCGCTTCGGCCAGCTCAGCGTCGTCAGTGCCCCAGCGCAGCCAGATCCGGTCGCTGACGTCCAGTCCATCGCTCTTGCGGGCGTCCTGAACGAGCCGGACGACCTCGCGAGCAAGCCCCTCCCGGCGCAGCTGTGGCGTGATGGTGACATCGAGTGCGACCGTCTCGCCGCCATCGGCAGCCACTGCCCAGCCGGACAGCGGCGTCTGGGTGATGATGACATCGTCCGGGTCCAGGCTGACCGGCTCACCGTCGACCACGATCGCCGCGGCCCCGCCCGAACGCAGGCCGGCGGCGAGTTCCGTCGCGTCGGCCGACTCGATTGCGGCGGCGACCGCCGGAGTCCGGGCGCCGAAGCGCGCGCCGAGCGCCCGGAAGTTCGGTTTCACCGCATAGTCGACCAGCTCATCATCGACCGCAGCGAGCGGCGCCAGCTCCTGGACGTTGAGCTCGTCAGCGACCTGGGCGCGCAGCTCAGCCGGCAGATCGTCGAAGCCCGGAGCGCCGACCAGCGCCCGCGCCAGCGGCTGGCGGACCCGCATCCCCGCGGCGGCCCGCGCCGAGCGGCCCAGCTCCACCAGCCGCCGGGCGAGCGCCATCTGCGCCGAGAGGCGTTCGTCGATGAGCGCGGCATCGAACGCCGGCCAGGTCGCCAGGTGCACCGAGTCAGGGGAGCCCGCGGCGCGCAGCACTCCCCAGATGTAGTCGGTCAGGAACGGCGTCAGCGGAGCCATCAGCCGGGTCAGCGTCTCCAGGCTGGCGTAGAGCGTCGCGAAGGCAGCCCTGCCATCTTGGGTGGCCGGGCCCGCCCAGAACCGCCGCCTGGACCGGCGCACATACCAGTTGGACAGATCATCTATGAACCCGGCGATCCGCCGCCCCGCCGTCGCCGTATCGAACCCGTCCAGGGCTGCGGTGACATCACCGACCAGCGTGTGCAGCTCACTGAGCAGCCACCGGTCCAGGACCGGCCGTTCCGGGACGGGGGGAGCCGCCGATATCCGTTCAGGGTTCCAGGTAATTCCCTGCGCCGCGGCCGCGTTCGCGTACAGGACCAGGAAGGACGCGGTGTTCCAGTAGGTGAGCAGGACCTTGCGGACGATCTCCTCGAGCGTGCCGTGCCCCAGCTTGCGGGTCGCCCACGGAGAGCCCGCGGCGGTGAAGAACCAGCGGACCGCATCGGCGCCGTGCTTGTCCATCAGCGAGATGGGCTCGAGCACGTTGCCGAGGTGCTTGCTCATCTTGCGGCCGCGGTCGTCGACCAGCAGCCCGAGGCAGAGCACGTTCTCGTAGGCCGACCTGCCGAATACCAGGGTGCCGACTGCCATCAGGGAGTAGAACCAGCCCCTGGTCTGGTCAAGTGCCTCGGCGATGAACTGGGCCGGGTAGCTGGCCTCGAACTCCGCCTCGTTCTGGTACGGAGCGCCGACCTGGGCGAACGGCATCGAGCCTGAGTCGTACCAGGCGTCGATCACCTCAGGTACCCGGCGCGCCTGCCGGCCGCATTGCGGGCAGGTGATTACTACCTCGTCGACGTACGGGCGGTGCGGGTCCAGCCCCGTCAGGTCAGTTCCGGCCAGCTCGGCCAGCTCGGCCAGTGACCCGACGCAGGTCACGTGCTCATCCGGGCAGACCCAGACCGGCAGCGGGGTGCCCCAGAAGCGGCTGCGCGACATCGCCCAGTCGACATTGTTCCGCAGCCACTCACCGTACCTGCCGTGCTTGATCGTCGGCGGCTGCCAGGTGGTCCGCTCGTTCTGCGCCAGCAGCTGATCCTGGATCGCTGTCGTACGGATGTACCAGGAGGGCAGCGCGTAATAGAGCAGCGGCGTGTGGCACCGCCAGCAGTGCGGGTAGCTGTGCTCGTGCCGCTGCGACCGGAACACCAGGCCGCGGTCTTCCAGGTCGCTGATCAGGCGCGCGTCCGCATCCTTGAAGAACAGGCCGCCGACCAGCGGCACCGAATCGTCGAAGGTCCCGTCCGCGCGGACCGGGTTGACCACCGGCAGCCCGTGCACCTTGCTCGTCTCCATATCATCAGCGCCGAATGCGGGGGCGAGGTGCACAAGCCCGGTGCCGTCCTCGGTGGTCACGAAGGACCCGGTGACGACACGGTGCGCGTTCGGGATCTCGATCAGGCGCAGTGGCGGCTGGTAGGTGGCGCCGGCCAGGTCGGCTCCCCGGACCCGGGCGGCGACATGCCAGCCGTCCCCGAGGACCTTCGCGAACAGGGCCTCGGCGACGACGACCCGGTCGCCCTCGCCGGCTTTGCGGGCGAGGGCGTAAGTCTCGTCGGGGTGCACCGCGACGGCGGTGTTGGAGACGAGCGTCCACGGCGTCGTCGTCCAGACCAGCAGGTCTGCTCCCTGGAGCCGGGGATCGGTCCCGGGCGGCAGGGTGCGCAGCGGGAACCGTACCGTCACCGACGGGTCGGCCACCATCTGGTAGACGTCGGGCTGGCCGAGCTCGTGATCGGACAACGGGGTGCCGCAGCGCGGGCAGTATGGGCTGATCCGGTAGTCCTGGACCAGCAGGCCCTTGTCGAAGATGACCTTGAGTGACCACCAGACCGCCTCGATATAGGAGGCGTCCATGGTCCGGTAGGCGTGGGACAGGTCGGTCCAGTAGCCCATCCGCTCGGTCAGCGTCTCCCACATGTCCACGTGACGCAGCACCGATTCGCGGCACCGCGCGTTGAACTCCGCGATGCCGTAGGCCTCGATGTCCTTCTTCACGGTCAGGCCGAGCTCGCGCTCGACAGCAACCTCGACGGGCAGGCCGTGGCAGTCCCAGCCGGCCCGCCGGGGCACGTGATAGCCGCGCATGGTCTTGAAGCGCGGGAACGTGTCCTTGATGGCCCGCGCGGGGATGTGATGGGTGCCCGGCACGCCGTTCGCGGTCGGCGGGCCCTCGTAGAAGGTCCAGCGCTGGCCGCCGGCGGTCTGGTCGAGCGAGCGCTGGAAGACCTTGCCGTCCCGCCAGCGGTTCAGTACCTCGTGGTCGATGACGGGCAGGCTGGGGACGGCCGGCAGGTCGGTGAAGGGCGCAGGCACTGCGCCGGCACCTGCTGGCCCGGCCGCACCTGCTGCCTGAGGGGCATCTGCACCCGGCATGGTCAGCGGCCTCCCGCGGGTCGTCACGCCAGCGGGATCCAGGTCCGCCAGCGCGGCTGCACCGGAGGGACGAGGAACGCCGGCGGCGACCCCGCGGTACCACCCTCCTTGGCCTCATCCCGCGCCTGCTGGCCCGGGCTGCGACCCGCTCAGTGTGAGTCCTGCTGCCGGTTCTACTTGGCCTGGGCGCGGCCCCGCGCGAAGCGGGCGGCCGCGGCCGGCGCCGCCCGGCGGGGCGGCGGGCTGTTCCTCCGGCGGCTCCGGGGTGATCTGGTCCGCTGCGCATGGTCCCCGGGCTCACACCGTCCCCGGGTCGCTCCAGACCGCTACAGTGGCAGCTGTCCCTTTCAGCGCCGTGCAGGCTGTCAGGATAGCCGATCGGGGGCACCGGTGCCGATGCCAAAACCGGCCCGCCGGCGCTTTCCGCCGTGTCGCTGCCTGGTGTGTTTGCGATTGCGCCCGGTCACCACTTATTCTCCGGTGACTGCCCGCAATCAAGATCGTTACCTAGGTGCGCTGAGGGAGGCGGGGGATGACCGCTGCCGCGCGTTCTGGCGCTGCCGCGCTCCCGGTGCGGCCGGGGGAGCGGCGCTGGACCGAGCCCGAGCTGGCGAAGGTGCACGACGCGCTGGCCGCCGAGGCAGCTGAGCTGCGTGCCGACATCGAGCGTGCGGAGTCCGGCATCGCCGACCGGCTCGGTGACGCGGTCGGAGACGCCGGCGATGACCAGGCCGATGTCGGCGCCAAGACATATGAGCGCGAGCACGAGCTTGCCCTCGCCCACAACACCCGCGAGCTGCTCATGCAGGCTGACCGGGCGCTTGCCAGGATCAAGGAGGGTACATACGGGACATGCGAATCGTGCGGCGAGCCGATCGGCAAAGCGCGGCTCCAGGCATTCCCGCGCGCGACCCTGTGCGTGGAATGCAAGCAGCGCGAGGAACGTCGCTGACCGGGGCGGCCGCGACCGGCCAGCCTGAAGCAGACGAGTCCGCTGCCGCCCCGCGCGGCACGGGCATGTCGCGCGACGCCCCGCGCCGGGTCGGCATCCTGCTCGGCGTCGCGGCGGTCGTGCTTGCCGTGGATATTGCCACCAAGATGACCGTGGTGGCGACCCTGTCCGACCGGTCGCCGCTGGTGCTGCCCGGGGGATTCCTCACCCTCCGCGTGTCGCGAAACCCCGGGGCGGCGTTCAGCATCGGCACCTCCATGACCGCGGTGTTCACCGCGATCGCCGTCGGGGTGATCATTTTCGTGCTGCGTACCTCGCGCCGGATCCGCAGCCTTCCGTGGGCGGTGACGCTCGGGCTGCTGCTCGGCGGGGCGATGGGGAACCTGATGGACCGGCTGTTCCGCTACCCGGGGCCGCTGCGTGGCTGGGTAGTGGACTGGATCCAGGTGCCGCACTGGCCGGTGTTCAACCTCGCCGACTCATCAATTGTCTGCGGCGGGGTGCTCGCGGTGCTGCTTGCCGCTCGCGGGCTGCGGATAGACGGGACAACGGCGGGACAGGACGGGGCGGCCGCCCCGGATGCCGGCGCTGCGCGTGAAGCCCCCGCGGGGGACGCCGCTGCGGGGTCTGGCGCTGCGGGGTCTGGCGCTGCGGGGTCTGGCCCCGCGGGAGCGGGGGCGCCGGGAGCCGCCCCGGCTGATCCTGGGCAGCCTGCCGCCGATCAGCGCGGTCACGAACATCCAGCGAGCGGCGGCGGGGCATGATGCCGCCCCGCCAGCGGCGGGTCCCGGTGCCTGAAGGGCTGGACGGAGAGCGCCTCGACTCGGCGCTCGCCCGGATGTTCGGACTGTCGAGGACGACCGCGGCGGACCTGATCAGCGACGGATCGGTGCTCGTCGGCGGCCGGGTCGCGGCCAAGTCGGACCGGGTGCCAGCGGGCGAGTGGCTGGAAGTCACCCTCCCGCCGGCGCCCGCCGCCACGCCGCACCCGGATCCGGTCCCTGGCCTCGTGGTCGTGTACGAGGACGCCGACATCGTGGTGGTCGACAAGCCGCCGGGCGTGGCGGCGCACCCGACACCTGGCTGGACTGGGCCGACTGTCCTGCAGGGCCTGCTGGCGGCCGGCCACACCATCGCGACGAGCGGCGCGGCCGAGCGCCAGGGAATCGTGCACCGCCTGGATGCCAACACCTCGGGCCTGATGGTGGTGGCCAAGAGCGAGCGCGCCTACAGCGCGCTGAAGCGGGCATTCCGCGAGCGCGAGGTCGACAAGCGCTATCACGCGCTTGTCCAGGGGCATCCCGACCCGCTCCGCGGCACCATCGACGCGCCGATCGCGCGGCATCCATCCGGCGACGGCAGGTTTGCCGTCATCGCCGGGGGCCGTGACTCGGTCACGCACTACGACACGGTGGAGGCGTTCCGCGCCGCGAGCCTGACCGAGATCATCCTGGAGACCGGGCGCACCCACCAGATCCGGGTGCACATGGCAGCGATCCGGCACCCGTGCGCGGGCGACCGGCTGTATGGGGCCGATCCGGTGCTCGCCGCCCGGCTGGGCCTGACCAGGCAATGGCTGCACGCCGTCCGCCTTGGCTTCGCGCACCCCGGCGATGGCAGCCGGGTCGAGTTCACCAGCAGCTACTCAGCTGATCTTGCGGATGCGCTCGCGGTGCTGGCGGCCGAGTCCTGACCCCTCCCGTGGCTAACGTGGAACCCGATGCGCCGTGCCGGACATAGTAGGAATGTGACACCCGACTGGCGAGCCGTCAGCGACCAGGAACTGTGGGCGCAGGCGACCGATCAGCACGCCGGCCCGGCCTTCGGCGAGCTTTTCGAGCGGCACGCGGACCGGGTTTACGCGCATTGCTTCAACCGGACCGGCTCCTGGTCGATGGCCGAGGATCTCACCTCGGTTGTCTTCCTCGAAGCCTGGCGGCGACGGCGGCACGTCAGATTCAGCGGCGACTCGGTCCTGCCGTGGCTGCTCGCCGTCGCCAACAACGCCACGCTGAACGCGCAGCGCAGTGTGCGCCGGCACCGCCGCCTGCTGGTCAAGCTGCCGCCCGCCGGCGAGGAGCCGGATATCGCCGAGGATGCCGTCTGCCGGATCGACACCGAGCGTGCCGCAGCGCACCTGCTCTGCGCGCTGGACGGGCTGCGGGAACCGGAGCGTGAGGTGCTGGCGCTGTGCGACTGGGCGGGGCTGAGCTACGCCGAGGCCGCGGCCGCGCTCGACGTGCCGACAGGAACCGTCAGGTCCCGGCTGTCCCGCGCCCGCCAGCACCTGCGGGATCTCGCCGGGGCCGGGACCGCGCCGGCCGTGGCGTCCGAGCCAGAGGCCTTCCTGAGCGAGGCTGGGGGAGATCTCTCGTGAGCTATTACAACCCGGACGGCGCGCCGCCAGCGCTGCCGGACCGCAAGCGGCAGGCTGCCCGCCAGCAGCTGGAATTGCTCGTGGCCTCCTCGGGGCGGCGGCGCTGGTGGCGCCGGTGGCGGCAGCCCGGTTTCCTCGCGGTGGTCAGCGGTGCCATCGTGCTCGCTACCAGTGCTGCGGCCCTCACGTATGTGCATTACGCCGCGGTCACGAACACCACCGAGGCGCGCTGCTACACCGTCGCGAGCACCGCTGGCGGAGATCACTACACCACGATCTCGGACGCTGGCCGGCCAGGCAGCCGGGCCAGAGTTGAGCACGCGCTCAGCGTCTGCGGAGATCTGTGGCGTGCCGGATTCCTGAGTGCAGGGGCCCCAGGAATCAGCAGGGCGCCAGAGCGTAGCGCCGCCAGGCTGCGCGTTCCGGCGCTAGTCACCTGCACGATGTCAGACGGCACCGCTGCGGTGTTTCCTGGTGCTTCAGCGACCTGCGCGAAGCTAGGCCTGGCTACGGCAAGCAATCCGTAGCGGCCCCCGCCAGGCGGCTGCCCGGACTGGCTCTCGCGCACGCAGGCCGCCGGGCGGCGGAAGCGGGTTCTGTCCTGTGTGGATCAGGGCAGAACCCGCCGCCGGCGATCGGTCAGCAGCGCGATGCCGTGCACCACTTTTCTGACGACGTTTGCCTGTTGAAGCTGCCCAGCGTCTTGTCAGCCGTGTCCTTCCTGACGGTGAGGGTCGACCCGCCGAAATTGATGTTCTGGTACAGCGTGTTCACGCAGCCGCTGTAGGTGGCGGCGGACGAGATCACGTCGTTCCACCCTGACGGCATGCTCGATGCCTGGAAGTTGCCGCACTTGGATGACTGGTACCAGGTCAGCGAGTTCCCGCTGTAGCCGGTGCCGGTCCAGTCGATGGACAGGACGTAGGTCGCGGCGGGCGTGGCCGGGCCTGCGTTGAGCTCGGTCAGGCTCACCGACCGGGCAGCTGTCCTCGCTGGCAGGTTGACCCGGCCGCTGGTCGCGGCGCGGATCGACTGCGCGAACGTCGCGTAGCAGGTGACCACGGGCGCGGCGGCGCTGCCGGCCGGGAGGGCCTGCGCAGTGCAGTCCTGGCCCGCGGACGGGGCTCCCGCGGTAGCGAGCGCGCTCGCGGGCATACCGAGGAGCAACAGGGCAGCTACGGGGATGAGCATGGGCATAAAGCGTCTCACCAGTGATTCTTCCCTTCGGGGGCGAGGGCGCCGGGGCCGGGCGGCGGGCGCGGGTAGGCCAGGCGTCCCCATCATCGGGCCACGCGGCGGTTATCCACATCCGTGAAAACGCCTGTTCTACGCCCAAATGTTATGTTACGGTAAGTAATTGCCTGAGCTATGCGCGTAGCCGGGGGCGGAGGCGCGATCTCAGGATGCAGCATGCCTCAGGACCAGGGGAGGGGACGGCCTTGCCGCTGTCAGTCGGGTGCTGATCATCTGACGGACCGGGAGATCGAGGTCTTAGTGCTCGTCGCAGCCGGACGGCACAACAAGCAGATCGCGCAGGAACTTGGCATCAGCACCCGGACCGTTGATCATCATCTGCGGACCATGCTGAGGCGGGCGCGCGCCGAGACCAGGAGCGAGCTGGTGGCCCGCTGCTACGCAGCCGGGATACTGATGGCCGGCACCTGGCCGCCCGGCTGGTCGGGCGGGCGCTGCCTGCGCTGAGGCTGCCTGCCGGGCATGCTTGCGGTCGCCGGAGTGTCAGCGTCCCCGCGCCGCGCGCCGGGGCGATAGGGTCGGGAGATACCGGACCGGCGCTGTCGCCGTCGGCGGGGCCGCTCCCGAGAGGCCCGGCCGGACGTGGCGCTGGCCTTCCCCCGGGGACCAGTACACTGACGCGCCCGGCCGCGCGCAGCTGGCTATGTTTGCAGGCCAGGGCGCTGCCGGGCACGCGGTCGCATGCCTGAAGGAGGCGGTGCTTCATGGCGGCAGCCTCGGCGGAGATCCCGGCGCAGGGCGGCGACGGCTCGTTCGTCCACCTGCACGTCCACACCGAGTACTCGATGCTGGACGGCGCCGCGCGGCTGAAGGACCTGTTCGCGGAGTGCGAGCGCAGCGGCATGCCGGCGATCGCCATGACCGACCATGGCAACGTCTATGGCGCCTACGACTTCTGGGCAAAGGCGCGGGCGGCCGGCATCAAGCCGATCATCGGCATCGAGGCATACATCGCGCCGGAGCACCGGGGGCACAAGCAGCCGGTCCGCTGGGGTACCCCGGCGCAGCGCGAGGACGACGTTTCCGGCGCGGGCGCCTACACCCATATGACCTTGCTCGCCGAGACCACCGAAGGAATGCACAATATCTTCCGGCTGTCCTCGATGGCATCCTTGGAGGGCTATTTCCGCAAGCCGCGGATGGACCGCGAGCTGCTGGCCTCCTATGCCAAGGGCATCATCGCCACCACTGGCTGCCCGGGCGGCGAGGTGCAGACCAGGCTGCGGCTCGGCCAGCGCCGCGAGGCGCTGGAGGCCGCGGCGGCCTACCGGGACATCTTCGGGCCGGAGAACTTCTTCGTCGAGCTGATGGATCACGGCCTGGGCGTCGAGCTGCGCACCAGGGCGGAGCTCTGCCAGATTGCCAGGGACCTGGCACTGCCGTTCGTCGCCACCAATGACTCGCATTACGCCCGGCCTGAGGATGCCACCGCGCACGAAGCGCTGCTGTGCGTGCAGACCGGCACCAACCTGGCCGACCCGGGCAGATTCCGGTTCGAGGGCACCGGCTATTACGTCAAGAGCCCGCAGGAGATGCGCGCGCTCAGCACCGACGAGGAGTGGCAGGCCGGGTGCGACTCGACCCTGCTGATCGCCGAGCGGGCCAATGTTGAGTTCGCCAAGTCGAACCTGATGCCGCACTTCCCGCTGCCCGCGGGCGAGACCGAGTCGAGCTGGTTCGCCGCGGAGGTCTGGCGCGGGATGGACCGCCGGTACCCGAACGGATACGACGAGGAGCGCCGCTCCCAGGCCGAGTACGAGATCGGCGTCATCGAGGCGATGGGGTTCTGCTCGTACTTCCTGGTCGTCGCCGACTTCATCATGTGGGCGAAGAACAACGGGATCCGGGTGGGGCCGTGCCGCGGCTCGGCGGGCGGCTCGATCGTGTCCTACGCGCTCGGCATCACCGACCTGGACCCGATATTTCACGGCCTGGTCTTCGAACGGTTCCTGAACCCCGAGCGCGTGTCCATGCCCGACGTTGATGTCGACTTCGACGAGCGCCGGCGCGGCGACGTCATCCGTTATGTCACGGAGAAGTACGGCGACGACCGGGTGGCCCAGATCATCACCTACGGCACGATCAAGGCCAAGGCCGCGGTCAAGGACTCGTCCCGGGTGCTCGGCTTTCCGTATGCGCTCGGCGACCGGATCACTAAGGCGTTCCCCCCGCCGATCCTCGGCAAGGAGATGCCCCTGTCCGGGGTGTTCGATCCTGATCACCCGCGGTACGGCGAGGCCGCCGAGATCCGCGCCCTCTACGAGGCGGAGCCCGAGGTCAAGCAGGTCATCGACACCGCGCGCGGGCTGGAGGGCCTGATCCGCCAGGCCGGAGTGCACGCCGCGGGCGTGATCATGAGCAGCGAGCCGCTGCTCGACCACATCCCGGTGTGGAAGCGCGAGGCCGACGGCGCGGTGATCACGCAGTTCGACTATCCCTCGTGCGAGGACATCGGCCTGCTCAAGATGGACTTCCTCGGGCTGCGCAACCTGACCGTAATCGACGACGCGATCCGCGGCATCAGGGAGAACCGCAGCATCGATATCGACCTGGACACTCTCGGCCTGGACGACAAGCCAACCTACGAGCTACTGGCGCGCGGCGACACGCTCGGTGTGTTCCAGCTCGACGGCGGCCCGATGCGGGCGCTGCTGCGGGCGATGCGGACCGACAAGTTCGGCGACATCTCGGCGGTCATCGCGTTGTACCGGCCTGGCCCGATGGCCAGCGCCCCGGTCTACGCCGACCGCAAGACCGGCCGCACACCAGTCACGCCGATCCACCCGGAACTCGCCGAGCCGCTGGAGGAAATCCTGGGCTACAGCTACGGCCTGCTGGTCTACCAGGAGGACGTGATGTTCGCCGCCCAGCGGCTGGCCGGGTATTCCCCTGGCGGCGCTGACCTGTTGCGGCGTGCCATGGGCAAGAAGAAGAAGGAGATCCTGGACAAGGAGTACGAGCCGTTCGCGGCCGGCATGAAGGCCAACGGTTACTCCGACGGCGCGGTCAAGACCATCTGGGACGTGATGGTCCCGTTCTCGGGGTACGCGTTCAACAAGGCGCACGCGGCGGGCTACGCGCTCATCTCCTACTGGACGGCCTTCCTCAAGGCGAACTTCCCGGCCGAGTACATGGCCGGGCTGCTGACCTCGGTGGCTGGCGACAAGGACAAATCGGCGCTGTACCTGAGCGAGTGCCGCCGGATGGGCATCAAGGTGCTGCCGCCCGACGTGAACGCCTCCACGGCGATGTTCACGCCGGTCGGCGAGGACATCAGGTTCGGCATGGCCGCCATCCGCAACGTCGGCACCAATGTGGTCGAGTCGGTCATGGCGGCCCGCCGGTCCAAGGGCGCGTTCACCAGCTTCTCCGACTTCCTGCGCAAAGTGCCCGTCAACGTGTGCAACAAGCGGGTCATTGAGTCGCTGATCAAGGCGGGCGCGTTCGACTCCTTCGGCAGCCCGCGCAAGGGCCTGCTGCTCACCCACGAGCAGGCCATCGACACGGTCATCGACGTCAAGCGCAACGAGGCCATTGGCCAGGACTCGCTGTTCGGCGAGGACACCGGCGCTGCGGAGATCTTCGACGTGCCGGTGCCTGACGGCGAGTGGGAGAAGCCGACGCTGCTCGGTTTCGAGCGGGAGATGCTCGGGCTCTACGTCTCTGATCATCCGCTGCTCGGCCTTGAGCACGTGCTGGCGGCAGGCACCGACTGCTCGGTTGCCCAGCTCCTTGGCTCAGCCGAGGAAGATGCCGAACGCAGCTCCCGGGGTGAGCGTGGCGACGGGCAGCTGGTCACCGTCGGCGGGATCATTTCCGGCGTGCACCGGAAGGTCACCAAGCAGGGCAGCGTCTGGGCGGCGGCCACGCTGGAAGACCTGGAGGGCGCGATCGAGGTGCTGTTCTTCCCGGCCACCTACCAGGCATGCATGACCCTGGTGATCGACGACGCCGTCGTGGTGGTGAAGGGGCGGCTGGACCGGCGCGAGGACATGCCGAAGCTGGTCGCGATGGAGGTGACCGTTCCCGAGCTGCCCACCGGCGATGACGGCCCTTTCGTCGTGTCGATGATGGAGGCCAGGTGCGTGCCGCCGGTGGTTGAGCGGCTCAAAGAGGTGCTGCGAACGCACCCCGGCGCTACCGAGGTGCACCTGAAGCTGCTGAGCGGAGCCCGCACGAAGGTGCTGCGGCTGGACGACAAGCTGCGGGTGCGCCCGTCGCCTTCGCTGCTCGCTGACCTGAAGCAGCTGCTCGGCCCGGCCTGCGTCGGCTGAGCCGGAGCCGGGGCTGCGCGCTGGCCCGGGATACCCTGGTGGTGGGGTGAGCCGGGAAGCCTGGTCGGCATCAGAGGGTGTCATGTGGGGAGGCTCGCCATGACTGTCGTGCGGCACAGCCAGGAGACCAGACAGCACAGCCAGGAGACGCCGCGATGATCCGCAGGTTCCTGCGTGGCTCGGAGTGGCGCCGTGAGGTGCTGCTCACCAATCTGTGGCTGGTGCCGGCGATCGAGGTCGTGGCCGCCGCCGTCCTGTTTGCCGGAACCTACGCGCTGGACCTGGCCGCCTATGACGGCAAGTTCACTGTGCCGGGATGGGCGATCAGCGGCTCGCCCGATGCGGCCAGGCAGATCCTGACGGCCATCGCCGCCGCCATCATCACTGTTGTCGGCGTCGTCTTCTCGATCGTGATCGTCGCCCTGACCCTGACCTCCACCCAGTTCGGCCCCCGGATGCTGCGCAACTTCATCCGTGACCGGGGCACGCAGCTCACGCTCGGCACCTTCGTGGGGACCTTCGTCTACGCGGTGCTCGCGCTCGGATCGATCGGCCAGGGCGGCCACGGGAATTTCGTTCCGCATATCAGCATCACCATGACGCTGGTCCTGATGGTGGTGGATCTGGGCGTGCTCATCTATTTCCTCAATCACGTGGCCACCCAGATCCAGCTGCCCCAGGTCATCGCCGGCATCGCCGGCGATCTGGCGGTGGCCATCACCGCGCAGGCGGGCGCCGAGTCAGCCCATGCCGACAGGGGGAGAGCGGCGCAGGTGATCTCCCGGATGGACGGGCCTGGCGGTGAGGTGAACGCTCCTGGCAGCGGTTACCTGCAGTTCATCCATCACCGGACCCTGGTGCAGATCGCCTCGGAGGTCGGGGCGGTGGTGCAGCTGCGGTACCGGCCAGGTCATTTCCTGGTGCAGGGCCATCCTTATGCCACCGTCTGGCCGGCCAGCGCAGCCGCGAAGGTGGCCAGCGAACTGGCTCGCTCGCATGTCGTCGGGCCGTACCGGACGCTGGCCCAGGACGTCTCCTTCGGCATCGACCAGCTCGTCGAGATCGGGATACGGGCCCTGTCCTCGGCGGTCAACGACACCTTCACCGCGCTGACGTGCATTGACTGGATCGGCGACAGCCTGTGCAAGGTGACCGGCCGGTGGGAGCCGACCCGGATCTACGCTGACGACCGCGGTGAGATACGGGTCATCACCACCGAGATCAGCTACGAGCGCCTGGTCCAGCGATCCTTCGAGAAGGTCCGCCAGGCCGGGCGGGGCATGCCCGCCGTGCTCATCCGGCAGCTGGATGCGCTGGCCAAGATCATGGAACGGACGACCACCGATGAGCAGCGTGCGGTCCTGCTCGATCAGGCAACGATGATCGAGCGGTCGAGCTCAGAGTCGGTCCCCGAGGAGTCCGACCGCGCGGATGTACGGCGCCGCTACGAGGCAGTGCTGCGCACCCGCGCCGCCCTGATCGAAGAGGACCCCCTGCCCGCGTCGCCCTGAGGTCTGCCCCCGCGGACCGGGCCGCCCGGCGGGCCGCCTCGACCGCGCCCGGCCCCGGGGGCGCCGCCTCACGCGTCGCGCCGCCTGAGCAGATACCCCGCGGCCACCAGCAGGATCGCCGTCCAGACGCAGAAGACCCCGAACCCCTGCCACGGTGACAGCAGGTCGCTGGACTGCTGGTGGGCATGGGTGATCATCGATCCGGCCTGCTCGGGCAGGTACGCGTTGATGTGCGCTCCCCAGGTGCCGGGCAGCAGGCCAGAGAGGATCGGCAGCACGAGCACCACGCCGATGACGGTGGTGATGGCGCCTGCGGTATGCCGCAGCAGCGCCCCGATGGCCAGCGCGAACAAGCCGAGCACCGTGAGATAGAGGCCGGCGCCGAAGACCGCGCGCGCGAAGCCAGGGTCGCTGAGTGACACGGGCAGATGACTGTGCAGGATCGCCGAGCCGATGAAGAACGAGCTAAACGCGACAATCTCCCCGAGGACGAAGATCAGCACCGCGAAGATGACCGCCTTGGCCGCCAGCATCGGCAGCCGCCTCGGTACCGCGAGCAGCGAGGCACGGATCACGCCGGTGGAGTACTCCGTGGTCATCAGCAGCGCGCCGAGCACGCAGATCGCCAGCTGGCCGAGCCCGATCCCGGCACCGAGGACGAAGCCCACCGGATCCGCTATGACCGCGGCGTTCCGGTCCGCCGCCCGCGGCCCAGTCCAGTTGGCCGTCGTCAGCAGGGTGAGGAGCGCGGTGAAGCCCACGGTCACGACGACGAAGGCAATCAGCGACCAGATCGTTGAGCGCACGGAGCGGATCTTCGTCCACTCGCTGACCAGCAGGTTCCCGAAACCCGCACGGCGGCCAGCAGGCGGCAGCGCGGGCCGGGAAACCGGCGCGACAGGCGTGGCTGTCATCGGGCGCTCCTTTCCGCGCCAGACATATGGCCCGCCTGACCGCCCCCTGGATCGTGAACTCCGAACTCGAGACTTCCGGCCGTCATCTCAAGGAATGCCTCCTCCAGCGATGCACGCGGAGTGAGCTCGTGCAGGACAACGCCCGCCGCCGCCGCCAGCTCGCCGATGCGGGACGCCTCCAGGCCGGTGACGGCCAGCGCGCTGGTCCCGTCGGAGTCAGCCACGTCGCCCTGCCGGGCCTGGTCGTTGGCGCTGACCTTGCCGCCTGCCGCGTTAATCAGGTCGGTAAGACGGGTCGCGTCCGGGGTCCGGACCAGCACCGACTTGTCCGAGCTGCGTGCGATGAACTCCTGGGTGCTGCTGTCGGCGATCAGCTTGCCGCGGCCGATCACGATCAGGTGGTCCGCCGTGACCGCCATCTCGTTCATCAGGTGACTGGAGACGAAAATGGTCTTGCCGTCGGAGGCGAGTTGCTTCATCAGGTTCCTGACCCACAGCACGCCCTCGGGGTCCAGCCCGTTGACCGGCTCGTCCAGGAGCAGCACCTGCGGGTCGCCGAGCATCGCGGCCGCAATGCCCAGCCGCTGGCCCATCCCGAGCGAGAAGCCGCCGGCCCGTTTCCTGGCCACGTCCTGGAGCCCGACCAGGCCGAGCACCTCGTCAACCCGCTTGCGCGGCAGTCCCTGGGTCTGCGCAAGGAACAGCAGGTGATTGTAGGCACTGCGGCCGGAGTGCACGGACTTCGCTTCCAGCAGCGCGCCGACCGTCCGCAACGGCTGAGCCAGGTCACGGTAGAGCCGTCCGTCAATCGTGGCTGTGCCGCTCTGCGGCTTGTCGAGGCCGAGCAACAGCCGCATCGTGGTCGACTTGCCCGCCCCGTTCGGCCCAAGGAACCCTGTCACCTTGCCGGGCTCGACGGTGAATGACAAGTGGTCGACGGCGATCTTGTCGCCGTAGCGCTTTGTCAGGTCACGTGCTTCGATCATGCGGATTCCCTGCCGTGCTCAAGTAGCCGGCTTGCTCTGATAGCCACGATTCAACGTAGCAAGGTTCCAGCGGTGGGAGGCAAACCAACCGTCACGGCTCGGTACCGTCACAACCACAAGCGCGCGGTCATGCCCGGCGACGGGCGCAGTGCCACGCAGGGATACGTTGCGGCGTGTTCCCGGACCTGCGAGCCGGGGGAGGGCAGGCCGTCACGTAATCTTCTGCGGAGAATGGCCGAAACTAACCAGCCTCAGCTGCCGTCACAGCCTGGCGGCCCGGTGCCTTCGCCCGGCGAGCCCGGCCCGGCGCCCAGCCTTAGCGGTGCCGATGCGGGCGGAGCGCTCGCGGCTGTCCGCATCTTCGTGGCGGTGCTCCTTGGCACCACGTTGCTCGGCGTGGCAGCTGGTTTCGTCTGGGCGGCGGCAGCGCCGCGGGCGCTCCTGGTCGTTGTCGGCCGTGGCTCCGCCGACGTGGTGAACCCGGAGACAGCCGCGTTCATCGCCGCTGATGGCTGGTTTGTGCTGCTCTGCGCGATCGGCGGGGTCATCTCGGGTCTCCTCGGCTATCTGTTCGCGGTCCGGCGGCATGGCGTGTCCGCGATGGTGGGCGTCCTGGCCGGCGCGGTGGCGGCGGCTTTGATCGCCCGCTGGATCGGACAGCAGTCGGGTACGGCGGAGTTCAACCACCTGCTCGCGGTCAGCAGGCCGGGCGTGTTCCTGCGGGCGCCCGTCGCGCTTGGCGGCGTGGGCGCACTCGCGTTCTGGCCGCTGGCTGCCGGGCTCAGCGCCGGGGGCTTCGAGGCGATCCGTTACTACCGCGACCGCCGGCGCGCCTTCGGCCAGCGGTCCGCGGCTGCGGCGGCGCCGCACTACGGGCTGGCGGCTGCCGAGATTCCGCCGCTCGGGCCCCGGCCATCAGGCGGACCCGGCGCAGTGACCGGTCACCCTGACTCCACGGCGTCCGAGCGAATGTCCTGGCCAGCCGAACGGTACGGCCCTGGCCGGACCGGGGACCCGGCGGACTAAGGCCGGCCGGGGCTGGCGGGGAACAGCCCTGGCCAGTGACAGGCCGCTGAGATGGGGGTGGCATGACCCGTAAGATCTCCTCCCGCACTCCATGGGAACCCGTCGTGGGGTACTCCCGCGCCGTCGCCGCAGGCGACTTCGCTTTCGTCTCGGGCTGTACGTCGGTCAGCGACGGGGCAGTCGTGCATGAGGGGGATGCCTACGCGCAGACCGCGCAGGCGATCGGGAATGTCGCTGCCGCGCTGCGAGCGCTCGGCGCAGATCTTGCCGACGTGGTGCGGACCAGGATGTATGTCACCGACATATCCCGCTGGGAGCAGTACGGGCGAGCACATGGCGCGGCATTCGCAGGGGTGCTGCCCGCTACGTCAATGGTCGAGGTGGCTGCCCTGATTGACCCGCTGATGCTGGTCGAGGTGGAAGCGGTGGCCTACCGGCCCGGTATCGGGGCGTGACGCGCCGCGCCGCGCCCGGAAAACTAGTCCGGCAGAGGGCGCCCGGGCCGCGGCTGCGACCCAGGCGCCCTCTCGGACTCCGCCCCCGGGGAAGGCTTACCGCAGTCTCTGCAGCTCGACGGCACCCCCGGCCGGGGGTGCCGGACGGGAAAGACGCTTGGCCGCGATGGAGCCGGCGGTCTGGACTGCCGCAAGCACAGGCCGGGACCGCTACGGTGACCGGCGAGCACCCGTTTCTAGCAGTAAGCGAGATCGTAGCAGCGGCACTACGTTGCGTAATGACAATCACGTTAACCGTGCATCGGAATCCAGTCGGCGGGGCGCCCGGGGCAGCTGAGCTGGCGCGCAGAGGGAGCGCCTGTGAACCAGCTGGCCGGGTGCGTCAGGTCGCCCCGGTCATCGCGGCACCCACGATCCCGGCGTCGTTATGCATCGCCGCCGGCACGACCCGGGCCCGCAGGCCGGTGAGCAGTGGCAGGAACTTGCCCGACTTCCTGCTGACACCGCCGCCGATGATGATCAGCCTCGGCGACAGCAGCATCTCCATGCGCTCCAGGTATTCGTCCACCCGGCCGGCCCACTTACCCCAGCTGAGGCCGTCTTCCTCGCGGACAAGCTCGGAAGCGCGCTTCTCCGCCTCCTGGCCGTGAACCTCGATGTGGCCGAATTCGGTGTTCGGCACCAGAACGCCGTCGACGAACAGGGCACTGCCAATGCCGGTGCCGAACGTCAGCATCAGCACGGTGCCCTGCTCGTCCGCTCCCGCGCCGAATCTCATCTCGGCCACCCCGGCCGCGTCCGCGTCGTTGAGGACTCTGGCCGCCAGCCCGGTCGCCTTGCCGAACAGTTCCCGCGCGTTCGTCCCGATCCAGGCCTTGTCGACGTTAGCGGCGGTCCTGACTATCCCCTGGTCGACCACCCCGGGAAAGGTGATCCCGACCGGCCCGGTCCACGTGAAGGTCGTCACCAGGCCCCGGACCGCCTCAGCGACGGCCTCGGGCGCTGCGGGGTGCGGCGTGGGCACCTTGATCCGTTCGGCGAGCAGCATGCCGGTTTCGGTATCCACGGGAGCGGCCTTGACCCCAGTGCCGCCGATATCGATGCCCAGTACGTTTACCATCCGGTCTCCGTCAAAAGGTCAGCGCGGAAAAGGGGCTACCGGGACAGCGTAAGCCGGTGCGCCGCCTGACCCGGCGCGCACCAGCCCTTCGCGGCCGCAGAGCCCTACCAGCCGGACACCGTCAGCGGAAGCAAGAACGATTTCGGGACTTGCCGTGGCGCTGCTACTCATGCAAGGTGAGTCGTCGGCAGTTGACATCTCCGGGTCCGGCGCACGCCGGGCGGCCCCTTCTGAAGCCCGGCACAGCCTTGCCTGCAGGGGAGACCATGGCGACAGACAGCGGCGGGCCAGCGCGGCCAGTCGGCCTTCGCGACGTCGCCAGGCTTTCCGGGGTATCGGTCGCGACGGCAAGCCTCGCGCTCAACGGGCAGTCCGGTGTGGCGGAGGAGACCAGGCGACGGATCGTCACGGCGGCCGAGCAGCTCGGCTACCACGCCAACCCGCAGGCGCAGGCGCTACGGCGGGGACGCACCACCACATACGGCTTCTTGGTGCGCAACTTCGCCAACCCGTTTTTCCTCGAGGTGCTGAGCGGCGCCCAGCAGGTGGCGGCCGAGGCTGGCGCGACCCTGCTCGTCCTTGACTCGCGATATTCGCTCGAGCGCGAGCGCCGGCATGTCCAGGAGCTGGCCGCCCAGCGGGTCGCCGGGCTGGCGATCGCCCCGGTGGGGACCGGCGCGTCGATAGGGCTCTGGCAGGACCTGCGTCCTGGTGCACCAGTGGTTGCGCTGAACGCGTCGGCCGATGGCATCAAGGGAGTCTCCCGGGTCAGCCCGGACAACGCCGCCGCTGTCGAGCTGCCCATGCGCCGCCTGGCCGAGCTCGGCCATGTCCATATCGCGTTCCTGTCGGCACCGTCCCATCTGGTGGCGGACCCGGACCGGCTGCGCCATTTCCGGTGCCTTGCCCGTGACCTCGATCTGCGGCCCTGTGTCGTGTACTCGCTGCTCACGATCGCCGACGTCCAGCAGGCGGCGGTTGCGTTCTTGTCCGCCAGGGATGCCCCGACCGCGATCATCACCAACTCCGACTACACGGCGCACGCGATCTACAAGGCCGCGCGTGAGCTCGGCCTTCCAGTAGGCCGCGGCATTTCCGTCGTCGGCCATGACGACCTGCCCACGTCCGAACTGCTCGACCCGCCGCTGGCCACGATCCGGATGGATCATCGGGCCATGGGCCGCGCGCTGATGATGCGCCTGCTGGAGCCCAGCCTGCAGGACGACTACCTCGCAGGCGTGGAGCTGGTGGAGCGCACCTCGATCCAGCGGCTCGAAGTTATCCGCTTACGCCCTGTTCACCTGCCTCGATGAACATCGGGTGGACAGGAGCATCAAGTCGGTAACGTCCCTTGACACCCGCGCGCCGGGTGCGCCAGCATACCGGTGCTAAACGATTTAGGCATTTGTGGCCTAATGCCGTTTGCCGGGGAGGGTCTGCCTACTTCCTGACATTACCGGGCCGCGCGGCCTCTGGACGATCGCGGCCACCTGGGGAAGCCAACAGGAGGCATTCGCGTGAGATCGCCACATCGATTTGCGCTGATAGGGCTCAGCGCCCTGGCGCTGCTGGGGGCCGGGTGCTCCTCGGGCTCTTCGTCGTCGAGTTCCAGCGGGACCAGTTGGTCCAGCATCAGCTCCGCGTCGGCTGGCGGCGGAATGAGCAAGCTCATTGCCGCCGCCAAGACGGAGGGTACGCTTAACGTCATCGCTCTTCCCCCCACGTGGGCGAACTACGGTGCGATCATCAGTGCCTTCACGAAGACCTACGGAATCAAAGTCAACTCCGCGAACCCGACCGGCACCAGCCAGGACGAGGTGAACGCGGTGAAGCAGGAGAACGGCACCGCCGCGGCGCCCGACGTCATGGACATCGGCCAGGCCATCGCCCTGGCCAACACGAGCCTGTTCGCGCCCTACAAGGTCGGCACCTGGGCCGACATCCCGGCGGCCCAGAAAGCCGCCAACGGGCTGTGGTACGAGGACTACGGCGGCTACATGTCCATCGGCTACTCCTCCAAGTTCGGGACAATCACCTCGATGAGCCAGCTGCTCGGCTCGAAGTTCAAGAACGCAGTCGCGCTGAACGGGAACCCGACGGCGGCCAACGCCGCGCTCAACGGCGTCATGATGGCGAACCTGGTGGAGGGCGGAACGGCCGACAACATTTCCAAGGGCGTCAACTTCTTCCACCAGCTCAAGCAGGCCGGCAGCTTCTCCCCGGTATCGGCCACCGGTGCCACGATCAAGGCGGGCACGACCCCGGTCGTGTTCAACTGGGACTACCTCAACCTGCCTAGCTACGTGGGAGTGTCGAACTGGAAGGTGTTCGTTCCGCCGACCGGCATCCTCGGCGGCTACTACGCGCAAGCCATCAACAAGAACGCGCCGCATCCGGCGGCCGCCCGGCTATGGGAGGAGTTCCTCTACTCCCAGGCCGCCAGCGGAGGGCAGAATCTGTGGCTGGCAGGCGGCGCACGGCCGGTCGAGCAGGGAGCCATGACTTCCAACAGCTCCATCAACAGTACGGACGCCTCGAAGCTGCCGCCGGTAACGGGAACACCGGTGTTCCTGACCCAGGCCCAGAACACCGCCGCCGCCAGTTACCTGTCGGCGAACTGGGCCAAGGCCATCGGCTAGCGAGGAAACGTGGCCGTCGCTGAGACGACTGAGACCGGTGCCCGGCCCGTCAGGGCCGGGCGCCGGCTTTCGCTTCCTGCCTGGGTCGGTACCGTGCCGTTCCTCGGCTACGTCGGACTCTTCCTGCTGCTGCCGACCGGGATCGTGCTGCTTCACGCGTTCCAGAACCCGAGCGGCGGGTTTTCGCTGTCCGGCCTCAAGCTGCTCGGCAATTCCACGATGCGCGGCTTCTTCGTCGGATCGGCTGAGCTGGCCGCAGTGACGTCGGTGGTCGGCGCCTTCCTCGGCGCGATCCTGGCGTACGCCGTGGCGTCAGGGAACCCGGAAGGCGTGGTGCGCCGGCTCTACCTGGCTGCCTCGGGTGTGCTCGCCCAGTTCGGCGGGGTCACGCTGGCCTTCGCGTTCCTCGCCACGGTCGGCCCCACCAGCGGCTTGCTCCTGCACGCAAGCTGGTTTTATGACTTCCCGCAGGGCATCGCGCTGATCTACGTGTACTTCCAGATCCCGCTGATGGTCCTCGTCTTTATGCCCGCGATCGACGGGCTGAAGGTCCAGTGGCGGGAAGCCTGCGAGAATCTGGGCGGATCGGCGTGGCAGTACTGGCGGCACGTCGGCGGCCCGCTGCTGGCGCCGGCCTTCCTCGGCGCGACGCTGCTGCTGTTCGCGAACGGGCTGTCGGCCTTCGCGACGATCTGGGCCTGGGAGAACCAGATCGCGTATACCGTGCCGCAGCAGATTAGCATCGCACTCAGCAGCGAGGTCGGGCTGGCCAACGCCAATGAGTCCGCTGTGCTCGCCCTGGGCATGGTGATCATGGTGGTCATCGTCATGACGGGATACGTATTGCTGCAGCGCAGGGCGGCACGATGGCTGCGGTAACGTCGCTGGGCGAGTCGCCGCTGGCCGCTCCAGCTAGGCGCGCGCGCGGCATGCAGGCTGGCAGGCGCAGGCGGCTGAACCTGTTCCGCTACCTGGTCTTTGCGGCATTCGGGCTGTTTTTCATCCTGCCGCTGCTGGCGACGGCGCGGTTTTCCCTGGAGGGGAGCCAGCTCGGCACGTGGTCAATAGCGGCCTGGAAGCAGATTGTGTCCTACCCAGGCCCGCCCCCCCTGCTGAGCTCCGTCGAGATCACCCTGGAACTAGCGGTCATCACCAGCGGGGTCGTACTGGTGCTGCTGGTGCCGACCATGATCTGGATTCGGCTGCGGGTGCAGTGGATCGGCCGGGCCTTTGAATTCCTGTGCCTGCTGCCGCTCACCATCCCCGCGATCGTCCTGGTGGTCGGCCTCGCCCCGATCTACAATTTCATCAGGCATTACCAGCTGTCCGCGCTCCAGCTCTTCTGGGCCTACGTGATCCTGGCCCTGCCGTACGCCTACCGGGCGCTCTCCGCCGGGCTGGGCGCGATGGATGTCACGACCCTGTCGGAGGCCGCCCGCAGTCTCGGGGCGAACTGGTTCACCGTGATCGTCCGGGTGATCGCGCCGAATATGTGGCTGGCCATTCTGAACGCCATGCTGCTCACCTCGGCCCTGGTGCTTGGCGAGTTTACCATTGCCTATCTCTTGCTCTATAACAACTTGCAGGTGAACCTGTATTTCATCAGCCGGGCCACGCCGAATGCCGCGGTGCTCTTCTCCACCTCCCTTGGCGCGCTGATCTTCGCCTTTGTCTTGCTTCTGATCCTGTCCTACGTCGGCCGCCGCCGCCACGCCCGGGGATGAGGTACCACACGTGACGTCACCATTGACCAGAACGCAGGACGGCACTGCCAGGACGGCCGTCGAGGTGCGGATGGAGGGACTGCGCCGCGAGTACGGTCCGGTCGTCGCGCTGGATGGTCTCGACCTGACCATCGGACCCGGCGAGCTGATCGCGCTGCTTGGCCCGTCGGGCTGTGGTAAGACCACCACGTTGCGGCTGCTCGCCGGCCTTGAGGACGCCGATGCGGGCCAGATCACCGTCGCCGGCCGGGACATGACCCACCTGCCTGCCAGCAAGCGCGACATGGGAATGGTGTTCCAGGCGTACTCGCTGTTCCCGCACATGACAGTCCGGCAGAACGTGGCCTTCGGCCTTCGCCTGCGCCGGGTCCACGCGACCAAGCGGGACCGCCGGGCAATCGAGATGCTTGACCTGGTGGGCCTGTCCACGCAGGCGGATCGGTACCCGCACCAGATTTCCGGTGGCCAGCAGCAGCGGGTCGCGCTAGCCCGGGCGCTGGCCATCGAGCCCCAGGTGCTGCTGCTCGACGAGCCGCTGTCGGCACTGGACGCCAAGGTCCGGGCGCAGCTGCGCGACCAGATCCGGCGGATCCAGCTTGAGGTCGGCATCACGACGCTGTTCGTCACCCACGATCAGGAGGAGGCGCTGGCCATCGCGGACCGGGTGGGCGTGATGCGGGAGGGCCGCATCGAGCAGCTCGCACCGCCCACCGAGGTCTACTCGCGTCCGGCGACTTCGTTCGTGGCGGAGTTCGTCGGCCTGACTAACCGGCTAGCGGGAACGGTCAGCGGCGGGACGGTGACGGTGCGGGGACGTGACCTGCCGCTGGTGGATACCGCGACCCCGGCCGGACCGGTCGTCGCGCTGGTACGGCCGGAAGCGGTCACGCTGGCGTCCGACAGCTCGGGCGAGTCAGGACCGCTGGTCGGCACCGTGATCGCCTCGACATTCCTCGGCGCGACCAGCCGCGTCACCGTTGACCTCGGCGACACCACGATCCTCGCCCAGCTCTCGACCTCAGACGCCACCGCACTGCCCGCAGGCAGCCGGGTCGCCCTGACGATCCGCCCGGACCCGGTGCTGGTCTCCGCTGACGCCCCGGCCGTGACCGAGGCGTGAGCGGGCCACGGCCGCCGCTGACCACGCACCGCCGCCTGGCCCTGGGCGAGGTGCTGCACGACGGAGCCAGCGGAGCCTACCGGGCCATCGAGATCACCGAGGGCGAGCCGCATGTCGTGCGCGGCGACCTGGGCGCGCCCGATCCCGGGCACGTGCTGGCAGCGGGGCGCCCGCTGCTCTCGCTGGTGCATCTCACCGACCTTCAGCTCGCCGACGTCCAGTCGCCGACCAGGTTCGAGTTCCTGAATCGTTATTTCGGCGATCCGAGATACGCCAAGATCGTGCCGGTGCAGCGTCCCCAGGAGGCGCTCACCGTGCATGCGGTCGACGCCACCGTGCGCACCCTGAACGCGGTGCGCGGCCCGGTCACCGGAATGCCGCCGCAGCTGGCAGTGACCACTGGCGATGCGATCGACAACGCGCAATGGAACGAGATGCAGGCCTTCCTCGCCCTGTTCGACGGCGGCCCGGTGCGGCCAGATTCCGGCGGCCCTGGCTACGAGGGGGTGCAGTCGCCGGACTGGCCTGATGACATCTTCTGGAGACCGGATGCCGCCGGCCCGGCGGGTGAGGACATCTTCCGGCGTGAGTTCGGCTTCCCGCATCATCCCGGGCTGCTGGAGCGTGCGCTGCGGGAATTCTCCGCCACCGGGCTGCGCATCCCCTGGCTCTCCTGTTTCGGCAATCACGAAGCGCTCAACCAGGGCGTCGGGGTCCTCACCCCTGGCCTGGCCGGCGCGCTGGTCGGCGGCAGGAAGCCGCTGCGGCTGCCGTCGGGCTTCAACCATGATCGCGCGCTCGAGCTGTTCACCGATCAGCCCGAGTTCTTCATGGGCGGCCCGGCCCGGACGGTCACGGCCGATCCCGGCCGCAGGGCCATTACCAGGCGGGAGTTCGTCGAGGCGCACTTCCGGCCCGGCTCGCGCCCGTTCGGGCATGGTTTCAGCGAGCAGAACCGGCTCGACGGCACGGCGTATTACGTTCATGACCTGCCGGCCGCCCGGCTCATCGCGCTGGACACCAACTGCATCGCGGGCGGTGCCGCCGGATCGCTCGATCGCGACCAGGCGCGCTGGCTCGAGGCGCGCCTCGCCGAGGTCCACTCTGCCTACCGCGGGCCTGACGGGCGCGAGGTGCGCACCGCCAATGACGACCGCCTGGTGATCCTCTTCTCGCACCACGGGGCCGACACGCTGACCAATACCCGGTGCGATCCCGCCGGGGCCGGCGGCGGCGCGCTGCCCGGCTCTGCCGAGCTGCTCGCGCTGCTGCACCGCTTCCCCAATGTGGTGCTGTGGCTGAACGGTCACACGCACACCAACGCCATCCGGCCACGCCGTGATCCGGCTGACCCGGCGCGCGGGTTCTGGGAGGTCACCACGTGCGCCATCATCGACTGGCCGTCGCAGACCAGGCTCATCGAGCTCATCGACTCGGGCGGGTACCTGTCCGTCGTCTGCACCATGGTCGACCACGACGCCCCGATCAGGCCCCGCTCGCTGGAGACCAGTGACGACCTCGCCGCGCTGCACAGGGAACTGGCCGCCAATGTCCCCTATGGGGGCGCTGGCTCGGGGCTGTCCGGCGCGATCGCCGACCGCAACACCGAGCTCCGGCTGGCGCCGCCGTTCCCGCTGAGCCGGCTGACCGCAGGCTAGCCAGTAGCTCTCGGCACCGGCCTGGGGGCTGCTTCGACGATCCGGCGCTTTGCGGCGCCAGCGCGTCTGGCGCACCTACACGCGCCAGCGTGTCTCGCGCAGGGCCTGGATATCAGGCTGGCCGCCGTCAAGGCGGACTCGGGCTGCGCCGGTCCGGCCGAGCGCCCACATTGTCAGCTCCGCGGGGGTTCCCGTGACGGTGACGACGGGGACTCGGGCCTTGGCCGTGAGCCGGACCCGGGGCGCGTCCGGTCCCGCCGCGACCGGCTGATCGTCCCTGGCGAACTCCACCCCGACGGGTGCCTTACGCAAGACGAACTTCGCCGTCCTGAGCCGCTGCCAGAGCACATCGGACAGGCCCTGACTGAGCTCGCGGGGCTCCCAGTCCGGCTGCGCGCGGCGCACGTCCTCATGGTGGACGAAGTACTCCACGACATTGGCCCGCTCGTCGACGCCCGGAAGGCCGAATAGAGAAAGCAGCGGCGGACCGTTCCTGATGGTCTCAACGAGCTTGGGATAGGGCGTCCGGGCCGCGAGATTGCGCTGTGCCCGCTCGGTGTAGCCGGCCAGCGGGCCGCCCAGTATGCCGACGCTCGCGTCCGGCCGGTGCTCCCTGAGGACCAGATGGGCGGCCAGGTCAAGGGTGGCCCATCCCTCGCACAGCGTGGGCGCCCGCGGGCCGGTCTTGTCCAGAAGCTCGCAGAGGGCAAGGCGTTCGTCCCGGGCATACGTCATGCCGCGATGGTAGGCCACCGGGGCCACGGGAAATGACCGGGGCGCGGCGCTCTCCTATGCTGGCCCAGGTGACCGATGACTACGCCGCGAGTTCCCGGCGCGGCCAGCCGCGCCGGGAACTCGCGGCTGTGCTGCTGCTCGGCGCAGCCGGGGCAGGACTGGTCTTCCTCGCGATGCGGCAGGGCTGGGCCCAGGTTCACACCGCCGCCCCGAAGCCGCTCCCGTCCGGCGTCGTAACGGAGACCGGGCAGGATCTGGTGCCCGCCGCTGATGCGCTCGCCGTGGCGGCCCTGGCCAGCCTGGCGGCCGTCCTGGCTACCCGTCGGCTGCTTCGCAGGATCACCGGAGTCGTGCTCGCAGGGTTCGGTGCGGGAATTGCCGTGGCGGTCGGGACTAGTGTCTCGGCCGGCCATGTGCTGGCCGCCGCGGCAAGTAACGGCGGACCAGGAACTGGCAGCGGGGCCGGGACGGCGGCAGGCTCGGTGACAGCGGGCTCGGTGGCGGCGGGCGGAGCGGTAGGCGGCGCGCCGGTCACCGGCTCTTCGTCCGGTCACGTCGCCTTCGCAAGTTTTCCCTGGCACGGGCTCACGCTCATCGGGGCGCTAGCGCTGTTCGCCGCAGGAGCGCTGGTCGCCTGGCGGGCCGAGCGGCTGCCAGTAATGTCAAGCCGGTTCGATGCCCCGGCATCCGCCGGCGCCGCCACCGCTGCCGAAGCAGGACGACGCGAGCGGCCAGGCAACGACAGCGCAACGATCTGGGAGTCGCTCAGCCGGGGTGACGACCCAACCAGCAGCTGAATGCGGACTCTGCCGCCGGGCTGCGGCGGGTCCGCATTATTTGGCGGACCGGCACGCGGACGGTCCTGAGCTGGTCGTTGCCGGGCCGCTGCGGATCCGCAGACAGTGCCGGACAGGGAAACCGTGCCGGGACACGGGAAACGTGCCGGGACACGGGAAACCTCGTTGCGAGCGAGTGAGCGGTCGCGCTGCTGTGCAGTCGAAAAATGTCAGTACCCGGCGTTAATATCGAACTCAATAGCGAGTCATTGCCACTCGAAGGAGGCCGACTGGCATGTGCTTACCCGGCCAGCCGCTCGTCCGGTCCGTACCGCCCGCTACCGCGGCTGAGGCTGCCACGATGGTGCAGGCAGGACTGGCTTGGCTCGCGGCGGCGGATCCGGCGTCACTGACGGTCGCCGAGCAGGCCGATGGCCTGAAGGCACTGGAGCGGGCGGAGTCAATGCACACTGCCGCCCGGGCCGCGATGCTGGCGGGGTTCAGCGCACAGGGCGGGTTTGAGGCTGATGGTCAGGGTTCGGCGAAGTCGTGGCTGCGGTGGCAGACTCGCATCACCCGGGGCGCCGCGTCCGGGGCGGTGGGCTGGATGCGGCGGCTTGCCGCGCATCCCGCCGTCCGGGACGCGCTGGCGCGCGGCGAACTGTCCTGTTCTTGGGCGCGGCACCTGTGCGCGTGGAGCGACCTGCTGCCCGAGGACAAGCGAGACGATGCTGACGCGATCTTGCTGGCCGCGGCGGCGGGTGGCGCGGAGCTAGCTGATCTGGCCGCGCTAGCTGAGGAGATCCGCCGCCGCACCGCCGGCCCTGATGGTGATGATGGTGATGACGGGTTCACTGACCGGGGCGTGAGCCTGGATGTGACGTTCGGCCGGGCTGGCCGGCTGGCTGGCGACCTGACCCCACAGTGCGCGGCCGCCCTGGCGGCGGTGCTGGAGTCCCTCGGAAAGAAGGCGGGCCCGGCGGACATCCGTACCAAACGGCAGCGTGACCATGATGCGACTGGAGGAGGCGTGCCGGCGGCTGATCGTTGCCGGGTGCCTGCCGGACCGGGCCGGGCAGCCCACCCAGATCCAGCTGCATATGACCCTGGATGAGCTGCGCGGCCGAGACGGCGCGGCCGGGGCGCAGGCGAGCTGGCCTGGCCGCTGGCCGGCCGCCGGACCTGGCGCGGAGTGTGACGCCACGATCGTCCCCATTGTGTCCGGTCACGTCGACCGAGGGGTCCTTGACCAGCTGGCCGCTGCGCTATTGCGCCGCGGCGCGGGCAAGCACGGCGAACCGGGCAAGCACGGCGAACCGGGCAAGCACGGCGAACCGGGCCAGGCCGGGGACGGATCCATCGCAAGCCGGCTACGCGCCGAGCGGGCCGCCCGCAAGATCATTGTGGCCCGTGCCGTCGACCTGCTGTCCGGGCCGGGCGGGCTGGCCGCGTTCTTGCGGACCCGGCTGCCTGATGACCTGGTCGCCTCGGTCAGCCTGCCGCTCGACGTCGGCGCAGTGACCGAGACGATACCGGTGCACCTGCGCCGCGCGGTCACCGTCCGGGACCGGCACTGCCGGTTCCCCGGCTGTGACCAGCCCCCGGCAGCCTGCCAACCGCACCACATCATCCCCCGGTCCAAAGGCGGCCAGGCCAGCCTGACCAACCTGCTGCTGCTGTGCACCTTCCACCACCTGATCGCCGTGCACCGGTGGGGCTGGGGCATCACGCTGCACGGCGACGGCATCGTCACCGCGACCAGCCCCGCTGGCCGCACCCTGCACAGCCACGGCCCCCCGGCCAGCGCCGCTTGAGCCATCAGGAGGCAGGAACGCCGGCCCGGCACTGCGGCCCGGCACTGCGGGTTGGATGCGCTTGTAACGTGATCAATGGGGCTAAGAGATAACACTCTGGCTATCTTCCCAGGCCAGCTAAGCTACGCTCGGTCTGGAACTCCTCAGCTACAGCAGCTGGCAGTCCAGGGAGCCACCGCACGAGCTTGTCAGGCTGGCGACCCGCCTGTGTACTGGCGCAGGCGGGGGTCGGCGCGGCTATCGGCATTGCCTACAGCCGCGGCCACCTTCCTTCGATCATCATCACGCTCATGTTCGTCGCCGCGCTTTTCGGGCTCGCCCTGGTGACGAGGACGGCACGCACGCCGCGTGGCTAGCCGCGATCGCCTTCGAGAGCACCTACATCGCGTTGGGGCTGGTGCGTTTCATCACCTCCCGCTACCTCGGCGGCACCTTGCTGGCGCTAATTACCTGGGGCATACTGCTGCATCCGGCGGTTTCCCGCGCCTTCGCGGCCGGGTCTTGGCGCGCTGAGCAGGGCTACGCCGATCCAGTCCTCAGCGAGACGGGCCGGCCCTTAGCAGCGGTGACCGGCGGGTTATTTCATGATCCTGTTCCATCACAACTGCTCGCCGGACACTAGCGGACGATCACGATCGTCGCAGCGCGGACGGCCCGGCGGCACTGGTTGGTGTCCATCCTCCTGCTGGCCGGCCTAGTACTCCTGGTGCCCCGATCGGGTGGCGCGAAATGCCCGGATCCGGGGCCGTAACCGGCCTGATAGACGTGATCCGGGCGGGGCCCCCCTCAGGCGAGCCGTAGCGCGCTGGATACGATCGGGAGCGCAATGCATCCCACCCGAGGGGGCGGCAGAACCGCGTGAGCGTTCTCGACGAGATCCTCGAGGGAGTGCGTGCCGACCTTTCGGCACGTCAGCGTATTGTCCCGCTGGAACGGCTGAAGGAAGCCGCCAGCAGGACTGTCTCGCCGCGCGATGCGCTGGCAGCGCTCGGCGGTGATGACGTCGCCGTGATCGCGGAGGTCAAGCGCGCAAGCCCGTCCAAGGGTGCCCTCGCCGCGATCGCCGATCCGGCGACGCTGGCCATGGACTACGAGGCCGGTGGCGCGCGGGTGATCAGTGTCCTCACTGAGGCGCGCCGCTTCGGCGGCAGCCTGGAGGACCTGGCCGCCGTGCGCGAAGCCGTCGGCATCCCGCTACTGCGCAAAGACTTCGTGGTCAGCTCCTACCAGCTCTGGGAGGCCAGGGCCTACGGGGCGGACATGGTGCTGCTGATTGTCGCAGCGCTGCAGCAGAATGCCCTGGTGTCCCTAGTGGAGCGGGCCGTCTCGATCGGCATGGTCCCGCTGGTCGAGGTACACACCGAGGCTGAGCTTGACCGGGCGCTGGAGGCCGGGGCCAAGGTCGTCGGCATCAACGCGCGCAATCTGGCCACGCTCAAGGTCGACCGCGGCGTGTTCACCCGCCTGGCCCCGCGGGTCCCTGACGGGGTCATCAAGGTCGCCGAGTCCGGTGTCCGCGGCCCGCACGACCTGTTCGCCTATGCCGCCGCCGGGGCCCACGCCGTACTTGTCGGCGAGAGCCTGGTGACGGGCAAGGACCCGCGCTCGGCGGTTGCCGACCTGGTCACGGCCGGCTCCCATCCGGCGTTGCGCGGTGACCGCGGATGAGCACCTCGGGCGGCACGGCGACGACGGCGGACGGCACCGGGCCCGGGGCGGACGCGGGGCCGGCTGCGGCGGCGGGAACTGCTGCGGAGGCAGGAACGGCAGGGCTGGACAACGTTCCGGATTCCGCCGGTCACTTCGGGCGTTACGGCGGGCGGTTCGCGCCTGAGGCGCTGATGGCAGCGCTCGACGAGCTCACCGTCGCCTACGCCGAAGCCAGGTCCGACCCGGCCTTCCAGGCCGAGCTTGACGCGCTGCTGCGTGATTACGCCGGGCGGCCGACCCTGCTGACCGAGGTTCCGTCGTTCGCCGCAGCGGCTGGCGGCTGCCGCGTCTTCCTCAAGCGCGAGGATCTCACCCACACCGGCTCTCACAAGATCAACAACGTGCTCGGCCAGGCGCTGCTCACCAGGCGGATGGGCAAGACGCGGATGATCGCGGAGACCGGCGCCGGCCAGCACGGCGTGGCCACGGCGACCGCGTGCGCGCTGCTCGGCCTGGACTGCGTCGTGTACATGGGCGAGGTCGATACCAGGCGGCAGGCCCTCAATGTGGCCAGGATGCGGCTGCTCGGCGCTGAGGTCGTGCCGGTGCGGACGGGCAGTGCGACCCTCAAGGACGCGATCAACGAGACGTTCCGGGACTGGGTCGCCACAGTCGAGACCACGCACTACTGCATCGGCTCAGTGATGGGCCCGCACCCGTTCCCCGTTATGGTCAGGGATTTTCAGCGGGTCATCGGAGTTGAAGCCAGAGAGCAGGTGATCCGCGCGGCGGGACGCCTGCCGGACGCCGTGATCGCCTGCGTGGGCGGCGGGTCGAACGCCATCGGGATCTTTCACGCGTTCATCCCTGACTCTGGCGTGCGCCTGATCGGCTGCGAGGCCGGCGGCGAGGGCGTGGCCAGCGGACTGCACGCCGCCACCCTGGCGGGCGGTTCCGTCGGCGTAATTCACGGGATGCGGACCTACTTGCTGCAGGACGCCGAGGGGCAGACCCGCCAGACGCACTCGGTGTCGGCCGGGCTCGATTATCCCGGCGTCGGGCCCGAGCATGCCTGGCTGGCTGACAGCGGCCGGGCGACCTACCGGGCCATTACCGACACCGAGGCGATGGACGCGTTCGCCCTGCTGTGCCGCACCGAAGGGATCATCCCGGCGATCGAGTCGGCCCACGCGCTGGCCGGTGCGCTGCAACTGGGCCGGGAGCTCGGCCCCGAAGCGGTGCTGGTAGTCAACCTGTCCGGGCGGGGCGACAAGGACGTTGACATCGCGGCGCGGTGGTTCGGCCATCTCGGGGACGACCCGGCTGAGCCCGGCGGCGCGGCGGGAGAGCCTCCCAGCGCGGCGGAGCCCGGGGGCGGGGCGGCCGGGTCAGGCGGAGCGGCGAACGGCGGGCCGGCCCGGTGAGCCTCATCACCGCCGCGTTCGAGAAGGCGGCAGCAGAAGATCGGGCCGCGCTGGTCGGCTACCTGCCCGCGGGCTTCCCCTCGGTGGACGGCGCGATCGCGGCGGCTGTCGCTATCGCTGAGGGCGGCGCTGACGTGGTGGAGATCGGGCTGCCGTACTCCGATCCGCTGATGGACGGGCCGGTGATCCAGGAAGCCGTGCACCGGGCCCTGAGCGGCGGCACGCACATCGGCGACGTGCTGGCCACCGTTGCGGCGGTGGCCAGGACCGGGGTCGCCACGGCCGTCATGACCTACTGGAACCCGGTGGATCACTACGGCGTGGCCGCGTTCGCGCGGGATCTCGCGTCGGCAGGCGGCAGCGGCCTGATCACGCCGGACCTGACGCCCGAGGAAGCAGGTCCGTGGCTGGCCGCGGCAGCCGAGCACGGCCTTGACCCGATCTTCCTGGTGGCGCCGAGTTCATCGCGGCAGCGGATCGAGCTGATTACCTCAGTGTGCGGGGGATTCGTCTACGCGGCCTCGCTGATGGGCATCACCGGCGCCAGGACTGCCGTGGGCAGCCAAGCGGCCGGGCTGGTCGCGCGGGTCAGGGAGTGCACCAGCCTGCCGGTCGCCGTCGGCCTGGGGGTCTCCGGCCGGGCGCAGGCCGCTGAGGTCGCGGGCTTCGCCGACGGGGTGATCGTCGGGTCGGCTTTTGTCGCCCGGCTGCTCGAAGCGCCGGACGAGGCGGCAGGCGTCGCACTGGTCCGTGACCTGGCAGCCGACCTGGCCAGTGGAGTCCGCAGCCGTGGTGCGGCGGGCTGACCTTTTGGGTATATAGGGTCTGCAGGTAATCTCTGATTGATAGCTCAGGTAGCTGGCGGGCCAGGCTAGCCCGCGATCGGGCCGACGTCGTCCCACCCCACAACGAGCTCGCGATGGCGGATGAGACGACAGGAGACCGGATTGGCCCCTGCTGGACTGGCGAGCGCGCAAGGTCTTTACGACAGCAGCTTTGAGCACGACGCGTGCGGCGTCGGGTTCGTTGCTGACCTGACCGGCCGCCGCGATCATGACATCGTCGCCAAGGCCCTCACCGTCCTGCGCAACCTGCAGCACCGGGGCGCCAAGGGCGGCGATCGCGAAACCGGCGACGGCGCGGGCATCACCACCCAGATCCCGGACGCGTTCTTCCGCGAGGTCTGCGGGTTCGACCTGCCAGCACCCGGGCGCTACGCGGCCGGAATGGCGTTCCTGCCCAGCGACGGCGACGCCGCGGAGGTCAGGGCGGCAATCGAGCGGATCGCCTGCCAGGAAGGCCTGACGGTGCTGGGCTGGCGTGACGTCCCGCATGACCCGGCCCAGTGCGGTGTGAGCGCGCGGTCCATCCTGCCGCCGATGCTGCAGCTGTTCGTCGCGGTGCGCGAGGAGCACGGGCCTGGCTTGCATGATCCGGAAAGCTCCGGTGCCGGATCCGCCCCCGGATCCTTCGAGATCATGAACGAAGAACGCGGCCCTGAGCTGAACAGGCGGGCTTACTGCCTGCGCAAGCGCGCCGAAGCCGAGACCGGCGCGTACTTCGCCAGTCTGTCGGCCGCCACGATCGTCTATAAGGGGATGCTCACGGCGCTCCAGCTGCAGCCGTTCTACCTCGATCTGTCGGACCCGAGATTCGCATCGGCGCTGGCGCTGGTGCATTCCAGGTTCTCCACCAACACGTTCCCGTCCTGGCCGCTGACCCATCCGTTCCGGTTCATCGCGCACAACGGCGAGATCAACACTGTCAGGGGCAACCGCAACTGGATGCAGTCCCGCGAGGCGATGCTGGTTACCGGGTTGTTCGGGACCGATGCCAGCGGGCGCGGGTTCGAGCGGCTGCTGCCGGTCCTTGATCAGTCGGCCAGCGACTCGGCGAGCTTCGACGCGTGCCTGGAGCTGCTGCACCTGGGCGGGCGGTCGCTGCCGCACGCGGTCCTGATGATGATCCCCGAGCCGTGGGAGAACCACGAGGAGATGGAACCGGCCCGGCGGGCGTTCTACCGGTTCCATGCCTCGCTGATGGAGCCATGGGACGGCCCGGCGCTGATCGCGTTCACCGACGGCAGCGTCATCGGTGCCGTGCTTGACCGCAACGGGCTGCGCCCAGGCCGGTACTGGGTGACGCACGATGGCCTGGTCGTGCTGGCGAGCGAGGTCGGCGTGCTGGACATCGACCCGGCGGAAGTGGTCCGCAAGGGCAGGCTGCGGCCGGGCCGGATCTTCCTCGCCGACACCGCGGCAGGCCGGATCATCGAAGACGAGGAGGTCAAGGCGGAGCTGGCCGCTGAGCACCCGTACGAGGACTGGCTGCACGCCGGCCTGCTGCACCTCGACGAGCTGCCCGAGCGGTCCCGCGAGCTGCCGGACAGCAGCGGGCTCGCGACGGAGCAGCGGCTGTTCGGGTACACCGAGGAAGAACTGCGGCTCATCCTGGAGCCGATGGCCCGCACCGGCGCCGAACCGATCGGCTCGATGGGCACCGACACGCCGCTGGCCGTGCTGTCGGACCGGCCACGGCTGATCTTCGACTACTTCACGCAGCTGTTCGCCCAGGTGACGAACCCGCCGCTGGATGCGATCAGGGAAGAGCTCGTGACCTCGCTGGGCTCAACGACAGGCCCTGAGCACAACCTGTTCGACCCAAGCCCGGCCTCCTGCCGCCAGATCGTGCTGCCCTACCCGGTGATCAGCGAGCCCGACCTCGCCAAGATCATCCATATCAATGACGATGGGGACCTGCCCGGTTTCGCCGCGCACGTGGTGGATGGCAGGTACGAGGCCGCCGGCGGCGGGGCGGCGCTCCGGCGGCGGATCGGGGAGATCCTGGCCGAGGTGTCCGCCGCGATCGGGGCGGGCGCCCGGATCATCGTGCTGTCCGACCGGGCCGGCAGTGAGGGTCGGCCGGCCACGGCCGGCCCCCCGGGGGAGCACAGCCTGGCGCCGATCCCGTCACTCCTGCTGACCGGCGCGGTGCATCACCACCTGATCACGGCGACCACCCGGGTCCGCGCCGGGCTGATCGTCGAGGCGGGCGACGCGCGTGAGAGTCATCACATCGCGCTGCTGGTCGGCTATGGGGCCGCTGCCGTCTGCCCCTACCTGGCTATCAGGTCGGTCCGGAATCTGGCCCGCAGCGGCGCGCTCGGGCCGGTCACGCCGCCAGCGGCCGCGGAAAACCTGATCAAGGGGCTCGGCAAGGGCCTGCTGAAAATCATGTCCAAGATGGGCGTGTCCACGGTCGCCTCCTACACCGGCGCGCAGCTCTTCGAGGCGATCGGGCTCGGGCCCGAGGTCATCGCGGAGTGCTTCACCGGCACGCCGTCCCGGCTCGGCGGGGTGTCCTTCGATGAGCTTGCCGCCGAGGCGGCGGCCCGCCATGCCAGCGCGTTCCCGGCCCGGGGCGTCCGGCCGGCGCACCAGCGGCTGGAAACCGGCGGCGAGTACCAATGGCGCCGCGACGGCGAGCCGCACCTGTTCAATCCGGAGACCGTGTTCAAGCTGCAGCACGCGACGCGCAGCCGCAGGCAGGACGTCTACCGGGAGTACACCCGCCTGGTGGACGACCAGTCGGCGCGGCTGATGACCCTGCGCGGCCTGCTGCGCATCCGCGGCGTGGACGGGCCGGGCCGGGCGCCGATCAGCATCGACGAGGTCGAGCCGGTCGCTAGTATCGTGCAGCGGTTCAGCACCGGGGCGATGTCCTACGGCTCGATCTCCGCCGAGGCGCACCAGACGCTGGCCATCGCGATGAACCGGCTCGGCGCCAGGTCCAACACCGGGGAGGGCGGCGAGGACCCGGACAGGTTCCTGCCCGACGCCAACGGCGACCTGCGCCGCTCCGCGGTGAAGCAGGTCGCCAGCGGCAGGTTCGGCGTGACCAGCGAGTACCTCGTCAATGCCGATGACCTGCAGATCAAGATGGCCCAGGGCGCCAAGCCGGGCGAGGGCGGCCAGCTGCCCGGCCACAAGGTCTACCCGTGGATCGCCAGGACCAGGCACTCCACTCCGGGGGTCGGCCTGATCTCGCCGCCGCCGCACCATGACATTTACTCGATCGAGGACCTGGCGCAGCTGGTGCATGACCTGAAGAACGCCAATCCGGCCGCCCGGGTGCACGTCAAGCTGGTCGCCGAGGTCGGGGTCGGCACCGTGGCGGCCGGCGTGGCGAAGGCGCACGCCGACGTTGTGCTCATTTCCGGTCATGACGGCGGCACCGGGGCCTCGCCGCTGAGCAGCATCAAGCACGCCGGCGCGCCGTGGGAACTCGGGCTGTCCGAGACGCAGCAGACGCTGCTGCGCAACCGGCTGCGGGACCGGATCGTCGTGCAGGTCGACGGGCAGCTGAAGACCGGCCGCGACGTGATCATCGCGGCGCTGCTCGGTGCCGAGGAGTTCGGTTTCGCGACCGCGCCGCTTGTCGTCGCTGGCTGTGTCCTGATGCGTGTCTGCCACCTGGACACCTGTCCGGTCGGCGTGGCCACCCAGAACCCTGAGCTGCGGAAGCGTTTCACCGGGAAGCCCGAGTTCGTGGTCAACTTCTTCGAGTTCCTGGCTCAGGAGGTCCGCGAGTACCTGGCGAAGCTGGGGTTCCGGACGCTGGCCGAGGCTGTCGGTCACGCCGAGATGCTCGAGACCGCGGCCGCGATCGAGCACTGGAAGGCGTCCGGTCTCGATCTCGCGCCGGTGCTGCACGTGCCCGAGCTGGCGGCTGGCGCGGCGCGGCGCTGTACCAGCGGCCAGGATCACGGGCTGGACCTGGCTCTCGACAACACGCTCATTGCGCTGGCTGAGGGCGCGTTGCGCGATGCGGCGCCGGTCCGGCTCGAGCTCCCCGTTAAGAACGTCAATAGGTCCATCGGAACGATGCTCGGCTCGCAAGTGACCAAGCGGTGGGGCGGCCAGGGACTGCCCGACAACACGATCGACATCTCGCTGCGGGGCTCGGCCGGGCAGTCGTTCGGCGCGTTCCTGCCCCGCGGGATCACGCTGCGGCTGGCTGGCGACGCCAATGACTACCTCGGGAAGGGGCTGTCCGGGGGGCGGATCATCGCGGCGCCTGATCCGGCGGCCACGTTCGCCGCCGAGGAGCAGATCATCGCGGGCAACGTGATCGGCTACGGCGCCACCAGCGGGGAGATGTTCCTGCGCGGCGTGGTCGGCGAGCGGTTCTGCGTGCGCAACTCCGGGGCCACCGCGGTGGCCGAGGGAACCGGCGATCACGGCTGCGAGTACATGACCGGCGGCCGGGTGGCCGTGCTCGGGCCGGTCGGCCGGAACTTCGCCGCCGGCATGTCCGGCGGCCTGGCTTACCTGCTCGATGCCGATCCGCGCCGGATCAATACCCAGATGGCCGACCTGGAGCCGCTGGACCACAGCGACGCTGCCTTCCTGCGGGACCTGATCGCGGGCCACCACGCCGAGACGGGCTCCGCCGTCGCGGCCGGGCTGCTTGCCGACTGGGATGCCGCGGCCGCGCGGTTCGTCATGGTAGTGCCGAAGGACTACAAGCGGGCGCTGGCCGCGGCGCGGCGGGCCGAGCGCGAGGGACGCGACGTGAACGAGGCCGTGATGGCCGCGGCGAGCGGCTGAGCGGGGGAGACGGTCACGATGGCAGATCCCAAAGGATTTATGACCACGCCGCGGCGGACGCCGGCCAGGCGCCCGGTCGACGTCCGGATCCAGGACTGGCGCGAGGTGTATACCGAATTCCCCGCGCGGGAGCTGGAGCGGCAGGCAGGGCGCTGCATGGACTGCGGAATCCCGTTTTGCCACAACGGCTGCCCGCTCGGCAATCTGATCCCGGAATGGAACGACCTGGTCTGGCGGCAGGACTGGCAGGCGGCGGCCGACCGGCTGCACGCGACCAACAACTTCCCCGAGTTCACTGGCCGGCTCTGCCCGGCGCCCTGTGAGTCCGCCTGCGTCCTTGGCATCAACGCCGAGCCGGTGGCGATCAAGCAGGTCGAGGTGGAGATCATCGACCGGGCGTTCGGCGAGGGCTGGGTGGTGGCCGAGCCGCCGTCGGCGGCCGCCTACGCGGCCGGGCGCAAGGTCGCGGTCATCGGGTCCGGGCCCGCGGGCCTCGCCGCGGCGCAGCAGCTCACCAGGGCCGGGCATGCGGTGACCGTGTACGAGCGCGCGGAGGCGCCCGGCGGCCTGCTCCGGTTCGGGATTCCCGAGTTCAAGCTGGAGAAGCGGCACCTGGACCGGCGGCTGGCCCAGCTGCGGGCTGAGGGGACCGTGTTTCGCTGCGGCGCGGCGGCCGGCCTGGACGTGACCGCCGGTGAGCTGCGCGACAGCTACGACGCGATCGTGCTGGCGGGCGGCGCTACGGTGCCCCGGGGGCTGCCGGTGCCCGGCGCCAGCCTGGATGGCATCTACCAGGCCATGGAGTACCTGCCGGCCTCGAACCGGGCGGTCCGGGACGCGGGGCTAGGTGATGGCCGCGACGCTCAGCCGGCCATCTCGGCACGCGGACGGCACGTGGTGATCATCGGCGGCGGTGATACCGGGTCCGACTGCCTCGGGACGGCGCTGCGGCAAGGCGCGGTCTCGGTCACCCAGCTGGAGATCATGCCGCGGCCGCCGCAGCTGCGGCCAGCCGGCCAGCCATGGCCCACCTACCCGATGATCTACCGGGTTTCCAGCGCCCACGAGGAGGGCGGCGACCGTACCTATGCGGTCAGCACGCAGGAATTCGTCGGTGACGCGGCTGGCCGGGTGCGGGCGCTGCGCCTGGTCGACGTGGAAGCGGCGGCCGGCGGCTTTGCTCCAGTGCCGGACACGGACCGGGAGCTGAGGTGTGACCTGGTCCTGCTCGCGATGGGGTTCACCGGCGCCGAGCGCGGGCCGCTGCTCGATGGTCTCGGCGTGGATCTGGACGGGCGCGGCAACGTGGCCAGGGACGGCTCGTACGCTGCCAGTGCCCCCGGCGTTTTCGTGGCCGGTGACATGGGCCGCGGCCAGTCGCTGATCGTGTGGGCCATCGCCGAGGGCCGGTCGGCCGCCGCCGCCGTGGACCGCTACCTGGCCGGCGCTACCGTGCTCCCGGTCGCGATACCGCCGACAGCCGCGCCGCTGCGGTAGCGAGGCACGTGCGGGCGGCCGGCGCCGCGCAGCGCCGTTGCGGTGAGCCAGGTCCGTCCTGTTGCGGGGGCTGGATTAGCCGTAACGATGACCGCGGTCACGGTAACGTCACAGAACATGCCAGCCGCATTCATTCCGAGTCCAGCGCGCGGGCTCTGGCATATCGGGCCGATCCCGGTCCGCGGGTACGCGCTCTGCGTGGTGCTGGGCATCATCGTCTGCCTCTGGGTGGCGGACCGGCGGTACCTGAAGATCGGCGGGCGCCCGGGTTTCATCCTGGACCTGGCCACGCTGGCGGTCCCGCTGGGGCTGGCCGGGGCCCGGGTTTACGGCGTGATCACCAGCTATCACCTCTACTTCGGCCCGGGTCGTGACTGGGCCGATGTGTTTCGTATCTGGGAAGGCGGCTTCGGGCTGCCAGGCGGAGTCGCGGGGGCGGCAGCCGGGGCCTGGATTGCCTGCCGCCGGGCCGGCGTGCGGCTCGGCCCGGTGGCCGGGGCCGCGGCGCCAGGCCTGGCGTTCGCTGCGGCGGTCGCGCGCTGGGCTGACTGGTTCAGCCAGGAGTCCTACGGCCGCCCGGCGACTGTGCCGTGGGCGCTGGAGATCTCGCCGCAGCGCCGGGTGGCTGGTTTCGAGAACTTCGCGACATTCCAGCCCACGTTCCTGTACGAATCCGTCTGGGACGTGCTCGCCGGCCTGATGGTGATCCTCGCGGCGCGCCGGTTCCTGCTGACCGGAGACCGCACCTTCGCCGTCTACGCGGCGCTCCAGGCGATCGGCACACTGTGCACGCAGGAACTGCAGATCGGCTACTCGGAGCGGCTGTTCGGGCTCCGGTCCAGCCAGGTCGCGATGATCGTCGTCCTGGCGGGCGCCGTCGGCTATCTCTACCTGACCAGGTCAAGGAAGGGCCCGGACATCCTGGGCGCGGCCGGCGGCCTGGGCGTGGCGCCTAGCGATGCGGCCGGCAGTGGTGACGGCCCAGCCGCCGGCCGGCGTGTGGCTGCCGACGGGGATGCATTCATGATCTCGAAGGATTTGGGGCGCTGAAGGGCCCCGGATCTTTCCCGCTGACCGGAGATCGAGACGGCTGGTAGCGCAGGGTCACCTCCGCAGGAAAATTGTTCACGGAATGTGATGGAGGCTCCGATGACCGGAGGGCCGCATCGGCGCGGTAGCCGCTGGTGGGCCGACGTTCCGGGCCCTAGCGCCCGGGCGGTGTGCCCCGGGTGGGATTCGAACCCACACTGCACGGTGTTTGAGACCGCGGACTCTGCCTGTTGGTCTACCGGGGCGCGGCCTGCTTACCTGGGCAGGTGCGGCCACCGTCAATGTACCGGGTTAGATACGCTCAGCGCGTGAGCCAGACCCCGTTTCGCGTCGTAATCGCCGAGGATGAGGCGCTGATTCGCCTTGATCTCAAGGAGATGCTCGAGGAAGAGGGCTACGTCATCGCCGGCGAGGCCGGAGACGGCGAGGCCGCTATTGAGCTGACCGAGCGCCTCCGGCCGGACTTGGTGATCATGGATGTCAAGATGCCGGTGCTCGACGGGGTCTCAGCCGCCGAGCGGATCACGGCCGACCATCTGGCGCCGGTGGTCATCCTGACCGCCTTCTCCCAGAGTGACCTGGTGCGGCGGGCACGGGACGCAGGGGCGATGGCGTACCTGGTCAAGCCCTTTACCAAGGCCGACCTCATCCCGGCGATCGAGATCGCGGTGAGCAGGTTCCAGGAGATATCCGCCCTTGAGGCGGAGGTGGGGACCTTGCGCGAGCGGCTGGAGGTGCGAAAGCTGCTCGACCGCACCAAGGGGATTCTCCAGGCCGAGCGCGGCATCACGGAGGCAGAGGCGTTCCGCTGGATCCAGAAGACGTCGATGGACCGGCGGATGACAATGCGCGCGGTCGCCGAAGAGGTCCTGGCCGGCGCCCACTCAGTGGCGGCCGCTCCGGCGGACGAGGCCAGGCCCGACGAGGCCAGGCCCGACGAGGCTAAGCCCGACGAGGCCAGGCCCGACGACGCGTAACCGGCGCCCTGATTTAGCCGGCTGGCCTGGCCCGGCACTGAGCAGGGCCGAGCGCGACAGGCCGGCGCCGACGCTTATCCCCGGCCCAGGGCAGGCGGGCGGGGCCGGATGCACAATCCCCCCGGATGCAAGCCCGGCGCCCGCCCGTCTGCGCCGCCGCGCGCTTGATGCGCTTGGCGGCGGAGAGCCCGGAGAGCCTTTGGTGCCATGTCAGCCTTCCCCGGGCCGGCACGTTCTCTACTCGGCTTCACCCGGGCTCTGCCCACCACGGTAGCGACGCGCTGGCGCGGCGCGCAAAGACACCGGGATTCCCCTGCCGGTATGGGCTAAACGTCCCCTCGTCTGCGGTTACGCAAGTGCGCAGGGCAAGTGACCAAGCGTAGGAATTCGCTATGGGGCAGGCGGTGCGGCCATATCTCCGCCTTCCGGGGAGTTATCGCTGCCATCTTGCGCGTTCCCGGTCCCGCCCCTCGACCGGGTGCCGCCGGGAACAGCGTCACGCAGCAGGCAGCTGAGCCTGGAGGTGCAGATGCGCCTGCTGAGCTCGTCGGTGATGATGATCTCGTAGGTAGTCATGGTCCGGCCGCCGTGCACGAGCGTCGCCACCCCGGTGACCTCGCCGCCGTCGGCGGCGCGATGGTGACTGGCGCTGATCTCAATCCCTACGGTGACGCGGTCGGGGCCCGCGTGCAAAGCGGAGCCGAGCGAGCCCAGCGTCTCGGCAAGCACGCAGGACGCTCCTCCGTGCAGGAGCCCGTAGGGCTGCGTGTTGCCCGCCACGGGCATAGTGCCGACGACGCGCCGGGGAGAGGCCTCAAGGATCTTGATACCCATCCGGGCGACGAGCGCATCGTCACCTGCTTGATGAAAGGTCTCCCTGATCCGCCGCTCGTGGTCGTTCTCCACCGGTACCTCGCAAGTTCGTGACGGACGCCTGATCGCTGCATCAGGCAGCCTAGGATTCAGGGGTGGCAGCCAAGAACCCGACCCAGCCGACCACTGTTGACCTGCGGCCGGAGCGGCTCCTGTTGCTCGACGGGCATTCGCTGGCCTACCGGGCATTCTTCGCGCTGCCGCTGGAGAACTTCTCCACCACGACGGGGCAGCCGACCAACGCCGTCTATGGCTTCACCGCGATGCTCATCAACGTGCTGCGCGACGAGCAGCCCACCCATGTCGCGGTGGCATTCGACCGCAGCGAGCCGACCTTCCGGCATGAGCAGTATGTCGAGTACAAGGCGAACCGGCGGGAGACCCCGGCTGACTTCCGCGGCCAGCTGAGCCTGATCTTCGAGGTGCTGGACGCGCTGGGCATCCCGCGGCTGTCGGTAGCGGGCTACGAGGCCGACGACATCATCGCCACGCTGGCGACCATGGCGGTCGCCGACGGCATGAGCGTGCTGATCGTCACCGGTGACAGGGACGCGCTCCAGCTGGTCAGCGACGACGTGACGGTCCTCATGACCCGCCGCGGCATCAGCGACATGACCCGGTTCACGCCGGCGGCCGTCACCGAGAAGTACGGGCTGACGCCGGTCCAGTATCCCGACTTCGCGGCCCTGCGCGGCGATCCGAGCGACAACCTGCCGAGCATCCCCGGAGTCGGGGAGAAAACGGCTGCCAAGTGGGTGCTGGAATACGGCTCGCTGGCGCAGCTTGTCGACCGGATCGACGAGATCAAGGGCAGGGCGGGCGACAACCTCCGGGAGCACCTCGGTGCCGTGCTGCGCAACCGTCAGCTCACTGAGCTCGCGCGAGACGTGCAGCTGGAGGCGGCCCCGCAGGATCTGCGGCCGGCGGCCTGGGACCGCGAGCAGATTCATCAGCTGTTCGACACCTTGCAGTTCCGCGTGCTGCGAGAGCGGCTGACCGCGACCTTCCCGAACGGGATCGCGGCGGCATCAGGCGCGGCCGGGGCCGGCGAGCAATCCGAGCCTGCGGAAGGCTTCGAGGTCGACCTGGCTGTCCTCGGGCCGGGCGAAGTGGCCGCCTGGCTGGCGGAGCACGGCGGTGACGGACGCGCTGGCCTGGCGGTGAGCGGACGCTGGGGGCGCGGCACCGGCGTTCTCGAGGGCGTGGCACTAGGCGCTGCGGACGGCGCCGCCGCGTTCATCGACCCGGCCGCACTCGCCGAGGACGACGACAAGGCGCTGGCCGGCTGGCTGACCGATCCGGCAAAGCCGAAGGCGCTGCATGACGCCAAGGGCCCGATGCACGCGATGGCGGCCCACGGCCTGCACCTGGGCGGCCTCACCAGCGACACGGCGCTCGCCGCTTACCTGGCGCTGCCCGGCCAGCGCTCGTTTGACCTCGCGGACCTGGCCCTGCGCTACCTGAACCGGGAGCTGCGGGGCGGCGGCAGCGCCACCGGGCAGCTGACCCTGGAGATGTCGGGCGAGGCCGAGGCGGCCGCAGCGCTGGCGGAGCGGGCCCAGGCCACCAGGGAGCTCGCCGACGCGCTCGACGCGGACCTGGACAGCCGCGGCGCCGCGCAGCTGCTGGCTGAGGTGGAGCTGCCGCTGGTCGACGTGCTCGCGGAGATGGAGCGAGCCGGGATCGCCGCCGACGTGGATCACCTTGCGGACATGTCGGCGAGCCTTGGCGGCGAGGTGAAGGCCGCTGAGCAGGCCGCTTACGCGGTCACCGGGCACGAGTTCAACCTCGGCTCGCCCAAGCAGCTCCAGGAAGTCCTCTTCACCGAGCTGGGCCTGCCCAAGACCAAGCGCATCAAGACGGGCTACACCACCGACTCAGAGGCGCTGACCGGGCTGCTCGCGCAGACCGGCCACCCGGTCCTCGCGCACCTGCTCAGGCACCGGGACGTCGCCAAGCTGAAGAGCATCGTGGACTCGCTGATCCCGATGGCCGGCCAGGACGGCCGCATCCACACCACCTACAACCAGATGATCGCTGCTACCGGCCGCCTGTCATCGACCGATCCGAACCTGCAGAACATCCCGATCAGGTCCGAGGAGGGCCGCAGGATCCGGCGCGGGTTCGTGGTCGGCGCGGGGTACGAATGCCTGCTGACTGCCGACTACAGCCAGATCGAACTGCGGATCATGGCGCATCTTTCCGGGGATCAGGCGCTGGTGGCTGCGTTCGGCTCGGGGCACGACTTCCACGCCGCGACCGCTTCCAGCGTGTTCGGCGTCGAGCCCGCGGACGTCACCGGCGAGCTCCGGAGCCGGATCAAGGCGATGAACTACGGGCTGGCCTACGGCCTGTCGGTGTACGGGCTGTCCCAGCAGCTGCACGTCAGTCCCGATGAGGCCCGCGCTTTCATGGATGAGTATTTCCGCCAGTTCGGCGGGGTTCGCGACTACCTGAGCGAGGTCGTGGCCCGGGCGCGGGCGGACGGCTTCACGCAGACCATGCTCGGCCGCCGCCGCTACCTGCCGGATCTGAACTCCGACAACCGGCAGCGCAGGGAGATGGCCGAGCGGATGGCCCTGAACGCGCCGATCCAGGGGTCAGCCGCGGACATCATCAAGGTGGCCATGCTCGCGGCGGACCGCGACATCCGGGGCGAGGGCCTGCGCTCGCGGATGCTGCTGCAGGTCCACGACGAGCTGTTGTTCGAGGTGGCCCCCGGCGAGCTTGAGCCGCTCCGCGCGCTGGTCCGCGGGGCCATGCGCGGGGCGGCTGAGCTGACGGTGCCGCTTGAGGTGTCGATGGGCACCGGGCGAAGCTGGGCAGAGGCCGCACACTGAGCCGCCGGGCCGCGGGCGAGCAAGCTGAAAGCGACCGCAGATTGACCGGTAGGCCGGGCTCTCATATTCTGATCGTTGCGCTGTGTTCTTTTCGCAGTCCGCCATGGTCAGGCAGCCCGCGGGCCGTCTCGAGGCAGGCCGCGGCCGGTTAATCCTGGCCAGGCAAGTCAACCAGTCACCCCTGGCAGCCCATGGTGGGTGCGTTGTGCAGAGCGCGCGTCCACTAAATCCCTGTCCGTATCCGGAGCCCACCTACACATGACGACGAGCAGCACCGAGGCCCACTCGACCCCCAAGGTAGCGGTCAACGACATCGGTTCCGAGGAGGCCTTCCTCGCCGCGATCGACGAGACCATCAAGTATTTCAATGACGGCGACATCGTCGAAGGAACCGTCGTCAAGGTCGACAGGGATGAGGTCCTGCTCGACATCGGCTACAAAACCGAAGGCGTCATCCCGTCCCGCGAGCTGTCGATCAAGCACGACGTCGATCCGCATGACGTCGTCAAGACCGGCGAGCACATCGAGGCGCTTGTCCTGCAGAAGGAGGACAAGGAAGGCCGCCTGATCCTGTCCAAGAAGCGGGCCCAGTACGAGCGGGCCTGGGGCACGATCGAGAAGATCAAGGAAGAGGACGGTGTCGTTACCGGCACGGTCATCGAGGTCGTCAAGGGCGGCCTGATCCTCGACATCGGCCTGCGCGGCTTCCTGCCGGCCTCGCTGGTGGAGATGCGGCGCGTCCGCGACCTGCAGCCGTATGTCGGCAAGGAGATCGAGGCGAAGATCATCGAGCTGGACAAGAACCGCAACAATGTGGTCCTGTCCCGCCGGGCCTGGCTGGAGCAGACGCAGTCGGAGGTCCGCCAGAATTTCCTGAACACGCTGCAGCGGGGCCAGATCCGCAAGGGCGTGGTGTCCTCGATCGTCAACTTCGGCGCGTTCGTCGACCTGGGCGGCGTGGACGGCCTGGTGCACGTGTCCGAGCTGTCCTGGAAGCACATCGACCACCCGGGCGAGGTCGTCGAGGTCGGCCAGGAGGTCACTGTCGAGGTCCTCGACGTGGACATGGACAGGGAGCGGGTCTCGCTGTCCCTGAAGTCCACGCAGGAGGACCCGTGGCAGCAGTTCGCCCGCACCCACCAGATCGGCCAGGTGGTGCCGGGACGGGTCACCAAGCTGGTGCCGTTCGGCTCCTTCGTCCGGGTGGAGGAGGGCATCGAGGGCCTGGTGCACATCTCCGAGCTTGCGGACCGGCACGTCGAGATTCCCGAGCAGGTGGTGCAGGTAGGCGATGAGATCTTTGTCAAGATCATCGACATCGATCTCGACCGGCGCCGGATCAGCCTGTCGCTGAAGCAGGCCAATGAGGGCACCATCGGCGAGGCGGTCGGTGACGACTTCGACCCCACCCTGTATGGCATGCCGGCCACCTACGACGACCAGGGCAATTACGTCTACCCCGACGGCTTCGACTCCGAGTCGGGCGAGTGGCTCGAGGGGTACGACACCCAGCGCGAGGAGTGGGAGCGGCAGTACGCCGAGGCCCGCTCGCGGTACGAGGCGCACCAGCACCAGGTCGCCGAGGCGCGCAAGTCCGACGCGGCCGGCCCGGCCGAGCCGGCCGGGCGGGAGTCACGTGAACAGCGTGATCCGGAGCCTGAGGCCACCGGCACGCTGGCATCTGATGAGGCCCTGGCGGCGCTGCGGGACAAGCTCTCCGGCGGCCAGAGCTGACAGGCGAGTTCGCGTCGTTCATGACCGTGACGAGTTCTCCGCGTAACGCGGAGAACTCGTCACGGTCATATCGGGGCTTTTCCGGCAGGCCTGATTTCGGCAACGCTGACGTGGTCCGGGTAGGAACGTGCTTCGGGTAGGACTGACAGGCGGGATCGGCGCGGGGAAGAGCGAGGTCTCGCGCCGCCTTGCGGCGCAGGGCGCCGTCGTGATCGACGCCGACGCGATCGCCAGGGAGGTGGTCGCCCAGGGAACGCCGGGCCTTGCTGAGGTGATAGCAGCGTTTGGCCCGGAAGTGCTCGGCCCGGATGGCAGCCTGGACCGGGCGCGCCTGGGCGACACCGTGTTCGCTGACGCGGACCTGCGCGCCAGGCTGAACGCGATCATCCATCCCCGGGTGGCGGCGCGGATGCTGGAGATCGAGCAGCAGGCGGCACCTGGCAGCGTCGTCGTCCACGACGTGCCGCTCATCACGGAGAACGGCCTGGCTGACTCCTACGACATCGTGGTCGTGGTCGATGTGCCGCCAAGGATTCAGCTGGAGCGGCTGGTCCGGCACCGGGTCATGACCCGTGATCAGGCCAAAGCCCGGATCTCCGCGCAGGCCGCCAGGGAACAGCGGCTGGCGGTCGCCGGCATCGTGATCGACAACGCCGGCTCGCTCGCGGAACTCGACCGGCAGGTCGGTGAGCTCTGGGCGGAGCTGCGCCGGCATGCCAACGCCCGCAAGGAATGACTGCCGGGGGACACCCGGGCCTACCGGCGCTGACCGGCGGAATATTCTGCCGGGCCGTCCCGCTGATCTGCACGGCCGGTGCGCTGCACGGCCAGTATGCCGCGCGGCGATGAGCCGGGCGGCGAGCCTTCCCGGGAACCGGGAGAAGCTGGACCCGCCGGTTCCGGCGGCGGCCGGCTGGGCGAGCGCTGTCGGACCCCCGCCATACAGTGGAATCGTGAGCCAGCAGGAGATGCCATGCGCCCGGTAACTGACCTGCAGCGGCGCGTTGCGCCGTTCGAAGTCATCACGGAGATGGTGCCGGCTGGCGATCAGCCGCAGGCCATCGCGGAGATGGAGCGGCGGATCCGGTCCGGCGCGCGGGACACGGTGCTGCTCGGGGCGACCGGAACGGGCAAGACGGCGACGGTCGCGTGGCTGGCCGAGCGCCTGCAGCGGCCGACGCTGGTCATGCTTCCGAACAAGACGCTCGCCGCCCAGTTCGCCAACGAACTGCGCGAGATGCTTCCGAATAACGCGGTGGAGTATTTCGTCTCGTACTACGATTATTATCAGCCTGAGGCCTACGTCCCGCAGACCGATACCTACATCGAGAAGGACTCGTCGATCAACGACGAGGTGGACAGGCTGCGGCATTCGGCCACCAACTCGCTGCTCACCCGCAGGGACACGATCGTCGTCGCGTCGGTCTCCTGCATCTACGGGCTCGGCACCCCGCAGGAGTACGTCGACCGGATGGTCAAGCTGAAGGTCGGCGACACCGTCGAGCGCGACGTCCTGCTGCGCAAGCTGGTCGGCATGCAGTATGCCCGTAACGACCTGGCGTTCACCCGGGGCACCTTCCGGGTCCGGGGCGACACCATCGAGGTGATCCCGGTATACGAGGAGCTCGCCGTCCGGATCGAGATGTTCGGCGACGAGGTCGAGCGGCTGATGACCCTGCACCCGCTGACCGGAGAGGTGATCAGCGAGGACGGCGAGCTCTACGTCTTCCCCGCGTCGCACTATGTGGCCGGTCCGGAGCGGATGGAGCGGGCCATCGCCGGCATCGAGCAGGAGCTGGCCGAGCAGCTGGCCGCGATGGAGCGGGCCGGGAAGCTGCTGGAGGCGCAGCGGCTGCGGATGCGCACCACCTACGACCTCGAGATGATGCGCCAGGTCGGCAGCTGCTCGGGCATCGAGAATTACTCGCGGCACATCGACGGCCGCGAGCCGGGCAGCCCGCCGAACACGCTGCTTGACTACTTCCCCGAGGACTTCCTGCTGGTGATCGACGAGTCGCACAACACGGTGCCGCAGATCGGCGCAATGTACGAAGGCGACGTCTCGCGCAAGCGCGTGCTGGTCGAGCACGGCTTCCGGCTGCCGAGCGCCATCGACAACCGGCCGCTCACCTGGGAGGAGTTCGGCGACCGGATCCGGCAGACGCTCTACCTGTCGGCGACCCCGGGCCCGTATGAGCTGAAGCGGGTCAGTGGCGAGGTGGTCGAGCAGGTGATCAGGCCCACCGGGCTGATTGATCCCGAGGTGATCGTGAAGCCGACCAAGGGCCAGATCGACGACCTGGTACACGAGATCAGGGAGCGGGCGGAGCGTTTCGAGCGGGTCCTGGTCACCACGCTGACCAAGAAGATGGCCGAGGACCTGACCGACTACCTGCTGGAACTCGGGATCAGGGCACGGTACCTGCACAGCGAGGTCGACACGCTGCGCCGGGTAGAGCTGCTGCGGGAGCTGCGGCTCGGCGAGTATGACGTGCTGGTCGGCATCAACTTGCTCCGCGAGGGCCTGGACCTCCCCGAAGTGTCCCTTGTCTCGATCCTGGATGCCGACAAGGAGGGCTTCCTGCGATCCGGGACGTCGCTGATCCAGACGATCGGCCGGGCGGCCAGGAACGTGTCCGGCCAGGTGCACATGTACGCCGACAAGGTCACGCCGTCCATGCAGCGGGCGATCGATGAGACCAGCCGGCGGCGGGCCAGGCAGGTCGCCTACAACACCGAACGGGGCCTGGACCCGCAGCCGTTGCGCAAGCGGATCGCCGACATCCTGGACCAGCTCGCCCGCGAAGATGCCGACACCGAGAAGCTCATTGGCGGGTCGGGCCGCCAGCAGAGCCGCGGCAAGGCACCGGTGCCTGGCCTGTCGTCCCGGGCGCGTGCCGTTGCGGCGGCGGCGGCAGGAGCGCGGCAGGACGGTCAGGAGGCTGGCGGCGGCCCCGCCAGGGAGGACCTGATCGCGCTGATCGGCGAGCTGACCGAGCAGATGCATACCGCGGCCGCGGAGCTGCAGTTCGAGATCGCCGCGAGGCTCCGTGACGAGGTCAAGGAGCTGAAGCACGAGCTCAGGGGGATGCAGGAAGCCGGGGTCTGAGCCGCGGCAAGTGATGCTGCGCCGGTTACGGAACCAGGACGGGCTAGCCGCCGTCCAAGTGGTGGTTAGCGGAAGCGGTTCGCTCACAGCGGCACTGGCTCGCCCCACGTGGGTGCCGGGGCCCGGGAGGCAGGCAGCCATGCACACCCCATCGTGGCGGCACGGGGGCGTCCCCAGCACGGGCCAGCGTTATCGGGCGGGCCGGCGCGGGCCGCCGCGGCTGGCAGCGCTCGCGGCACTGGCGGCACTGGCCGGGTGCGGGACCGTCCCGGCGGCTGGCGGCGGATCGTCCGGCGGCTCAGCCGCCCAGCCGGCCACGTCGGGAGGTACCGCGTCCAGCCCGGCCGTGCCCGGCACGGCCCCGGCCGGCCCGCCGGCGGCTGGCCCGACCCCGGCCGGCCCGGCCGCGTTGTGCGCTGACAGCAACGTGATCAGCCGGCTGGTGATCGTCCGGAGCCGCGGCATGAACCGCATCCAGGAGCTGCACTTCCCGTTTCCTGATCAGGTCATCGTGACCAGCCCCGCAACCGCCCGGGCCGTGGCCAGGGCTGTGTGCGCGCTGCCGGCGATGCCGGGCGGCGCCGTCAACTGCCCCGCCATGCTGCTCGGAACGAGCTACCAGCTCACCTTCACGGCCGCTGGCGCGCGGCTGCCGGTCGTAACCGCCGAGGCGACCGGCTGCCAGACCGTCACCGGGGCCGGCCCGCCGCGGCGGGCTTCCGCCGCGCCGGGCTTCTGGCGGGCGCTCGGCAACGCCATGGGCCTGTACGCGGCGGGACCGCCGGTCTTCAGGGGCGACGGCCCGGCCTCGTCGCAGTGCCAGTCGGCGCAAAGCGGGCTACGGATGGTCAGCGGGTGCCCGGCCAGGGACCAGCCAGGCTACAATTTCAGGAAGGCCAGCTGAACTGCGGTAACCACCGGCAGCGCAGCGATCGGCCTGGCAGGCCGTGGGACAGGCAGGGCCAGCACCGTCCTGCACAGGGCGGTGCTGGCTGACAGGCGCGGCACCGGAGAGCGTAGGGTCGGAGCTATGCTGGCGAGCCTTGTCGCCGCCTTGGTGTCGGCCCTGTGTTACGGGGTCGCGGCCGTCATGCAGGCGATAGCGATCCAATCCGCTAGCCGTCGGCCTGCCCGCATCCGCGCGGGTGATGCAGCTGCCGGCCAGCTCGACCCTGGCTTGCTGGTCCGGCTGCTCGGTCAGTGGCGCTTCCTGGTCAGTCTCGGCATCGACATTGTCGGGTTTATCGCCCAGCTCGTGGCGCTGCAGCGGCTGCCGCTATTCGCGGTGCAGGCGATGATCGCCTCGAACCTCGCGGTCACGGCCGTGTTCGCGGCCTTGCTGATGCATGTGCGGCTGACCTGGCGGGAGTGGCTCGCTGTCACCGGGGTGGTGGCCGGCGTCGGGCTGCTCGGATCGTCGGCGGGCGCGCAGGGCGCAGCGACGGTCGGCTTTGCCTTCCAGCTCGCGCTGATGGTGACGGTCGCGGGTGTCGCGGTGGCCGGCATAGCTGCCGCCCGGCTGCCCAGCCGGGCCAGGACGCCAGCGCTCGGGGCGATTGCCGGGCTCGGATACGCGGTGCTGGCGATCGCCGCCCGGATCCTGCCGGGCTTCTCGCCCCAGCAGCTCGTCCGTAACCCGGCCAGCTACACCCTCGCGGCCGCCGGCATCGTGTCGTTCCTCCTCTACGCCTCGGCCCTGGAGGGCGGCAGCGTCACGGTGGCCACGGCGGCGGTGGTGCTGGCCGAGACGATGCCGCCCGCCGTGGTGGGCGTGCTCTTCCTCGGCGACACCACCCGGCCCGGACTGACCGGGCTGGCCGTGCTCGGGTTCGCTCTCGCCGTCACCTGCGCGGTGGCGCTGGCGAGATTCGGCGAGGCCAGCGACGACCGCAAGGCCGCCACCGCGCGCGCCGACCATCCCTGCCGCGCCCACGGAGATGCGGCGTCGACGATCACTTGACCGGCGCGTAACCGGCGCCGCGAGGCCGTCTATGGTGTCGGTGCGCCCCGCGAGATCGCAAGGCTGATATTCTGAGACCCCGTGGACCGGCGGATTTGCCGCCGGGCACCGACCACGGGAGCCGCATTGTGGCAATGGCAGCGCACACCTCACGGCCGACCTCTACCAGTCACCTGTTCGTGACCGGGGGCGTCGCCTCCAGTCTCGGCAAGGGGCTCACCGCCTCAAGCCTCGGCCGCCTGCTGAAGCTGCGCGGGCTCCGGGTCAATATGCAGAAGCTCGATCCCTATCTGAACGTCGACCCTGGCACCATGAACCCGTTCCAGCATGGCGAGGTCTTCGTCACCGACGACGGCACCGAGACTGACCTGGACGTCGGCCACTACGAGCGGTTTCTCGACACCAGGCTGCCCGGATCCGCGAACGTGACCACCGGGCAGATCTATTCCAGCGTGATCGCGAAGGAGCGCCGCGGCGACTACCTCGGCGACACCGTGCAGGTGATCCCGCATATCACCAACGAGATCAAGTCGCGCATCTTCGAGATGGCCAGCCCGGACACCGACGTGGTCATCACCGAGGTGGGCGGCACGGTGGGCGACATCGAGTCGCTGCCATTCCTTGAGGCAATCCGCCAGGTCCGGCATGAGATCGGCCGGGACCGGTGCTTCTTCCTGCATGTGTCGCTGCTGCCCTACATCGGGCCGTCCGGCGAGCTGAAGACCAAGCCCACCCAGCACTCGGTGGCCGCCCTGCGCAGCATCGGCATCCAGCCGGACGCCATCGTGTGCCGCAGCGACCGGCCGATCAGCGACGGCCTGAAACGCAAGATCAGCCTGATGTGCGACGTGGATGAGGAGGCCGTGGTCTCGGCGGTTGACGCGCTGTCCATCTACGACATCCCTAAGGTGCTGCATTCGGAGGGCCTGGATGCCTACGTGGTGCGCAGGCTCGGGCTGCCGTTCCGCGACGTGGACTGGAGCGACTGGGATGAGCTGCTGCGCCGGGTGCACCGTCCGGCACGCAGCGTCACGATCGCGCTCGTGGGCAAGTACGTCGACCTCCCCGATGCTTACCTGTCTCCGGCCGAGGCCCTGCGCGCGGGCGGCTTCGCCAACGATGCGAGGGTGAATATCCGCTGGGTGACCAGCGACGACTGCCAGACACCTGAGGGTGCCGCGCGGCAGCTCGACGGGGCGGATGGCGTGCTGGTGCCTGGCGGATTCGGCGTCCGCGGCATCGAGGGGAAGATCGGGGCGGTGCGGCATGCCCGTACGCACGGCATCCCGCTGCTCGGGCTCTGCCTGGGCCTGCAGTGCATGGCGATCGAGGTAGGACGCGATCTGGCCGGCCTCGAGGGGGCCAACAGCGCGGAGTTCGATCCGGACGGCCCGTACCCGGTGATCGCGACCATGGCGGACCAGCAGGACGTGGTCGCCGGGGAACGCGACATGGGCGGCACCATGCGGCTCGGGCTCTACCCCGCGACGCTGGCCGAGGGGAGCCTGGTGCGCGAGCTCTATGGCACCGATGTAGTGCAAGAGCGGCACCGGCATAGATACGAGGTGAATAACGCATATCGGGACGTCCTCGAAAAGGCCGGGCTAGTCTGCTCCGGCCTGTCGCCGGACGGGCGGCTGGTCGAGTTCGTGGAGCTGCCCCGCGAGGTGCATCCGTTCTTCGTCGCCACGCAGGCCCATCCGGAGTTCCTGTCCCGGCCCACCCGGCCGCACCCGCTCTTCACCGGGCTTGTCGCGGCCGCGCTGGCCCGGTCGCGGGCGGTGCCGGCTGGCGAATCGGTCGCTGCCGCCGCCAGCCGCCGTGCGGCTGCGAGCGCGTGATCCGGGTGACCGGGAGGCCGGGCGCTGGCGTTAGCATCGCCCACCATGATGCGGATGAGGCGGGAGCGGGCCACGTGAATGAGACGCCAGGCACCCCGGCGGGCGCGCCGCAGCTTCGCGACGTGGCCGAGCTGTGGCCGGTGACCTCCGCTACTGAGCTTGCCCGGGGCCGCATCGTGACCGTCCGGACGGACATGGTGCGGATGCCCGATGGCAGCCTGGCCGGCCGGGAAGTGGTCGAGCATCCCGGTGCGGTCGGGGTGCTGGCCCTCGACGAGGCCGGGCAGGTCCTGCTGATCCGCCAGTACCGGCACCCGGTCGGCAGGCTGCTCTGGGAGCTTCCGGCTGGCCTGCGTGATGTAGCGGGCGAGCCGGCCAGGGCCACCGCCGAGCGCGAGCTGCTGGAGGAAGTCGGCTACCTGGCCAGCGACTGGCGGGTGCTGGTCGACTATTTCTCCTCGCCCGGGATAAGCACCGAGAGGCTGCGCATCTATCTCGCCCGGGGCCTGACCGAGGTCCCGGAGCAGCAGCGCAAGTATGTTCGCGAGCACGAGGAGGCGCATCTGGTGCTCGCCTGGGCACCGCTCGATGAGGTTGTGGCCCTGCTTCTCTCCGGCGAGCTGCACAATGGCGTGACCGCCGTGGGTATCTTGTCCGCGTATGCCGCCCGGCAGGATGGCTTCGCGGCGCTGCGGGACGCCGACGCCCCCGAACGCTGAGGCGCCAGCGGCGCGGGCACAGATCGAACTGCCTGGCCACCGGGCCCGGCAGGCCGGCACGAGAAGGAAGGGACCGGAGCCAATGAAGGTCGGTGTTCCTCAAGAGGTCAAGAATAACGAGTACCGGGTCGCCATGACGCCATCCGGCGTGCATGAGCTGGTCAGGGACGGTCACGAGGTCTATGTCCAGCAGGGTGCGGGGGTCGGCTCGTCGATCCCCGACGAGGATTTTGCCGCCGCCGGGGCCACCATCGTGCCTGGTGCCGACGAGGTCTGGGCGGCCGGCGAGCTCATCCTGAAGGTCAAGGAGCCGGTAGCCGAGGAATATCACCGGATGCGCAAGGGCCAGGTCCTGTTCACCTACCTGCACATCGCCGCGTCCCGCGAGTGCACCGACGCGCTGCTCGAGTCGGAGATCACCGGGATCGCGTATGAGACCGTCCAGCTACCGGACGGCACACTGCCGCTGCTCGCGCCGATGTCGGAAGTGGCCGGCCGGATGGCGCCGCAGGTCGGGGCGCATCACCTGCAGCGCGATGGCGGCGGGCGCGGCGTCCTGATGGGCGGCGTGTCCGGCGTTTACGCGGCCAAGGTCGTCGTACTCGGGGCCGGCGTGTCCGGCATGAACGCGGCCGCGATCGCGCTCGGCATGCAGGCTGAGGTGCTGCTGATCGACAAGAACGTAGCCAGGCTGCGCCAGGCGGACGCCATCTATCAGGGGCATTGCCAGACCATCGCGTCGAACGCCTACGAGATCGAGCGGGCTGTACTCGACGCTGACCTGGTCATCGGGGCGGTGCTGGTCGCGGGCGCGAAGGCGCCGACACTGATCTCCAACGAGCTGGTGTCCCGGATGAAGCCGGGATCGGTGCTGGTCGACATCTCGATCGACCAGGGTGGCTGCTTCGAGGATTCCCATCCCACCACGCATGCCGATCCGACGTACCCGGTGCACGACTCGCTGTTCTACTGCGTCGCGAACATGCCGGGCGCCGTGCCGCATACCTCGACCTACGCGCTGACCAACGTGACGCTGCCGTATGCGCTGGAGATCGCCAACCGGGGCTGGCGCGCCGCGCTGGCGGCCGACCCGGCGCTGCGGCGGGGGCTGAACACATATGGCGGCACGGTGACCTGCCGTCCGGTCGCGGAGGCCCACGGCCTGCGGTGGACGGCGCCGGCCGAGGTGCTGAACTGACCAGCGTCGCTGAAGCGATCCGCCGTTACCTCGACCACCTGCTGGTCGAGCGCGGCCTCGCCGCGCACACGCTGGAGGCCTACAACCGGGACCTCCAGCGTTACGCGGCGGCGCTTGCCTGCCGCGCCGTGGCGACGATCGGCGAGGTCACCACGGCAGACGTGGCGGCGTTCCTGGCCGGGCTGCGTGAAGGCGATGACGAGCACCCGCCGCTGGCCGCGAGCTCGGCCGGCCGGGCCGTCGTCGCAGTGCGCGGCCTGCACGCGTTCGCCGCCGCCGAGAAGCTTGCCGGCAGCGACCCCGCGCGCCAGGTCAGGCCGCCCGCGCCGCCGCGGCGGCTGCCCAGGGCGATCTCCGTGCCCGAGATCGAGCGGCTGCTCCAGGCTGCCGGGGGGCCGGCGGCGGGGGAGCGCCTGGCCTCGCTGCGTGACCGCGCGCTGCTGGAACTGCTCTACGCCACTGGTGCCCGGATCTCCGAGGCGGTCGGCCTGGACGTTGACGACCTGGACCTGGCCAGCGACGGCCGCGGCGCGGCGATGCCCGCTGCCATCAGGCTGGCCGGAAAGGGCGGCAAGCAGCGGATGGTGCCGGTCGGCAGCTATGCGCGGGATGCCCTGGACGCGTACCTGGTCAGGGCGCGCCCGGTGCTTGCCGCGGCGGCCCGGCGCGGGCCGTCGAGCGCCGCGGTCTTCCTGAACGCCCGCGGCGGGCGGCTCACCAGGCAGGGGGGGTGGGCTGCGCTGCGGGCCGCGGCCGGCCGGGCCGGGCTCGCTGAGGTGTCACCGCACACGCTGCGGCATTCCTTCGCCACCCACCTGCTGGACGGCGGCGCCGATGTGCGGGTCGTGCAGGAGCTCCTCGGCCACGCCTCCGTCACCACCACGCAGGTGTACACCCTGGTGACCATCGACAAGCTTCGCGAGGTCTACGCGGCCGCGCATCCGCGTGCGCTCGGCTAGCGGTGTCCGGCCGCCCGCCCGGTGTCCGTTCCGGTATATGCGGCGAGCCCATTTCCGGGCAAACGGTGAGTCGGCTTGCCCTGACCGGATGCAAGCCCTAGAGTCCGGGTTTCAGCGGTCGCATTGTGCGCGGCCGCCGGGGAGGTGCAGTAATTGTGGCAGCGGCCCGGACATTGGAGGTTAGGCCCGGCTTGCTTGGTCCCACGGGTCGGCCCCTGCCGGTATTCCCCGACCCTGAGCCCCTGCTGAGTCATGGCCCGGCCCGCATCGCCGCCGTCTGTAACCAGAAGGGCGGCGTCGGCAAGACCACCACCACGATCAACCTGGGCGCCGCGCTGGCCGAGCAGGGCCGCCGGGTGCTGCTGGTCGACTTCGACCCGCAGGGCGCTCTGTCGGTGGGCCTGGGCATTCAGCCGCACGAGCTGGACGCGACGGTCTACAACCTGCTGCTTGAACCCGGCCTCACCGCGCACGACGTGCTGTTCAAGACCAACGTCGACGGCATGGACCTGCTGCCCAGCAACATCGACCTGTCCGGCGCCGAGGTGCAGCTGGTCCACGAGGTGGCCCGCGAGTTCGTCCTCGGCCGGGCCCTGCAGCCGGTCATCCCCGACTATGACGTCATCCTGATCGACTGCCAGCCGTCGCTGGGGCTGCTCACGGTCAACGCGCTGGCCTGCGCGGACGGCGTCATCGTGCCGCTGGAGTGTGAGTATTTCGCGCTGCGCGGCGTCGCGCTGCTGATGGAGACGATCGACAAGGTGTCCAGCAGGCTCAGTCCGAAGCTGCAGATGGACGGGCTGCTCGCGACCATGTATGACTCGCGGACGCTGCACACCAGGGAGGTCCTGTCGGGCGTAGTGAAGGGCTTCGGCGACAAGGTATTCCATACCGTGATCAGCCGGACGGTGCGGTTCCCGGACGCCACGGTTGCCGGAGAGCCGATCACCAGCTTCGACCCGACGTCCAATGGGGCGAGTTCTTACCGGGAACTGGCCAAGGAGGTACTGGAGCGGTGGCGCCAGTCCGGCCCCGCGGGTCCCGCTCACGGCGGGTGAGCCTGCCGGGCGTCGCTGAGCTGCTGCGTCCTGCCGCGCAGGGACCGGCCGCGGCCGAGACCCAGCGCCAGGCCAGCGGCAGGCAGCGTCATTCTCAGAAGATCACGGTGTACCTTTCCATCGGCGAGCTGCTCGCCCTCGAGCGCGCCCGCCTGGCGCTGCGCACGTACGGGATACCGGTGGACCGCGGGCGCATCGTCCGTGAGGCGCTCGCCGTGCTGCTCGCGGACCTGGACGCCGAGGGTGACAAGAGCCTGGTGGCCCGCCGGCTGCGCGACGAGGGATTGACCGGGTGAGCGTAGCTGCCCGCGATCGGATACGGTCGGCACTGACGGGAGGCACCGGCCGTCCGTGGGCAGGGGCGAGAAGTCCGGAATGACCACTATGGTGATCGGCGAACCGGGCGATACGTCCCATAACCAGCCCGGAAGCGGCTTCGAGGTGCATCTCGACGTCTTCGAGGGCCCTTTTGACCTGCTGCTCGCGCTGATCTCGAAGCACAAGCTGGATATCACCGAGATCGCGCTCTCCAGCGTCACCGACGAGTTCATCGCCCACATCCGGGCCCTCGCGGATGGCTGGGACCTGGACCAGGCGAGCTATTTCCTGGTGGTCGCCGCCACGCTGCTCGACCTCAAGGCGGCCAGGCTGCTGCCGGCCGGGGAGGTAGACGACGAGGAGGATCTCGCCCTGCTGGAGGCGCGGGACCTGCTCTTCGCGCGGCTGCTGCAGTACCGCGCCTACAAGGAAGTCGCGGATGTGCTGGCGAGCCGGATGACCGCCTGGGGGCGGAGGTTCCCCCGGCGGGTGCCGATGGAGCCGCGGTTCGCCGGGCTCCTGCCTGAGGTCCTGCTCGGCCTCGGGGCGGCTGAGTTCGCGTCCATCGCCGCACGCACCCTGGCTCCCCGGCCGGTGCCCGTGGTGTCCACGGCGCACCTGCACGCCGCCCGCACCACCGTGCGCGAGCAGCTCGATATCCTTTCTGGCCGGCTGCTGAGCCTGCGCCGGGCCACGTTCCGCCAGCTCTCGTCCGACTGCGTCGACACCTATGAGGTCGTGGCCAGGTTCCTCGCGGTCCTGGAGCTCTACCGGTCGGGCAGTGTCTCGTTCGACCAGCTGGCACCGCTCGGCGAGCTGTACGTGACCTGGGCGCCGGACGGCCAGCCAGCCGGTAAGACTGGCGCCGGGAGCACCGGCCAGGAAGAAGAGGGCTAGGTATGCAGAATGGCTCGCTCCCGCGTCCCCGTGACGGCGCGGCGCTACCCGCCGCCAGCGACGAGGCGGATGCGGGGGAGCCGGAGATCGGCGAGCCGGACGTCGCGGGTCCTGGCCTGCAGGCCAGCCTGGAAGCGATCATGCTCGTCGCCGATGAGCCAGTGTCCGACCTGCTGATCGCGCAAGTGCTGGAGCGGCCGCGCGACGACATCGCCGCCGCCTTGCGCGAGCTCGCTGCCGGCTATGCCGCCGAGCAGCGCGGATTCGACCTGCGCGAGGTCGCGGGCGGCTGGCGCTTCTACACCCGGGAGGAATGCGCTCCGGTCGTTGAGCGCTTCGTGAGCGACGGGCAGGAGGTCCGGCTGACCCAAGCGGCGCTGGAGACCCTCGCGGTGGTCGCCTACCGCCAGCCGGTCAGCCGGGCGCGGGTGTCTGCGGTGCGCGGCGTCAACTGTGACGGCGTGATGCGCACCCTCGTACTGCGCGGGCTCGTCGAGGAAGCGGGCACTGATCACGAGACGGGCGCGATCCTGTTCCGGACGACGAGCTACTTCCTCGAGCGCCTCGGTCTGGCCAGCCTGGACGAACTGCCAGAGCTCGCCGGGTACCTGCCCGACCACCTGGATGACGAACAGGATGCGGGCCATGAGCCGCGCCCCAGCTAACCGGCGCCCGGCCCGCCGTCCTGGCCGGCCGGCAGCCGCCCCCGCGGACCGGGAGAGCGCCCCCCGCGCGGACCGGGGGAGCAGCCCGCGCGCGGACCGGGGGAGCAGCCCGCGTGCCGGCCGGGGGACCGGCTCGCCCTCCGAGCGGGGGACCAGCCCGCGCGCCGGCCGCATGACCGGCTCCCGCCCTGACCGGGACACCACCGGCAGGCCTGACCCGCGGTCCGGTACCCGGGCTGGCGGCCGGACCCGCATTGGCGGCGGCGCCACCGCCCGGGCACTGATCAGCGAGGGCGAGGACTCGCTGGTCGATGTCGAAGGCGGCGTCCGGCTGCAGAAGGTGCTGGCGGAGGCCGGGGTGGGCAGCCGAAGGCACTGCGAGGAGCTGATCGGCGAGGGCCGTGTCGAGGTGGACGGCGAGACGGTCCGCAGGTTCGGGGCCAGGGTTGATCCGCAGCACCAGCTGATCAGGGTGGATGGCAGGCGCATCCCAGCCCGCGCGGACCTGGTCTATGTCGCGCTGAACAAGCCGGCCGGCGTGCTGACCACGATGTCGGACAACCGGGGCCGGCCGACCATCGCCGATCTGCTTGGTGACCGTGCCGAACGGCTTTTCCACGTTGGCAGGCTGGATTACGACACTGAGGGCCTGATGCTGCTCACCAACGACGGTGAGCTCGCGCACCGGCTGGCCCATCCCCGCTACGGGGTGCTGAAGACCTACCTCGCGGACGTTTCCGGCCCGCTGCGCAGGGATCTGGGCCGCCAGCTGGCGACCGGTATCGGGCTGTCCGACGGAGTCGCCACCGCGGACAGGTTCCGCGTGGTGGAGCGGACCGGTACCAGGGCGCTGGTGGAGATCACTTTGCACGAGGGGCGCAAGCACATCGTCCGGCGGATGCTTGCCGAAGCCGGGCATCCGGTGCGCCGGCTGGTCCGCACGCAAGTGGGACCGGTCAGGCTCGGCTCGCTCCGGTCCGGCGCCACCCGCCGGCTCAGCACCGCCGAGATCGGTGAGCTGTATGCGGCCGTGGGTCTATAGCCTGGTATTACCTGCGGGCCGGCCCGCGCGGTAACGAAGCTGGTCAGGGCGCGGAGCCCGGGCGACGTCATGAGGAGGGACAGGCGGTGGCGGTCAGGGCGATTCGCGGCGCCATCCAGGTCGACGCGAACGAGCGCGACGCGATCCTGGCAGGTGCGGCCGAGCTTGTCACCGAGGTGATGACCCGCAACAAGCTCTCGCAGGCCGACGTCATCAGCGTGGTGTTCTCCGCCACCCCTGACCTCGATGCCGAGTTTCCCGCCCTCGCGGCCCGCAAGCTCGGCTTCCAGGACGTCCCGCTGCTGTGCTGCGCCGAGATCGATGTGCCGGGCGCCCTCCCGCGCGTCGTCAGGCTGATGATGCATGTCGAGGCGGACGTGCCGCGCTCGGCGGTGCAGCACGTGTACCTGCGGGGCGCGGCCGCCCTGCGCCTGGACATCGCCCAGTGACTGGACATCGCCCAGTGACCAGCTCAGGGCCGCGCAGCGTGGCTGTGATCGGCACCGGCCTGATCGGTACCTCCATCGCTCTGGCCCTGCGGGAACGGGGCACGGATGTCTGGCTGGCTGACCGTGACCGCGCTGCGGCACTGCTGGCCGAGGGCATCGGGGCAGGACGGCTGCTTCCCGATGCCGGGCCGCCGGGCGGCCCGGCCGAGCTGGCCGTGATCGCGGTACCGCCGGCCGCCACCGGTGCCGCGCTGGCGCAGGCTCAGGCGGCGGGCCTGGCCCGCTGGTACACCGATGTCGCCAGCGTAAAGGAGCTGCCGCTGGCCAGCGCCAGGGAGCTGGGCTGCGACCTCGCGGCATTCGTGCCAGGACATCCGATTTCCGGGCGCGAGCGGTCCGGTCCTGCGGCGGCCAGAGCCGATCTGTTCCGTGGCCGGCCCTGGGCGATCTGCCCCGCTCCGGAGACGAGCGAGGACGCCGTCGCGGCAGTGACGGCCCTGGCCGAGGCCTGCGGTAGCCAGCCGATCCGGATGTCGGCCGCCGAGCACGATCGCGGGGCGGCCCTCGTCTCGCATGCGCCGCATGTGGCAGCCGCGGTGCTGGCCGCGATGCTCCGCCGCGCACCGGACGGCGCGCTCGCGCTCGCCGGGCCGGGACTACGCGACGTGACCAGGATCGCGGCCGCAGACACCGAGCTGTGGACACAGATCCTGGCGGCCAACGCCGCCCACACCGGAGAACTGCTCGCCGCGCAGGCAGCCGACCTCACGGTGGCGGCCGGCGTGCTGGAGGAGATCGCCAAAGGCGACCGGACGGCGCTGGCCCGCCTCACCGAGCTGCTGGATGGCGGGCGCGCGGGAGTCGCGCGGATCCCGGGCAAGCGCGGCGGCCCTGCGGCCGCCTACCAGATCGTCCAGGTGGTCATCGGGGACCGGCCAGGGGAGCTCGCCAGGCTCTTCCAGGCGGCTGGCGACGCGGGGATCAACATCGAGGATGTAGGGATCGAGCATTCGCCCGGTCTCCCGGCGGGCGTGGCCGAGCTCTCGGTTGCGGCGCAGGCCGCGGACCAGCTCGCTGCAGCGCTCACGGCCCGCGGCTGGCCAGTTCGCCGGTAGCATCGCCTTCGTGACTAATTCGGCGGCCGTCGGGCAGGAAGCGATCGCCGGTGCGGCGGGTGATCAGGAGGATCAGGTGACGGCGGAGCGCCCCGGCCTGGTCATCGCCGTCGACGGACCGGCCGGATCAGGCAAGTCCAGCGCCGCGCGCGGCGCCGCGTGCGCGCTTGGCCTGCGCTACCTGGACACCGGCGCGATGTACCGCGCGCTCACCTGGTGGCTGCTGACTCACGACGTGGACATCTCAAGCCCGGATGCGGTCGCCAGCCAGGCCCGCCGTCCGGTGATCGAGGTCGGCACCGACCCGGTCAGCCCGCAGATCCGGGTGGACGGCACCGATGTCGCGGCGCCGATCCGCACCCGGGAGGTGTCCAATGCAGTCAGCGCGGTCGCCAGGGTCCCGCAGGTCCGCAGCTACCTGATCGGCATGCAGCAGCAGATCATCGCCCGGGCGGGCGCGGCCGGGGACGGGATAGTGGCCGAAGGCCGGGATATCGGCACCGTGGTGGCGCCGGACGCGCCGGTCAAGGTGTTCCTGACCGCGAGCGAGGCAGTCCGGGCCACCAGGCGCAGCGCCGATCTCGCCGCTGACCCGGCTGCCACCGTCACGGTCACGCTCGCGGAGCAGGCCCGGCGGGACGCAACCGATGCCCCGCAGATGGCGAGGGCAGCCGATGCGATCCAGATCGACACGACCGGGCTGGGCCTCGCCGGCGTCATCGCGGAGATCACCGCCCTCGCCGACGCAAGGACAGCGGGCGCATGGCGGACCTGATCCTTCCTGACCAGGCCGGGCTGACGGACAGCGGCGAGCCTGGCGAGGCGCCGGTTCCCGTCGTCGCCGTCGTCGGCCGGCCCAACGTCGGCAAGTCAACCCTGGTGAACAGGATCCTCGGCAGCCGCCAGGCTGTCGTGGAGGACACCCCGGGCGTGACGCGAGACCGGGTGGCCTACGACGCGACCTGGCGCGGCCGGTCGTTCACCCTGGTCGACACCGGCGGCTGGGAGCCGGCCGCCGAGCGCTCGCAGGACCTGGCCGCGCGGGTGGCGGCACAGGCCCGGGTCGCGGTGGCCGCCGCGGATGCCGTGCTGTTCGTCGTGGACGCGGTCGTGGGGGTGACCGACGCTGACGCGGCGGTCGCCGCGGTGCTCCGCAGGTCACGCAAGCCGGTGGTGCTGGCCGCCAACAAGGTGGACGACGCGCCTGGCGAGCCCGCCATCGCATCGCTGTGGTCGCTGGGGCTCGGCGAGCCGCAGGCGGTGAGCGCGCTGCACGGACGGGGCAGCGGTGACCTCCTAGACGTGGTGCTCGATGCGCTGCCGGATGCGCCGCGCGAGCCCTTCGGCGTCGAAGGCGGCCCGCGGCGGGTAGCGCTCATCGGACGCCCCAATGTCGGCAAGTCCAGCCTGCTGAACAAGCTGGCCGGCCAGGAGCGCGCGCTGGTGGACGAGGTCGCGGGCACGACCCGTGACCCGGTTGACGAGCTGATCGAGCTTGGCGGCAGCGTCTGGCGCTTCGTCGACACCGCGGGGATCAGGCGGCGGGTCAGGGAAACCCAGGGCGCCGACTACTTCGCCGCGCTGCGTACCGAGCGCGCGCTGGAACGTGCCGAGGTCGCGGTCGTGCTGGTGGATGCCAGCCAGTCCCTGGCCGAGCAGGACCTGCGCATCGTGTCGATGGTGATCGAGGCCGGGCGGGCGCTGGTGATCGCCTACAACAAGTGGGATCTCGTCGATGAGGACCGCAGGCTCTCCCTCGACGCGCAGATCGACCGGCAGCTGCACACCGCCCGGTGGGCGCCCCGGGTCAACATCTCCGCGGCCACCGGCTGGCACGCCGACCGGCTGGTCCCCGCGATCGAGCGGGCGCTGGCCGGCTGGGAGACCCGGGTACAGACCGGGCGGCTCAACGCGTGGCTGGCCGGGCTGACTGCGGCCACCCCGCCGCCGGTGCGCGGCGGCAAGCAGCCGAAGATCCTCTTCGCCACCCAGGCGGGCATCTGCCCGCCGCACTTCGTGCTGTTCACGACGGGTTTCCTGCTGGCCGGCTACCGCAGGTTCATCGAGCGCCGGCTCAGGGAGGAGTTTGGCTTCGAGGGCAGCCCGGTGCACGTCACGATGCGGCTGCGGGAAAAGCGGCAGGGCTCAGCCGGCGGTCAGCGGCCCGGGGCCAGGCACGCCTGACGGGCAGGCCGCCGCCGGGTCCAGCCAGAACCAGACCGTAGTGCCGTACTCGTCCCGCACGTAGCCCCACTGGTGGGCAAGGCTCTGCACCAGGAAGAGGCCGTGCCCGTCCGAGGCGTACAGGTCGCCCTTGACCACCGGCGAGCTGAGATCGGAGCCATCGTCGGACACCTCGACGCGGAAGCCGTCCCCTATCTCGATCAGGACGAGCCGGACCGTCCCGCCCGCGCAGCACGAGTTACTGTGCATCACGGCGTTGGTGACGATCTCCGACGTGAGTAAGACCGCGGTGTCGGTGACCGGGCGGTGCTCGCCGATGACCTTGGCGACGAAGGCACGGGCCTCGCCAACGTGCTCGGGGCGCCCGGGGATCATGAGGCTACCCAGGACCGCGGCGCCTTCCATCATGGCCAGGTCCTCGGTGGGGTCGCTAGCTCTGGCGGCCACTGCTGCCATCTCGGGTCCGCTCCCTCCCCGGCTGGTGCCGGAAAATAGCGAGTGCCGTGGCTGACGGCTGCCGCCTTGCCCGTGCCGGGGCAGGGACGGCGCGGGCTCGGCGTTAGCTCTCATAATGGAGCGGGAGTGCATGCCACGCAAGTGCGTGGAACAAATTTCATAAACGAAATCTCAATTGAGATCCCATCTGATCTCCGTTTTTCCTGTATGGTGAGGCTCAAGCCCAGCAGATGCGCGGCGGTGCGGGACCATGCCCGGAACTGTTTCGCCGCGCCAGCCTTCCCGAGGGAGGCGAGAATGACCATGTCGATCGGCCCGACCGTTCGGCGGCGTCGGCTTGGTACCGAATTAAGACGATTGCGGGAAGCGCAGTCCATCAAGCTGGAAGAGGTCGCCGACAAGCTCGGCATCGCTCCATCCACGCTTTCCCGTATCGAAACAGGGAAGGCCCCGTGCCGGACGGCCTACCTTTCGGCCATGTTCGACCTTTATGGCGTCAGCGATCCTGGCCAGCGCCAGGTCCTCACCGAGATGGCCAGGGAAGGGCACCGCAAAGGCTGGTGGGCCGCCTACGAGGACGTGCTGCCTACCGGCTTCAGCATCTACGTCGGGCTGGAGGCCGAGGCGTCATCGTTGCGGGCGTATGAATCCCTGGTTGTCCACGGCCTGCTGCAGACCGAGGACTATGCCCGTGCCGTGATGGGCACGGTGCGCAGGAAGCTCAGCCATGACGAGATCGAGCGGCTGGTCGCGCTGCGGATGCAGCGCCAGGAGGTGCTGCTTCGCGCCGATCCGCTTGAGCTGTGGCTCATCCTCGACGAGGCCGTGATCCGCCGGACCATGGGGCCGCCCGAGCTGATGCGCCGACAGCTCGACCATCTTGCCGACGCAAGCCTGTGGCCGAACGTGACCCTTCAGGTGCTGCGCTTCTGCAGCGGGCCGCACCCATCATTGAACGGGCCATTTTGCATTATCGAGTTCCCCGAGCGCTTCGACCCCGATGTGGTCTACACCGAGGCCGTAGGCGGCCAGACTTACCTGGAGCGGGACAAAGATGTGCGCATGTGCACAGAGTCCTTCGATCTCCTGCGGGCCGCAGCACTATCACCTGCCAATTCAACAGATTTGATCAGCAGCTTGGCCAGCCAAATCACCTGATCGACAGAAAGGAACAGTCGGATGAGCCCCAACCTCACCGGCATTTGCTGGATCAAGAGCCGCCGTTGCAGTGCCGACGGCTGCGTGGAAGTCGCGCACTTGCCCGGCGGCAATGTCGCGCTCCGCGACTCCAAGGATGCCAGCAAGGCCGCGCACGTTTTCGATCGCGACGAGTGGGTCGCATTCATCGCCGGCGTCAAGGACGGCGAGTTCGACCTGCCGGCGAGCTAGCATCGGGACCGAACAGAACTCACGGCCGCAGGGAACGGCCGGAGCGGTTCCCTGCGGCCGCCTGGTTCTACGGGGCTAGGCGGCCGTCAGGTGTGTATCGGACCGGCCGGATCACGTGCCAAGACGATCGAACTCGCCGTCGGCCACACCGCCGCGGAACGCGTCCCACTCGGCTCGCGTGAAGACGAGTGCCGGGCCGTCAGGGTGCCTGGAGTTACGCATCGCGATGCTGCCGTCGGCCAGGACAGCGATTTCCATGCAGTTCCCCCCGGTCGGCCCACTGCGGCTGCTCTTGACCCACCGCACCGCGGTCAGGGCGGTAGCGGCCATGCCGTTGCGGATGCTGCTCATGCGGACTCCTCCATATCCTTGAGCACTGCGCGGATGATCTGCCGAGAGTCGTCTGGTGCCGCGCTCGCCGCGCTGAGCTTGTCCATCGCGGTCACGTAGCGGTCCACGTCGGACGGCTTGTCCAGGTACATGGCGCTGGTCAGCTGCTCAAGGTAGATCACATCGGGCAGGTCGGGAACCGCGAAGCGCAGGATGCTGAAGCCTGCGGGGGCGGCGAGGGCACCTGCGGCCAGAGTCGCGATCTGCAAGGTGAAGCCGGGCATGTCAGCGCTGCCGAGCAGGTGCGCGAGCTGGGCCCGCATGAGCGCCGGGTTGCCGACCGGGCGCCGCAGCGCTGTCTCATCAATGATCGCCCAGAGCCGGAGGCCACCGGAGCTGAACCGGCGCTGCCGTTCCTTGCGCAGGTAGACTAGGCGCTCGGTCTCGTCAAGTGAGAACTCGCCGAGCGCGATCACCGCCGCCGCGTACTCCTCGGTCTGCAGCAGCCCGGGAATGAACTGCGCGTCGTAGCTACGGATCGACTCCGCCGACTCCTCGAGGCCGATGTAGGCCTGGAACCAGCCCGGCAGGATGTCCTGGTACCGGTGCCACCAGCCGGGCTGATTGGCCTGGCCGGCGAGCAAAAGCAGCTGCTCCCGTTCTGCGGTGTCAGTAATGCCGTACAGGCTGAGCAGGTCGGCGATGTCCACCTCCCTGACGGCGTTCCTGCCTAGCTCGATCCTGCTGATCTTGGACGCTGATCCCCTGATCGCCCTCGCTGCTTCCTGCGCGGTGATCCCGCGGGCCTCGCGCAGCCGGCGCAGCTGGGTGCCCAGGAGTATGCGCAGGACCGTGGGCCCGCCTGCCCCGTCCGCCATCTCTCGCGCTCCCTCCCGTTACGGATCCGCTCATATCGCCAATATGGACACACCGGGAAGCCATTGCCACCCTAGGCTCGAGCTTAGCCGCGCCATTCGGGGCAATAATCCCGGTAGCAATTGCGTAGCGAAGTTGTTCCCGTAACGCCGGTTACCTCATGATATCGCATGTGCGATTTCATGCCAGCCCTTTTGTCAGGCCTCAGGGCTCGCGATTCGGGGAGCGGCACGGCAAGCCGCCCTGCCGGTCTGCGCTCCCAGCCTGCTGGTCTGGCGCGGCCATCAGCGAGTGACCATTGTGGTGCTGGTTGCTCGGGTGACTCTACGCGCGCCGCCAGGAGGCTGCTGGGCTATCGCTACGATCGGGCCTGGCAGGGTCAGCAACGCGACACGACAAGGCAGGGCGATGCGCTACAGGTCACTGGGCAGATCCGGGCTGGTCGTCTCCGTGGCCGGTCTCGGCTGCAACAACTTCGGCCGCAGGCTGGACGTCGGCGCGACCCGGGCGGTTGTGGACGCCGCCATGGAGGCCGGGATCACGCTGCTGGACACGGCCGAGTCCTACGGCGGCGGCGGACGGTCCGAGGAGCTTCTCGGGGAGGTGCTGGCCGGCCGCCGTGATCAGGTGGTGCTGGCAACTAAGTTCGGCCACTATGCCGCTGACCTCGGTTATGGCCCGGCGGCGGGCGCCAAGGGCGGCCGCGCCTACATCAGGCGCGCGGTCGAGCAGTCGCTGCGCCGGCTGCGGACCGACTATATCGATCTGTACCAGGTGCACACCCCCGACCCGCAGACGCCGATCGCCGAGACCATCGCGGCCCTGGGCGAGCTGGTCGCCGAGGGCAAGGTCCGCTACATCGGGCATTCCAACTTCTCCGGCTGGCAGCTCGCCGAAGCCGCTGCCGTCGCCCGTGACCTTGGCGCCGAGGCGTTCATCTCCGCGCAGAACCACTGGTCCTTGCTGGAACGCGGGGCCGAGGCGGAGGTAGTCCCCGCTGCGCTGCACTTCGGCCTCGGCGTACTGCCGTACTTCCCGCTGGCGTACGGGCTGCTCACCGGGAAGGTCCGGCATGGACAGGAGCCGCCGGAAGGCAGCAGGCTGGCCGGGCGGCGAGACTACATCACCGACGCCAAGCTGGATACAGTCGAAGCGCTCATCGCCTGGGCCGCCGAGCGCGGGCTGACCGTTCTCGACGTGGCCATCGGCGGCCTGGCCGCGCTTCCCGGCTGTTCGTCGGTGATTGCCGGGGCCACCTCGCCCCAGCAGGTGACGGCGAACGCCGGGGCGGCGAGCTGGATCCCGTCCGACGCCGAGCTGGCGGACCTGGACCGGATCGTCCCGCCGCCGTCAGAACCAGGCTGACGCGGCGTGCAGCGGACCCGGCACGCCTGGCTGTGCCGGCCCCGCCGGGGTGGCCCCGCAGCGTGGCCATCAGGTCTGCGCCGGCCCGCCCCGGGCCCGGCCAGCCGGGTCAGGGCGGGCCCGCGTTAAGCACAGTCTGACCCGGTGAGCTGGGCGGCCCAGGCGGCGGCTGGCCTGATGTCGCCTGCTGGTACAGCCGGCTGATGTTGGAGAAGAATCTCGGCGAGTAGGAGACGCTGGGCAGGTCGCCGCCCAGCTCCCAGCCGCCGATGACGCCGATGACGGTTCCCTCATGGGTCCTGGCGCTAACACGCGCCAGGAACGGGCCGCCGCTCGTGCCGGTGGTATAGCCGCCACAGTCGAACACCAGCTGATGCGGGTCAGTGCGGAACGCCCAGGCGTGCGCAGCGCAGGTGACGGGTCTCCCCGTGCTGTCCGGGTAGCCGATCACCGTCACGACCTGCGGTGGATCGTCGATGCCCAGCACCTCCGCGCCGGTGTGCCGCTCGATGTGGGTGCCTGGCCGTCCCGCGATCAGGAAGGCGACGTCATTGTTGGGATCCTTGTGCTGTCTCCAGGCCTCGTTGACATAGACGGCGGAGACGATCCAGACGCCATGCGGGAACTTGCCGCTGTGGTAGCCGGGGGCGAAGGCGATACTGTCCGGTGGCGGCTGCTGGCTCCCGTAGACGCAGTGCGCGGCGGTAATCAGCAGGTTCTGCGCCTTGCTGTGCACCACGGTCGCGGTGCAGAAATGTGCCACGAGCTTGCCATTGACCACGCTGAACAGCGCGCCGACCGCGGGGGTGCCGTTGAACGGGGTGCCCTTCTTGGCATGCCCCCCGGCTGCCTGGGCTGCCTGGGCCGCCGGGTTCAGCAAGTACCCGCTGAGAGCGCAGGCCGCCAGGACCCCGACAAGCCACAGCGCCGGACGGGGCGCCCAGTCGAGCAACAGCCGCCTCTTGCCTGGGCGCATCCACACTCCTGCCTGACCCGGCCGCCCGCGCCACTGTGACGAGGGCATTGCAAACTCGCTACCTGATTGTGCTGTCCCAGAGCGGCAAGTGCCATAGGCGTTGCCTGTGAGAATCCTGAGAGCCGCGGGACGCCAGCCGGCCGTCCTGGCGGCCGGAGTGCCAGGCTACCCACCGGATGTGCTGGGAGGCAGTTTCCCGCGCCCTTTGCCGCGGGTCAGGCTACGTTAGCAGCCCCGGTGCCCCGAAAAGTCGCGATCAGTACCGCGCTACGGGCTACCAGCCTTCTGTTGCAGTCAGACCGGACATCGGGCAATCATGTGGTGACGCCCTGGTTTTGCTAACCCGCTAGCAGGCAGGAGATCGCGGTGGACGGTTCGGCCCGGACCGCCGTCAGTACCGCGCCCGGAAGCGCCGGGAAAGCCACGTTCCGTGATGTGTTCGCGGTGGCCGAGTTCCGTGCGCTCTGGCTGGCCCAGTTGCTGTCGGTCGCTGGTGATCAGCTCGCCAGGGTGGCCATGACGGTCCTCGTTTACGACCGCACCCACTCTGCGTTCTGGACGGCCGTGACCTATGCCGTCACCTTCCTGCCCTGGGTAATAGGCGGCCTCGCGCTGTCCGGGCTTGCCGACCGTCTGCCACGGCGCGAGGTCATGGTGGTCTGTGATGTGGCCCGGATGCTCCTGGTCTGCCTGATGGCCCTGGTGAGCCTCGCAGCGCCGCCCAGCCTGGCGCTATGGATCATGGTTGCGCTGCTGTTCGTGGTTACGCTGCTGGACTCGCCGTTCAAATCCGCGCGCTCCGCGCTGGTGCCGGACATCCTGACCGGGGAGCGGTACGTATTGGGCACTGCGGTGTCGCAGACAACTTTTCAGGTTGGCCAGCTAACGGGCTTCGCACTGGGCGGACTGGTGGTCGCGTTCCTTGGCGTGCGGCAGGCCCTGCTGGCCGATGCGGGCACGTTCGCCGCATCGGCGCTCCTGATCGGGTTCTGGGTGCGAGCCCGCCCCGCGGCTGCTGCGGTGGCAGGAACGCCGCGGACGGCGCCCGGTACCAAAGTGCGGCCCCGCAGGGCAGGCAGAGGCGCGGGGCTCGTGTTCGGCGATCAGCGGCTCCGGACGCTCATGCTATTTGGCTGGCTGGTCACCTTCTACGCAGTGCCGATGGGCGTGGCAGCCCCCTACGCGGCGGACCTTCAGTCCTCGCTGCCGTTGCCTGTCCGCACTGGACTCGTATTCGCGGCGCTGCCCTTCGGCACCGCGGTCGGCGCCGTCATCTTCGGTCGCGTCACCACGCAGGCAAAGAGGCGGCGCCTCATGGCTCCCCTCGCTGTTGCCGCCTGCGGTGTGCTACTGCTCTGTTTAATCCAGCCGGGCATGCTTGCTGCGCTCGTCATCCTGGCGGCGTCTGGAGCGTGTGCCGCCTATCAACTCGCTGCCAACGCTGCATTCGTGTCTGCGGTGCCGCCGGACCGCCGCGGCCAGGCGTTCGGCCTGGCCAACGGCGGCATGCAGGTATCGCAGGGCCTCTGGTTCGTAGCGGCGGGAGCGGTCGCCGGAGTGGTCACTCCCGCCGTTGTGATCGCCGTCAGCGGCGGCCTCGGAGCCGTGATAGCCGTTGCCTTGGCGGTGAGCTGGGGTCGGCAGCCAGTTCTTGGGTGACCGCCGCGACTGAATGAACTAGCGCTCTATGAACTAGCGCTCTGGTTCAGTGCCATTCGTTGCGCATGGGAATCTCCTGTCGAGGTGCTAGGTCGTGGTCGGCATGCGGGCCTGGCCGCTGTGGATTCAGTGCCATTCGTTGCGCATGGTGAGCCCCCATCCTGGGGTCGGGTGGTCGCCTGCGTTATGGGCGTCGGCGCCACGATCCGGGCATGATTCAGGTTTCGGCTTGTCTTGACAGGCGACTCACGGTGCTGTGACAATGCGGCATTAGTCACTTACCGCCCGTTACTTACCGATCACACCCACTCCGTCACTGACGGGAGTTGCCCATGGCAGCGTCGCGTATCGCTGGGGCCATGACGGTCGCGTGCCGCCCGCTCAGCATGATGCGCGAGTGGCAGGTGTGGTCGATCGCCCGACCGCTACGTCTGTATATCGCAGGTACCACCACCTTCGCCCTCATTGTGGCGTCCGCTACCAGCGTACGCACGCACTGGCAGCTGTTTGACGTCGCCGTTTTCGCCGCGCTACTGGCTTGCGGTGTCATCGCCATCGAGTCGACGCGCACTGTCAGAGAGGCTCAGGGCACGGTAGGCCGCGATCTTCAGACTGTCTGGTACCTCGCAATCGCGATAACACTGCCTCCCGCATATGCGTTGCTAGCGCCTGTGCCGCTGACTGTGTACCGTCTGCTGCGGGTGCGCCGTGCGTTCGTCTACCGCAGGGTTTTCAGCAACGCAACAATCAGCTTGGCCTATGGTCTCGTCTCATTTATCTTCAGGGCCATCTCGCCTGCTTATGCCAGGCATGGTCCGGAGCATGGGTCACATGCCATTATCTGGACCGGATTGGTGGCAGGCTGTGGTGCCTTGGCCTGGATCATCAATAATGGACTGATTCTGGGAGCTATCAGGACTGCAAACCCGCGAGCGCCTATTCGTGATATGTTTGGCAAAGAAGCGATTGCATCTGATCTGATTGAGCTGAGCCTCGCAGTATCGCTTTCACTCATTGTATCGATCAATCCATTGCTGATGATGCTCGCATTGCCGTCTATTGTACTATATAGGCGCTATCTAATGAATGCTCAATTGATCGCACAGGCCCGCATAGATGCGAAGACGGGTGTGCTCAATGCGGGGACCTGGCAATCTGAAGCGGAGGTCGAGCTACTGCGGGCCTGGCGGGCGCGCACCCCGCTGGCTATCGCCGTGGTGGACATCGACGACTTCAAGGGCGTCAGCGACGCAGCGGGTCACGACGTTGGAGATCAGTTGCTGCGTGACGTCGCGGGCATACTCAGAGATCAGATGCGCGGCAATGACATTATCGGCCGCTTTGGTCATGAGGGGTTCGCCATTCTCCTGCCGCGCACAGATAGGGCCGAGGCCAGGCGGATCAGCGAGCGGCTGCGCGATCACATAGCTGGCGAGCCGATTGCTATTGAGTCCGGCAACCAGGCTGGTTTCGTCTTCCGGCTGACCGTATCTATCGGAGTGGCCGTCATCAGTGAATCGACGCGTGCACTGGCCGAGCTCATGGGGGCTGCGGACTCAGCCCTCGATCAGGCCAAGACCACCGGCTGGAACAAGGTATGCGTGCTCTCCGACGTTACTGAGGACGCTCACGCGCGGCACGGAGACCTCGCCGGGTGATAGCGCGGCAGCTGGCAGGGCGCCCAGCCCGGCTGGGCCAATGTCTGCGACCTGGGCTGACCCGCCCTCGTGAACTGGTGATCTCCGCCCCCCGCACCGGTTCCCTGGGCGGGCTCGCTCAGAGGCGATTCCGGCAGCTGACGATGGTGTCGCGGACCCGCTGCGCGTGGTGGCTTAGCTGAAGCTCCTCGAAGATAGCCAGGCTCTCGTTCAGGCGCATTATCGCCGCCTCGCGGTCCGCCATCGGCTGGTAGGAATAGCCCAGCTTCAGCAGGCATAGCGCATGCGCGCGATTCATGAAATGGTCTTCGAAGATGGGCAGTGCATTGGACAGGTAATCTGCTGCGTCACGGTAGCGGCCAAGGTCATGGTAAGTATCGCCGAGGATGGCAGGCCAGTCGGCATCGCTGGCTGCCACTTCGAGGTTTCGGGCTAGCCGCAGACCGTTTTGGCAGCGGGCCAGGGCCGCCTGATGCCGTCCCGTGAGATTGCGGACATGAGCGGCGGAATGCAGGATTTCCAGCTCATTGATGGGCTGGCCGACTACCTCGACCAGGGCCAGGGCCCGTTCGACTGATGCGACGGCATCCGCGTGATGTTCGGGCAGGTTTGCCTGGGAGATCGCGTGCAAGCGCAGCGCTGGGGACTCAGCCTGGAAGTATCCCAGAATCCATTCACAGGCAGCTCGCCAATAGAGCGCCGTGCCGAACGCCCTCTGGTCAGCGAGTTGCTCAAATGCTGCCGCGCTGCCGCACGAGTGGCATTGCGCCGGTGTGCCGTCCTTGGTCGCAGGTAGCGATAGCCAGGCGGAGCTCAGCGTGAGCGATCCCATCGGCGTCATCGGCTTTCTGGGCGGCGGCGGCTACTACTCGCCAGATGCGTCCGGCGTCGTCCCAGCGCCCCTGGAGGTATAGGGAAACTGGCGATGAACGGATCCGGGCTTTGCGGCAGTCTTATAGTCGCCTGATGCGCAGCAGCGCTCGGCGGTGGCGCGTCCGCGGCACCTCCCCCCATGGCCGCGGTCGCCGGCGGCCGGGCCGCCGGCCCGGCCGGATACGCGCAAGTGGGATGATCGCCATGCGAGCAGGCTGAACGAGCGCTGGATGAGCCCGGAGGTGACGAGGCGATGAGAGCTGCGCTGTATGACCGCTACGGAACCGCCCGCGAGGTGCTGCGGGTGGCGGAAGTAGACCGGCCGGAGCCCGGGCCTGGAGAGGTCCGGGTCAAGGTCGAGGCGTCCGGCGTGAACCCGACCGACTGGAAATCCCGCAGCGGGGCCACGCCACGGCCGATCGACGGCTTCCAGATCCCGCACCACGATGGTGCCGGAGTGATTGACGCGGTTGGCGCGGGCGTGGATCCCGCGCGAAACGGCCAGCGGGTGTGGATCATGCTCGCCGCGGCCGGGCGGCGCTGGGGGACCGCTGCCGAGTGGACCGTCGTGCCCGAGCAGCAGGCCGTCCCGCTGCCGGAGGGCAGCTGCGCCGAGCTCGGCGCCAGCCTCGGCGTCCCGGCGGTGACCGCCCACCGCTGCCTGTTCGCTGACGGGCCGGTCGAGGGCAAGACAGTCCTGGTCGCGGGCGGCGCGGGCGCGGTCGGTCACTTCGCGATCGAGCTCGCCAAGCATGCGGGCGCCCGGGTGGTGACGACCGTCAGTGGCGCGGCGAAGGGCAAGCTGGCCGCCGACGCGGGCGCCGACCTGGTGGTGAACTACCGGGAGCCAGGCGCCGCCGACCAGATCCGCGGTTTCGCCCGCGCCGGCGGCGTCGACCGGGTCGTCGAGCTGGCGCTCGGCGCCAATTTCCAGCTGGACCTGGACGTGACCGGGCCGCATGCGCAGATCGTCACGTACGCAGCCGAATCGCAGGACCCCGTGCTGCCGGTCCGAGCCTGCATGACCGCCAACGTCACGCTCCGGTTCGTGCTGCTCTACGGCGTGCCGCGGGCGGCGCTCGAGCAAGCGGCGCGGGAGATTACCGTGGCGCTGGCCGACGGGGCGCTCACCGAGCTGCCGACGACCAGGTTTTCACTGGACGACATTGCCGCCGCGCAGGAAGCGGTCGAGGGCGGCGCGCTCGGCAAGGTCCTGGTGATCCCAGGCTGACACGTTGGGGTCGCGGCGTGGTCACCCTCGTGCCCGTCACCTCGAACACCGAGCGCAGCTACCCGTTCCGGGTGCTCCTGCGCCGGCCGGAAACCGGCCTCGATCGCGATTCGAAGGCGCAAGCCGAACAGGTCCGCTCCGTCTCAGCCGAGCGCGCCGGCGCCCGCCTGGGCCAGGTTCCCGCGGCGGTCATGACCGAGCTGGATCAGGCTCTTCGGACACATCTGGGGCCGTAGCCGGGGAACGACGGGACCGGCGGTCGAATCCCGTTAAGGCGGGACTTGGAGGTTCTGCCGGGCCAGGCACCGCTTCCGGGCCCGCGGCCTGGAAGCCAACCTCAGCCGGCGCGCAGGTCGCTGCGGTGCTTCGTCAGGTAGTCGAGATAGAGCGGGCGCAGCGACTCGGCGACGTCGCCTTCGCCCGACTCGAACGCGTCGGAGATGAGCGAGGACAGCTTGCTCGCATCCCAGCCCGCGGCGTCCGGGTGACCTGCAGCGGCCTCGCCTGCCGGGATGGCGCGCAGCAGTTCCCACAGGAAGGCGACGTCCAGATGCCGGAGCGCCCGGTGCACTGCCAGGTCGTGCAGCTCAGGTGCGGAGAGCGCGTCGAGATTGTCCAGATCGGTCATGGGAAGCACCCTACCGGGAGCGCCGCACTGACGGTGTTCGCTGGGCCGCCGCGCCGGAGCCGCCCGCGGCGTGGTGAGGTTGAGGCATGAAGGTTGCGGTATTCGGCGCGGGCGGCCCTATCGGGAGTGCGATCACCGCGGAGCTGCTGGCGCGCGGATACATGGTCACGGCGGTCACCCGCAGCGGTACGCCGATCGAAGGGCTGGTCGTCCAGGTCGCCACCGGTGATGCGGCCGATCCGGTCTCGGTCGCCAGGCTGGCGGCCGGCCAGGACGCGGTAGTGTCCGCCGTCGGCCCGCACCGCGGGGCCGAGTACGAGGAGGACAGCCTGGTCGGCGCCGCCCGCGGCCTGATCGCCGGGCTGCGCAAGGGCGGCGTGCGCCGGCTCGTGGTGGTCGGCGGGGCCGGCAGCCTGCAGGTGGCGCCCGGCCTCCGGCTGGTCGATACGCGCGATTTCCCGGCCGGGTGGAAGCCGGTCGCGCTCGCCCACGCCGCCGCGCTGGATGTCTACCGCGACGTCGAGGATCTGGACTGGACCTTCGTCTGCCCGGCGGCAGTGATCGAACCGGGGGAGCGGACCGGCGCGTTCCGGATCGGCGGCGATGACCTGCTGTCGGACGCGGCAGGCGAGAGCCGGATCAGCATCCCTGACTTCGCGATCGCGGTCGCCGACGTGCTGGAACGCGGCGAGGCGATCCGCGGGCGGATTACCGTTGCCTACTGAACGGGGTGACGCCCGGCTTGCGGGCCGGGGCCCTATGCGGGACGCTGGCACCGACCCGGTGCGGCAGGAGTGAAGGAAGGCTGCTGAGTGTCAGGCGATGTGGATCAGGCAGGAGCCATGACCTCGGACGAGCTGACGGCGTTCGACACCGGGGTGCCGCATATTGCCCGGGTCTATGACTACTGGCTGGGCGGTAAGGACAACTTCGCCGCCGACAGAAGGCTGGCCGAGCAGTTCATGGCGGCCGATCCGGCAGTGATCGCCGGAGTCCGCAGCAACCGCGCGTTCCTCGGCCGGGCGGTGCACTTCCTGGCCGCGGAGGCGGGCATCCGCCAGTTCCTCGATGTCGGCACCGGCATTCCCACCGCGAATAACACCCACGAGGTCGCGCAGCGCGCCGCTCCGGCGTCGCGGGTCGTCTATGTCGACAACGACCCGATCGTGCTCCTGCATGCTCGTGCGCTGCTGACCAGCGACCCGCAGGGCGCGACCGCCTACGTCGAGGCGGACGCGCGGAATACCGGGCTGATCGCGGCCGAGGCGGCGGCCACGCTGGATTTCTCGGTGCCGATGGCGGTCATGCTGGTGGGCCTGCTGCATTGCATCCCCGATGCCGATGACCCTGCCGGTGTCGTGGCCAGCCTGGTCGAGGCCGTCCCGGCCGGGAGCTACCTGGTGATCTCGCACCCGGCGGCCGACATCCACGCGGAGGAGATGGCTGAGGGCGCGTCCCTGATGAACCGGTCGATGGCTGGCCAGATCACCTTCCGCCGCTACGAGGAAGTCTTGCGGTTCTTTGATGGGCTGGAGCTGCTCGAGCCTGGCCTGGTGTCCACGACTCAGTGGCGGCCCGGCCCGGGCACCGACACCAGGCCGCTGCCCGGCTGGGCGGGCGTCGCCCGAAAGCCGCAGGCCTAGCCGGGAAGCGTCACAGATCCCGCAGGATCGCATGGATGATCCGGGTGCTCGAGGTCGCCGGCGCCGCCTCTATGCACAGCCGCTCCATCACCGCCAGGTAGTGGTCGACGGTCTCCCGCTTGTCCAGGTAAAGGGCGCTGGTGAGCTGTTCGAGATAGACGACATCCGGCAGGTCGGGCTCGGCGAAGCGCAGGATGCTGAACGGCCCGCCCGCCGCCGCGTGGCCACCCGCCTGGAACGGGATGACCTGGATGGTGACGTTCGACCGCTCGGCGGTTTCGAGCAGTTGCTTGAGCTGCGCGCGCATGACGCCAGGGCGCCCGGCCGGCCGGCGCAACGCGGCCTCGTCAAGTACGGCCCACAGATACGGCGCCGCTGGCCTGCTGAGCAGTGACTGACGGGCCATCCGCAGGCCCACCCGCCGCTCGATGTCCCCGGGGTGTGCGCTCGGGTGGCCAAGCAGCGTGATGGCGCGGGCGTAGTCCTCGGTCTGCAGCAGGCCGGGCACGAACTGGATCTCATAAGAACGGATCCCGACGGCCGCCTCTTCGAGGCCCACGTACGCCTCGAACCAGGTCGGCAGGATGTCGGAGTAGTCGTGCCACCAGCCCTGGGCGCTGGCGTTACGGGCCAGGTCCCGCAGGGCATCGCGCTGCTGGATGTCGGTAACGCCATAGAACGTCAGCAGGTCGGCAATGTCGCGGTCCTTGAAGCCGACCCGCCCGGTCTCTAGCCGGCTCATCTTCGAGCCAGAGGCACGGATCACCCGGGCCGCGTCGTCTAGGGTGATCCGCTGCGCCTCGCGCATCCTGCGGAGCTGGGCGCCCAGCATGATCCGCAGCACGGTCGGCCCGCCGTTGCCCCGTGTCGCGGCCATACTGCGGACGCCGGTGCTGTCCGCAGAGTGGGCTGTCGTCATGTGCGCCTTCCCCGCAGTCAGGCCAGCATGCCGTCGAATTCGCCGGCCTTGGCTCCGCGCAGGAACGCGTCGACCTCGGACCGCTCGTAGACGAGTGCAGGACCAGCCGGGTGCCTGGAGTTACGCATGGCGATCCTCCCGTCTGGCAGTTCGGCCAGCTCCACGCAGTTGCCGCTGGGGTTGCTGTAGGTGGCCTTACGCCAGGTCGCGCCGTCGAGTGATGTTGCTTCGATGCCGTCATAAGCGAGAGTCACGTTGCGTCCCTTCCAGCCTGCTGGCTAGCTGACGTCCGGGCTGCGGTCTTGGTTGTACCCGAGCCTGTCAGCTGGCAGTAGGCGTCGTCTTCGGCCCCGCTGCAATTGCATCAGAACTTGCGCGTACTCCTAATGTGACTGGAATGGTATCGGATGTCCGGACTCATTGTCGCCACGAATCTGTATCAGGCCTGTTGCGCCGGCGCGTTGCGGCCGGACCCGGCCTGCTCTGCGGCCAGCTGCCCGGCCAGCTCGGCTGCCGGATTTCCCCTGCTAGATCGGCTGCCGGAGCCGCCGCAGATCGCTGCCGCCGCCCGCTGCTCACGGGCTGAGCCGGTGCAGATCACGCGGAAACATCGTAACCTGCCGGATATTGGCCGCGCCGGTCAGCCGGGCCGTCCAGCGTTCCAGCCCGATCGCGAAACCGCCGTGCGGCGGCATCCCGTGCTCGAACACCTGGAGGTATCCGGCGTAGGGCCGCGGGTCCTCGCCGCGCGCCGCCAGCGCCGCCAGATAGTCGGCGTGCCGGTGCAGCCGCTGCCCGCCCCGTGACCAGCTCGAGCCCGCGGACTAGCAGGTCGAAGCCGTTGGAGTAGCCGGGCCGGGCCAGGTCAGGGTGGGTGTAGAACGGCCGCTTCACCATCGGATAGCCGGTCACGAACAGGAATTCCGACCCGTGCTCGCGCTCCGCTGGCCGATATGCCCGGCCAGGTCGGCCGCCAGAACCCGCGAGTTCATCGCGCTCCTCCATTGGATCGACTGACCCCTTGGAGTGCGAGCGAGAAGGGAAACTCGCGGCGCCACCGCACTTCGCCACCGTCGCCGTGCGGGCGGCGGGGCCTCATTACTGCCCGGTCACGGGGGCAAGCCGACGGGGCATAAGGAACACGCTGGCCGCGGCGGATTCCATGCTGCTCGCCTGAGCGTGAGCGCATGCTCACGAAACGTGCATTTCACCCGGAATCGCTGCTAGATCGCGGCCGCCCGCGTGATCCGGTAGATTCCGGTGCCGGATTCGCCCCGCATCTAACCGGATCATGAAGACGGCCTTGCGGATCATGGAATGGGCTGCGCCGTGCTGGAACTGGCCAGCGCTGCTCAGGGGAGGCACTCCGTAGAGTCCTCGGGCTCGTCCGGATCGGCTGCCATGGTGCCGAGCGGGCATCCGCCGGACCGCGCGGCCCCCTGACCATGACCAGCAGCCGTGATCGAGGCGCTGATCTGGAGCAGCTGCTCGACCTGCTCGGCGCTGAGCGGGTCCAGCAGTGACCGGCGGACCTGCTCGACGTGACCGGCGGCAGCCGCGGCCAGCGCCGCGAACCCTTCGTCGGTGAGTTCGGCTATCTGGCCACGACGGTCGGTCGGGCAGCTCACCCGCCGGACCCAGCCGCGGTCCTCCAGCCGCGCAACGGCGTGGGAGAGCCTGCTCTTGCTCGAAGTTGACGCCTCGGCCAGCTGGCTCATCCGCAGCGCCCGGCCGGGCGACTCGGAGAGCCTCACCAGGATCTCGTAGTAGCCGTGCGGAAGCCCGGAGTCGTGCTGCAGCTGGGCATCGACCGCGCCGAACAGAGTGTTGCAGGCAGTCAGGAAGGCTCGCCAGGCCCGCTGCTCGTTCGCGCTTAGCCAGCGCGTTTCCGGTGTGTTCACCTAACCAGGATAGCTTAAGTGGTTGAGCGTTTGACAACAATCTAGCCGCTGTGCTAGTACTTGAGTATTCAACCATCACGACTTACAGGAGCGAGCCATGACGGAACTCACCGAAGTGACCAGCATCCCGGGCTACGTCGCGGGAACCTGGACCATCGACCCGGTGCACTCGGAGGTCGGCTTCGCCGTCCGGCACATGATGGTCAGCAAGGTTCGCGGCAAGTTCACGACCTTCTCCGGCGAGATCGTCACCGGGGACAACCCGGCTGCGTCGTCGGTCACCGCGGAGATCGGCCTTGCCTCCATCGACACCGGCAACGAGCAGCGCGACGCGCACATCAAGTCGGCCGATTTCTTCGAGGTGGAGAACTACCCGACGATGACCTACAAGTCCACTGGCGTACGCGCCGGCGGCGGCGGCGACTTCACTCTCGACGGCGACCTCACGCTCAAGGGCGTCACCAAGAAGGTGCCGCTGCGCCTCGAGCTGAACGGCTTCGGGCCGGATGCCTACGGCGGCACGCGGGCCGGCTTCACCGCCACCACCGAGATCAACCGGCGTGACTTCGGCGTTAACTTCAACGCCGCACTGCAGAACGGCGGAGTGGTCGTGTCCGACAAGGTCACGATTCACCTCGAGATCGAGGCTGTGCTCGCCACTGCCTGATCGCAGCGCCCTTGCCTGATCGCAGGCTCGCTGCCTGATCCAAGGCAGGCTCCCTGTTCTGGACGCCGTCACTTGTACCGGGTTTTGACTGGACCCACCGGAGTTTCCGGAGGGGATCCAGCTCGAGATCCGGTACAAGTGCGTTCCGGGGGTGCAGCAGGGGCTGGGTCTGCTGCAAGTACGCACAGGCCATCACGGCTGCTTGCTAGCCCGCTAACCCCGGTTCGGCCGGCGGCTGCGGTCAGGGCTTGCGGGCGACGCCGGCACACGCCATCCGCAGCACCGGGTAGTCGGCCGCGCTTGCCGTTCCTTCGTCGGGGCGCCAGTCCGGTACCAGCACCAGGCCGGGTTCGACCAGGTCGAGTTCAGTGAAGAAGGCCCGGATCTGGTCCCAGGTCCGGAACTGGCCGCGCCCGAGCCCGGCCTGAAACGCGGCCTGCACGTCGGCGATCGTGGGATCCCCGGAGTCGAGGAGGTGGTGGATGAAGACATAGCTGCCCGGTGGAAGCGCGCGGTACAGCGTGTCCAGCAGTTCGGCGGGGTGCTCCCCATCCAGGATGTAATGCAGGATGCCGCAGAGCAGCAAGCCGATCGGACGATCCCAGTCCAGGTGCTGGCGGACGTCCGGGTGCTCAAGGATCCCGGCGGGACGGCGGAGGTCACCCTCCACCACGATGGTGCCGGTATCGTCGGCGAGCAGCGCCCTGGCGTGGGCAAGAGCGACCGGGTCATTGTCGACGTAGACCACCCGGCTCCGCGGGTCGAGCCGTTCTGCTATTTCATGGACATTGTCAGCCGTGGGCAATCCGGCGCCGATGTCAATGAGCTGCCGGATGCCTGCATCTTTGACCAGGTAACGGACCACCCGGCGGAGCAATGCCCGTTGCGCCCGTACGCCGACCTGAACGGCGGGAAGCGATTCGATGATCCGGTCGCCCAGCGCGCGGTCGGCGGCGAAATTGTCCTTTCCGCCAAGAAGGTGGTCATACACCCGGGCGATATGGGGCTGCAAAGGATCGAAAGCGCCGGGGAGAGACTCTTGGCCGTCCACCAGTGAATCCTATGAGATCGCCGCGACACGGTCATCTCCCGGGCTGATCAGGCGCGGCCGCCAGCCGCCGATGGCGGGACGCCTGGCGGCGCCGTACCGCGGGCCTTCATCGGCCCTGGTCGCCCGCCGTCGAGCGGTCCCTGATGCCGCGGCTCACTGCGGTCCAGTCATCAGGCAGCATAGATACGTGACTCAGACGGTGGACGGCGCGCGCGACGGGCTGAGAGGCCGCCCGGCCGGCCCGGGTGATGCGCTCAGTGACCCGTTCGGGGTGCTGGCTGATCTCCTGACGACGGGCGACGTTGTCATCCTCAGCGGAGCCGGGTTGTCGACGGAGTCCGGAATCCCGGACTACCGGGGGCCGACCGGGCTCGCCCGGCGTGCCGAGCCTATGACATACCAGACATTCACTGGCGGCGCGGCAGCCCGCCAGCGGTACTGGGCGCGCAGCCACCTCGGGTGGCGGCACATCGGCCGGGCGGTCCCGAACGCCGGCCACCACGCCGTCGCCGAGCTGGAGCGGCGCGGCCTGCTCGCCGGAACCATCACCCAGAACGTCGATGGCCTGCATCAGGCGGCGGGCGCGCGGCGGGTCGTTGAGCTGCACGGCAGCATCGACCGCATCTGCTGCCTGCACTGCGGCGAGCGGACCGCCCGCCAGGAGCTGGACCAGCGATTGCGCAGCGCCAACCCCGGCTGGGACGCCACGGTCACGGCGATCAATCCGGACGGCGATGTCCTGATCGCCTGCGATCAGGCGGACCAGTTCCGGGTCGTGGACTGCGCCAGCTGCGGCGGCCTGCTCAAGCCGGACGTGGTGTTCTTCGGCGAGAACGTCCCGCAGGCCCGCGTCGAGGAGTGTTACGCGCTGGTCGGGGATGCCAGCGCGCTGGTTGTCCTCGGGTCGTCCCTGACCGTGATGTCCGGCTACCGGTTCGTCCGGCACGCGGCGAAGCTCGCGATACCCGTCGTGATCGTCAATCACGGGCCGACGCGCGGTGACGCGCACGCTCAGGTGATCGTCGACGCTCCGCTCGGCCAGACCCTCACCGCGCTTGTCGCACGCTGCCGCTGACGCGGCGGGGTCCGGCCGAGCGTCCGGGCCGGCCAGCTGAACCCGCTGGGCGTCAAGGGACTCGGCGAGGCGGCATCGTCGGCGCAGCGGGGGGACGCCGCGCTACCTTGAACCCATCAATATGGACGCGGCCTGCGGCAGCGGGATCAGGAGAGAGATGACTTCGCCGCCGCAGCGCCAGGGGGGAGAGCTGTCATGGACAGGAGCTTGGCTGACCAGGTTGTCGATATCGCGCAGCGGGTGGTTGCCAGCGGGGCGATCTCGGCGAACGGGCATGGCAACGTCAGCGTTCGCGTCCCCGGCGCGGCGGAGATGTACTTCACGGCGGGCCCGTCGCTGCGGAACCATCCCGCCTCAGCTGTCGCGCGGGTCGGCCTGGACGGAACCCTGCTGGAAGGCGACTTGCCGCCTATCCAAGGCGCCGTGGTCGCCATGCACACCGCCATGTACGCCGACCACCCCGACGTCGGCTGCGTCCTGCATACGCACTCGCCATACGCGACCGCTTACGCGGTGGCGCGGCGCCCCATCGGGTGCTGGGTGGAGGCGCTGGCGATGTTCGGCCTGGCATCCGGGGTGCCAGTGGCCAGCTACGGGCCACGCGGGTCCGACCAGGCGGTAGCCAGCATCCGGGCTGCGATCACCCCCGGCGTTCCCGCCGTGCTGCTGGCCAACCACGGCGTGCTTGTGTTCCACCGCACCCCTGAGCTGGCCATCCTGGTCGGCGGGGTCGTCGAGGAGGCAGCTCAGGCGGGTATCAATGCCGCCGGGCTCGGCGGCCCGGTCGAGATTGCCGCTGACCTCCGGGACGCGGCGCTGCAACGCGCCATGACCTTCGACAGCCGGGGAACGGCGCGGGCATAGCTCAGGCCTTTTTCGCGCGGCTTGGAGCGACGCGGGGCGGCTCGTCCGGCTGCTTCGGATACACCGGCGGCCACGGCGCATCCGCCAGCCCCTGCTCCCGATCGCGAGCGCTCATCGCCAGCAACGGCTCCAGCGACTGAGGGTCATCGTTCATGCCAAGCCACGGGTCGCCTGCTGTCTCGAGCCGGGCGGGCAGCGAGGCGATCGTGAACTGGTCCGGATGGATGTCGTCGAGCTCCGCCCAGGAGATGGGGGTCGACACCTGTGCTCCAGCCCGCGCGCGGACCGACCAGGCCCCGAACACCGTCTTGTGCGGGGCGTTCTGGTTGTAATCGACGAATACCCGCTCGCCGCGCTCCTCTTTCCACCACGCCGCTGTGATGAGGTCGGGCCTGCGGCGTTCCAGCTCCCGGGCGGCGGCCACCGCGGCGGCGCGCACCTGATAGGAGTCCCAGCGCGGCTGCAGCCGGATGTACACGTGCAGGCCGCGGTTGCCGGTCGTCTTCGGGTAGCCGGCGACGCCGAGGTCGGCGAGCAGCAGGTGCAGTTCGCGGGCCGCCTGCCGGATGTGGGTGAAGTCCACGCCGGGGGATGGGTCGAGGTCAATCCGCAGTTCGTCGGCGTGGTCGGCGTCGGCGGCCTGATAGGGCCAGACGTGGAAACCAAGGCAGCCCAGGTTGACCGCCCACAGCACGTGGTCGGTGTCGGCGGCGACCAGCGCCTGCGATGTGGTGCCGTTGGGAGTCGACACCGTGGTGGTCTGCAGCCACTCCGGGATGTTCTTGGGCACCCGTTTCTGGAAGAACGAGGGTCCTTCGGCGCCTTCGGGAAATCGCTGGAGCAGCACGGGGCGGCCGCCCATCGTCCGCATCAGCGGCTCCGCGACCCGCAGATAGTGCTCAGCAAGGTCACCCTTGGTTTCGCCCCGCTCGGAGAACAGCACCTTCTCCGGGTGGTTGATCAGGCCGTTGCGCATGGTCTCACTCCTGGGCGGCCGGCAGCCTGCCGTGGTGCCGCCCGGCTCGCTGCGAGATTACTCTCCGTCATCTACCCCGTCAGCGACCTGGCCCAGGCGAATGCTCGGGGTCCTGGAACCGTGCCACGGTGAAGGCGAGGATGACGGGGACGTCAACGGCGAACACCACGAGCGTGGCAGCCAGCACGGCCAGCACGGAACCGGGCGTGTGGTCGCGGATGAATACGTATCCGAGCAGTCCGGCAATGACCACGTAGGCGACCAGGGCCCAGCGGAAGACCAGGAAGAACGTCGGCCACGCGAACGGCCGGATCCGGCTGAGCAGCACCACGGCGGCCGCGGTCAGCAGGGCACCAACGGTCACCGTAGTGACCGGAAGGACCAGCGCCGGGTGTCCGGGGAGCTGCGCCGCTAGGTAGACACCACCGACCAGCAACAGTCCGACCGAGACGACGGCGATCTCAGCGACCGGCGGCAGCTTGCGGTCGCCGGTGCTCGCTACCGGGGCCCCGCGGGTGACGTCGCCGGTCATGCCGTCGCCAGCCTGGTCATGATCACCAGGGTCGCCACCTGCATCGCGCCAGTGACCCCTGCCGAGTAGATGAAGCGGCGCATCAGCCTGGCTATCACCTGGCCGTCGGGCTTCGGCTTCTTCAGTTCGAACAGTACGGCCAGGTTCGCCGGTTCGAGGATGCCGAGCGCGACCACGGCCATCACCGCGACGACGATCATCGACGCCACCACCCAGCCGTGGCGGGGGTAGGAGGTGTAGATATCACCGGTCCGCAGGGCCAGCTGCCAGCCGGCCGCGAGGGTGCAGATGACCACGGTCGGCATGATCAGGAGCATCTTCGGCATCAGCCGGGTGGTGACCTCGATCCTGGCCGGGATCGCCAGCCGTCCGAGGATCGGGCCGAGTATGAAGCCGAGGAAGAGATCCAGTACGGTCCACATGCCGCCGCCGACGACGTGGAAGACATCCCAGGAGCTTAGATGTCAAGCCGCGGCTTTCTCCGTCTTGGCCGTGGTGTGCGGCCAGGCGGTTGCCTCGTCGTAGAGGGTGCGGGTTTTGAGGCAGCCG